>Ga0180007_10000187_pt1 | contig 114754 bp, 95 predicted proteins | sample MM_PC_MetaG_FD_121122 | JGI IMG/M metagenome (GOLD analysis project Ga0180007, IMG submission 121122) | Groundwater microbial communities from the Aspo Hard Rock Laboratory (HRL) deep subsurface site, Sweden - MM_PC_MetaG | ecosystem: Environmental > Aquatic > Deep subsurface > Groundwater... | reverse complement strand
TAATAGCTATAAGTAATTGATGCAAGTAATAATTGCATCAACTCGAAAAATCTTCTACCTTAAAAAACGCTGTGAACTCCCGAAAATATAGGTTCTATATGTTTTCGGTCAGGCACTAATTATCAGAATATTACGCTTCCGGCATATAGCTATAAAACGGAGACCTATTTGATAAAGACACCTGACCGGCTTCCGGTTGGGCGTGTCTATGTGGGGGCTTCTCTTGTTGATGACGCGTGTACCAAAACAACATCCATGGCCTATTCATTCTATCTGGGCGTATATCCTCGTCTTTATCCTTGGGTGATAGACGATGGCGTCTATTCTACGGACAATACATCGATATTTGCAGACTGGGGGGTAACTGAGCCCGAATCCGGCGTATCTCACTATACCTATTGTATCGGAACTGAACCAGGCCTGTATAACATTGCTGCATGGGTAGACACTGTTGTCCCCGGTCCCAGAGACATCCCGGTAAATTTACCTTATGGTTACACCTATTATGTGTCGGTGACGGCAACCAATCCAGGAGGACTTGTATCTGATCCGGTTTCCACGGACGGGCTCACCGTGCTTGATCCTTATGGGGACCCGGATGCGGACACATTTATCACGATGGATGAGCTGGGAGCCGGAAGTGATCCGCTAAATACACGCTCCATTCCAGGTGAATCGGTCCTGAATCTTAGAAAAGGATTTAACCTGGTCAGCTTTCCGGCAGAGACTTATATCTACCAGTACCTGTCCAATCTGCTGGAAGATATCGGCGGGAATGCCGTCATTTCAAAGGTGTTGGTGTTTGATCCGGCGGCCCAGCGTTATGATGTCTCAGGATACAATGCAAGTGGTGAATTTTTTGGCGATGATCTTCCACTGCCACTGGGTGAAGGACTGGACGGCATGATCATCTATGCCAAGACAGATCATACAAAAACGTTCTCCAGTCAATACTGCAGATTTTTTGAAGTGAATCAAGGCGTGAACCTGACCGGGTCCGGATGTGTTGAAAACGGTATGACCGCTTTTGGATTGCTCCAGAATATGGAACATGATTCCGGGCCTCTGAGTATTCAAAGATATTCGACAGATACCGGTAAATTCAAGACGGGAACAATTGCGATTGATGGAGAGACAACGGGTGTCGATTTCCCGATTACACCCGGAGAAGGGTATTTTATATTTAAAAAGGAGATGGAATCGGAAGAATAATAATATTGACGCTATCATCTGTTCCCCCATTGAGGTAATCTCTATATAGAATAGGGAAACGGGCTGTTATGCCGTTTCCCTTAAAAATTCGGTTTCATCCCTTTCATGGATAACGAATGTTGGGGGAGCGTTCACAGCAATTTCCGCAAGGGTATCCGCACTCTTGGCGATGGTGGTATTTAAAAAAATGCAGGGCCAGTATTAATTTTACGGGGTCATTTCGTATGCGCCATTCAACGGATATACATATGTTTCCCATATGTCATTGAAACGTTTGGTATCAACATTTGCCTTTTTGATCATTTTCTGGGACAAGGCCATCTGGGCAGCGGTACTGCTGGTTTTTGAGTACAACTGCAGGGCAAACTTCGAAAAGTCCCGAATCATAAAATCAAAAATCTGATCCAAAAGAGCATCGTCCATGTTATAAATTTTTGCATTTTCAATAATCAGTTGGCCATATCCCACCAGGGTGAACAATTCGCCCAGGATCAAAAGAAAATCGATGTCCTTTTGCTGTTCATTTGTCGGTGGCGCGGTCACTAAAAATTCCTTGAGGACGTTGATTTGTTCCCTGAAAATGGTGATGTTCGGTAAACTGACACTGTTGTAGGCAATATTATAGTCATGAAACCGAATCTTTCCCAACCCGCGGGTCGTACCCTGATTAAAAAGAAAATCATCATTGGCTTTGTCATCCCGTTTTTCAATTACCGGAAATTCATCGGAATTGAAAAAATAATTCGGCATGAATTTAATAATCAACGCCATGTTTACATGAACCGTTCCTTCCAGCTTTGGCAGCCCCCGTATGTCCTGTGCGGCGGCCTCAAAATACATGTCTTTTTCAAATCCTTTGGCTGCGATAACGTCCCAGAGCAGGTTGATCACTTCTTCACCCTGGGTGGTGACCTTCATTTTGGTCATTGGGTTGTAGAGCAGGTAGCGTCGATCATCTGCCGAGGCTGAACGCATGTAATCAGCATTTCTCAGGGCAAACAATCTCATGGCGGTGAGTCTTGTGTAAGCATCCACAAAAAGCTGACGGATGTGTGGAAAGTCCGTTACCATCTTGCCATAGAGCTTTCGGTTTGAGGCATGATTGATTGCTTCGTAGAACGAATGTGTGCATATTCCGATCGAAGCCCACCCAAGGTTATACTTCCCCACGTTGATCGTATTTAATGCTGAATCCCAGGCTTCCTGGCCTCTGCTCAATATATCGTCATCTGTAATCGGATAGCCTTGCAGATTAAATTCCGCCACATAGTTTTGTGAATGGACCACATTCTTGATCAATTCAAAATTCTCATGCTGTGAATCTACTGCAAAAAATACATATTCATCGGTTTCCGTGTCCTTTCCAAAGGTAGATACAATTGCCGCTTTGTTTGCATTGCCGATATAATATTTCCCCCCATCTGCCACGTATTTACCATTTCCAAGAGGCGTCAATGCCATTTCACTTGAATAAAGGTCAGCACCGTGCTGTTTTTCCGACAGGCCAAATGCAAAGATTTCGCCTTTGTCCAGTAATTCAGCCGTCCGTTTTTTCACTTTTTCATTGTTTCCCATCCAGATCGGTCCCAGGCCAAGAATGCTTACCTGCCAGGTATACCAGTAAGGTAATCCATAAAACCCCAGGATTTCATTAAAAAAACAATTGCGATAGGTGTCCCACCGTTTGTCTCCTTGGCCATGGGGTTTGGGGGTCAGCAGCGTGGCAAATATTTTTTCCTTTTTAACAAACTCGAGAAAATCCGAATACCATTCACGGGCGTGATAATCGGTCTTGAGTGTTGCTTTCCCTCGCTTCTCAAAAAAATCAATCGTTTTTAACATCATTTCACGGGATTTCCCGTCCAGATTCTCGAATGTGTTCTGCTTGGGGTTTAACAGCATCATCATCGTTCTCCTCATATTTTAATGACTATAGATAGTATGACGGCGGAAATGCGAAATAATGAAGTCCATGAAAATCTATCCGACGTGTGCACGTTGTAGTTTGATGTAAAAAGTATCTTATGTATGTTTTTTGTCAAGCGTATTTTCGTCGGATGCTTATCCGTCCGATAACCTGAAAATTGTAAGTTTTGATTTTATTGCTTGTGTTTCGTCTTGTCCAAAATATAAATATGTGTAATTGATTTGATCTTCGTGAAATATCGACCCATTTGGCATATGTTAATTATTTCATAACGGATTAATGTAAATTGTTCAAAAAAAGAAGTATCCTTATTGTTCTTTTTTCAGGTTTGTTTGTCTGCCAGGCCATATCCACCTGTCATGTTTCTATTTCCAACCATTTCGTTTACGAAAAGAGCGTTATGCTTTCTCAGGCCGGATATCTGGCTGTGCCCAATATGTTCACCGCAAGTCATCTTGCAGATGTATCATCCGCTATCTATGGCGGACTGTTCTTTACGCTCAGTATTGGCGCAGGGCTGACTGTCATTTCATTTATAATCGCGTTTATGTGGGTATTCATATTCAGGAAGAAAGTGTTTTACCTTAAATTGTTCATATTTTTTCAATTGATGAGCATTCTGTTATTGAATTTAAAAGGGATCAATATTTTCCCAACTTTATATGTTTTATTGATACCCCCAACAGTATTTGGGTTGACGGTCAGGCTGGCAATCATTCCCACTCAGAAATACTGTCTGAAATTTCATCTTCTCTCACATGCCATTTCACTGCTTATATTGGCTTTTCTTTGGGGTACCCAAATGTCGGACAAGATGTTTATCAATGTCAGGGATACGCTGCTTCTGTCAAATCCTGTTGGTCTTAAATTGAACACGTTCTATTATGATTATACCCTGCATGCAGCTGAAACATTCAGGCCTGTGGGTAACAAGTTGGTTAAAACATACAGGTTGCATCATTTGAATAATCCGTTGCTTGAAAGGTCACTTCATCTTGTTTTACTTAAAAATGATTACTGTGCCGTTCAAACCGGTCAAACAGTCGATCTTGACATTTCCATAGACGGCCAGGACCTGATTTTTTCACATCAAAATAAACACATTCTGGATATTCCGGCCAATCGTTTCTTGTCTGATTACAATGAGGTTTTGTCTGATATTTCGAACAAATGTGATAAAAACAGGTTTTTTAGATTTCTGACCATTATCTGCCTCTTGATCGGTTTGCCACTGATGCTTTATGCTATCGTATTTTTGGCACTTTTTTCCTTTCTGTGTCTGTTTTTCCCGTCAAAGGTTTCAACGGTTATTGTATCTGTCACGGGGGTGTTCATAGGCGCGATGATTCTTTTGCCGGTATATATCATTGGGCAAATCAGTCCGGAATACAATGATATCAGCACCTATCTGAAATCAGACAGCCATTACAAACGAATCCAGGCACTGAAGGAAATCAATGATGATCAGTTAAATCTTACGGCGTTTGACGGGTATAAGGACATCCTGTCCGGTCACTGTGTTCCTGAACTGTACTGGGCTGTTCGCGCATTGGGAAAGTGCCGCACCGAGGCGGCCTACAACATCCTTATCATGTTTCTCGATTCTAAAGACATCAACATTGTGTGTATGGCTTTCTATTCACTTGGCGTAATGAAAAATAAACGGGCAATTGAAGAAATTATTGACCGTATAAAGCGATCTGATAATTGGTATCAGCAATGGTATGCTTATAATGCACTGAGGAGCCTTAAATGGAGACAGACAGGGTTAAACTGAATCTGCTGTTGATCGCCATCATTTTTATCATTCTAAGTGAGATTGCCAGCCAATGGCTTTTTCCAGACACGGGAATGTCTGATATTACTGGCACAGGTGTTTTGCGTGTCATTCAGATTATCGGGGTATTATGGCTTGTTTTTATCACCGATAAGGGATTTTCCCCAATCGGCATGGCCAGGGCGCAGATTTTTCCGGGCATAATAAGGGGGCTCCTCTGGTCTGCTGGTTTTGGCCTGATCACATTGGCTGGATTTTGCGTCCTTGCCCTGGTCGGTATCAATCCGATCAAGTTTTTTCATATCGGTTTTTTGAACGGTTCAAATAGTTATGTATCCTATTTCCTGGTAGGCGGAATGATCGGGCCAATTGCTGAGGAAATCGTTTTCAGAGGGTTGATTTATGGTTTCTTCAGAAAATGGGGAATGCTGTCAGGCGTTTTGATAAGTACGATTATATTTGTGGGTGTGCATGGGCAATCCGCAGGTCTTCCGGTGACCCAGTTTGCCGGTGGACTTGTGTTTGCCGTGTCCTATGAATTAGAGCAGAAATTGATGGTTCCTATCCTCATCCATATCCTGGGGAATATGGCAATATTTGCATTGGCGGTGATCAATATACGCCTTACATAGAACCCAGGCGGAACAATGTAAATCAGCTTTTCGTTGAGGAAAACCAGTTTAGGGTTGACAAGTTCACATGGCAGAATAATATACTGCTAAACATTTTCACTAAATGTCCGATAAAATACATTTTACACGGATAAATCAATCGACAAATTCAAAACCGGATCAGGAAGGCATTTTTATGGCACGGATAGCCAGAATAGAGCGAAAGACATCAGAAACAGACATATCCGTCCAGCTAAATCTGGATGGTAATGGCAGTTATCACATTTCAAGCAGCATTCCTTTTTTTGACCACATGCTTATTCTATTTTCCGCCCACGGATTTTTTGATCTTGACATCAAAGCGACCGGTGATGTTGAAATAGATACGCATCACACCGTGGAAGACATAGGTATTGCCTTGGGTGATGCAGTAACGGATGCGCTTTCCGACCGAAAAGGGATTACCCGTTACGGCTATGCTGTAACACCGATGGATGAGACACTTGCAACAGTTGCCATCGATCTCTCCAACAGACCCTTTCTTGTTTACAATGTACCGGAAAAAGTGTTTGCAAAGGGGAGCTTTGACCTTTATGTGGCCAAAGAATTTTTCAGGGCGTTTTCCAACAGATCCGGCATGAACCTTCACATAAATGTACCATATGGTGAAAATGAACATCATATGGTAGAAGCGATTTTTAAGTCGTTTGGCCGGGCTTTAAGCCAGGCTGTGGCAAGTAATAAACGCGTTAAGTCCATTCGATCCACCAAAGGCGTTCTTTAACGGGCATTAAAAATAAAAGCATGTTCAGACAAAATGGGCAGGTTTATTAAGGCTGATTCCTGTTGCCTGAAATGATTTTTTTGTAAAACGATGAGTTTATGCTTGACAAAGAAAATAAAATAATTAGTCTTAAATGTTAACCAAAATCGGCCAGGAACCCTTTTTGACCCCGGAAATTACTGATTTGCTTAAAAAAAAGGGTTTTCTTGTCAGCTTGTGTAAATGTTATTCCAATGATGGAGAAAACGAATCTTGTCGATAATGATTGCTGAAGATAAGATTTTAGAAATAAAAAACTCTTCCGATATCTTGGAAATAATATCAGAATTTGTCATTTTGAAACAGGCTGGCAAGAATCATATCGGTCTTTGTCCATTTCATACAGAAAAAACGCCTTCATTTACCGTCAATCCTGAAAAACAAATCTATAAATGTTTTGGCTGTGGAGAGGGTGGAAATGTTTTTACATTCCTGATGAAAAAAAACGGGGTGACATTTCCTGAAGTTTTGAGATCTCTGGGTAAACGATACGGGATTGATCTGCCATCCCCTGAAATGACACCTGGCCAAAAAAGGAAATATCAGGAAAAAGAACACTATTTAAATATCAACCAGCTTGCGCTTGCTTTTTTCCGTCAACAGCTTTTTGACAAGACGCATGGCCCAAGGGGCATGGGATATCTGGAAAAAAGGGGATTTACCCGGGCAACAATTGATCATTTTGAAATAGGGTATGTTCCGGATGGATGGGATAATCTGGTGAACTTCTTTTTTAAAAAAAAAGTGCCGCACATTCACGCAGGCAAGGCAGGCCTGATCATTTCTAAAGAGAACAACAGGTTTTACGACAGATTCAGGGACAGGATTATTTTCCCCATACACAATATGAATCGTCAGGTCATCGCCTTTGGGGGCAGGCTCATATCCGACAGTAAATCACAGCCCAAATATCTGAATTCACCGGAAACCCCCCTGTATCACAAAAAAACGTCATTGTATGGAATTGACAAGGCAAGGGCAAAATGCCGTGAAACCCAGACCGTATTTATTGTTGAAGGCTACTTTGATTTACTTGCCCTTTACCAGCATGGCATCGAAAATACGGTCGCCACGTTAGGCACATCCCTGACTGAGCAACATGTAAAGATATTAAAAGGTATTGCGACAACGATTTACCTTGTTTACGATTCTGATCAGGCCGGTATAAAAGCCGCAGAACGAGGGCTTTCAATTTTCCATAATGAAGGAATCGATGCAAAGGTCATTGTTCTGCCTTCCGGCCAGGACCCGGATTCATTCATCTTCGCGCAGGGACCGGAAAAGTTCAGATTATTTGCAAAAAACGCATTAAGTGCCATATTATTTCTGATTGATACATCCGTAAAACGACATGGCCTTTCCATCGAGGGAAAGCTTCGTATTGTCCAGGATGTTGCCCCGCTTTTGGCAGAAATTAAAGATATCGTTGCAAGATCCCTTTATATTAGAGAGTTGTCTGAAAGAATCGGTATTGATGAATCGGCGATTAATGAAAAAATTGTCGGCATTCAAAGAAATTCAAGACCGGTTTCCCCAGGCTTCGGTTCAGACAGGGAGCCGATTGCGAAGCCATATGAAACCGAATTTAAAGATATCAAAAGCGAACAATGGCGGATGGAACGTCAGATGATATCCATGGTTCTGCAGTTCCCTGAAATTATAAATGAATTCAGGGAAAATGATCTGATTGACTATTTTGAGAATAAAACGCTTAGGCATATTGGACAGCTTATTCTTGAAAATGACAATAAAAATGCACAAACGGCGTCTGATTTGATCTCGATCATTGAAAGCGATCCGTTAAAAAAAATAATTGCTGATCTTGCAATGGGAGAAGAAGGCAGCTGGGTAAAGGAGGGTTGTCTTCAGTTAATCAATCAGTTTTTAACCATTAAAAAAAGAGCTAAAGCCAGTTTGTCCCAACGTATTAAAATGGCGGAAGCACTTAATGATGACTCTCTTCTGGAGTCATTGCTTAAAGAAAAGAATCTTCATTTGGCATCGATGAAGAAAAAACAATATATTGCCGGTCAACGGTAATAAAAACTGGTTCTGCAGGAGGAAAAACCATTATGGCAAAAGAATCTGCACCAAAACACAAAACAACCAAGCTTGCAAAGACAAAACAAATGAAAGCCCTGATTGCCAAGGGTAAAAAAAACGGGTCATTAACTGTGGACGATATTAATGATGCATTGCCGGACAATGTGGCTTCATCTGAAAATATTGATGATATTATCATCTTAATGGAAGAGTTGAATATTGAGGTAGTAGACACAAACAGGAATAAAAAGAAAGCAAAGAAAACCTTGAAAACATCAAAAAATGTCAAGGCAAAGGCTGAAAAAAAACCGGCACCAAAGGAAAAAAGCAAGATAGTAACCGCCAAGAAGGAAACGGAAACCGGGAAAAAAACAAACAAGGCAAAAGTCACAGCCAAGATCAAAAAAAGCGCCTCTGCCAAAAATGCGAAAAAAACACCTGCAGCCCAAAAAAGTGCCGTACAATCCAAAGCAAAACCAAATGTTGCTGAAACAAAATCCAAAACTGCAAAACCAGCAAAAAAGGCTAAAACCCAGAAAATTAAACCCAAAAAACCAGAAAAAGACCTGGATTTAAAAAATAAACCGGATGAGATCGAAATGGGAGTGGATACAGATACCGATATGGATAATGACGTTGAAAAACAAGTCGATGATAACAATTTCAACGAAAAAGACGATGATATGGTCAAGGTCGTTGAAACAGATGAGGACTTGCCCGAACTGGTCGCTGATACCGATTCGGATGATGACACAGATGAATTTGAAGGGCCTGTGAAAAAACTTAAAAGCGCTGAGCTGACACCTGAGTTTGGCAGTGTGACTGATCCTGTAAAAATGTATCTGCGTGAAATGGGGCTGGTTACGCTGCTGAGCAGAGAAGGTGAAATCGAAATCGCCAAAAAAATTGAACTCGGTGAACAGGAAATCTTAAGAGCCATGCTGGACACAACCATTACTGTGGACAGCATCATCAGTCTGGCCAACGATATTGGTACCGGACGTTTAAGGCCCAAGCATGTGTTAAGGGATATTGACGAAGGTGACACGATTGTTGATGAAACCGTTCAGATAGATAAGTTTCTCGAAATGATCACAATTGTTAAGGAATGCGCCGAAAACAATATCCAAATACGGGAAAATCTTTATGCTTCAAAACTCAACGCAACGGAAAAACGAAAAGTCAAACGTAATCTTTCTCAGAACACCGATAAGATGTTTGATGCTTTGAAAGACTGGCGATTTGAATCAAATATCATCGATAAAATTGATGACAAAATCCGGTTCCAGATTGAATGGTTTGACGCCATGACCGAAATGATTCAGAGATGTGCAGATTCTTTTGGTTCATCTGTAAAAGAATATCGGGATGCCTTAAGCACAGACAAGAAATTTTTAAAATGGTCTAAAAAGAAAAATTCGGTGGATGAAAGCAAACTGGCTTTGTTGTATCCCGACTTCAAAAATATAGTCGATCAGGTTGCCGAACGTGAACAGGAATTAAAATCAGATTGCCATGGATTGAAAAAGATTATTTCAGCTTCTGATGAAGGCCGATTCAGAACAAAAATGGCAAAGAGTGAACTGATCAGAGCGAATTTGAGATTGGTTGTAAGTATTGCCAAAAAATATACCAATCGAGGACTTCAATTCCTGGATCTGATTCAGGAAGGCAACATCGGATTGATGAAAGCGGTCGATAAATTCGAATATCGTCGAGGCTACAAATTCAGCACCTATGCCACATGGTGGATCAGGCAGGCGATTACGCGGGCAATAGCCGATCAGGCGAGAACTATAAGAATCCCCGTTCATATGATCGAAACGATTAACAAACTGATTAGGACTTCACGTTACCTGGTTCAGGAACTTGGCCGTGAACCCACGCCTGAAGAAATTGCCCAGAAAATGGAAATTCCGCTGGATAAAGTGAGGCGTGTTCTGAAAATTGCACGAGAACCGATTTCTCTTGAGACGCCCATAGGAGAGGAAGAAGATAGCCATCTCGGTGATTTTATTGAAGACAAAAAATTCATGCTGCCGACAGATGCAGCTATCAGCATGAATCTGGCGGAACAGACAAGAAAAGTACTTGCCACCTTGACACCTAGAGAAGAAAAAGTGTTAAGAATGCGATTTGGCATTGGTGAAAAAGCAGATCACACCCTGGAAGAGGTAGGTAAGGATTTTGCTGTAACCCGTGAGCGCATCAGGCAGATTGAAGCAAAAGCATTGAGAAAGCTGAGGCACCCGACCCGGAGCAAAAAACTGAAAAGTTTTATTGAAATATAAGCCTTGACAAAAGAAATTTCAGGAGCTAAATAGCGTAAGTTTGCTCGGGCCCATAGCTCAGTTGGAAGAGCCACCGGCTCATAACCGGTAGGTCCCTGGTTCGAACCCAGGTGGGCCCACCAGAGTGATAACAGATTTTTTAAGCGTTTACTGGAATGTTATGAAACTTTTAACAAAACGGGAACGAGTAATCATAAAATGACCAAAGGCGTGGTTGAACAAACCACGCCTTTTTAATTTTTGTCAATTGGCTCGATTGAGTTGAAATGATTTTGTACCGAAAAATTTTTATTATCTGTGGGATGGTACCCGGAAATCCTAAAAAACATGCCTTGATTGTTGTCGTTTTGAAAAAAGGAGGTTTTTTTTGGATATAACCGTATCCCACCTGATCCGGATCATGAATGAGATAGCGCCTCCGTTTCTTTCAGAATCTTGGGACAATTCAGGACTTCAGGTGGGCGACAGGAACTGGACAGTAAAAAAAATATGTTTGGCACTGGATGCAACAACAGATGTTGTCGAAAGAGCAGTAAAGGACAACATCGATCTTCTGATCACCCATCATCCCCTGATCTTCAAATCCATCAAAGCCATTGATTTGCAGACACCACTCGGCCGGATAATCAACCTCTGCCTTAACCACAAACTTGCCGTGTTTTCCGCTCATACCAATTATGACTCAGCAACAGGTGGTGTAAATGATGCCCTGGCAGAAAAAATTGGCCTGACACGTCTTTTGCCACTATGCCAAACCCGATCAGACAAACCGGAAACGTACAAATTTATTGTCTACGTTCCCAAAGATTACAAAGATCAGATACTTGAATCCCTTTTTCAATCCGGGTGCGGCAATATTGGCAACTATTCCAGTTGTTCATTTTCTGTTGAAGGAACCGGCACATTTAAACCCGGAGAAACATCAAATCCTTCCACTGGAAGTAAAGGCATGCTGAATCATGTAGAAGAAGTCAGAATAGAAGCGGTCATCGAGAAAGACAAAATCGCACAAACCATTTTAAATGTAAATAAGGTTCATCCTTATGAAACCGTTGCCTATGACATCTATCCTCTCGTGCCTGATATGTCTGGTGAAGGATTGGGAAGAATAGGTGAGCTTCCGCAAACCATTTCGTTTCAATCATTTGTATCAACAATAAAAGCCAATCTGAATATCAAAACCGTTAAAACAGCCGGTCCGATGAATCAACAAATTAGAAAGGTAGTGGTTTGTTCCGGAAGCGGCGGCAGTCTTATTGACAGATTTTTTCAGTCAGGAGCGGATTGTTATGTGAGTGGCGATCTTCACTATCATGATGCGAAACTGATAGCGGAAAATGGCAAGACCATGATTGACATCGGACATTTTTCCTCTGAACATATGGTTCTCGATGTTTTAAAACATAAGCTCCTTAACGGCATGACTGAAAAAAAAATAAATATAGATATTACATGCAGTGATCTTGAAAAGGATCCGTTCCATTACATGTAAAATGATTGAACAATAATAATTTAAGATGGAAAATGGATATGCAGGAAATTACACAGGAGCAGATGGACATTCTGATCGATCTGCAAAAAATCGAAACAGAATCTTTTCGGATAAAAAAAATTATCAGTAGTGTTGATGAAAAGGTGTCTGCATTGAACTCAAGACTTACGAGTTTTTGCAAAATGATCGCCGAAAAAGAATTCGTATTGAAGGAGATGAAAGACCGGTATCAGATATTTGAATCCGAGTTAAATGAGAGGACTGCCCGGATTCAGAAAAGTAGAGAAACCCTGAAAGGTGTATCTACGCATAAAGAATATCAGGTACTGTCACGTGAGATAGACGACAATGTCAATCAGAACAAAAAAATTGAAGACGTGATGATTCATGACCTTGAGTTGATCGAAGCGGCCGAAAAAGAGCTGAGTGAGAGAAAGGCTGAGTACGCACAGATGGAATCTCAAACCAAGTCTGAAATTGAAGATATTGAGAGCGAATCCATCGAAGAGAAACAGCAGCTTGATATAATTGATCTGAAAAAACAGGAAATTACACCTCTTGTTCGTCCGAAACTTCTTGCAAAATTTAATAAAATCCTTAATATTGCTGGTGGATTGGCAATAGTTCCCGTTGAAAATGGCACGTGCAAAGGATGCAATATCAATCTGCCGCCCCAGAAATATATCGAATTGCAGCGCGGTGGCATATTAGAGTATTGCCAGCAGTGCCATCGGATTATTTATCATAAAGCGCCAGAGGAAACAGAAACTTAATGACATTCTGACGTTTAACCAGAATTTTAATATCGGTCAGAGCATGCCGAACGGCCGCTGGATCTCGAATCAGAGATCGGGAGGAAAGTCCGAACATCGCAGGGCAGGGTGCTCCATAACGTGGAGTCACGGCAACGTGAAGGAAAGTGCAACAGAGAGCAGACCGCCCGGCACTCAACAGATTTATTCTGAAACAGAAGTACTGAAATTGGCATTTTCGTTTAATGGATCCTGATTTGAAATTAATCTGTTGAGTGCCGGGCAAGGGTGAAACGGTGCGGTAAGAGCGCACCAGTTCTTCGGGTGACCGGAGAAGCTATGTAAACCCCACCCGATGCAAGACCAAATAGGGAAGTGTTTGAGGGTTGCCCGCCTGAGCTTCCGGGTAGGTCGCTTGATATTCCTGGCAACAGGGATACTAGATGAATGGCCGTTGACCGTTTCAAGGGTAACCGGATGCGGTAACAAAATTCGGCTTACAGGCAGCTCTGACCGTTTTTATTGAAATGATAGAAATCAAATATGAATGAACAATTTTCGGACATTTCTTTTTCAAAAAAAGTAGATATCTATTCAGAAGATTTTTTAAAATGCTGCGTATATATCAAGAGTTTTGGTATTAATACAGACAACTTTATTTTTACCAAGAAGCTCTACTCCATGCTGATTGCAAACTCCCAACTCCTTGAAGACTTTCTGGATTTTCACGGTGCCAAAAACAACAAAAACTGGTTTTTCTATCGGGAGCTTACTGCTGCAATCAGACATATCAGTCTTGCCGGATATTCCCAACAGCATATTTCAAACAGACTGCTTTTTTATGATCTTGATGATATAGATGATTTCCAGATGGAAGGTGAAAATGCCACCCGTTTTATCACCTATACACTCATGAAACTTGCACCTGTGATTGTCGCTGAAGCGCAACAGCTGCAAATCACCATTCCAAAAGCCAATTACACCCAGCATTGTTTCCCTGGGGTATTATCCGGAGAAATGCTTGAGTTTGATATTGATGATGAAAATATCGATCAGCAGGAAAAAAATATCGTTAAAATTGCCAGTGAATTCCTTAAAGTCGCCAAAGACCTTGATCAGTTTGGCATTTATCAGAAATGCTCCAATGACGAAATCCAGCAAATGGTTCCGCTTAAGGTCAATGAGGTGGAGATAAGGCGTTTTGAAATGCTGGTTCACAACCTTCAATCGTCATTTGATTCCTATGTGATTCATGGCGGCTATAGATACGGGAACCGGAAATTAAAACAACTGAGGGGGCATTTTTCTGTTGTATTTCATTTACTCCAGATCATCGGTCGGCTGCTTCATTTCTACGAACGTCATATCCATGAAGTTGGATATAAAGAAATCTGTATCAACGTAAAGAATAAGCTGGTTCAGCATATCGATCCCGATCAAATGATGGATGTAGCCATAAATTATGGCCTTTATTATGCCTATAAATTTCTTACCGATGGTAAAAATCTGGCAAAGGAAATTTTAAACCAGTATATCGAGAGAGGGTCCATCTGTGTTGGTATACCTGTTACCAGGGGATTTCATGCACGACCCAGTCTGATGGTTGCAAAAATTGTGGAACATTACGGCGGCCAGGTAGAGATGTGCATCGGGGGGGACCGGTTTGATGCGAGCAGTGTCCTTGATATCCAATGGGCAGGAGGGAAAATTCAAAAAGAGAACATTACCCAGGTTGTATTTGAAGGCGATGTAAGAGCGATAAGTGATATCAAGATTCTGGCAAGCGTTAATTATGGTGAAGATTCAATGGGAAAGGGAATACCCCTGCCGGACTCATTAAAATATTTGAGGTAAACGACTATGAATACAGCCATCATTGCCGCAGGCGGTAAAGGTGTCAGGATGAATGCGGATATTCGAAAGCAGTATCTCGTGCTTGATCATATTCCGATTCTGACCCGTTCTGTTTTTCCGTTTGACATGTGTACCCTGATTGACAGAATAATTATTACGGTTCCTGAAGAAGATTTGAATTACTGCCGTCATAATATCATTGCGCCGTATTCGTTTAGCAAGAAAATTGAAATTGTAAAAGGCGGTTCTGAACGTCAGGAGTCTGTTTTTGAAGGCCTGAAAGCAGCGGCCTCCTCCGATATAGTCGTTATCCATGATGGCGTAAGGCCATTTGTCACTCCTGACATGATTGAAACCTGTATCAGAGAAACAGGAAGATACGGTGCGGCGATCTTCGCAATGCCCGCATTCGATACATTGAAACAGGCAAACGGGAAAAACCAGATTATCGGCACCATCGATCGAAAACGAATCTGGATGGCCCAGACCCCCCAATGTTTTGACTATCAACTCATCATGGAAGCGCATAAAACGGCAAAAAAAAATGGCATCATCGGAACAGATGACGCTTCACTTGTGGAAAAAATAGGCAGGCAGGTTTTCATCGTTGAAGGCACCCGATACAATATGAAAATAACGACACCGGAAGACTTGACGTTGGCCCGGGCAGTTCTACACATCAATAATCAGGAGATTTAGAAGGAGAAAACCGATATGCGCGATGAATTCATCAGTCAGCTCAATGATCCGTCAAAGGTATGGGATATTGTCATCATAGGCGGTGGTGCAAGCGGTTTGGGTGCTGCGGTAGAATCCATATCAAGAGGTTACAGTACACTTCTCCTGGAACAACTCGACTTTTCCCAGGGCACATCAAGCAGAAGTACCAAACTGATCCATGGCGGTGTCAGATATCTTCAACAGGGAAATATATCACTTGTCATGGAAGCACTGCAGGAAAGAGGCATTCTCCTTAACAATGCGCCACATCTGGTTCATCACCAGTCATTTATCGTGCCCAATTACGGATGGTGGGAAGGTCCGTTTTACGGCGTCGGTATGAAACTCTACGATATGCTTGCCGGAAAACTTGGCCTTGAAAAATCCCAGATGCTTTCCCGGGAAGAAACACTTAAAAAAATTCCTACGGTTGAGCCTGAGGGACTTAAGCGGGGCGTCATGTATTATGATGGCCAGTTCGATGATGCCAGGCTTGCTGTGACTCTTTTTAAAACAGCAGAAAATTTAGGCGCATCTGTACTGAACTACATGAAAGTGATTGCCCTGATCAAACATGAGAAAATGATTTGCGGTGTGGTTGCCAAAGATCAGGAAACGGGCATGGATTATGAAATCAAGGCAAAGGCTGTGATCAATGCAACAGGCGTATTTGTCGATTCTATAATAAAAATGGATCTCAAAGACGCCGAAAGCATGATTGCTCCCAGTCAGGGCGTCCATATTGTGCTGGATAAATCGTTTTTACCCGGAGACAGTGCCATCATGGTGCCGCACACGGACGATGGTCGTGTATTGTTTGCCGTTCCCTGGCATGATCGGGTGATTGTAGGAACCACCGATACCATGATAGACGCTGTTACCACGGAACCTGTTCCCCTCCCTGAAGAAATTGAATTTCTCCTTTATCATGCAGCGAAATACCTGACCAAAAATCCTGAGAAAAAAGATATTTTAAGCATGTTTGCAGGTATCCGGCCCCTGATCCGGTCAGATACTACCCATGAAACATCTTCTCTATCAAGAGACCATCATATCACCATAACGCCTTCCGGTCTTGTCACCATCGCTGGCGGGAAATGGACTACCTACCGTAAAATGGGAGAAGATGTGGTAGATAAAGCCTTGATTGTCGCAGGGCTTGATCTCCGTCCCTCCCGTACCCGATGGCTGAATCTCTATGGCTGGTCTGCCAATGACAAAGGAAATGAGCCATTCCAGATATATGGCAACCATGCCACCGATCTTAAACGGATGACAAGGTTGCAACCGGAGCTTGACGAAGCCATTCATCCGAATCTTCCGTATAAAAAAGCGGAGGTGTTGTGGGGAGTCCGGCATGAAATGGCAAGAACAGTCAGGGATATTCTGGAAAGAAGAACCCGGTCTCTGATCCTTGATGCAAAAGCCAGCATCACCTGTGCACCTGAAGTCGCTTCTATTATGGCAAATGAACTTGGAAAAGACAAGACCTGGGAGAAAAAGCAGGTTGATGAATTTGTAAAGGATGCCGGAAATTATCTGATGAAAGAATAATATGGCCTCAGGCTCTATCTGCCACCATGAACCCTTAAGCGCATGCATGGAAATGAACAAAAAATTTGACAAATTGAAACCTGCCATCGATAAACGGGTATTGCTCTTCCTGGCTGGATTGATGTGGCTTGGCGTGGGAGCCATGCTTTTATCCCTTTCGTTTTCATGGCTCAATGAATTTCATGTTCACCATTCATTTCTGTACGTCGGCATAGGTGTAGTTGGTGCATTGGTTATTCATCATTTTGGTTTTTTAAAAATAGTGGACAAAAATCTGGACCGGATTCTACCGATGGAAGGGAAAAGATGTATATTTTCCTTTATGAGCTGGAAAAGTTATATCATGGTTTTTATCATGATCAGCATGGGGGTGCTTTTTCGGCATTCCCCCATCCCAAAACCATACCTCTCCGTACTTTATACGGGTATAGGCCTCGCACTGATGCTTTCAAGCATCAGGTATCTGAGAGTCCTTGTCATTCAAATCAGAAACCAAAAAACAGTTTAGCGCAACAGCATTTTATAAATCAGTCTATGAATCAATTTTCCATATGGCGGGTAGATCATTTTTCCGCTGTTGAATTTCGGTTTGAACAGAACCCCTTTTTCTTTTGACAACGATAAGAATCCTGCATGCCCATGATACTGCCCCATGCCGGATTGACCGATACCCCCGAATGGCATGGCATCCTGCGGCACATGAACCATTGTGTCGTTAATCAGAACGCCTCCCGAATGGGTGTGTTTTATGATATATTCGGCATTTTCGCGATTGTAGTCAAAGAAATACAATGCCAGGGGCCGTGGATGATCATTGACATATTTAACGGCATCTTCAAGCGATTTATAGGGAATAACCGGCAGTATCGGCCCAAATATTTCTTTTTGAAGGACTTCCATATCCTGAGTGGCATGGAGAATCAGATGAACCGGCAATTTTCGCGAACCGGAGAAATCCTCGTTTGCCGGATTGATCACGATGATTTCAGCACCTTTTTCATTCGCATCTTTCAAAAGACCTTGCAAATGCTTGTATTGCTGGTCATTTTCGACACTGGTATAGTCCTTGTTATTCATGAGTGTCGGATACATCTGGTGGATCGATTGACGAAATGCCTCGGTAAATTCATCAATGCGATTATCCGGACACAGCACATAATCGGGCGCCACACAGGTCTGACCGGCGTTGATCATTTTACCCCAGGCGATCCTTTCGGCAGCATCTTTCATCGGGACATCCTTGCTGATAATGGCCGGTGATTTTCCACCCAACTCCAGCGTTACGGGTGTGAGATTGTCTGCTGCAGCCCGCATCACATCTTTTCCGGCTGATGTTGAGCCTGTAAATATCATATGGTCCCATGGTTTTTTCGTGAATTCCTTTCCGGAAATGTCGTCTCCTGAATATAATGCCACATGATCTTCATCAAAATTTTCCCTGATGAGCTGTTTGAGCACGTCAGCGGTCTCTGGTGAACACCGGCTCATCCGTATCACAGCCCGGTTACCTGCAGACAATGCGCAGACCAGTGGCCCGCCGATCGAGAGATACACCGGATAGTTCCATGGTGCGATAATGCCCACCACTCCCAGGGGTTGATAATACACTTTCGCGGATGCAGGCATATATAGCATACCTGGCATGCGCCATGAAGGTTTTACCCATTTTTTGACATGTTTGATTGTATAATTGATGCCTTCGACAGATGATACCAGTTCGGCCAGATAGGTCTCGTCCTTGCAGCGTGCACCAAAATCCTTATCAAGCGCGGCTGCGATTTTATCCTGATACTGAACCAATGCTTTTTTCAGCCGTTTTAAATGTCCGACGCGTTCATTTCCGTCTGGAAAGGGATTCTTTAAAAAAGCCTCTTTCTGCATTTGAAAAATCCGGTCCAGTTCAGAGAATGTTTCAGGATCTCCGGTTTGAATACCCAGATCTGATATTTTAATTGGTTTCTGCATAATTGATTCTCCTGCTATTTTGTATACGATAATTGACTGAACGGTGAGTACTAATTACGTTATGTCATATATGGCACAATGAACCGTGTCAATAATAAAAATAATTCATACCCTGAATGCAATCCCGCATGTCTTTATGAGCTTATGTGACCGGACATTCATTCTGCTATTTATATATAATTTAAATATGTTATAAATTAAATGGCCTAACAGACATATAAATTACCTCAAGTCTTATTGCATTGCAATATAAATGGATTATACTGATTGGACAATTACAGATAATCGATCACGTTTCCGGTTGGTGATGGTTCATATCCGGGAATAGACGATATTTCCTCCCGCAATGCGCGGGATTGCAATACATCCAGCATCACCCGGATTGTCGGATGGTCAAACAGGTCATCGGGAATGACGAGATCGCAGCGCACGGTTTCAAGAGGGATAAACTGAAGGTTAAACATATCGGAAACCACATGAAGGCCTAAGGCCACATCAGCCAGTCCGGAAGCCACCATCTGCGCGCATTCATTGTGTGTGAACAGTTCATGGGTATATCCGTTGATTGTCGATGGGGGAATACCCGCACCTTTTAACTGATCATCCAGAAGAATGCGCAAAGCTGCACCATGTTCCCGATTGACCATTTTTACATCAGTTCTTGCCAAATCCGACAGGGACCTGATGTTCAAGGGATTTCCGGATGCCACCATCAGACCTTCATCCATATAGGTAAATCCGATAATCTTGCCTTTCAAACCGGATAGCATCTTCCTGGCGGTAAGCACATTGGATTCCTCATCTTTTTGATTATGAAGATGGACACCGCCCACATGGGCATGACCTTCGGAAAGTGCTTTTAAGGATGCATAACTGGATGCAAAACAGCAATGAACACGGGCTCCTGGCAATGCACGGGCAACATGGCCGGAAAGGATTGAAAACGCAGGGTCGCAACCGAATAATAAAATGGTTTTTTCCATGATATCATCTGGACAGAAAAGACGGGCATTCTGGCCATTTTTTTCCATCAGGGCATCAGCGGCCGGAAGCCCACTGTTAAATGCAATTTTTCCGGTAATCGGAATACCTGTCAATTCACCCCGAAGTTTTGCCACCCAGAGCCTGGACGTTGTATTTTTTGTATTTCCTATAATTTTTATGGGTTGGGGTTCACCGGTCATATCTTCTGTAAATAATTTTTCGACCGTACATTCCAGATGTTTTGCCAGTTGCAAGGCAACTGCGGTATTTGGCAGATAGCGACCGGATTCAATGTCGTATATGGCCTGTCTTTTGACACCGACTGCATCTGCAAGCTGACTTTGCGACCAGCCTTTTGCCTGGCGATATGCCTTGACATGGCATGCAATGTTAAAAGGGGGGTGGGGCTCCATTTTTCATCCATAATGAAATAATATTGACGTTTAAAAAAATATATTGACGTCTCAAAATATATTAATTAAGTCTTAACCATGCACTGCTAATTTTTGAAACGTCAAACTCATTTACTGTAACTGAGTTGACTTACAGAATCAATACTAAACATGCAAAGAAGACTCTGGAGGATTTAAATGGGAAAAAAAACAATACCATATCGAAAATGGGAACGGACAATCCGGCAAGTATGTATCGCCCTTATCCTTTTTTCCGGTTACAAGGGGTGGGCAATCGGCCAGGATGTTTCGTCAATTCACATATTTGCGGCAGCATCAACAACAAATGTGGTAACCGATATCTGTCAGCTGTTTTCGGAAACCTATGGAACAAAAGCGTTGCCATCTTTCGCGTCTTCTTCAACGCTTGCCAAGCAGATCGAAAATGGCGCACCTTCTGATATTTATATTTCTGCCAACAGTGATTGGATGGATTATCTTGAAAAAAAGGATCTGATTGTTGGCAACTCGCGTTTTGATTTGGCGAAAAACCGGCTTGTCCTGATCGTTCCCCAAAAAAGCAGCATAAATAAAATTGACATCAATCCCTCAATGGATCTGAAACCCATCATCGGCGATGGCTTTCTTTCGATGGGAGATCCGGATCATGTGCCTGCAGGCATGTACGCCAAAGATGCACTTGAAAAATTAGGCCTGTACAAAGAATTGGAAATTAAAATAGCCCGCTTGAATACGGTCCGGGCTGCATTGGCCATGGTGGAACGTAATGAGTCAAGCCTGGGTATTGTTTACGCTACGGATGCGGCTATGACCGATCAGGTAAAAGCAGTCGGCATTTTTCCTATTGATTCCCATCCGCCAATTGTATATCCGGCGGCTATCATTAAAGGGCATGATACGGATAACGTCAAACGGTTTCTTCAATTCCTTAAAACACCCGTATCGAAATCAATTTTTGAAAAATACGGGTTTACCCATAACGAATGAATTATTTTTCCTTTTCACCTGTAGAACTTGAGGCACTCCGATTAAGTCTTTGGGTGTCTTTCTGGGCTCTTTTCATAAGCCTTCCTCCGGGAATCATTATCGCCTGGATACTGGCACGCATGGAATTCCCCGGTAAAAGCATCTTGAACGGCATGATTCACCTGCCCCTTGTTCTGCCACCCGTCGTGATCGGTTATCTGCTGCTCGTCGTGATGGGGCGAAAAGGACTCATCGGCTCCATCCTTTACGAATATCTGGGGTTCTCGGTCGCTTTTACCTGGAAAGGTGCTGCCCTTGCTTCTGCTGTCATGGCATTCCCGCTATTGGTGAGAGCGATAAAGCTTTCCATTGACAATGTGGACCCAGGCCTTGAAAATGCCGCAAGAACTTTGGGAGCAGGACCCATGCGCGTTTTTTTTACCATCACCTTACCACTCATGATACCCGGCATTATAACCGGAATGATACTTGCCTTTGCAAGAAGTTTGGGTGAATTCGGCGCGACAATCACATTTGTTTCAAATATCCAAGGCGAGACACAGACACTTCCTTTGGCACTGTATACGCTCATGCAGGTGCCCAATGGCGAAACAGGCGCGATGAGACTTTGCCTGATTTCCATCCTTATCGCCATGGCTGCCCTTGTCTGTTCTCAGCGTCTTGAAAAACGATTTCCCGGGTATGTGAAAGGGTGATCCATGATTGATATAAAACTCCGGAAGAAACAAGGCGCATTCAAAATAAACGCTGAATTCAAGTCAGGTGTTACGGGTGTGACCGCATTGTTTGGCCAATCCGGTGCAGGCAAAACATCGGTCATCAATATGATAGCAGGGCTGGATATTCCGGATTCCGGATATATTAGAGTCAATCAAAACCCATTGTTTGATGCCCAAAAGCATATCAATCTGCCTCCTCAAAAACGGAAAATTGGTTATGTGTTTCAGGATGGCCGGCTATTTCCCCATTTAACCGTCAAGCAGAATTTATCTTATGGGATGCGACTCGTATCTCAACAAGAACGATATGTCATGTTTGATCCGGTCATATCCCTTTTGGGGATCTCGCATCTTCTTTCCCGACTTCCCCGGAAATTATCCGGTGGAGAAAAACAGCGCGTAGCCATCGGCAGAGCCCTTTTGACGAGCCCGTCTCTTTTACTCATGGATGAACCACTTTCATCTCTGGATCATTTAAGAAAAAAAGAAGTCATGCCTTTTATTTCCCGATTGAGCAAGGAATTTTCAATCCCGATCATCTATGTCAGCCACTCACTGGATGAAGTCCTGAACCTTGCTGATCATATTGTGTTGATGGATGAGGGGAACGTTATTGCAGCAGGAAGTATCGACGCAATCGTCAATCGGTCTGATCTGTTCTCCCTGATGGGTGGACAGGATTGTGGCTCTATTATTTCCGCAACGGTTGAAACAGATAATGACGCTTATGGATTGACCCATCTTCGTTTTCCAGGGGGGGTGATCAAAGTTCCCCGGTTAGCCGTGTCCAAAGGAAGCACTGTCCGGATACGCATACCCGTCAGAAGCGTATCCATCTCGCTGGTAAAACCGGCGGATACAAGTATCCAAAACATTTTTTCAGGTGTGATCGAAGAGATTTCATTACCGGATTCAACCTTCTCGGATATTCGGATCAATATCGGGGTGCCTCTTTTTTCCCGAATCACCAGGCTGTCACAAGAAAAGCTCTGCCTGACTCCGGGTAAAACAGTATTTGCCATGGTAAAAAGTATTGCAGTCACCAATGGCTCAAATGATTGAAAAAGTGGAGGGACACAATATGAATCTGCTATACGATGACTTGCGAACCGCTTTGCAACATGAAATTGACCGTCATCATCTTGCAGGCAAAAAAATACAAATAAGATGTAAAGCGCTAACTGTAAAAGAAGCTATCGGAAATCCGGCCCATGACGATTATCCGATTATCAAAGGCAGAGAAGTTATGGTGGAAGCATCTTTTGAAGGAAACAAAGGACAGGCCTTTACCGATGAATTTGAAAATGTGGATTATGGGGTTGATGATTTGCTTGATATCGAGTTATCGTCAAATCGAAATCGAGCCAGCTTTATATCCGGACTGAATGCTGTTTTCAGATATCTCGGCATTTGTAGCAAGACGGTTCATTGCAGAGATAGAGAACCTGTGGAATGCGCCGCACAGTTAGCCCAATTCCTGGGTCCAGTGAAAAATGTTCTTCTTGTGGGCTATCAGCCGAGATTCCTTGAATCCCTTGCATCTGCATATACAGTTAGAGCCCTTGACCTTGACAGGGACAATATCGGAAAGGCATTTTCCGGTGTCATCATCGAATCTCCGGCCAGGTTGGCTGATGCAGCAAAATGGTGTGACATGATTTTCGCCACTGGATCGACCATTGTAAACGGAACATTGACCGATTTTATAATTCCGGAGAAGCCCCTTGTCCTATATGGCGTTACAATTGCGGCCTCTGCAAAAATATTGGATTTAAAAACCTATTGTCATTGTGGTGCGTAGTTCCACATATCATTTAATGAGAAGGTCAAACACAGGTGTTGTGTTGAATCCATTCGGTGATACGATCCACCGAATGGATTGATAATCTGTCAGCCTGTTATGCTGCTTTTTGAAGCGGATGCGGCACGGTAAAAGGCCCCTTTTCCGGGGACGTTGGCCAGGAAGGGTGGGTGTCTTTTGTCTTGAGATCCCGGGTCATCCAGCCATTTTTATGAGGAGTCATCAGCGCATAAAAGCTTATCCATGATAAACAGGCCATCCAGAAGAAGCTGTAGGGGAAAGCCCATATTGCCTTATCGCTTTTATACCGGGCAGCATAAAAGATCCCCGGAGCACATGATGCAAGGGCTGCTCCAAGAATCATTTTAGGACCGATGATTAACGGCATACAGATCAGCAGTCCGATAGCGGAAACATGCATCACCTGTCCTACGGTCAAATTTATCAAGTTGATCAGTACATTGATTCTGAGTCCAAGGGCGCCGTCGTTCCGGAATTTGCGGAAAACAAACCGGGTGATCACAATTGTTTCGCGGATATTGCTTCGGGCCCAGCGCAAGAGCATCTTCCAGAGCTTTCCAAAAGTGACGGGGCAGGTGGTGTGAACCACTGCATCTCGCTGGTAATGAACATAAAAGCCGTTTCTGAGAATCAGATTGGTCATGGCCCTGTCCTCACCAATATTGGCTGGCTTTCCGCAAAACTTCTGGTTCAGCCATTCGAAGAGAACATTCAGAACAACTTCACGCCGATATGCGGACAATGCACCGGGAGTGCACATGACCGAATTGATCACACTCTGGCCTGCACGCAGAAAATCGAAACTGAAGGCAAAGGAAACCTCAAGCATCCTGGGGATAATACCCTCTTTGTGGTTCAGGATGCTTACGTTTCCTGCAACTGCCCCCACTCGATCATTTCGGATAAATGGGCTCACAAGATTGCGGATGGTTTGTGGTTCCACGATGGAGTCACTGTCAATGGTTACGTAGACATCCCCTTGACCTTGCTTGAAGCCCAGATACAGGGCATGCCGCTTGCCCCGGTTAACAGGTTGCTTGAACAACTGAACCCGTCCGTGCCATTCTTTTTCAGCCTGATGGAGCCAGTACCAGGTATCATCGCTGCTGCCGTCATCAACAGCGATAATATACATTTTTTCAGGCGGGTAGTCACTTTGAGCAATGCTTTTAATGGTATCGAAAACCTGACGTCCTTCATTATAGGCCGGAACGATTACCGTACAGGACGGCAGTTCCTCGTTGGTGCAGGGTCTGGCTGGTTTGTATTTCAAACAGAGCACAACACGCCAGATAAAAATCAAAAGATGAATGGCAAAAAATACCTGGGAAAAGACTAACAATGCTTTGCCCAGGGGGTAGCTTTCAACAGTGATCCAGATCGATCGGATATCGGTAACGAAAGATATGAAGATGGCTGTCAATATGATGAATGCATATGGAAGCAGCGCTATTTTAGCACGTGCCCTAATCATTAAAGTATTCCTTTTCAGTTTCATTTATTAATCTCCTATCCAGACCCACTCTATGTGAGTCTGGGCGACATTATACCTTTCCGATGAACATATCAATAGATTTCATACAATAATTATATTGCTGAAATAACGTAAGATAATACTTTTTTATCAACAAATTTTAATGAAAATTGTTTTTTTTTACAGACGATTGAAAAAATAAAGAAACAGGGAGACAGGGGTTAATTTTATAAGTTATCAATGGTATTAAAACCTAACGATAGTGCCGCATCCAGATCATCTGAATGAATTTCGTAAATATTTATTTTACCGGTTCCTGCGCCGCACGAGGCGATATGATAATACCCATCACCATCGCGATATGACGATAACACCGTAATTCCATTGTCTGTAAGTTCCAATTCCATGGTATCAAGGTCAATGCCCCCATCATAACATTGAACAGAACCCTCGTATTTATAGACTTCTACGGTCGATTCACCCTGAATCGTTTTATCCGGATCATCCCCGTTTGTGGATGTATCGGTTTTGGCAGCGTTGCATCCATTTAAATATACCGCGAAGACTGCGAAATATATTGCAATTAGGTATTTCACGAATATCTCTTTTCGGATCTGTTGCTAAATTGATTTATATTGAGATTCAATCAACATTTCTTGATTTAATAATCAATCGGCTTATAACTGACTCAGTATAAGAAAAAATTTAAAAATGCAAGTGTGAAATTACCCTAAATTCAATTTATCCATAAATACAAAACGATGAACAAGACAGAAGAAAAACGATTTGTCTATCCGCATTCTCATGATTATCCCCGTCTTTCCCTTGCCAAACGATTCGTTTTTAAGTTAGAACAGATAGAGTTGAATTTCGCATTGTTTTTTTGCTTTCATCAGTTCGACTATATGAGTGGAAATCTGACGGTTTATGAAACAAAAATTGAAACATATCTGGAAATACCCTGATATCGTTGATCTTGAATATTTTCTCCACGAAACAAACAGTGAAACAGATCACAGGGAAAATGACAGTCATAAAAAAGATCGAGATATTTTTCTCAAAGAAATTGAACCGTTTATATCAGATATTCCGGACGGACTTATCAATAGAAAAGTTATCATCAGGCGATGGCTCGATATCAAAAGGGGATTATCCGGAAAGGACCCGGCCTCATATTTGACGGAGAAGATGACTCCGGGTAATGGATTCAAGAAAACACTCGGAATTATGTTTGTTCTGCTGGCCATAACCGGTTTCTTGTCAGGAGCGGGCCTTGCCGCCTCCCTTCTTTTTTATACGGGGGATCAACCCATCAATGTCTCCACATTCATCGGGCTTGTCGTTGCCTTCCAGATATTTCTGATCTTCCTTCTCCTGGTTGTCTGGGTCACCGGAAGATTTTCCAGATTTCATCTGGTTTCAAAAATATTTCAAACTTTTTTTTTAAGGATCACTACCCGGATCGGAAAAAAAGCATTACAAACGCTTTCTGCTGAAAAGAAAGGTCAATTGACATCCATCATGGGATTGATCAATGGCAGGCGGCGAATTTATGGTTCACTTTTCATCTGGCCCTTTTTCATATTGACGCAGGCTTTTGGTATGGCATTTAATATAGGAATTATTGCAGCCACATGGTTTCGGATTATCGGCACCGATCTGGCATTCGGCTGGCAATCAACACTTCAGATCAGCTCTCAGGCTGTATTCAGGATTGTTTCCGTTTTATCTATTCCCTGGGCATGGATTGTGCCTGACCATATGGCTCATCCGACACTTGCGCAGATAGAAGGAAGCCGGATCATTTTAAAGGACGGCATCATGCATTTGACCACAGGGGATATGGTATCCTGGTGGCCGTTTCTTTTGTTTGCTGTTGTATTTTACGGACTTATTCCCAGAATGACGCTCTTGATGACAGGGGTATTTATAGGCAATAAATCCCTTGACGCACTGACATTCGATACATTCGACTGTGACAAACTGATGATGCGAATGACCACACCCGTCATCGGAGAACCCCATCACCCGCTGCAGGAAAACAAACAGGAACGGCCCGCTTCACAACGGTTGGACACAGCCATTGAAAAGGATATTTCAGATGCTGACAAATTATTGGCAATCATTCCTGACGATCTGATAAACACATTAAACATGGACGATCTTTATGGCCAAATTTACGATATGATCCGATTGACACCACTTAAAACGATTTCTTCCACATTCGATTTTGACTCAGATCAAAAACAGTTCACTGATAATGAAGCATCCGGTTTAACGCATATATGGGTGCTTCAGGAAGGCTGGCTACCGCCTATCAAGGAAATATACAATTACTTTAGAGAAATTAGACATTTTTTTGGACCTGAGATCAAAATTATTATATTTCTGGTTGGGAAGCCTGTGTTGGGGACCGTGCTTACAAAAGTGGAGGAAGGCCATTACAGAATATGGCAGCAGGGGATTAACAGTCTGGGTGATCCTCGTATTTCTCTGGAAAGGACACGATTTTGAGCAGGAAAAAGATACCTGAATTCGCAATTTTAGGTCATCCAAATGAAGGAAAATCTTCGGTTGTATCCACACTTTCAGAAGATGACACCGTGCGTATCAGTCCATATCCTGGTGAGACGGTGGTGTGCAAAACGTACCCTGTCGTCATTGATGGTGTCGAGATTATACGATTTACGGATACCCCTGGCTTTCAATCTCCCAGAAAAACATTAGAATGGTTTGCCCATTACAAAGGCCCGCAGGATGGTATCCTCAAGGCATTTATTGATACCAATAAAAATAACGATCTGTTTCAGGATGAATGCGAACTGCTTGCCCCGCTTGAGAAGGGCGCAGGAATAATATATGTGGCAGATGCATCCCGGCCTGTTCGAAAAGTGGATATTTGGGAAATGGAAATCCTTAGGCTCACCGGCTTGCCCCGGATGGCAATCATCAATTTCAAATCACAAACCCATGATTTTACCATTGAATGGAAAAATGAATTCAGAAAGCATTTTAATGCCATTAGGATATTTAATGCACACAATGCAACGTATTCCGAAAGACTTGAACTGCTTGAGTCCTTGAAACATATTGATCAGGAATGGCAAGCCGCATTAGACCTCGTGATTCAGGCATTCAAAAAAGACTGGGACCGCAGGAATACGTTAACTGCCGAAGCGATTCTCAATCTTGTTTCTAAAGTTATCTGCCATCGGGTCTCAGGAACATATGGGAATGACGCTGAAAAAAATGATATCAGAGACAAACTCGAAACTGAATATCTGAAAAATATTACCGTAATGGAGAAAAAGACCCATCAGGAAATCCGTAAACTCTTCAAACATAACATTTTTAATGTGGACCTGCCGGAGGAGTCCATTCTCAAAAACAGCATTTCAGACAAAAGCACCTGGCAGCTTCTTGGACTCAACAAAAAACAAATCGTTGGTGCTGCAGCTGCCATAGGTGGAAGTGCCGGAGGCCTTATTGACATCGCCGCTGCCGGCCATTCATTTGGCTTGTTTGCATTGATGGGAAGTGCACTTTTGGGCGGTTCTGCATTTTTTGGCAGCAACAAGTTAACCCGAACGAAAATCATCGGATTGCAGCTGGGGGGATATAAAATGAACGTCGGTCCTACTCAAAATATACAAATCATTTATCTGTTTATAGACCGGGCTCTTATTTTTTATTCTCACATTATAAACTGGGCTCACGGCAGAAGAGATTATCCGGACCCGATTCAAAACACACCAAAAGGAAAGGGACATAAAATCGGGTATTCGTCCAGGATGACAAAAGATGATATCAAAAAAATAAGCCTTTTTTTTGACACCTTCAAGAAAAATGATATCGAGAAGCAGGAAAAACTGAAAACTGAGCTCATTCAAACGATCAAAGACTGGCTTGATATTATTCCAAAAGAACTATCCGGTTCCGGGATATTTAAAAATGACTAAAATCAGTGGTAAAGGTTTAAAACGTATTATTGTGGATATGCCCAGTATTTTCCTGAAATCTGAAGAAATCATTACAATAACAAAACAATCCGTCGTGATAACTGTTCTGGGGTCCTGTATCTCGGCAACCCTTTATCACCCGCAAAAAAAAATTGGCATGATCAATCACGCCCTCCTGCCTGCTGATCCGGGTCAGAATGACTTCAAATACGTTGATTCCTCTATCCGGTTTATGGCAGATCATTTGCTCAGAAAGGGCATTCATCCCAATGAACTTGAAGTCAAGCTTTTTGGTGGCGCGAGGCAAAGCGCTTCTGGCTTACCAGGTCAGGGAATCGATGTTGGCGGCCAAAATATTAAAGTGGCAGTGGCAACACTTTTAAAATTGGGTTTTTCAATTTCAGCTAGTGATACAGGCGGGTGTTTCGGCAGAAAAATATTTTTTATTCAGGATAATGGCAAAGTATATACGAAGATGATTAAAAATATTATTTCAGGAGATGTTTCGATTGGAAAATAATCCTGAAAATTATAATATGGCGTTAATTTTACTATAAACAGAAAGGGACATGCCATGGAACTGATAACCTGGGATGACAGTTTAAGCGTTAAAGTCAAGGAAATTGATGAACAGCATAAAAAACTTATCCGACTCATCAACAGTCTGCACGAAGCCATGATTCAACGAAAAACCAAAGAGGCACTGGGAACAATTATCAATGAACTCATGGATTATACGACCGGTCATTTTCTGACAGAAGAAACTTATTTTGAAAAATTCGAATACGGCGAACGGGATTCTCATAAACGGGAACATACCGGTTTTGTGAATAAGGTAAGTGCCTTTCACACAGACTTTCAAACAGGAAAAATGTTTTTATCAATGGAAATCATGAATTTCCTGAAGGACTGGCTGATCAAACATATTAAAGGCACCGATAAAAAATATGGGCCACTATTTAATTCCAGGGGATTGATGTGACCTGATCATTGGATCATGTCATCAAGCATCAGCGCTGATGAAAAGGCAATATCGCCGCTGCATCCGTGGCCGTTTACCGTATCTCCAGCCATATACAGGTTGTCTAAAAAAACCGATTTGATCGAAGGCCGATGAGGCCTTGACTGAGATGGTATTAGCATATTGGCGTTGACAACCGGTATGATAACCTTTCTTTCATCGATCACTTTATTCCGGTAACCAGGCATGCAGATCGCAGCTATTTCCCTAAGCCGTTTTTCTGTGGCCCTGAAAGCATCGGGATTATTGGTTTGCCCCCATGCTGTGAGAAGCCCCCATGTGCAGACATGATAACCTCTGGGCGCCACTGTTTTATCAAAAAGGGTCTGGAACTTTACCCACAGGGGCTCATCCACACCCAGAATACCTCCTTCAAGGTCAGAGAGAGGCTCGTGTGATATAAAATCGATAATGACTCCCCCTGAATTTTTCAGATTTTTGATGTGATTCAAAAATCTGCTGTCAAAAAAAGACGCATCGATAATTTCTGTCAAATATTTAACAGGCGCAGCATACACGACCATTTCAGATTGATACAGGCCTTTGTCGGTTTCAACGGAGTCTATTTTCCGTCCGTTAACAGACAATTTCATGACTTTTTCGGAAGCCTTGATTATTCCGCCATTTTTTATAATAACAGCCTCAAGCCGGTCAATGATATGCTTGGAGCCTCCGGCCACATCAGCTACCGGTATTTTAGACTTGTTCACCCTTTTGATGAAATCAATCACTTCACCGGCGCTCACAATCGAGGCATCGGGCAGCATGATTGTAAATCCTAAAAAATTAAGGAAGCCTTCAACTTCACGGTTGGGTTTGAAAAAAGACTTATAAAAATCAATCAGGGTCTTGTCATACCAGAGAGTGGCGTCTTCTTGGAGAATTTTCACATAAAGCCTTAAAAATACAAGTTTTGCCTTAAAACTCAACGCTTGAGTTGTTAAAAACCCTGCAGGGCCGTTGGGCCTGTCATATAGTCTTCCCTTGTAAAACAACTTGGCTTTTTTTTGATCGGTTTCATAGAATGTCATAGGTTCACCAAGCCTTGTCATGACCTGGTTTGCATGACCATCTGGTCCCAGGCGATGGGAATGCTGACCGTATTGCCAGACAAACCCGTCCTTTTCAATGTAATGTGCCCGCCCACCCAATCTTTTTCGGGATTCAATCAGGAGAACCTTTTTCCCTTTCCGGGACAAAAGCGCTGCTGACGATAAGCCTCCAAAACCACCACCGATTATGATGACATCAAACATGTTGTTGATCCCCAATATCCTTTTTTTTGACAACCATACTATATTTGTCTGAAAAATAAACCAAATCCTTTAAAATTTTCTTTGATTTTATAATGATTATTTGATGAAATTAACTGAAGACCGCTTCTTCTTGCAACCTGATGTATTATTTAAAACAGGATACGTCTATGAGTCAGAAACCGACAAATGAATCACTGGAAAACAAAATCAAAGAACTTGAGAACGAATCGATTCAAAAAAAAGAGATAGAAAAAAATCTGCTGGTTTCTGAAAAGAAATTAACGTCTCTCCTAAAGGGAATTCCGATCCCGATATACATATGGAAAAAGGAAGAAAACAATTTTTTTCTCACCGACTATAATGATGCGGCCATGGCAATTACCGCCAACAAGATAGCAAAATTCAAAGGGCATAGCGCCACTGAAATGTATTCTCACATGCCTGAAATTTATCAAGAGATGATGACATGTTATAAAACAAGAATCCCTATAAAGCGAGAGATGGATTTTCATTTCAGAACCACAGGGAAAAGCAGGATTCTTTCTGTGACCTATGGTTTTGTGCCGCCTGATTTTGTGGTCATTCATACTGAAGATATCACGGATCGAAAACATGCAGAAACCGAGCTTAAAAAAGCCCTTGATCGATTGGAGTCTCAGGTTGAAGAAAGAACAAAAGAACTTGAGAAAATTAATCATTCATTGCGCGAAGAGATTCATGCACGAAAAATAGCCCAAAAGCACAGCAATGAAAATGAGGAAAGGTTTCGCTCACTAGCAGATCAGCTTCCGGATGTGATTGTGAGTTTTGATAAAGCACATCGCCATGTGTATGCCAATCGTTCTGTTGAAAAATATACAAAAATTCAGCAGGATAGATTTATAGGCGCTAGCATGTTGGAACTCGGGTTTGATAAGGAGAACCTTCCCAAATGGGACAATATTCTATATGAGGTATTTGAAACCGGCAAAACTAGGCGGGCCGAATTCCATCATTCAAAAAAACTCTGGTTTGACTGGCTTTTTATTCCTGAAAAAGATGATGACGGCCATGTCCGGACAGTATTGGCTTCAGGCCGTGATATCACAGGAATCAAAAATGCCCGCATCGCACTGGAAGAAAGTGAAAACCTCTTCAGGACATTTGTGGATTCATCACGGTCAGCCATTTTTATTATTCAAGAAAACCATTTTAAATATTTCAATGACGCATTAATGCAGATAAGCGGATATAACGATCAGGAATTGATCACCATGCCATACTGGGAACTCGTGCATCCCGACATGAGAGAAATGGTTATTGAAAGGGCCAACCAGAGACAGAGAGGGTTAAATCCGGAAAGTCATTATGAAATCAAATTATTGTCCAAAGACAGAAAAACAAAATATCTCGACTTTACGGCAACGATCCATGAATTTGAAGGAAAGTTCGCCATTTTTTGCACTGCGTTTGATATTACGGAAAGTAATCTTGCAAAAGAGAATTTAAGAGAAAGTGAGGAAAAATACCGGGCAATTATCCAGAATATTGAAGAAGCGTATTTTGAGGTGGATTTAGAAGGGAACCTGACCTTCTTTAACGATTCCCTGTGCCGGATCACAGGAAGGACACGAGGAGAACTGGCGGGGTTAAATTACAGGGTGTATACCTCCCCGGAAATGAAAGAGAAGATGTTTCGTATTTTCAATGAGGTTTATACTACCGGCAATCCTGCGAGTATCACTAATTATGAAGTCATCACCAGAGCGAATAAGACCCTGTTTCTCGAGTTGTCGACGTCCTTGATAAAAGACAAGGATGGCGTATCAAGAGGCTTCCGGGGCATAGTCAGGGATAACACAGAAAAACTTTTGGCAGAAAAGACCAAAAAGGAACTGGAACATCAGCTTCAGCAGGCGTTAAGGATTGAGGCCATCGGTACGCTTGCAGGAGGCATTGCCCATGACTTCAATAATCTGTTAACCGGCATTCAAGGCAACCTGTCCATTCTTAAAATCAGGAAAAAGCCTGAGGATCCTGAATTCAAGAAAATCTTACTGATCGAGGATCTGGTTCAAAGTGGTGCCGAACTGACACGGCAGCTTCTTGGCTTCGCAATGGGAGGGAAGTACGAAGTAAAACCCTATGATGCAAATGAAATTATTGAAAAAAGTCTGAAGATGATCGATCGGACCAAAAAGGCCATCACCATCAAAAAGGAATTTGCTGCAGATCTCTTTACTGTAGAGGTGGACAGGGGACAGATGGAGCAGGTTTTACTGAATATATTTGTGAACGCAGCCCATGCCATGCCTGATGGTGGCAACCTGTCCCTTTCAACTGAAAATGTCATCCTTGATGAAACCGCTTCCCAAATGCTTGATCTGAAACCAGGGAACTACATTAAAATTTCCGTTTCTGATAATGGCATCGGCATGGACGAAAAAACAGCGACTCGCGTATTTGAACCTTTTTTTACAACCAAGGAAATGGGAAGAGGTACCGGTCTGGGGCTTGCATCTGCATATGGCATTATAAAAAATCACAATGGCAGTATTTCTGTAAACAGCAAGAAAGGGGAGGGGACCACCTTTTTGATTTATCTGCCCGCTTCCCAAAAAATCAAATTCATTGATGAGACACCTGAGCTGGAAATCAAGAAAGGCCGAGAAACCATCCTGTTTGTTGACGATGAAAAACCCATCCGGGATATTGGTGTTGAATTGCTAAGCGAGATTGGATACCAGGTGGTTGCCTTAGAGAGCGGGCGCATGGCCATTGAATATTTTGCAAATAATCATTCAACCATTGATCTTGTCATCCTTGATATGGTCATGCCTGGCATGGGCGGAAGGGAGACTTTTGATAAATTGAAAACCATCAGAAAAGATGCCAAGATCATCCTTTCAAGCGGATACAGTATTGATGAGCAGACATCTGAAATTCTAGAAAAAGGCGGGGAGGGGTTTATTCAGAAACCATTTTCCTTAAAAGAACTTTCACAAAAAATCAGGTTCATTCTAGATACATAACGGATATTATTTCATGCATAATGCATGCGGTGTTCAGTCCCGGTTATTTATTTTATTTTCTTTGACGTCATGAACAGGTAACGGCCTTGAGTTTGACCCGAAAATCACATACCGGTCTTTCAAAAAAGAACCGTTTATGTTTATCGTGTGGTGACCCGGTCAGGGGGCAGAGAGAATTCTGCACTACTGATTGTCATATCTATCTTAAGCGTAAACTCGATCAGCATACGGGTATTCTATCATCCCTTAATACCAGATTCGCCACATTCTATTTTACCCTCAGTGAAAAAAAAATATCTGAAGCGTCTGCAATTGACACAAAGATGGTTTAAACCTATATATGCAGATACACGTTATCAATAAAACAAAATTACCGACTTCAGGTCATCATGATACAAAAAATGATACGGGTTTAGAATCATTAAATATCCTGTTTTTTATTTTTTTCTTCATTCCGTGTATTTTCGGGTGTTCATCACCCGCATCTTCAGGTAAATCACAAACAGCTGCGGCCATATCAGGTTTCACCCTTGAAAATGGCCAGGGGATTTCCGGTATCAAGGTATTTCTTCAAGGCAGCGCAGAAAAAACCGAAATGACAGATCAATATGGTTACTTCTTGTTTAAGGACTTGCCCGCAGGCAGTTATGACATTACGCCTGTAAAATTCGGTTATGTATTTACGCCTTCATCCATTACCATCCGTTTGGCATCCACAGATTCGACTGAAAACAATTTTAAGGGCCTGTATTCCGGCACACCTGTCAAAACATGGAAAAAAACGTATGGTGGAAAAGAAAACGACGCTTTATACGCTATCGTCGAAACATCAGATGGCGGTTATATGGCTGCCGGCGAAACCTTTTCCACCAGCCCCGATCAGTCAGATATCGGAATAATCAAGGTTGACTGCGCTGGAAAAGAAGTGTGGGGCAAAACATTTGACATCAATGATAATGACATTGCCTATGATATTTGTAAAACGCGTCATGGGGATTATATTATCACCGGCAGCGCTTATTCAACCGTTAATGCAGCAAGCGATCTGGCTTTGCTCCGAATTGACGCTGACGGAAATGAAAAATGGCTTAAAACCTATGGCGATACCGGAGATGATACCGGATACGCTGCAGTTGAAACTGATGAAAATGAAATCGTTGTTGCAGGGGGTACATCAACTGTGGCCGGAGAAATGAAAATTGGCGTGATCAAACTCGATGCAAACGGAAACGGGAAATGGATGTATAAAAAAGAGGATAAGGGGTATGGCGGCGTGGCGCATTTTATCTTTATCGGATCTGACAATACCATTTTTGTCCTTGGCGAAACGTTTTCATATGTAGACAGCCTGTCTGATCTGATTCTTCTGAATATAGCTCCGGAGGGGCAGATCATCTGGGCTCAGACTTACATCCGGGATGGGGATAATAAACCCCTTGCCATCTATCAGGCTGACGATGACACATTTTACATTGCAGGCAAAACCATCAGCAAAAACGGCCTTGATGCGGAAATATTCATTTTAAGTGCAGATCATGCCGGAACGGAGATTCAGAGCCGATCATTTAACAATACATATGACATTATCGTTGATACCGTTATACCAGTAGATAAAACGGGCGTCATTGTTTCCGGAAGAGCCAATCTGACGGATGCGGCTGTTCCGGACGTGTATGTTTTAAAACTTGATGTCAGCGGAAATATCCTCTGGCAGCAGTCCTATGGCGGAAAGGGGAATGATCAGATTCATGATATGTTGCAAACATCAGATGGCGGATTTGCACTGGCAGGCGAATCTGATTCAGCCAGCAGTGGCAATACGGATTTCTGGATTCTCAAAATGAACGAACTGGGCCGGATCACTGACGGTCCGGTCATCCAAACACCAGCGTTAATCAGCGGAAAAGCCGGGCACGTTTATCAATCGCTGCCACTTGTCATATCCGGCGGGTCAGGCAAGTATTTTTTTAATATCACAGACAACGATTCTACCGGACTTTTGTCCATTTCCGAGGATGGTGTTGTCAATGGGAATTTGCCGGATCAAACCGGTCGCATTTCTCTGACCATCTCAGTGACGGATCAGGAAGACAACACCTATGCAACCTCCCAGGATTTCTATATCGATATAGTGAAACACATCTCAGGCCACACAGGGGGGGGGGAAGATTATGGCGGAATCGTTGATGAAGCTTTATGCACCCTGGTCGCAGACGACAAAAACGGATTCATGACTGCCCTATCTTCGGCAGCTGAAGGTGATATCCTCTGCATTGATACAAGTGCAGAGATTGATCTATCCGGTATGGAGAATATCACCATTCCATACGGCGTTACACTCTCAGGCGGACGGGGCACGCCCAACGGAAAAGGAGGCATTGAAGCCGGGGGACTTATTTATAAAAATGAGTATACATCCAATTCGCCACTTTTTATTGCTGAAGAAGAAAACATCCGCATCACCGGGCTCCGCATCAAAGGCCCTGGCGCATATTATGACGAAGATTACCTGATTGTAGACAACATCCATTACTTGAAGGACGAGCCATATCCTTCATATAAAGGATCTTTTGGCATCGCTTCCGGAAATAACACCGAAATTGACAATTGTGAGATATACGACTGGAGCTATGCCGCTGTTTACATAAAAAGCGGATTTTCTGTCAGGCAGCATATCCATCATAATTATATTCATGACTGTAAAGGTTCTCTGGGTTACGGCATTGAAATTTATACTGGAAAACCATTTATTGAGCATAATCTATTTGATTCTCTCAAGCACGCGATTTCAGGAACGGGGTTAACGGGTTGCGGATATGAGGCATCCTATAACGTTGTTCAAAACGGCGTCACGGCATATTTTAAAGAAGGTGAGGGATTTTACACGATTTTTATGCAGGCATTTGATATGCATGAAGATACGGTTTTCAAAGGCATGGCCGGAGACTGGATGCTGGTTTATGAAAATACGTTTTTCTGGACAGATGGCCCTGGCATTAAAGTAAGAGGTACCCCCCGTCAGTCTGCATTGATATTCAACAATCAGTTTTACCATGACGATATCGATCTTGCCGTAGAGCAACAGAATTCATCCGGTAATATGATTGTTGAGCATAATCTGGTAAACAAGGCGTTGGATCTCCAATCTGCATGGCGCCGTTAGTCATAATGCGAAAGGCAACCTCACATGGACACACAATCAATATTGACACACCTATCTTGTTTTGATAGCCATCACTAGTTTTATCAATAAATGAGATTGGTTCGAACGAATCAAAACACTTTTGCCCTTAGTCCGGAGAATGCATGTATCGGGAAAATTATATTAAATCACTTCATTCAGAACTGATTGCCCTTGTTGAGCAATATCTGAGCCCCATTGCCATCAAATACGGTTATAGCCAGGCACCGCTTGAGGCGAATATTAAATGGCGTCCGCTTGTTCTTATTCTTGGCAATTATTCTTCCGGAAAATCAACGCTGATTAATGAATACCTGGGTGAAAAAATTCAAGCGACCGGTCAGGCCCCCACAGATGATTCGTTTACCGTCATTACCTATGGTAAACCTGATGCGCCCCTGGATCGTGTAAAGGTTGTCGATGAAAGAGACGGTAAATTCCTCCTGAATGATCCGGAATATCCGTTTACAATTTTAAAACGGCATGGCGAACGATTTACTGCCCATTTCAGATTAAAAAAAGTGAATTCTCCGTTTCTGAAAAATCTGGCCATCATAGACACGCCGGGTATGCTTGACAGTATTACCGAAAGGGATAGAGGATATAATTATCAGGAAGTCATCGGCGATCTGGCACAGATTTCCGATCTGGTTCTGGTCCTGTTTGATCCTCACAAGGCAGGAACCGTGCGTGAGGCATATACCAGCCTGAGAGACACCCTCCCTTCCAAAACATTTGAGGATCGTGTCCGGTTTGTTTTAAACCGGATCGATGAATGCACGTCGATGATCGATCTGTTGAAAGTATATGGCACCTTGTGCTGGAATTTATCTCAAATGACCGGACGAAAGGACATTCCTCCCATCCGCCTGACCTATTCGTCTCTCGCGCATCATAACAAACAAACCGGAGATGAGGAAAAAAATGGGGGTTATCTTAAGTATCTTGATAATCAGCGGGAAGATCTCAAGGAAGAAATTCTTGAAGCCCCCAGACACAGACTGGATCACCTTGCCACGTTTGTTGAAACCCATTCAGGACGGCTCACGCATCTCATAGAAGCGTTAATCGGCTATAAGAAAAATTTGAGGCAGTTTAAGATTAAATCCACTGCTATCGGTTTTTTTTCCGGTCTTCTTGCGGGTGGCATTTCAGTGACCGGACTTCTTGCCGGCGGTATCGGTCTTGATCCATACACCATGGCCATTGCAGGTGCTGGCATTGCCGTTTTATGGATGATTATTTTTCATTCGTTTATTTTTGACCGTTTAAAGCAGGCGTTTAACAGAAACAGTCTCAAACAGATCGATCAGTTGACCCCCCTGGATAACCAGACCCGTATCGATACCTGGGAAGCCATAAAAAATACCATTGTTGGATTTATTCAAAAAACAAAAGGTGATTTTTCCTTAAAACAGATGAAACGTGAATACAAGGATGTCAAATTTGTTTTTAATGAAGGATCAAAGGATATTCGGGAAGCCTTGAACGAAATCTCCACCCTGAAAAAAGATCAGGCATTTGACGTGAGTTCAGATTCACCCGTATTATCGCGAATTTTGAAATTCGAACCTATGGAACTGGATGAATAAAGGCCTTTTTTTGAATAAACTCAATGATAGGTCGGCTTGTCGCCCTTGTCATTCTTTTCGCCATCAATCACTTTGAATCTCGATTTTTTCCTTTGTTGCTGTCTGTAAATATAATTCAGGTAAAGCCTGTTCGATTCCAATGTGTTTTTAAAACCGTTAAAATACAGGTATCCTAAAAGTATACCGCCCAGCTGGTAGGTGGCGCCAGGACTGGTTTTGGATAAAAATCCCAAAAAGACAATCAAAATCGTGCCATAGCTGATAAACTTTGCCTTTACCGGCAAAATAAAAAACAACAGAATCATCGATTCCGGTGACAACAGGCCAAATACGACGAGTGTGGCTAAAAGACCGGGCATCAGACCTAAAAATGGCAGGTTAAACCCATCGATATTGGAAAAACAGAGACCACACAATGCACCGCCATAAATGGCTATGAAAAAGAATGGCAGAAACCGTTTTGTGCCAATGGACCGTTCCACAGGGCCTGCAAAAAAATAAAACAGCAGCAGACTGAGCAAAAAATTAAATGGAGAGGCCGGATGTTGAATAAACGGATGGGTGAAAAACTGAAATGCCATGAACCGTTCATCTTCAAACGGATATAATTGCAACAGCTCGACAACCGGAAAGTGGAACCAGTGTTCAACAATCAATTCCAGAATATAGATGAGACTGAAGAGAACCATCAGCCTTTTACCGGTTTCCGTAAGATTGGGTGTTATCCGGAATCGGGTTTTATAGATGTCTTGATTCATAAAAATTCCTGTTTCTTTATCTTGTTTTCCAGTTTCATAAAAACAAAAATCTTTTTTAAAATACCATCTGTTTTAAAAGCAAACGTATGTTATATATAAACGCTTACCATCTGGAATACAAGCACGAAACAATTGTGTCTTACGTGCGAGCCCCCTGAATCAATGCCAGGTCTTTCCGGCTTCTCTCAACCATTCGGTCCTCGACATCTTTTTCATCAATTCCCATGAGAATTTTGTAGGCATGATATCTTGTCCTTAAAAAATAGATATCAAACGGGTCGGCTTTTTCTTCACCACGAAAGATTCGAACACCGGGTATGCCATCAAAAAGAATCAGCTCACAATCCATGTTTATGAGAAGGGGCTCAATATCATGCCTGTTCTGCCAGGGAATACAGGCACCTTGCATATCGAGATCCAGGTCCATAATGGAACGTACTTTTTCGGTGACGCCGCCTACGGCCAGGATAATATCTCCGGTTAAAGACCCGGTGATCCCGAATCGTTGATTGACCGGTTCCTGAATGTAGTCCGAGATCAATCCTATATCCATGGCAATGGATGCGCTATCGCCTTCCACACCGCCATGGGCCTGAATATATTCAATGTGCATCTCATAGCCAATGTAGGGAGCGCCGATTTTTCTGAATATTTTTTTAATTGACGCCCTGACATTCTGGGCTGCGGCCTTAGCAATTTCACCGGTTTTACCCGGAGCAAGAACAGAATCTGCTCCCCCGGCATTGACCTGACATCGGATTGGGAGTGGTTGCCCATACATCTGACCGCTTGCCCGTGATGTCACAACAGAGAGTCCCACGACAAAACCGATGGCATCTGTTAAGGAGGTGATATACCGTTTCAGATCTTTCTTATGCACCAGAAGATCTTTTGAAAGCTCGCCTTCAAGGCTTAAGTGTTCGTTTAGCGCACATCTGACATGTTCCGGCTGAACGAGATCAGAATCATCAAAAATCGCTTCCATAACGGCTGCCTGAATAATACCGTTAATCGGTCGCAACACACAGCTTAGCTTTCTGTCTCCTGTACGACAGCGAAGTTCCTTGACGATTTCCGCCACTGCCTGTTTCGAAAAATTTTTTTCCACCAGTCTGAACGTTAAGGGCAGGGGCTTGCCATAAATCTTTTCACTTCGTTTTCGAATACCCTCATGACCTTCATTTTCAAATATTTCACCCCAGTTCTTCTGAAATTCATCTCCGATATGATTCACTTCTTGTTTGATATATTGGGCGAGCTTAATGAGATTTTCTTGATTTTCCGGAACAGCGTGTTCCATCTGGATAATGTCACCTTTGTCTTCAATACGGCTTAAAAACGCACCATCACCTTCTTCCTGAAGATATGACAGGGTGTCATGATTGCAGCAGGCGATGATAATATTGGAGGCAATCAATGGATCTTCCGAACGATCGGCTGCGCCGCTTCCTGAACTTTTTCCACCTTCAAGGATGTATTTCTGGTTCTGCATGATCTCAAGAAGGTTTGGCATATATCCGGTATTGATGAGCGTTTTAAGTTCGTCGATAAAAATGATCGCTGATTTTGCATGTGCCCCAAGAAATGCCCGCTGATGAGCAGGGGTATGCAGGTTCCCGGATTGGTAAGGATCATGCCTGAATCCGCCTCTCATGTTTATCGAATTGGGTTCGGTCACTCTGGCTATGAGTTCTTTGTCTTTTCGAGGGTCATATAGTATTTCAGGCAGTTGATCCGCAAGGTGTTTGACAGCCAGTTGCCTTCCGGATTGAGCTTCGTTCTGTATTTTTTCCTGAACCTTATGATTGTTTTCCTGAATAAACATGAAAATCGCACCAATTCCCAGTATGCCTGTTACAATAAAGGCAACCGGATAGAGGATACCAAGAGCGATACTCAAAAGTGCTGTAATTACGAAAATATGTCTGACTTTTCTGACAGAGGAAATCTGGTCCTTAAGTGTGAAGGCATCTATGGCATTTTTACAGGCATCGATCTCTGATCGAATTTTTGTAATCTGGCTATCCAGTTTTTCAGGATTTGCATAGGCAATCCGGATATGATTTTTGTCTTTTCCCGGATAGGCGATGATTGATTTTCTGGGTCTCAAATAATCGCCCATTGATTGGTCAACCACTTCGCTGAACATATTCGCCAGCATGGATTTCCCCGTTCCCGGTTTTCCAACAAGCAATATGTGCCCCTTGTTCTGGGCAATTTTACGTATGGCTTTTTTGGCCCGCTCCTGGAATATTACTTTTTCAATGGGATCTTCCGGTAAATCGATGCTTGAGGTATCTGTCATAAACCCCAGTTTTTCATTCAGTTGTTGGGGATAGGAGAGAAGCGCTCGCACATCATCATATTCATTTTCCGTATAGGTATTAAACATCTTTGGAGCCTTTCATACTGTCAAGGAGATAGTAGCTTCCGGCTTCTGAATTGGACGCAATTTCAGTAATTTTTGAATAAAATTCCGGCAGCTGCATTTTAACCGGTTCCAAAGCCCGGATATCATGCATGACGGAAATGTTGGTATACATCTTTTCATCACCGGTTTTCGAGCGGGGGATATAGCTGAATGTAACAATCCGTTGATAATTATTCAAAATATCTGTAATCATTTTTCTGTCTGAAGAAACCATCTGATATTCTTCGAAGAATTTTCGGTAAAGCGCAGGCAGGTAAGTATTGGAGTAATTTACATCAAGCTGTTTTGTAAAAAAAAGACGCAAAGGTTTGGCATTTCCATAGACACACAAGCGAAAGGCGTCCCTAAGGTTTTCATTGGATTGAAGCGACTGTTCCAGAATATGAAGAAACCGGATGAACAGATTATCATGAACATGAAAGTCAATCGTGTTGGATGCGTCAAGTACCGCATAGCGGGGAGCACCATTTTCTAAATACTTTACAAGATAAAAAAATTGGCCAGGATCATAATTTGAAAAATCAAATCCTCTCATTTCAAACAACCCGTCCGCAAGGTAGGCATTTTTTAATGCGACCCTGACTGTTCTTCCAATGTTGCTTCTGATATATTCAATTTTTTCTGTGAGACTTCCCTTAAGATTCAATCTGTAGTGATTGTTCCCGCCAATATCTTCACAGATGCCGGATACATCATCCAGTACGTCAGGTTTGATGGCCGCAATTTTTTTCAGCACCGGATGGTAAGGGCGCACCAGATCGCCAAGTTCCTTGAGATAATTTTCAAGATGTTCGTCTTCAAATGACGGTGTCTTGATGAAAGGTGTCATCATGATGTTTTCATCCGGGATTATTCTGTCTTTGAACAAACCATGCGAAAAACGGGGCAGCAGATATCTGATTTTTTTTCTCAATGCATTTGATTTTGGCTGTTTGGAATGCAAGGTACACCCAAGAATACGTTCTTCTACTTCAATGGCAGAAGGATTCAAAATGTACTTGCCGATCGCGGAGATTCTATAAATTTTGCCTTGTTCCACATCGATATCACAATTGGAAAAAGGCCTGCCGTTAAAATGTTTTCCTTCGGATATCATCCAGATGGATTTTTTTTCTCTTGCTTTCATTTTACATCTTCCCAATTCTTGAAGCTAGCATTGTTTTTCATTTAGAGCCAAATGTTTCATAAAAATTAATGTTCCCACATTAAGCTCTAAACTAGAAACCGTTTTAAAAAGCAAGTTGCAATCTTCATACCATGATATTCGAATGTATACCTATTTTTATTACTAGATGATTGGATGAAAAGTGGATGATATAACGCTATAAAATTATTAAAATATAATTAAATTGGTTTGATATCTAAATGAAATTGCGTAATTCATGTCTCAATATGAATTAAAATCCTCATTCGGAAAGGTGACATTAAAGCTTTGCACCGGTTCTGATGTAATTTGGACATTTCTCTTCCAGTATATTTTTCGTCTTTCTGAAACAAGCAATTCAAATTTCAGGTCATAGGCTCCCATGGGCAGCAGCATGTTTAAGGGGCCTTTCTGGTTTACCAGCAATTCGCTACTGTCGAGTCCGGTTCTGAACAATGTTGTCTTCACAAAATCGGAAACATCTATCGCATCAGCGGTATAGAAATGAACCTCAAAGGCCCTGAGTCCCAAATTTATCGTTTTTTCTATGGTTTGCCCAGGAATAACCAGAATATTTTTTTCCCATTTTTGAATTTTTTCAAAGGTTCCCGTATATTCGATCCGGATATCGTATCTGCCAGCAGGCAATAACGTATCAAATGGGTTTTGATCTGTCTCAAAAATAGGGATGTCCGCACTCCCTGTGTGAAATATCTGGGATTTTATAGCAGAAGGAACGGTTTCATCAGGCGTTGCATGCGTCAGGCAACTGACTTTTCCAAGGGCAAGATTGATAAATTCAAGGGTGGTTTCACCGTAGGTGACAGGAACACTATTTCTCCAGTGAGACCCGCTATAGATTTCATTTTCTATTTCAACCAGAATGTCATACCGCCCCTGAGGCAGATATAAAGCTTCCGGGCGACTATCGGTTGCAAGAATCGCTGTGTCGTGATCGCCTGAACTGTAAACCGTCATCTTTAACGGTCCTTTGTATATCTCATTCTGGCTTTCATACACTGCCAGTTTTAATTTTGCCAGCATCAGGTTTAAGGTGCGATACGATTTTTTTCCAGCCTTTACTTGGATTGCGTTCAGCCAGATTGATTTTTGATACCCAAAATGGTTCACCTCCATCAGAAAATCATAGATGCCAGGCGGCAGATAATAGGAAAATGGAATTAAATCGGTCTGACCGATACTGTTTTCATGATCACCGGCCCTAAAAATATGCGTCACGATATGTTGAGGGGGAGTTCGGTCTTCGGACAGCGTTGTATCGATATCAACCACGCCCAGATCGAGATCCATGCTGACTGTTTTTTCACCTGTTTCAGGGACAACGATATCATTCATTTCCCTTGTGATATTGATGTGTTTATCCGAGCACTCAAGAATGAGTCTGTACGGACCTGGTGTTACAGAAAAAAAAACCGGATATCCTTTATAATCCTGATACAAAAATGGCTCATTCAAATGGTACAAGGATGCTCTGATGTTTCCGAAAAAAGGTTTACCCTTGGAAAGGGTTATATAAATTTCTAAATTACTTAAGGCGCCTTTTACAATCTGATTCAAACCATTTTCAATATCATCAACACTCAAGGCATTAAGGCATATACCTTTTCCAACCCTGGCCAAGCAGTTCATATAAGATTGGGCGGATTCATCACCGATATCGATGCCAATAGAATTGACAGATATATCTTTAGAATTCCGAATCACCTTAACTGCTTCCTCACACGGATAAAATGAACAGCTATCTTCACCACTGCCAAGAATAATAACAACGCGTTTTCCATTGACGGTATTTAAAGTTTTAATCGCCCGTATCAACGCTTTTGACAGTGGAATTTCCCCTTGGGGCCTGAGATTTCTGATAGTTCTTAAATATACAGATTTATTCTTCTCATCCATCATTCTTAAAGACATATCGTCAAATGGGGTGTCACACCCTTTGTTTTTGGTATTTCCACAAATAATCATTCCCATTTGTACAGGCTCATCCAGGGATTCGATAAAATGTATCAGTCCTTTTTTTAAAATATTGATTTTCAATACATTGTCTTTTTTTTCCTGCATGGCAACGGAGGCATCCACAATCACAAAAAAACTGGTTTCCGCATTCGCATCAATAATTAATAGAGACAATAATATTCCTGTAATTATAGGAATATATATATTTTTCACGATTTATGCTCCTGTTTTTCATTATTTGATTCGATCTGTACTCAACCACTGATAGTCTGATATCAATTATTATTGATATTGAAAAGCCATAACACCTTAAATTCTGAAAATTCTTTTGCATGCTCTGTTGACACAAATCTATCTGTTGTCTATATTCCCCTGACAGAAAAAGGAACTATCAAATCATGAATGATAAAACTGGAAGAAATGATTTCTGTCCATGTGGAAGTGGCCAAAAATATAAAAAATGCTGTTTGAAAAAGGACACGCCTTTAAGGTCACCTTCACTGAAACAATCCTATTATAAAAAATACAATATCCGAATTAAGGATGAAAAAGATATTGATGGAATTAGAAAAGCGGGCTTGCTTGTTGTAGATACCCTGGAAAAAGTAAAAGAATTTATCAAGGCAGATATCACGACTGACGATATCAACACGCTCGTGCATGAGCATACTCTGAAAAATGGGGGAATTCCTGCGCCACTGAACTATAGAAATTTCCCCAAAAGCGTATGTGTGTCCGTTAACAACGTCATCTGCCATGGCATTCCAGGACCTTATATCATTCAGGCCGGAGATATTGTTAATGTAGATATTACGACCATACTGGATGGGTATTTTGCAGATGCAAGCATGACCTTTTTTATCGGGAAGCCGAATGAAAATGCACAAAAAATCGTCGACGTAACCCGGGAAAGTCTGAAGCGTGGCATGAAAGCCGTGAAACCCGGAAATACAACCGGTGATATTGGCTGGTCTATTCAGTCGTTTGTGGAAAGTCATGGATGTTCTGTGGTCAGGGAATATGTAGGCCATGGTATCGGGTTTGAATTCCATGAATCTCCCCATATTCTTCATTATGGTAAAAAAGGCAGCGGCATCCCCCTGGTTGAAGGGATGGTCTTTACAATTGAACCCATGATCAATCTGGGCAACAGAAAAATCAAAACAGAAAAAGACGGCTGGACAGTTGTAACAGCCGATGGCTCACTTTCAGCCCAGTTTGAACAGACGATCCTTGTGACAGAAAACGGTTATGAATCCTTGACCCCATTCAACCTTTAACGCTTTTCTTCGCCTGTCTTATTAAATGGACCGACATCATGCCTTCTTCCAATCGCCGCATCATCAAGTTGGCCCTTAAAGGACTTCTTGCCTCAACTGTTCTGTGTTTTATCGCTGTGGCAGTTGCCATGTTTCATCTGACCTTTCAAATCGAAAAACGATTCTCCGGGAAACGCTGGAATATACCGTCAAGAGTATATTCAGATACAACACCGCTATTTCCCGGCCAGACCATCAATCGCGATAGTTTTCTGATGAAATTGGCAAATCTCGGTTACAAACGTGTTGAAACCACTTTATCGGAAAAAGGGACATTTACCGAAACACCTCAAAAGATCAGTTTTTTTTTAAAAGATACTTTTCTAAAACATTTTGATCGCAGAGGATTTCCCATCAGCATCTATCTGGATGAAAACCTGATCACATCCATCCAACAAAACGAAACAGGAAAGATGATAGATTATCTGGAGCTGGAACCTGAAGAACTCATGCTTTTTTTCGGTCCGGAAAGGGAGAAACGTCTTCTTGTATCTATAAACCAGGTCCCCCTATATCTGCAGCATGCAGTTATTTCAGCAGAAGACAGGAAATTCTACACACACTTTGGGATTGATCCTTCAGGGATGTTAAGAGCCCTCTATAAAAATCTCAAGGAAGGAAAAGTTAAACAGGGCGGGTCAACCCTGACCCAGCAACTCGCAAAAAACTATTTTCTGACACCTGAACGAACAATCATCCGAAAAATAAAAGAGATCCTCATTTCACTGATTATTGAAGGGCTCTATGAAAAAAATGAAATTCTTGAAATATATCTCAATGAAATCTATTTTGGGCAAAATGGCTCTGTGGCCATCAATGGTATTGGAGAGGCCTCATATTTCTATTTTGGAAAAGATGTGAGCCAATTGTCAATAGATGAATCCGCAATATTGGCCGGTCTCATCAAAGCACCGAACCTGTATTCGCCATATGCAAATATAACACGCTGTAAAAAAAGAAGAGATCAGGTTTTACGGTCAATGATGGAAAACGGCTGGCTTTCAGATGGGGAGCTTGAGCGTTCCCTAAATATACCTGTCACGTCTCTGGGGTATCGCAGATATGGAAAAAAAGCACCCTATTTCATGGACTATTTGGCTCACCAGCTTGAAAAGCTATATGCTCCCGAAACCTTGAAAAATGACGGATTGTCCATTCTGACCACTCTGGACACACAAGTTCAGACCGTTACTGAAAACGCCCTTGAAAATGGTCTTCACAGAATCGAAGCATCGATTCCTGCACTGAAAAAAGACAATCCATTAGAAAAACTTCAGGGCGTTGTAATTGTCATGCAACCCAGAACCGGCAACATCATTGCCATGGTCGGAGGAAGGGACTACAGTATCAGCCAGTTTAATCGTGCGGTTTATGCAGAAAGGCAACCTGGCAGCGCATTTAAACCTTTTGTTTTTTTAAGTGCACTCGATTATTTTTACCCATCAACCATTTTAAATAACACTGAGTTATCCTATACCATTGACGGCGAAACGTGGTCCCCCAAGAATTACTCAGATAAATTCCCATCATCTGTGTCCATGCGCCAGGCATTGGCCTTTTCACTTAATCTGGCAACTGTTGATCTTGCAATCAAAACAGGTATTCAGCATATTTTGGACACGAGTCATCTATTTGGATTTTCTACGAGATTTGATGCATATCCTTCATTGGCGTTAGGCGCCTATGAAGTGATTCCCCTGGAACTGGCCACGGCCTATTGTGTTTTTGCTGCAGATGGTGTGTTGCCCTGTCCACTATCTGTCAGAAAAGTGATGGATGCAAACGGAACGGTTATCGAAAGGCAGCATATGGAAATAAAATCCATTACTTCACCTGAAAAATCATTTCTGATCAGCTCGATGCTTGAGACTGCTGTAAAGGAAGGGACGGGGAAATCCCTAAATGGCTGCGGCATTTCATTTCCTGTTGCAGGTAAAACAGGTACAACCAACAATTCCAGAGATGCCTGGTTTGTCGGGTATACGCCTGATATTTTAGCACTGGTTTGGGTGGGGTTTGATAATGGAGATTCCCTTCTCTCGACCGGAGCATATGCGGCACTCCCCATATGGGCGGAATTGATCCGGAATATCCCCCAATACATCTCAGGTAAAAATTTTAAAATTCCCGAAGGCATAGAAAAGATAGTTGTTTGTCGTGACAGCGGCCTGCCTGCAAATAAAAATAGTTGTATAAAAACTGAAGAAGAAGTATTCCTAAAAGAAAATGTACCTAAAAAACATTGCCCGTTGCACAAGCAAAAAGGAATGATTGACAATCTGCTGGATCGTATAAAACAGATTATTCAGTAACCTGTTTTTAAAGCAAGCATCAACGTGCCTGAAGCAAAATTTGATCTTTAATGAATCGTAACTCAATTAAATGACTACTTATAAAAAGACATCTATACTCATCTCACTGATCCTGTTTTTTACGCTTGCCGCATGCGGGGGAATCAAACCACGCGCAAGGCATTCTTCCCAAAGTGATGACGTCCATTCTACCAGGCAAAAAAACGAAACTGATGATCCAAGAATGCTGGCATCACTCAATCTCACATCGCAGGCAGAAAAACTTTTAAATGAGGGGAAATATGATGAGGCGATAAACATGCTGGAACGGTCTGTTGCCATTCATTCCCAGAATGGGAAAAACTACTTTTTTCTGGCTGAAGCATGGCTGATGAAAGGCAACATCAACCTGGCAAAAGAATTCAACCAATTGGCATCAATCTATCTTAAAACCGATAGCCATTTTTCAAAACGAATCAAAGACCAGAAAACCAAGATCGATAGTTATTTTACGATTCAATAAATGCCATTGTTAATGCCGGAACAGGGCAAAAAACATTTAAAAAATGGTTATACGTCACCAATGCCGAAAAGCCTGATCTGTGGAACCAGGCTTTTCAGATTTGATAGTGAATTTTTTTGGAATTGATCCTAATCCAGCGCCAGGACTTATGCAGTAGCCTGAGTTTTTCCTTTTGACTTGGTCGCATTTTTCTGAATATCAGTGAAAAATGATTCCAACTTCTTGTAATTGTCATCAAAGGATTTTTTGTATTCATCCTGGCCTTTTTTGTATGCGGCACTCCATTCATCAAGAACTTTGATACTGTCCTGTGGCAGGTAAGGTACCTGGTCCAGCATGGATGCGGTGAATTTTTCAGTCTGGCTCTGAATGGCAATTAGTGATTCATATGAATTGTCAATTGCCGTTTTCTGCATTTCAATCATTTTCAGTGCAATCTTGGATGGGTCGAAATCTTTTAATAAGTTTAACATTTTAGGCCTCCTTTGTTAGCTTCTGTTAAATGTTAGTATAATATAATTCATTTTCGCATAGAGTCAAGCAAAAATATTGCATTGCACAAAAAAGTTAATCATTACATAAGGACCTGAATTTTAACTTAATATTAAATTATCGTTATATTTATGTTAATTTTTTATGTTGCATGATACATTTTCGCATTTTATTTTTGACGAAAATAGTTTTCTTTAAGTGCAAATTCGATTATAACCAAGTCCAAATTTTTTGATTGTTTTGAAATTCAAAGGAGAAGATATGACAAAAGTAGGCATTATTGGTGCGACCGGATATACCGGCGTGGAACTTGTCAGATTAATTGCCGGACACCCTGAGGCGACACTCTCCATCATCACATCCAGACAACATGCAGGCGTATCTATAAGTGATGTCTATCCTGCCTTAAATGGTATCGCGGATTTAACCTGCGACGTTTTTTCAGTCGAAAAGGTATGCGAAATGACCGACGTTGTCTTTTTGGCACTTCCTCATAAAATGCCTATGGAGATTGTTCCTGACCTTATTAAAAATAATAGAAAAGTAATTGATCTCTCAGCTGATTTCAGGTTTCGAGATATCGCCAGATACGAATCCGCCTATCAAGCCCACACATCTGCACATCTGGCATCCGAGTCGGTTTATGGCCTGGCTGAAGTTTACAGAAATGAAATCAGGGCAGCATCCCTTATCGGTAATCCTGGCTGCTACCCGACAAGTATTCTGCTTCCGATGATTCCGTTGATCAAAGAAAGACTGATCAATCCCGGAACCATTATTTCTGACTCAAAGTCAGGTGTGAGCGGTGCAGGAAGAGGATTATCGCTTGGGTCCCATTTCTGCGAAGTCAATGAATCGTTTAAGGCCTACAAGGTAGTCGAACACAGACATACGCCTGAAATTGAAGAAATATTAAGCATTGAAGCCGGAACCGATGTTAATATCACATTCATTCCGCACCTGATTCCAGTGACCCGGGGAATGCTCTCAACTATCTATACGGATCTTGTAAAAACGGTTTCCGAAAAGACGGTATTCGACTGTTTGAATGATTATTACAGGGATGCGCCGTTTGTAAGGATTCTGAAAAATAAAAAGGTGCCTGACATCCTGTGGGTGAGTCGAACCAATTATTGCGATATCGGTTTCCGAATCGATAAACGCACAAACCGTCTGATAGTCATATCAGCCATTGATAATTTAATGAAAGGCGCTTCAGGCCAGGCTGTTCAGAACATGAATATCATGCTTGGTATTGATGAAACCACAGGCTTGAATGACAAACCATTTCTTTTATAAACATTATTAAAGCAGGATTAAAATTATGACACACCACCACCATCACGACCATGACCATGACCATGATCATCATGAGCATCATCATACTGAAAGCGAGATGACATTTGAAGAAAAGATACAGACGCTTCTTTCGCACTGGATCAATCACAATAAGGATCATGCAAAAAATTATATGGACTGGTCACAGAAAACAAGGGAAGCCGGCAAACACGATATTGCTGATCTACTCAAAGAAGCTTCAGAATTGACTCAAAACATCACGACAGTTTTCGAGAAAGCCCTTGACCTTTCCAAAAAATAATCGGGTATAAATAACCTGAAAGCCTGATATCAGGCTTTCAGGTTAAACAGTCGGCCTATATAAAACATTCGCCAGAATATCCCTTTCGATGGGCTGGGTGCAAGTGACATGTTGGTGGCTTTAATGACAGAAGGCAGAATGACAAGGGCACCCAGAGTTGTCGATATCATAGTGATCCCGTTTAAAAGCCCCACCAGGACAAGAGGCTTGAAGTTTGACACGATCATTACGGAAAAACCGAATACAAGGGCAATTGACGTATAACAAATGGCTTTTCCGGATATGGCGATCGTTTTAGTAATTGCCTCATCCATGGAACAGCTTTCCGTTCTGAAAAACCTGTATGTATTCAGAAAATGAATGGTGTCATCAATACCGATCCCGATGGCTACGGATGCGATGATGGCTGTCGCTGTATCAAGATTGATGTTAAACCAGCCCATGATACCGAAATTAACTATCACGGCAAACCCCATAGGAATCAATGCAAGAAAACCTGCTTTTACATTTTTAAATAGAAGGATCACGATGATGCCCACAGCAATCAAACAGAAAAAAAGGCTGGTCAACTGGCCACGCACCACATAGTCAGACAAAGCCACAAGAAGTGTGGGCTCTCCTGTAATCTGGAATGTATACCCTGCCGGCAGTTTCCGGGTTAAATAATCTGAAATTTTGTTCTGAATCATTTCGATTTCATGCGTACCGATGATATATCCTGATTTTTCCCATAATTTGGCAAATACAAGGGCTTTTCTGAAATCAATGTCCACGAAAGATTCAAAATCATCTACCCGTCCATCTGAATCCTGATCGTCTCCAGAATACAGCTCGATATAATCCAGAATATCATCACGGGAATCCGGGATTTTATAATAAGACATCTCATCGTTATTCATGGCCATATGCATGGTTTTGATAATATCCGTGAAGGCAAAGACTTTACCCACATTCAAATCCATATTATCGTCACTGGTCAGCCATACAGTGAACCCATTGAGCCATTTCAGGTACTCGGGTGTTAACACGCCGTTAACCTCTCCTGAATCTATGAGAATATTCAAACCGACTGAACCACCGTATTTTTCACCGATCAGGCGGGCGCTTGTCCGCATGTAATCCTTTTCCTTGAAATAGGACAGGATATCGGTCTCCACTCGTAATTGCAGCAATCCCATAACCGCAGCGATGATTGTGACCAACATGACAGCCACAACCGCTTTATGATGTTTGATAGTCAAGCGTGTTAAAAATTTCAGGAGAGGATCGATCCATGTTTTTCCGGTTGACCCGAATAGCTTTTTCGACATGTTGGATTCCCTGTGCCGCATAAGCACAAGGCCGGCAGGAATCAGGGACGTCGAAATGATCACGGCAAAGATAATACCGATAGCAGAGAAAAGACCCCATTCCCTTATGCCTGTCACCTGGTTGGTCTGCAAAGATAAAAAACCGAAAAATGTAGTGACCCCTGCAAGAAAAACCGTCACAGAGATATGAAACATCGATATTTTAAGGCCTTCTTTTTTCCCTACCCTCGAAATCATATCAAAATCGATATAATACTGGTTAAGAATATGGATGGCATAAGAGCTTCCGATGGCTATCATCAGCGAAGGCAGGGAAACCCCGATAATGGTAATGTTTATTCCAAGGTGTCCCATAAGGCCAAGAATCCAGATGTCAGCCAGGGCCAGGCCGGTAAGGGGGAGAAAAACACCTCTGAGCGATCTGAAATTCAGATAAAATACAATGAGGACAACCAGCATGACAAGGGGCATGAAATGACGAATGTCTCTTGTCATGTAGTCGTTCATGAACTTGTTTACTATCGGTACGCCCTGAAGCGTGGGATGCAGTTCCGGATAACTGAAAGCGATTTTCCAGATTTCTTCTCCAAGGATATCATCTTTTTGAACATTTTTAATCCTTACAATAAGCGACAGGTCTGTTATCTCACCGGTATGAGGATCACGAACATAAAGAGAATTTTCAAAAGCAGGGTTATGAAAAAGCTTTCTTTTTAATACATCGAAATCACCAGCGGTTTCGGGGAAAATAATATCTCCGGATCCGTCCTTTTCTATGAGATCAACAGTCTCCAGAGTATCGTCTTTTCCACTGAGGTCCTGCGCATTGACAACGGAGATAACATTTTCTACCAATTCTTGTTTTTTCAAGGCAAGGGATGTTTCAAAGGAAAGTACAATATCCGAGAAGGCATTTGCTTCCAGTTTCGACGTTTTATCCAGTTGATGATGAGTGGCGTAATCTTCAATGAACCGTTTAAGGGGCGGATCATCTTTTACAGCCTCAAGCAGTTCTGCCACAGCAAGCGGACTCTTTTCAGACATGCCTGTTAAGATATGAAGCCGTGTCTCTTCTTTCCGGGGATTGTAATCATGGTATTCCTCTATATCCGCTGATAGTGAGGCCAGTTGACTGAAAAAATCCTTGCTTAATAAATTCGGCCCGGTGACATTGATAATAATGAATTTACCGATATTGCCAAACGTGTTTTTGATCTTTTCATTTGTCACATAACGGATATCGTTTTTGGGCATCATCACATCAACGGAATTGTCAAACTCGAGCTTTGGAATGCCAGGAGCAAGGAAAAGTGTGATCACCAAAAGAATGACCAGTACGATAACTGGCCTGTTTAAAATAAAATCAAAATATTTTTCCATATGGACAGTGCCTGCAAAAAAGATGTATTTGGCGCGTTGAGTCTATCGCTCATTTTGTTAGAATAGGGTGTCAACGAAGTTCTTCAAGGACCCGTTTAAAGCCCGGGAGTGACTTTTCGATGATGGCGTCATCCACGCAATAGGCGATCCTGAAGTGTCCGGGACCGCCAAACCCTGATCCGGGGACAACGAGGATCAATTCTTCCTGTAATGCCTGAACGAATTTCACATCATCCGGAATAGGTGACTTTGGAAACAGGTAAAAGGCACCGGCCGGTTTTTCAATATCATACCCGCAATCCCTTAGTCCATTCACAAAGAGATCCCTTTTATGTTTGTACTGCAAGACGTCTACGCTCAACCCCTGCACCATGGCAATGACACGCTGCATCAGAGCCGGGGCATTGACGAAACCCAAGATGCGGTTGGCAAGGGCCATGCCGTCGATCAGCTTATCAGCATGACCGGCCAAAGGGTTTACGGCAAGAAAACCGATTCGTTCTCCGGGTATGGAAATGTCTTTGGAATAGGATGTGGCGACGATAGATTCCTTGTAACACCTGAAAATGCCTGGCACCGAAATGTTATCAAATATGATTTTTCGATAGGGTTCGTCTGAAACGAGATAAATCGTTGTTTTATATGCGTTGCTTTTTTCTTCAAGAAGTTTGCCCAGCTGAACCAGGTTATCTTCTGAGTAGACCTGGCCGGTGGGATTGTTTGGCGTGTTAATTAATACTGCTTTTGTTTTTGGTGTAATGGCTTTCTCAATTTCAGCCACATCGAGCGAGAAATCCGAACAGGTCTTGACGGTTTTAAGTACACCGCCGTGATTATCTGCGTAAGAATGATATTCTACAAAGTGGGGAACAGGTGAAATAACTTCATCACCTGGGTCCAGTATGGTTTTAAAAATAACATTAAGCGCACCTGCAGCGCCACATGTCATAATCACATGTTTTTCATTTACCGTTTCTCCCTGTTCTTTGGAAATAAAGGAGGCCACCTGTTTCCGGACATGCGGATATCCTGTATTTGGCATATAAGCATGAAGACCTTTATGATCGTCTGAAGCCACCTTTTGAAGCGCATCCTTGAATGCCTTTGGCGGTTCAAGATTGGGATTGCCCAGGCTGAAATCAAAAACATTGTCATTACCATGCAAGGCTTTGAGCCTTCCACCTTCCTCAAACATCTTTCGGATCCAGGAAGATTTTTCTATCATTGCCAAAATTTTTTTAGAGATTGTCATATCCGCCTTCTTTATTCGGGGTTTAAAAGTCTGCATGCCTTCATTTGAAGTTCAAACGGTTTGCTCATGCTGCATGTTGTTATCTGATGGTGCATATTTTGTCAAATACCAGACCATTGATAATTCGATTTTCAGCATGATATCTCATGCCATGTTTATTTTTATTTTTTTTATGGATTTTTATACATGTTCATGCCATATTTTCAAACGATTGACATTTCGATTACCTATTATAAGTATTTGAAATATAAAATAATATCATTATAATTGTCCATCGGGAGTTGATTGATTGGAAACGCACAGGGATAATACCCATTCTATTGTAAAAACGATATTCAGTATTTTTTTGGTGGATCATGAAATTACTTTTATCTGGTAACGAGGCCATTGCCAGGGGCGCTTATGAAGCCGGTGTCAAGGTTGCAGCTGCATACCCCGGAACCCCAAGCACTGAAATTCTTGAAAACATAATCGATTATCCTGATATTTACGCTGAATGGGCACCAAATGAGAAGGTGGCGCTTGAAGTGGGCATTGGCGCATCCATTGCCGGAGAGCGGACGATTGTGGTGATGAAACATGTTGGTGTCAATGTGGCGGCCGATCCTCTTTTTACGCTGTCGTATACAGGCGTCAGGGGAGGGGTGGTTATAATCACTGCTGATGATCCGGCCATGCACAGTTCCCAGAATGAACAGGACAACAGGAACTATGCCAAATTTGCCAAGGTGCCGATGCTGGAACCTTCCGACAGCCAGGAAGCAAAAGATTTTGTTCTGAAAGCCTTTGAAATCAGTGAAACATTTGATACGCCAGTTTTTATCAGGACAACCACTCGCGTTTCGCATTCCAAATCACTTGTTGAGTTGAGCGAACCGGCAAAACGTAACCCAAAAGACACTTTAGAAAGAGACCCGCAAAAGTACGTCATGCTTCCCAACCATGCCAGGGCAAGGCACCCTTTGGTTGAAAAAAGGCTCGATAAACTTCAGGCATTTTCTGATGCGTTTGAAGAAAACAGGATTGAGCTGAATGATTTGAATATAGGTATTATTGCAGATAGTGTCGCCTATCAATACGCCAAAGAAGCGTTTCCGGAGTATTCATTCCTGAAAATTTCAATGGTCCACCCGCTGCCGCTTAAAAAAATCAGGGAATTTGCAGATCAGGTCAAAAAACTATACGTGTTTGAAGAACTCGACCCCTTTATTGAGGAACAGGTTAAAGCCCTTGGCATTTCTGTAACCGGTAAAGACGTTTTCCCGATCTGTGGTGAATTCGACCCGTCAACAGCCATTGAAGGCATTTCCGGCTTGAAAATCAGCATACCGAACAAACCGCTAATTGATGTGCTGCCTCCACGGCCACCCAACATGTGTCCGGGATGCCCTCACCGCGGCCTCTTTTATACCCTTAAACAATTGAAAGTATTTGTGACCGGCGATATTGGGTGTTATACACTTGCCGCCCTTCCGCCATTACAGATTATAGATTCATGTATTTGCATGGGAGCCAGCATTGGAAATGCCCACGGCATTGATAAAGCGCTTGGTGACAAAATTCAGGGAAAAGTCGTTGCTGTTATCGGTGATTCCACGTTCATGCATTCCGGCATTACAGGCCTTCTTGATATTGTTTACAACAATGGAAACTCAACGGTCATTATCCTGGACAATCGAACGACGGCCATGACCGGACGACAGGAAAATCCCGGAACAGGATATACCTTAATGGGTAAACCTGCAAAAAGACTGGATCTTGAAGCCTTGACACGCGCCCTTGGCGTGGAACATGTCCGAAAAGTTGATCCATATGATCTGAAAACGTTAAAGGCTATACTCAAAGACGAACTTGAGCGAAAGGCACCATCGGTTATCATCACTGAAGCGCCTTGTGTGCTCCATAAAAGAAGTTACCAGAAAGGTGCTAAACCTTTAACCGTAAACAGTGATGTTTGTATCGGTTGCAAAACCTGTACACATATCGGATGCCCCGCCATAAGTTTTGTAAAAACAGATGATAAAAAAGGAAAATCTGTTATTAATGAGGCGCTGTGTACGGGCTGTGACGTCTGTGCACAAATCTGCAAGGTAAAAGCCATATCTTAACAGGAGTTTTACATGAATCAGAAAACAAACATCCTGATGGCCGGAGTTGGCGGTCAGGGCGTATTACTTGCCAGCGAAATTCTTTCTGACGTAATGATGAATGCCGGATTTGACGTGAAAAAAAGTGAGGTCCACGGTATGGCCCAACGGGGTGGCAGTGTGACCAGTCATGTCATCATAGGGGAAAAAGTCTATTCGCCAATTATCAGAAAAGGGGAGGCCGACATTCTTTTCTCGTTTGAAATTCTTGAAACCATGCGCTATCTTGACTACCTGAAAAAAGATGCTGTGATACTTGTCAACAATCAAAAAATTCTGCCACCATCCGTAAGCATGGGAAAGGATGTTTATCCGGATCAAAGCATCGAATTATTGAATAGTCATTATAAAAATGTATCTGTGGTCAATGCCCTTGACCTTGCACGTCAGGCAGGCAATCCAAAGGCATTGAATGTCGTTTTCATCGGTGCATTATCAAGACATTTTCAGGAGGATGAATCGCTCTGGCATAAGGCCATTGAAAAAATACTTCCGCCAAAACTGGTGCCATTAAACATAAAGGCCTTTGGTCTTGGCCGAAATGCCTGAAGATATAAAGCTGTAACACAAGCAGGATATGAAGAAGCAGGGGTGTATTACTTACCAATAATATTTAGAGGAGGGATGTTGAAATGAATCGAAAACTTTTTTGTTTTACAGCAGTATCCTTTTTTATGGTCATGAGTGCGCTTACACCGCATCTTTTTGCAGAGGATTACAAGGTCGGGTGTCTGTTTTCAATCACAGGAAGCGCTTCCTGGTTAGGAGAACCTGAAAGAAACACAGCTGAGATGATCGCAGAGGAAATAAACAAAGCCGGCGGGATTAACGGCCACAAGCTGAAACTCTATATCGAAGACACTCAGGGTGATAATACACGCGCCGTTAATGCGACCAAAAAACTGATCAAAAAAGACAAGGTCTGTGCCATCATCGGGCCCTCAAGAAGCGGTACCAGTATGGCCGTGATTCCTATTGTGCAGGCAGAACAGATACCTCTGATTTCGTGTGCGGGAGCAGAAGTCATTGTCGAACCCGTACAGGAAAGAAAATGGGTATTCAAGACTCCTCAAAAAGACAGTGATTGCGTGAAACGAATTTATGATCACCTGACTGCAAAAGGCATCAAGGATATCGGCATTATTTCAGGTACAACCGGGTTTGGTACTGCCGGCAGAGATCAATTGAAAGCGATTGCCAAAGAATATGGCATGAATATTGTCGCTGATGAAACCTATAGCCCGGCTGACACAGATATGACCGCCCAGCTGGTAAAAATCAGGAATTCCGGCGCCAAAGCTCTTGTGAACTGGTCAATCGTTCCTGCCCAGTCTATTGTTCCCAAGAATATGAAACAGCTTAAGTTCGATATTCCTCTTTATCAAAGCCATGGCTTTGGCAATGTGAAATATGTAGAAGCAGCAGGACCTGCTGCAGATGGTATCATTTTTCCGGGTGGCAGGCTTTTATGTGTCGATTCGGTATCTGATGACAATCCCCAGAAAGCGGTGCTCAAACAATACCGGGATGCCTATGAAGCCAGATTCAAAGATAAGGTCAGCACCTTTGGCGGCCATGCCTATGATTCCCTTTGGCTGGTCATCAATGCACTAAAAGCCGTTGGAGATGATCCTGCAAAAATCCGTGATTATTTGGAAACCAGCACATTGGTTGGAACAGGCGGTGTTTTTAAATTTTCCCCAACAGATCATAACGGCCTTGATAAAAATGCGTTTGAAATGATCACGATCAAAAACGGTGAGTTTGTTGTACTTAAAGACTGATTCGTTTCAAATCATCTATTAGCCAATCACATCCATGAAGGCCTGTTTTTGCCTTCATGGATAAATACCGGACAACTTCCATGAACCACAGCAACCAATTTTCTGATCTTCTTCAATTCGTTTTTATGGGGATTCAGCGCGGAAGCATCTATGCGCTAGTTGCCATGGGATTTAACATCATTTACAACGCCACCGGCGTCATCAATTTTGCCCAGGGGGAATTTGTTGTTCTTGGAGGGCTCATTATGGTATCCATGACCACAATGTTGCACGTTCCCATCGTCGTCGCTTTTTTTCTCTCTACACTTGTTGTCATGATAGCGGGTGTGATCATGGAACGGTTTACGATCAATCCGGTCAAGGAACCGGGTATCCTGCGATTGATCATCATCACAATCGCTGTTTCCATTCTGCTTAAAGGAATTGCCATGTGCATATGGGGAAAAGATTCCTATCACATGGATCATTTTTCCGGAGATACGCCTTTTGAAATATTCGGCGCAACCATTCTCCCACAGACACTCTGGATCATTGGGATTTTAGTAATTATTGTCTTTTTTTTCATTCTTTTTTTTAACCACACAATGATCGGCAAAAGCATGCGTGCCTGCGCCATAAACAGGGATGCCGCAAGACTTGTGGGCATTAACGACCGGCTTGCAGTCATGTACTCATTCGCCATTTCAGCTGGTATCGGGGCTATCGCAGGAATTATCATTACCCCGATTATTCAGATGGATTATGGACGGGGCGCCCTGTTGGGACTTAAGGGATTTGGAGCGGCTGTTGTCGGGGGGTTGGGAAACAGTATCGGAGCAGTTGTTGCAGGAATCATTCTAGGCGTTATTGAAGCGCTTGGCGCCGGTTATATTTCTTCTCATTACATGGATGCCATAGCATTGCTCATTTTGCTAATCGTTCTTTTCCTACGGCCAAGCGGGATTATGGGAAGTTCGGAAGCATCCCGATTGAAAGATTTTTAAAATGGGAACAAAAGATTATCTGGGGATCATATGGTTTTCTATTATTCTTGTGGTCACCCCTTTCATTATTGGAAACGATTACTATATAGGCATCCTTGTATTTGCAGCATTTAATTGTCTGTCCTGCATCGGTTTAAGCCTGCTGATGGGATATGCCGGACAGATTTCCTTAGGTCATGCGGCTTTTCTTGGCATCGGTGCCTATTCATCTGCATTGTTAACCGTTAAAATGGGATGGTCACCCTGGCTGGCAATTGTTCTGGGTATTATTTTGGCCGTGATCATGGCCCTGGTTATCGGTATCCCTTCCCTGAGGCTAAAAGGGCATTATCTGGCCATGGCCACACTCGGATTTGGATCTATCATTCATATAGTTACAGTCGCAGCAGTCGATTTTACAGGCGGGCCTGCGGGGATTTCACAGATTCCCACACTCAACATTTTTGGCTTTCCCATTAACTCTGACGTCAAATATTATGCATTTATATGGATCATTGTTGTTATTGGCCTTTTTTTTGCCTTGAATATCATTCATTCGAGATCAGGAAGGGCGCTTCGGGCCATCCACGGCAGCGAAGACGCGGCGGGTTCAAGCGGTATCCATACATCCCGATACAAAATCCGTATTTTTGTCATCAGTGCGATTTATTCGAGTATTGCAGGAAGCTTTTATGCGCATTATGTCAATTACATCGATCCGGGTCCTTTTGGCATCATGCATTCAGTGCTTCTGGTCACCATGGTGGCGGTAGGCGGGATGCATAAAGTTTGGGGAGCGGTTATCGGTTCGATTCTTCTTTCGGTTCTTCCTGAAATTTTATCAACGATTTCAGAAGTTGTCGAAGGTTACGGGATCGAATATAAACCCGATTATGACACCTTGATTTATGGTTCAATTCTTCTTGCGATCATGCTTTTTTTACCTGGAGGTATTTTTCAAGGTGTGGGGGATGGATTTAAACGACTGAAAAAACTGTTTACACGGAAAACGAGTTCTGCTGTCTGACATTTTAATATAATGGGTGAATCACTCGGAAAACAAATTGAACAACACGATTCTTGAAATAATCCGATTAAAAAAAACATTTGGCGGTGTGATCGCTGTCAATGATCTTGATCTGACCGTGGCAAAAGAGTCAATAACCGCGGTCATCGGACCAAATGGTGCCGGCAAAACAACCATTTTTAATCTTACGGCAGGATTTCTGGCGCCTACCAGCGGTAGCCTTATTTTCGACAATCAGGATATCAGCGGTAAAAAATCATATGAAATTGCCAGACTCGGTATTTCGCGAACGTTTCAGCATGTCCAGATTTTTCCGGAGATGACGGTTCTTGAAAATATCATGATAGGAAGACATGTGAGATCACGGGCAGGTTTGTTTGTATCTTCCCTGTTACCCTATTTTTTACGCAAAGAAGAAAGCAAAATACAGGAAGATGCAGAAAAATATCTTGAATTTGTAGGTCTTCAACCTGTTTCCGGCAAACATGCCGGTGAGTTGTCTTTGGGGAATCAACGCATGGTTGAAATTGCAAGAGCCCTGGCATCTGAACCGAAACTCCTTCTTCTTGACGAACCAGCATCCGGACTGAATGCCCGTGAAACCCTTTTACTGGGTGATTTAATCAATAAAATCAAAGACACTCGGATTACGGTCATGCTTGTCGAACACGATATGGAACTTGTCATGGATATTTCAGACCACGTGGCAGTGATTAATTTTGGTCAACTTATCGCCACAGGAACACCGTCTTCTGTACAGGAAAATCAGGACGTTATTTCTGCTTATCTGGGGGAATAAAAAAAGGTATTATAAGTCATGCTTCGACTGGTTAACATCAACAGCTATTATGGTCTTGTCCATGTGCTAAAAAATGTGTCCCTTCATGTAAACAAGGGGGAGATCGTCACCCTGATTGGTGCCAATGGTGCAGGCAAAACAACGCTATTACGATCCATAAGCGGTCTTCAACCTGTCAGCAATGGAACTATTTCCTGTAATAAAGTCGAAATTGCCAATTTAAATGCGGATAAAATTGTAAAACGGGGCATTTCCCATGTTCCTGAAGGCCGACAGATATTCAGGCCGATGACCGTTTACGAGAATCTTGAATTGGGCGGGTATTTGGTTTATAAATCAAGCGGGAAAAAAGAACAAAAGAAAGCCATTGATGAAAAATTTGACATGTTCCCTATCTTGAGAGACCGTAAAAAACAATTTGCCGGTACGTTAAGTGGCGGGGAACAGCAGATGTTATCCATTGCCATGGCACTCATGAACAAGCCCAGTCTGCTTATTCTGGATGAGCCATCCATGGGGCTTGCCCCCATGATTGTCAAGGACATTTTCAGAGTGATTTCAGACCTGAGAGATGAAAAAGACCTTACAGTGCTTCTTGTTGAACAGAATGCCAATGCTGCATTAAAAATTGCAGACAGGGGGTATGTGATGGAAACCGGAAAAATTATTATGGAAGAAAAATCCGAGGCCCTTTTATTGAACCAGGAGGTAAAAAGGGCATACCTCGGCAAAGACAAGCGGGATATCTGGAAAAACAAATAACCGATAAGTGCTTTGTGCCCTGATGGCATGGGCATGATTGATTATTCAATTTATAGACCGGGAATTTAGAAATGGATATTTGGGATCCTCAAAAAGAAAGCATGAAGCGGGATGAAATCGAACAGCTTCAACTCGAAAGACTTCAGGCAACATTAAACAGGGTATATAAAAACGTCAGACATTATAAAACATCATTCTCAGATATTGACTTCATGCCTGAAGACCTTCAGTCACTTACAGATTTTAACAAGCTGCCGTTTACGACCCGTCAGGATTTAAGAGACGACTATCCATACGGCATGTTTGCTGTTACCCTTCGCGAAGTGGTCAGATTACATGCACCGTCTCTTGGATTTGAAAAACCTGTTGTGCTTGGATTTACAAAAAACGACCTCAATTGCTGGGTTGAACTGATGGCCCGCTGTCTGTCAGGAGTCGGCGTCACCAAAGACGATGTGGTCCAGATTTCCATGCCCACATGGAAAATATTAAATACCTTTGGTATTCAGAGAGGCGCTGAACTGATTGGTGCATCCGTACTGCCGGTATCCATCAAAAACCTGCCCAATCAGGTCAAAATCATGAGGGATTTCAGAACAACGATCCTTGTGACCACGCCGGGCTTTGCCATGGGATTGATCAACGCGATTTCATCTTCCGGGATCGATATGATCACTCTTTCATTGAAGCAGGGTATAATCGGTTCTGAAGCCTGGTCTGAAAATACGAGAAACCTGATTGAAAAAAATCTGCATATAACAGCCACAGACATTTACAGCCTCACGGAAATTTTCGGTCCGGGAGTTGCCTGGGAATGTCATGAAAAAAATGGGCTTCATATATCGGAAGATCACTTCCTTCCGGAAATCATCGACCCTGTGACACTGGAACCGCTTCCGCCTGGTGCGGAAGGAGAACTTGTGATCACAACGCTTACAAAAGAGGCATTCCCGCTTGTCCGGTTCCGAACAGGCGATTTGACCAGCCTGAATTATACCCCTTGCGGTTGCGGCAGAACCCATGCAAGGATATCCCGGATTTCAAAAAGAACCGATGATGTGTTTGTCATGAACGCCACATGCGTTATTCCTGATCAGATAAACATGATCATTACCAAGCTCAACAATGGCAAAGAGCCTGTATTCCAACTTCAGGCCGAACGAAAAAAAGACCGGGATACATTAACCGTCATCATTGAGGTAACCGATACCATGTTTTTTGACGAAATAAAAAAACAGCTGCTGATTGTCGATGACATCCAGCTTGCCATATCCGAATTCCTCGGCTGGAATGTGCATGTAAAATTCGTGGAACAGGGGAGTATTGATCGTAAAAAACAGGTTCTGGATAACCGGTCTTTATAAAGTAGACACCATATGCTGATAACAGATATTTTAACAGAAAATGCGAGAATGTATGAAACCCGAACAGCCCTTATCGAACGTGAACCTGCTATCAATAAACGAAGGGAGATCACCTGGGCCCTGTTTGACAAGCATGCAAACTGCATCTCCAATTTTCTGATTCAAAAAGGCATAAAAAAAGGCGACAGGATCATTCAGCTGATGACCAATTGTCTTGAATGGCTCCCTGTTTATTTTGGTATTTTAAGAACAGGCGCTCTTGCTGTGCCTTTAAACTTTCGTTTCTCGTCAGAAAAAATCGAATTGTGCAGCATGACATCGACACCTAAACTTTTTATTTTTGGGGAAGAGTTCATCGAACGGCTTGAATCGATTAAAAAGACGCTTGATCAAACGGTTTCTGCATATCTTTTTACAGGTCCTGAAAATATAATGCCGGTCTGGGCCATTCATTATAATGAAATTTTTAATCATCCGGATTGGAATCATCCGGATGTACCCATCACCATTGAAGATGATGCCGCCCTCTATTTTACATCCGGAACCACCGGTATGCCCAAGGCTGTGCTTCTGACGCATAAAAATCTTTCATTTGCCTGTGAAGTTGAAAACCGTCACCACAAGCAGACCCATGACGATAATTTTTTATGCATTCCCCCGCTCTACCATACCGGTGCAAAAATGCACTGGTTTGGCAATTTTCTTGTGGGCGCAAAAAGCGTTCTTCTAAAAGGGGTGAAGCCGGAATGGATACTTGAAGCGGTTTCAGAAGAAAAAATTACCATTGTCTGGCTGCTTGTTCCCTGGGCTCACGATATTATCATCGCCATTGAAAATAAAGATGTGGATCTCGCAAGATATAATCTTTCCACCTGGCGATTGATGCATATTGGCGCACAACCTGTGCCCCCCAGTCTTATAAAAAAATGGAAAAAGCTATTCCCTGATCACGATTATGACACCAACTATGGATTAACCGAATCCACCGGCCCTGGCTGTATTCACCTTGGCATGGAGAATATTCACAAGGTCGGCGCCATCGGGAAACCCGGATTTGGGTGGGAATACGACATTGTTGACGGTGAAATGAAGCATCTGCCACCCGGGGAGTCAGGTGAACTTGTTGTCAAGGGTGACGGGGTGATGAAGGCCTATTTTAAAAATCCCGAAGCAACCCGGGAAACGCTGGTGAATGGCTGGCTTAAAACCGGTGATATTGCAAGATGCGATGAAAGCGGATTTGTCTGGCTTGTGGATCGAAAAAAGGACATTATCATCACCGGAGGCGAAAATATTTATCCGGTTGAAATCGAAAATTTTTTCATGACCCATGATAAAATTCAGGATGTTGCTGTGATAGGATATCCGGATGAACGACTGGGTGAAATTGTGATAGCCATTATACTGGTTAAAAAAGGACAATCCATTACAGAAGAAGAGGTGAGGGCATTCAGCCAGCATCTGCCGAGATACAAACGGCCCAGAAAGATAATTTTCGGAGATGTGCCGAGAAACCCCACCGGCAAAATAGAAAAACCCAGGCTCCGGAGAAAATACATTCATCTTCCTGACGATTTGAGGAAAACATTATAAGCAAAAGGGCACACCATATTTTAACTGCAGGAGGCTTTTTATGATTTTTGATATTGAGTATGAAACCATGCCACGGGAAGCACTGGAATCCATTCAGCTGCAAAGGCTTAAGGCAACGCTTGAACGCGTTTTTTCGACAGTGCCTTTTTACAGGGAAAAATTCAAGGCCTGCGGCATATCGCCGTATGATATCCAGACACTGGATGACTTGCAAAAATTTCCGTTTACAACCAAACAGGACTTAAGGGATAATTATCCCTATGGCATGTTTGCCGTTCCCATGGATAACGTGGTGAGAATCCACGCATCAAGCGGCACCACCGGGAATCCTACGGTCGTCGGTTATACGGCAAGAGATATTAACACCTGGGCGACCCTTATGGCAAGAGCGCTTTCTGCCGGCGGCGCCACACGGGGAGATATCATTCATAACGCGTATGGCTACGGATTGTTCACCGGAGGTCTTGGGGTTCACTATGGCGCTGAAAAACTGGGCGCATCCGTTATCCCCGTATCCGGAGGAAACACCAAACGCCAGATTATTATCATGAAGGATTTTAAACCCACGATTATCACGGCCACGCCGTCTTATACCCTGCATCTTGCAGAAGTCGCCAAAGAAATGGGGATTGATTTTAGGGAGCTTAGCTTTAAATCCGGAATATTCGGTGCTGAACCCTGGTCGGAAAATATGAGAAATGAACTGGAAGAAACGCTTCATCTCCATGCGATTGATATCTACGGCTTAAGCGAAGTCATGGGACCAGGGGTCGCCATTGAATGTGTTGAGGCTAAAAAAGGCCTTCATATTTTTGAGGATCATTTTATTCCTGAAATTATCAATCCCGAAACCGGCGAAGTACTGCCTTATGGGGAGACTGGTGAACTTGTCTTTACAACGATCACCAAAGAGGCATTCCCGATTATCCGGTACAGAACCCGTGACATTACATCCCTGAATCGGGAGCCTTGTATATGCGGCAGATCTCATGTGCGGATGAACAGAGTGAGCGGCAGAACCGATGACATGCTGATCATCAGAGGGGTAAATGTATTTCCGTCACAAATTGAAAGCGTGCTCATGAAAACCGATGTCATAAAACCCCATTACCAACTGGTGGTAGACCGAAAAGATCAACTCGACATATTGACTGTTAATGTTGAGGTCAGTGAATCGCTCTTTTCAGATGAAATCAAGGACCTTCAAAATCTTGAGAAAAAACTGTCCTCAGATATAAAAGAGTATCTGGGGGTATCTGCAACCGTAAAACTGGTTGAACCCAAGTCCATTGAGAGAAGCCAGGGCAAGGCTGTCAGGGTTATCGATAACAGAAAAAAATAAAGGAGGGGCAAATGAGAGTTAAGCAGCTTTCCGTATTTATAGAAAACAAGGAAGGAAGAATTGCAGAAGTCACTTCCATTATTGCAGAGGTCAATGTGAACATCAGGGCGATATCTCTTGCCGACACGTCTGATTTCGGTGTTCTGCGAATGATTGTCAGCAATGCCGATCAGGCAAGGGATGCATTGAAAAAGGAAGGTTTCACCGTTGGAGAAACAGATGTGGTCGCCGTAAAAGTAGAAGACAAGCCCGGCGGTCTCAATAAAATACTCCATCTTATCGAATCATCTGGTTTAAATGTGGAATATATGTATTCGATGGCAAGAATTATCGATAATTCGGCAGTGATGATTTTCCGGTTTGACAAAACAGATCAAGCCATTGATGTACTGACAAAAAGCGGCCTTCCTGTCATCAACAAGAATCGCGTGACCGACGATTGATACATCTGTTGTTCGCACAGCCGTTTCCGTTTATACGCGATGGATACAAAAAAGAGCAGGGCAACACGCCTGCTCTTTTCAAACCTTATGTACGTTTGCCCTCCCTGAAATGTAAAAAGACAGGCATACTTCAGGATGTCACAAAAAAACAATCTATGCGGCTTTGGAAACGATCTTCTCATCCAGCCGGACTTCACCAGCTTTAATCTGAATGGCACGCTTGTTTACTGTGTTTACAATAATCGGGCAATCCGGATGCGGCGTGATGGCATTATTTTCCCGGTCCTTGGAAATCAGACAAAGCGCAATCAAGGAATCTGCACAATCTGCGTCGAGAAGAGACAAATAATCCTCTGACAATGTAAAGTCGTATTTAATCCCCAGAACCTCAGGCTCGACGGTATGGATCATCAGTTCAGCCTGATCATGAGACTGAAGGTAATATATACTGTGTTTCTTTTCTGTTTCATGAAATAACTGGAATTTTTTACACCGTTCAAATCCGACGATACCAGCAGGAAAATAAATGGTTTTTTCCGGGTCAGCCGCTTGAACACCAAAACGCGCGGTAGTAATTTCCATCGTGATCTCCTCTTTTTCATTATCGACAAACTGACAATAAACCGATATTCACCTTTAATTTAGCAAGAGATGTGCCAAGAGAAAATCACGTTTGATTATAGATAGTTAATAAAAATATTCTCGAATAGAGGGGTAAGTTTTACATGCGCATTTTGCCCACCCGGACAATCTTTCCCATTGAGATAGAGATTGGGGAATGGAAAATTAGTTAATTAAGGAATTCTACCAAGTTGAACTCAACCAAAAAACTATTCAACAACCTTTCAACTCACGTAACCCAAGCAACTCAATAAACCTTATAGCGAAAGTGTTTCACCCACGTGAGGCACTATCGCCTTGTATCCATTTTCGTTCAAATATTTTTGAAGAGCCAAGGATTGATCTTCCTCACCATGCACGACGGCAATATTTTTAATCGTAAGGTTGGATTGCTTCAGAAATGTGGTAATCTCATTTTTGTCCGCATGGGCGCTGAATCCATCCAGCTTCACCACTCTCGCATGCAGAGGGTAGGATTTTCCCAGTATTTTGATCTCCGGTGCATCTTTTGAGGAACGTGAACTTCCTGGGTTTTCCCTGATTCCCAGTTCTAAAATTCGCCGGCCCAATGTATGCTGCGCCATATAGCCGACGATCATTATGGTATTTTTCGATTGGTGAATTTTATGCCTCAGATGATGAAGAATGCGCCCTGCTTCACACATGCCGGAAGAAGAGACAACAATATGCGGTTTGTCATCTCTCATGATTTCCATGGATTCTTCAACACTTGCCGTATAATGAAGCTGTTCAAAAGAAAACGGATTTATTCCCTGTTCCAGAAAGGTTTTATGGGTATCCCGGTCAAATACCTCAGGATGTTCCCCGAAGACCTTCGTCAGTTTGCTTGCAAGCGGTGAATCTACATAAATCGGTACTTTGGGTATGTCCCCCTCATTATACAACTCATGGAGAATATAAATAATATCCTGTGTTCTGCCAAAGGCAAATGCAGGTATTAGGACGCTACCACCTTTTTCGACCGTCTCTGTGACGATTTCCTTTATCCGCTGTTTCTGATCTTCAACCGGTCCATGATGGCGGTCCCCATAAGTGCTTTCCATTATCAGGAGATCAATATTTTCAAATTCTTTGGGGAAGGTGAGGGTGGGGTCCCGCAAAATCGGACGATTAAATCGGCCGATATCTCCGGTATAACACACGTTATAATTCTTTCCATTTTCGCGAAAATTAATCATGCACATGGACGACCCCAAAATATGTCCGGCCTCAAAAAAGGTGGCCGTCATGCCTCTACCGATGGTGACGGGTGATCGATACGGATAACCATCAAAAAAAGTCATGGCCCGTGTGGCCTGCTCGTAAGTATAAAGGGGCATGACCTTTTCAAGTCTGTATTTATCCAGCAATTCATTGATCGCTTCCAGATTCAATCCATGCTTTTCTTTTTTTAATTGTTTTTTGATCGTGTCTTTTTCTTTGTTGGCCAATTTCCGTTTGCCGGATTCCTGAAGCGTGAACAGATGATTACGGATCATTTTGTAGTTCAGGTATCCAGCGTCTGATTCCTGGATATGCGCTGAATCAAGAAGAAGGTATTCGCAAACATCTGCTGTCGTTCTTGTGCATAAAATCCTGCCTGTGAACCCGCCTTCGGTAAGCAATGGGATTCTGCCAGAATGATCGATATGCGCATGGGACAGAATCATATTGGTGATCATTTTGGGATCAACGGAAAATGTCCTGTTTTTCATATCGCTCTCTTTACGACGCCCCTGAAACATGCCGCAATCCAAAAGGATATGATCCCTGTTAGCCGAGACAAGATGCATCGACCCCGTAACCTCCCGCACACCGCCATGAAACGTAACGATCATGATAAATTTCCTTTACCTGTTATCTGTTTTATACTGTCCTATCATTCATCATCATTCATTCTGCAAGCAATAGGGTTAACAGGGTAACAACAATTTATCGAGAAATCAATATATAGGACATCCATGTATGCACAAACCTGAAAAGATAAAATAATACAACGTCGGATAAGATATATTATGTAAACTTTTTTAATTTTCTGAGGGAACAATCGCCTGATTTATATTTGGCAGATTCATGGTACTTTTTTATAATAGTCATTATTTCTTAGAATTAATTCTCTATGCAATTGTTCAATAAATTTTATTTGGTTTGTGACTCTGCTATGAAACATTAGGATCATTTCTTTGCAAAAGGCATTAAAAAAGAAAGACTGATCATTAATCAGAATCCTGAGAGTCCTCATCAAACGTGTAACTGATGATTGATTTCTCACCAGCCTGTCGATGAGTGTATTTTTGTTTTGCCTTAAGGATCAAGTCCCTGACCACTGGCACAATGTAAATACGTTCAAGATCTTTTTCAATTACACCAATGCACGTTGCGAGCATATCAACCTTGTCTTTAATTTTTTTATTCTTGTCCATAATGAACATCTTCTGGCCTTCAACAATGCAAAGACCGCTTTTGGCTCGCAAACCGGGCAAAAGAAGATTTTTTTCCACTACTTTGATTTCGATTTTTTCTGAAAGGTCTTTTAATATGCTGTAAATCTCTTCGTTTTTCATATGGAGTCTAATTATCAGCCAAGCATTTTTTTTACAACTTGTGAGATTCTGTCACAGTGTTTCCGGGTTTCATCTGTTGTCGGACCTTCAACCATAACCCTGCACATGGCCTGTGTGCCTGAGTATCTCACAAGAACACGCCCCTGATCGCCAAGTTCTTTTTCAACTGCCTGTATGCAATTCACGATTTCAGGTATGGAATCAAGTGGTGGTTTATGAGTCACATCCACATTTTCAAGAATTTGAGGATATACTTTCATTACAGATGAAAGGTCGGACAACGGTTTTCCTGTTTTTTTCATGATTGTTAGCAACTGGATAGCTGACAGTAATCCATCACCTGTTGTATGATAATTCCTGAACACCATATGCCCGGAATCTTCCCCCCCCAAAATAGCTTCATTTTCAATCAATTCTTTAACCACATTTCTGTCACCCACATCTGACATCACATGTCGAATGTTTTGATATTTTAAATATTCGCCCAACCCCACATTGCTCATCACTGTCGTTACAACGGTATTGTTCTTCAACTGGCCATTTTCCTTCATGAATCGGGCAAATATGGCAATCATCTGATCTCCTGAAATCAAATGCCCGTTTTCATCGATAGCGATCAATCGATCGGCATCCCCATCAAATGCAAGACCGATGGCTGCTTTTTTTTCAACGACCTGCTTTGACAATTGCTCCGGATGTTCTGAACCGCAACCCTGATTGATATTTTTACCATCAGGTGAACTGTTGATGACTTCAATATCCACACCCAATTCCTTGAATAATACCGGCGCTATTTTATATGATGAGCCGTTTGAACAATCCACAATCATCTTTATCCCGGACAACGTCTTTTTTCCTCTTCCGGTTTCATTTAAAAACACCTGATATAAAAATACCTGATACATCTCTGAGGCATCAGGCATTAAGCTTACCCTACCCATTTCGGAAAAATATGGTGCGGATTTTTTTGGTGGGTGTTCCCCTAAAACGATAGCTTCAATGTCAGATTCCTGTTGATCAGAGATTTTATACCCATGGGCATTGAATATTTTAATACCATTGTCGTCATATGGGTTGTGGGATGCAGATATGACAATGCCAGCCAGAGCACTCATTTTTCGCGTAAGATATGAAATACCCGGTGTGGGCAAAACGCCTGCCAGATAAACATCAATGCCTGCAGCACATGCACCGGCTGCAAATGAATGGGCAAGCATGTCACCGGATATGCGTGTGTCCTTTCCGATAATAATAAACGGTTTTGAGCCATCTTTTAAACCGTTATCTTTGGTTGTAGAAAGAGAAGAAATCGCATTACCGATTCGTAATGCCACTTCAGCTGTCATTGGATGATGATTTGCCTTGCCTCTGATGCCGTCTGTACCAAATAATTTCCCCATCTGTTACCTTTTTTATTTTGACATGCCATTTGAGGGCAAGCGTTTAAAAATGTCGTGATTGATTTGGCCCACAACCGTTTCAAGCCAACGGGTTCCGGTATTTGCTTCTTCAGAAGTCAAACCCGATATGACACCAAGATAATTTTTCCCATGAACCTGGATTTTTGCCTGAATGGTTTTTATGAATTCTTTCAGAGCGCTGCATGTGAATGCTTGCTTTTTTAGGTCATCGAGCATCTTTTCAATTTCAGGCCAAATAGTGTAAAAGGTCATGTCAAACCCAAGATCGGCCATGTCATCTGCAATGCCTGAACTTTCGTTATCCCGAAGAAGCTTGCTTCTAAACGTGGCCAACCGTTTTATCCGTTCGTTTATTCCCATATCCGCTTTTTCGATAAGCCCTTTCAACAGGGCTTCCGGAAATGTATCCCCAACAAACAAGGATCTTATGTCAATATAATATCTTTTTAAAGCAATAAGATTTGCAATATAGTTAATGTTATGGGTTAGGATTTTCTTTACATTCTGATGAATTTTTTCACCGAGTGGCATGTTCCCGGTATTGGGATTCCCACCAAAGATCAGCCTGTTTGGCCGCAGCTCATCTTTTCTTAAAATCGTTCCTGCAGCGACAATCGTACCATATGCCAACCGGCAAGGGCCGACAAGTCCGCCCTGCCCTCCTAAAAAAATCGGCCTTTCCTTTAACATAACGCCTTTCGGAACATCACCTATCAGAGATGGGGTCGCTTTGTCCTGATTTGGGGTGAAATTGAAATGAATATAAGAGCTGCCAACTTCGCTATGATTATCCTTTCCGGTTCCGCCTGCCATAAGGCAGTCACAAAAATTGATGAGGCTGCCAAGCGTGACAAACGGGAATAAAATGGTTTGTTTTAATCCGACAGTATGGGCTATGCTTGAATTTTCTTCACAAATGCAGCCTTCTCTCACATGGCTGCCATATCCCATGGTCACGTTATCAAGGAAAACGGATTCTCTAAAAAATCCGCTATTCAGATGAACATTGGCGCCGATTTGACAGTTTTCAATGGTTACTGGGCCTTCATATCCGATTGTTGCATGATGATGAATAAATGTTTTATTCCCCGTAATCTTCGAACCGGCATATAAAGCAACACCCGTTCCGGAGATATTTGACACATCCACCTCCGGGCCGATATACACGCTCTCCGGATTGGGAATTTTTACGCCTTTTTCAGTCAAGGCGACAATTTTCTGTTTTGAATGATCGCAATCACGAGATATATTCACGGTCGACCTCAGCTATAGCAACAGGCGCTCAGATTAATTTAAAAACCGATATACCATGCCTGCCCAGGTTAGTCCGGCACCCAATCCGATAAAAAGGATCGTGCAATTATTCACGTTGACGATATTTTTTTCAATTGCCTCATCCAAAGCCACGGGAATACTTGCGGCTGTTGTGTTTCCAAATTTCTGAATATTGTTAAAAATCTTTTCGTCCGGAAGGTTCATGGTCCGCTGAAATGCCTGGTTTATTCTCAGATTGGCTTGATGGGGAATGACAAGGTCAATATCCCCGATTTCCAATCCGGCTTTATCAAGCGTTTCTTTTGCCACTTGCGGCAATTTGACAAGCGCCTGCTTAAAAATGGCCTGGCCGTCCATGGAAGGAAAATGTCTGCAGTCATCAACAAGCCATTCGGGTTTTATCCTGGGGTTTAGTCGGGATGCGGGAAGTTCAAGGCAAAGCTTGTCTGCATATTTGCCGCTGGCATGCAATGCCGATGACAAGATACCTTCATTTTTATCGGTTTCAACTCCCTCAAGACATATAGCTCCTGCACCATCACCAAAAATAACCGCCACATCCCTGCCCCGGGTCGATATATCAAGCCCGGTACTATGGACTTCTGCACCCACAAAAAGAATACGGTTGGCCATCCCGGATTTAATATAGGCATCTGCTGTTGCAAGGCCGTAGAAAAAGCCAGTGCACTGTTGCCTGATATCCAGGGCCGGTGTGGATTTCAATCCCAGTTTATACTGCAGCAGGCACCCGGAACCCGGGAAAAATATATCAGGACTCAAGGTGGCAAAAATGATCATGTCAATGTCTTCAGGAACCCACCCTGCCCGGTCAAGAGCGATTTTTGATGCGATAAGGCCAAGGTCCGAAGCGCCTACGTTCCCCTCTTCAGGCACCCAGTATCTTTGTTTGATACCGGTTCTTTGTTGAATCCATTCATCTGATGTATCCATATATTTTGTCAAGTCTTCATTGGTGACAAGTCTTTCAGGTATATATCGGCCAACGCCTTTAATTACAGTTCTTTTCATGAATGATGCTCCAAATGGGTTTACAAGTTAACGAATAAAGGGATTTGTTACACGAGTTGTCAATGACTATCAATTCATTTTCGCTGAAGAATTGTCTCCAGTCAGATAAATATTAAGGAACCTATTATTTAATCCTGATAAAGGTCAAGGAAAAAGATAAATACGACCTGTAATTTTACTGGCGGGAAATGTAATTTGATCTTTACATGATCGTTATATAGGGGTAGGAATTAATGATTTTCACATCTTTGAACACGCATTGATGCTGAATGATAGTGAACCCTAAATTTATAAACAAATTCTCTTTCTTGAAACATGAGGCGAACTGAATTCAATGGCATCCAATATTCTGGGACTTGTTATCGGTCTGATACTCCTTACGCTTGGCTCTGACTGGCTTGTAAAAGGTGCGTCCCTTACAGCAATGTCTCTATCCATAAGGCCAATCATTATCGGCTTGACGATTGTTGCATTTGCCACATCCGCGCCAGAACTGCTGGTCAGTTTTGTTGCTGCCCTCAAAGGCTCAAGCGGCATTTCAGTCGGAAACATCATCGGCAGCAACATTATCAATATCGCCCTTGTCCTTGGGTTAAGTTCTGTATTCAGGCCGCTTCATGTAAATCAACAGGTTGCAAGTCGTGAACTTCCGTATATGATCATGATATCGATTCTGTTCTGGATTTTTTGTCTGGATGGTACCATTGGACGTCTGGATGGCATTATTCTACTCATAGGCCTTATTATTTTCCTGATATATGGTTTTTATACTGCCAAAGAGACAGACATCCCATCCAAAATCGTAAAAAAACCATCTGTTAAAACCTATTTTTATTATGCAATTCTCATTATTTCAGGATTTTGCTGCCTTGCTTTTGGTGCGGACCTGGTAGTCAAGAATGCCATTGTCATCGCAAGACAATTTAATATAAGTGATGTATTTATAGGCCTTTCTATTGTCGCAGTGGGCACTTCGCTTCCGGAGCTTGCCACATCTGTGGTTGCCGTTCTTAAGGGTGAAAGTGATATTTCGCTGGGTAATGTCGTGGGAAGCAACATATTTAACATTTGCATGGTGATGGGTGTTATCGGCATGTTAAGCCCCATAGAGAATATCGATCCGGGGCTTTATCGATTCGAATTTCCCGCCATGATATTTTTATCTGTTTTTATGTTTGTGATTACGCGTTTTGATCTTGTGATCACTCGATTACATGGCATTTTTCTGTTAACAAGCTTTATATTTTACATTTGCATTTCATATTACCTTATCAAGTGATTTTATTCATAACATAAAGGAGGTTTGAAAATTGGACTATAAAAATATTATGATAGACGTTAATAATGGTATCGCCATCCTCACCTTTAACAGGCCGAAAAGCCTGAATGCCTTGAATTCTGAACTATTTGATGAAATGCTTCAAGTATTGCATGAGCTTTCAGTACATACAGAGGTTAAGGTCCTTGTGCTCACCGGTGCTGGAGAAAAAGCATTTGTCGCCGGTGCGGATATTAATGAAATATCACGATTTAATCCCAGCCAGGCCAAGCTGTTTTCTAAAAAAGGCCATATTGCGATAGGTATGCTCCAGGACCTGCCTTTTCCGGTAATTGCAGCTGTAAATGGCTTTGCCCTTGGGGGTGGAAGCGAAATCGCCCTGGCCTGTGATTTTATATATGCATCTGAAAATGCCAAATTTGGATTGCCTGAAATAAACCTTGGCATCATTCCCGGTTTCGGAGGTACGCAACGACTTCCACGGCTTATTGGAAAAAATCTTGCCAAGGAAATGATTTTTACCGGAAAAATGATTTCAGCAGAAGAAGCAAAGAATATAGGGATGGTCAATCAGGTATGTAAGGCCGAATCGCTGATGGACGAGGTTTTGAAAACTGCAGGCCTAATTACCCAAAAAGGACGGATTCCCTTGCGCGAGGCAAAACAAACGATCAACAACGGATTTGATGTTGATCTGACAACCGGTTGTGAACTGGAAATAAATTCCTTTTCCCTTTGTCGATCCTGTGAGGATGCCACAGAGGGAATTCGCGCATTCATCGAAAAACGGAAAGCAGAATTTAAAGGTACCTTGCAAGGATAGAAATCAGAAAGATATTTTACGGGGACAATGCGATCATGCTGACGTCCCTTTTTTAAAAAACAGCCCTGGTATGATCATATTCCCTGGGATGGATGTTCTTTGACACGCTGCTCCAGGTGTTGGCGCGCACCCACCCATCACGCATTTCCCCTTTAACTCTTCTGTCTTTGGCTTTTCGCCTTTCAACAGGATTGTCACTGAAATAGTCGAGGGAGATAACCTGCCTTCTGTCTTCTCCGGTTCTTCTGTCTAACCCGGATCTTCTTTTATGATCGAAAAAGTTGATCACAAGATTACCTCAAATTTGAATTAATACTAATTCTTTACAAGTTACAATAACAGCGTTTGCTGCAATAACTACATTTAATATATAATCCTGAAAATGAAATATTCAAGCTAAATATTCATGATCAACGGCAAACATCAGATATCGATCGATTTTTATTTTTCAAAGCCCCCGATCAAATGAAGATGGAGATGAAAGACCTCTTGTCCACCTCCCTTTTCAACATTAAAAAAGAGCTTATATCCGGATGTATCTGTCTTAAACGTTTTAGCCATGTTTCGGCCTGAAAAAATCATTTCGGATATAATTGAACGGTCTTCGTCCTTCAGGTCATTAATGCTTCTTATATGTTTACGGGGAACAATTAATAAATGGACAGGTGCCTGAGGATTGATATCCTTGAATACCACCAGTGCATCATTCTCAAATAAGAATGCTGAAGGGATCTCCTTGTTGACAATTTTGCAGAAAATACAGTCTGACGGCATGAGCAGTCTCTCCTCTATGCATGAACAGGGTTTAAATCCGTTATTGAAGTGCGTACTGCGTCCCTAAGTCCGGATAAATGGCGTTCAGATCAAAATGCCATTTTCCGGGTGTGTCATCCGATGAAATCGATTGACTTAATTCTTTCATGAATCGTTTTCGGGATATTTCTTTTGCGCCAAATCGCATCAGATGATCTGTTTTGAGCTGACAATCAATAAAATGAAATTGATGATCTTTTAAATATTTGACCAAAACAACAAAAGCGACCTTTGATGCGTTTGTTTTAGCTGTGAACATGGATTCACCGAAAAAGCATTTGCCTATGGCCACACCATAAAGACCACCGGCAAGCTCTCCATCCAATCGTGCTTCCATAGAGTGGGCATAACCACTTTCATATAGTCTGATGTATGCCGCTATCATATCATTTACAATCCAGGTATCCTTGTCCTTTTTAATATGTGTTTCGGCACAACTTGTAATAACCTGTTCAAATGATTGATCAAAAGTGACGTTAAATATCTTTTTTCTTAGCGTTTTCCCAAGACTTTTTGAAATTCTCAACTCATCCGGAAACAGAACCAGTCTTTTTTCCGGCGACCACCATAATATGGGGTCTTCTTTGGCATACCAGGGGAATATACCTGTTTTGTAAGCTTGAATCAGACGCTTTTCGCTAAGATCCCCTCCAATGGCAAGGAGTCCATTTTCCTCAGCCAGATAAGGCGGAGGGAAAGAGGGATTTTCAGATAACAAAAAAACAGTCATGCGATTTTACAATGCTTTATTTTGATTTGAAACCGAAATTTATTTTATCATTTCTGAACCCAATGGAAATCTTGCCACCTTTTTCAAGTTTTCCAAAAAGCACCTCATCTGCAATTTTGTCCTTGATTTCGGTCTGAATCAGTCTCGCAAGCGGCCTTGCCCCGTATTTTTTATCGTATCCATTTTTAGCAAGCCATAAACGCGCTTTCTGGGTCAAGCTCAATTTGACATTCCTTGACACCAGCTGTGTTTTGATCTCTTCCATGAGTTTGTCCACAATTCTTCCCATGATGTCTATGGTAAGAGAATGAAATACGATAACATCATCCAGTCGGTTTCGGAATTCAGGGCTGAACTGTTTTTCAATTGCACGAAGACCCTTTGAAACGAATTCATTGTCTGCGCCGCTCCCAAATCCAATGGCGTTGTTGCTCATCTCTCTGGCGCCAGCATTTGATGTCATGATAATGATGACATTCCTGAAATCAGCCTTTTTCCCGGTATTATCTGTCAGTGTTGCATAATCCATAACCTGGAGAAGAATATTGAAAATATCCTGATGGGCTTTTTCAATTTCATCCAAAAGCAATACACAATGAGGATTTCTTCTGATGCTTTCGGTCAGGAGTCCCCCCTGTTCAAATCCCACATAACCCGGAGGTGATCCGATAAGTCGGGCAACAGCGTGTTTTTCCATATATTCACTCATGTCAAACCGAATGAATTCAACACCAAGGCAAAATGCCAGCTGTTTTGCAACTTCCGTTTTACCCACACCCGTAGGACCTGTAAAAAGAAATGACCCTACTGGACGGCCCGGAATGGCCAAACCTGCCCTGGAACGTTTGATGGATGTTACAAGAGACCCAATCGCATCGTCCTGACCAAAAACAACCCGTCTGATGTCCGTTGTCAGTAACGCCAGTTTGGTTTTTTCTGTTGTCGATACTGTTTTGGGTGGTATTTTGGCCATTTTGGCAACGACTTTCTCAATGTCCGATGCATGAATATTCCGCCGTTTGGGTTTACCGGAAAGTCTGATGAACGCACCGGTTTCATCGATTACATCGATGGCCTTGTCAGGCAGATATCTGTCATTGATAAATTTAGCAGAAAGTTCCGCTGCTGATTCAAGTGCATGATCTGTATATGAAATACCATGATGATCTTCGTAACAGGATTTCAGTCCTTTCAGTATCTGAATGGTCTCGGATACAGATGGTTCAGCAATTTCAATTTTTTCAAATCGTCTTGACAACGCACGATCTTTTTCAAAGTTATTTTTATATTCCTCATATGTTGTTGATCCGATACATCTGAGTTCGCCAGTGGCAAGAGCCGGTTTCAGGATATTAGAGGCGTCTATGGAGCCCCCGCTTGTTGCACCGGCGCCCACAATAGTATGAATTTCGTCTATAAATAAGATAACGTTATTAATTTTTTTCAAGGATTGCAGTATCTGTTTCAATCGTTGTTCGAAATCGCCCCTGAATTTGGTGCCAGCAAGTACCCCACCCATATCCAGAGAGTATATTCTGGTGTTTTCAAGAAACTTGGGAACTTTCCCTTCATATATTTTTAAAGCAAGTCCTTCTGCAATAGCGGTTTTCCCAACACCAGGCTCACCGACAAAAACCGGATTGTTTTTACGCCTTCGGCACAATATCTGTATGCACCGGCTTAACTCCGCCTCTCGACCGATCAGTGGATCTATTTTACCCAATCTGGCTTTTCTGATCAGATCGACCGTATATAAATCCAAAGGATCATCTTTTTTCTTTTTCTTGTCCCTCGACGGTTTTTCAGTCTCAGTGTCCGCCTCTGCATCTTCTGATCCGGGTTTATCAGCCCTCGTGGAAATGTGATGGGAGATATAGTTTAATATTTCCAGCCGGCTTACTCCCTCTGACTCAAGAAAATGAGCCGCATATGAGTCCTTTTCCTGAAAAATGGATGCCAGAATGTCTCCAACAGCGACTTCCTGTTTTTCAGCAGCACGGACATGATTAACAGCCCTTTGTATCATTCTCTGAAAACCGATTGTCTGCTGAAGGACATATTCTCTGTCCTGAGAAACACTTTGAATCCTGTTTTCAAAAAAATCTTCAAGAGATGTTTTCAGGTTTTCAACATTACCGCCGCACCCTTCGACAATTTCGCGCCCTTCATCATCATGTATAATCGCAAATAATACATGTTCGATACAAACATACTCATGTCGTCTTCGTTTTGCTTCCTTGACTGCGAACGCGAGGGTCGCACCTAATTCTTTACTTATCATAATACATTAAACCTTTTCAAACGTACTTTTTAAAGGGAAACCATTATGCCTTGCCAGGTTATGAACTTCATTGACCTTTGTCTCAGCAATCTCATAAGTGTAAATTCCACATACTGCTATCCCCTCTTTATGAATTCTCATCATGATCTGTTCTGCATCAAATGTTGATTTATTGAATATGGACATCAACACACTCACTACAAAATCCATTGTTGTATAATCATCATTATGCATCAACACCTTGTACATAGGTGGTTCTTTTGTTTTTTCGCGTATATCGGAAAGAATACTTTCAGATGTTAAATCATCAAAATCACTCATTTTAGTTTAAACACCATCTTTTTAAAACTCTTCCAACGTCACACTATTTTAATGTCAATATATTTTAATACCGATTATCCAAAGGCCCAAGTCTATATGACAACCCTTAAGCGCCAGGAAATTCATTCGTACTATGTGTTTATCAATTTAAGGTTTTTTTAGTGACTTGTAAAGTTCGAATGACGGATATTTGAATAAAGATGATATTGAAAACTGATAGTAAACCGGCATGAAAAAGGGCATATTAAAAATATCTGACATCTGGTAATCGATATATGATGCCCTTTTCCTCGTTTGATGCAGATTGAAAACCCATTCCGGAGTTTATGTCCAACGTGAATTCAGACATATAACTGTTTGAAAAAAAGCTAATTTGTCCCACAACATTTCTTGTATTTTTTTCCGCTTCCACAGGGGCACGGTGAGTTCCGTCCGACTTTTTCATCATTCCGTTTAACTGGCATTTTCTTTTGAGAACCATCACCATGCGAGAACGTCAGGTTCTGTTGTTTTTCATCAGGTTTAATACGTTCTATACTTTGAGGTTCCCTAATCTGTATTCTGAACAATATCCGGACAATTTCGTCCTTTACCCGGGAAATCATGTCCTGAAACATGGCAAAACCTTCTTTTTTATAAACGATCAATGGATTTTGCTGCGCATATCCCCGTAAACCGATACCTTCTTTGAGGTGATCCATGCTCAACAAATGGTCCTTCCAGAGACTATCCACTGTCTGCAATACAATAAACCGCTCCAACTGCCTGAATTCCTGAGCCCCGATTAACGATTCCTTGTCATTGTAATAGGACAAGGCACGTTCGGCAATATTATCTCCAAGGTCATGCCCCCATTCCGTTACCTGGGTACTATCAAGATTGGCATGGAAATTAAACTGAATAAAAATAGCGTCATTGAGTCCCTTAATGTCGATATCTTCATTTTTTTGTTTTTCCACCATATACAAATGGCAAATCTCATAGGCTTTTTCTTGGATCATGTCTTCGATCGAGGATTTAAGATTTTCACCACTTAATGCCTCACGGCGTTGTTTGTAAATTACCTCGCGTTGCTGATTCATCACATCATCGTATTCAATCAGCTGTTTTCTGATATCAAAATTATGGCCTTCTACCTTGGTTTGTGCATTTTCGATGGCCTTGCTGATAAACCGGTGCTCTATGGGTTCGCCATCTTCCATACCCAGACGTTCCATAATGGCGGTTATCCTTTCTCCGCCAAAAATACGAAGAAGGTCATCATCCAGTGATAAATAAAAGCGAGAGGAACCAGGGTCTCCCTGCCTGCCGGATCGCCCCCTTAACTGATTATCAATGCGCCGGCTTTCATGTCGTTCTGTGCCGATAATGTGAAGCCCGCCCAAATCTACAACGCCCTCGCCAAGCACAATATCCGTCCCACGCCCAGCCATATTGGTTGAAATGGTTATTGCCCCTTTCTGCCCTGCCATGGAGACAATTTCGGCTTCTTTGCTGTGATTTTTTGCATTCAGGACTTCGTGCTTGATGCCTCGTTTCTTTAATTTATTGCTCAAGTCTTCAGATACATCAATGGAAATTGTTCCAACAAGCACAGGCTGCCCTTTTTTGTTTCGTTGAACGATTTCATCCATGGCTGCTTCAAATTTTTCTTTTTTCGTCTTGTATATCACATCGGAATGATCCAAACGAATCATTGGCATGTTGGTCGGGATAACCATCACTTCAAGGCCATAAATTTTTTCAAATTCTGTGGCTTCTGTTTCAGCTGTTCCGGTCATACCACTCAACTTATCATACATACGAAAGTAGTTCTGGAATGTTATTGAAGCAAGCGTCTGGTTCTCATTTTCTATTTTAACATTTTCTTTAGCTTCCAATGCCTGATGAAGGCCCTCACTGTATCTCCTGCCTGGCATAAGGCGGCCAGTGAATTCATCGACAATAATAACCTCGCCATTTTTTACAATATAGTCCACGTCCCTCTTGAAAAGATTGTGCGCTTTCAATGCCTGATTGACATGATGGAGCATTTCGATATGTTTGGGATCGAAAAGATTATCAACCTGAAGCTTGCTTTCAACCTTTGCGACACCGTCTTCCGTAAGCACGACAGATCTGGCTTTTTCGTCTAACGTAAAATCCTTTTCAGCTTTCAAAGGGGGGATGATCGTATTTACCTGGGCATAAAGTGAGGTGGACTTTTCTGCCGGCCCGGAAATAATGAGAGGGGTTCTTGCTTCATCAATCAGGATGCTGTCCACCTCGTCTACGATACAAAAATTCAGTTCTCTCTGCACCAGTTGTTCCTTGTGGAACTTCATGTTGTCTCTTAAATAATCGAAACCGAACTCATTATTCGTGCCATAGGAAATATCCGACCCATAAGCTACTTTTCGCTGCTTATCATCAAGGCCATGAACAATCGTGCCTACGCTGAGTCCTAAAAATTTGAAAACTTGACCCATCCACTCCGCATCACGATTGGCAAGATAATCATTAACAGTAATTATATGAACACCCATACCTGTGAGCGCATTCAAATAAGCAGGGAGAGTGGCTACAAGGGTTTTTCCTTCACCAGTTTTCATTTCAGCAATTTTTCCCTCATGAAGTGCAATGCCACCAACCAGTTGAGAATCGAAATGTCTCATTTTCAGCACGCGTAACGAAGCTTCCCTCACAGTTGCAAATGCTTCAACCAGAATATCTTCAAGAGAAGCACCCTGCCCGATTTTTTCCTTGAATTTGATGGTTTGCTGCCTTAATTGATTGTCGGTTAAAGCCTTTATTTCAGGTTCGATGGTGTTAATTAACTCAATCATAGGTTGAAGTCTCTTCAACTCTCTTTCATTTTTTGTCCCAAAAACTTTTGTCAACAATTTAACTATCATAAATAACGATTCCCTTTAACTGATTAACCATTCCAATTTGATTGAGATTCCGTTTTTTTAATATTTAGGTCGAATATCGATACCGAACGATATGCAAGTGAACTGGTATATACACCATGATACCTGAAATTACAATTAAAGCTGTATGAATTATTTATTAAAAAATGACATGAGGATCAATGAAGAAAACGATTAATTTTCAATCAATATTGAGAGTTATAATGGGCTGGATTTGAAAAATAAAGATGGTAAACTACCCTTTCCACAGAAAGGTGAATAAACGATTTTGGATTTTCTATAAAAAAATAATAGAATTTATTTCTTGTTTAATTAGTTTAGCATATATTGCGATGGATTGACCGGTACGCCATTCAATCTGACTTCATAATGGACATGCGGTCCTGTGCTTCTTCCCGTGTTGCCCATCTCACCAATTTTCTCGCCCCTTTTCACAGAAGCGCCCTTTTTGGTATGAAATTTTTTCAAATGGGCATATCGTGTGACCATGCCATAGCCATGATCAATGACAATGGTGTTTCCCAGCATTCCCTTTTGGCCCATGAATGTAACTGTTCCATCAGCAGTCGCAAAGATATCTGATCCTTCCCGATTGGCAATATCAAGCGCCTTATGGAACTCTCGTCTACCTGTAAACGGAGATTCCCTGTATCCGAATTTAGAAGTTATCCATCCCTTAGATGGTCTGATGGCAGGTGTGCAAAGCAACAGGTTTCTTTTTGATTCCAGTCCGGTTAAAAGCTCCCCCAGTCCTTTCTGCTGGTTTGAGAAGGCGATGTCAAGCTCTCCCACCTGATCATGCATTTCACGGAGAAGGCTGTCATGCTTTGTCGTAATTCGTATAGACGTATTGATATCTTCAGGAATGGACCCTCCAATACCAAAAAGCCCTTCGTCTTCAGGGGCCTTTTCAATATTGGCTATAATTCTGATTTTCTTTTCAAATTCGTTAAGCTCAACGATCTGATTTTTTAATCCATTAATTTCTGAGGCAAAGGATTGTATCTGCTGACGCTGAATTCTGATTTCCTCTTCCTGATCACCGATCTTTCTCTCAAGACTGATGGAATTGATAAATGTTTTTTTAAGTTTCAAGTAGTCAAATAATGCATAGCCACATATGAGGGAAAGCACTAACAGGAAAAAACCTCCTGTTGCGATGACCGTTCTTGAAATGGAAGTCTGTCTCATTGTGGAGCCAGAGCTGCTCATTAGGTATAAGGTTATTTTATCATTCATAATTGAAATTACACACCGGTTCCTCTTAGTGTTTTGCCAATGGCTTGATGCAATTTACATTCCAATATGATACTTCAGATAACTCTGGGGCCTTGTAAAAGGCTGATTTGACCCTAATCAGGTAATCAATATCATTTATCGAGGTAAAATGTCAACATCAGACGTGCAATTATTTCATTTAATTCCATTTTTTTACGTAGAATTGCACCGTATATATATAACCTTATTGTTGTTATCGACGTATTCTTTAAAAAACCTTACGAAAATCAATATAGAGAAACTAAAATGTCTGAAAAACGTGTGCTGAACAACAGTCAATGTGTCTGATTTTTCAATCAAATTGACAAACTTTGTCTATTTAGTGAAAGGAAGAAGTACACTATTTTTCAAAACATGTAAAGAAGACTTGAAATATTTTTTGGAATTTTATCATATAGGAAGGAATAGTCTGGTTCATCAAGAAAGCCCTGGCCTGTCAACTCTTGCCAGGGCGACTTTAATTATCTTTGTCTTTATTAGTATACATGAGCATGTATCCATATTAATACGGTTTGATTTTTTTTGTAAACTTTCTGATAAAGAATTCCATTTTTGTTTTTTGATGAAACGAAAGTGCCTCGATTGATACAAAACAATATTTAGTGGATGTAAATTCGGACTGAGAGGTATTCTCGGATTTAACAAGGGTAATAGAGCCGGCTTTCAAACGCTCCATCAGGATGCCCTCTCCTGATCTTAAAATATCAAAACAGGTCGGTTCCAATTGTGTATAACCGGTGTCAACAAATTGAAAAAGAAAACCTTTTTTACTCATCGCAACAATTGGGCATATTTGTGGAGAAAGGGATTCAAAAAGAACATAAAATTTTTCATTTTCTTTAAATACCCTGAGATCTCCTCCTTCAAAAAAATAGTCATTGGATCCTTTATCTTGTTTGGCAGCATACCCACGATTAACCGATAAGGCATAACTTTCATTGATACGAAAATTTTCTGAGTTCAGCATAATAAAGATTCCTTTTGATCTAAAGGTTAACGATTGACGAACCAGGGAAATATCTTTGGGTAAAAACAGCAGAAACTGTAACTTGTCATGCGATTGATGTTTACTATAGTTAGCATTTTAATTTCTTGTCTATAGTGAGAACAACTCATTTTTATAGGATAAATTCCTGAAATAACATTTTATATAAAATTAATTCGGGAAAATAACCATTTGCATATAAGTTAAATGCCTAACAGTGGATAACATAACTTTTTCCGGCAGAGGGGTTGAATCCTGATTCATTAGATATTATTATTTGTAAATAACTGAAGTTGTGGTATAGATTTAGCTGTTTGCTGAAAATAATACGTATCCCTTCATTCCGCGTTTGTTTTCAGATGATTTGGTGAGAGTTATATGATTAGTCAGACAATATCACAAAATGGATCATTATTCCCAGCCTATAATCCTTCTGTAAATCGAAGATATGATATATCGGAGAATCAGAACGGTCCTCGTGTGGTTGAAAAAAAATCAACTCCCGATAATCAGGAAGAAACTAAACCTGAATCTCCAAAGACTACGGATAACAAGCAGCTTAGCCAGCAAGAAAAAAAACTGATTAATGCGCTTCGAAAAAGAGATGATGAAGTCAAGGCACATGAAATGTCACATGTGACTGCAGGCGGTCAATACATCAGTGGTCAGATTAACTATAAATATCAGACCGGACCGGATGGCATACGATATGCGGTGGGTGGAGATGTCAGTATTGATATATCCCAAATCCCCGGAGATCCTGAAGCAACAGCGAGCAAAATGCAGACCGTCCGGCGGGCTGCGCTTGCGCCAGCATCCCCTTCTCAAACAGACCGTATGGTCGCTTCCAAGACCATTCAGATTGAAGCAGAGGCAAGAATGCAATCAATGCTGAATAGGGTACGGGAAAACACTGAGGAAGATGGAAGTGCTCCCAAAACAGATGAAAAATCCGGGACGAAACAATATGAGGAACAAAATAGTGAACCTGCTGGTAAAGGCCAGATCATTAATATTGCCGCTTGATTTCTTTCCAATATTAAAATCTGATCCTAATTCAACCCAACATCTATTTTATGCCTGATATCAGTGATCTGTTGATGGATGGTTTTTGTTTTCTGCACAATTTCCATAAAATTGTCCGAAACGCTTTCCTTGCCGAGACTTCTTTTTTCTATTCGATGAGATATCGTTTCCAAATCTCCTGAAAAATGATTGAATCGCTCATTCAAGACGCCGTTTACTTCTATTGAGAGCGCATCTGCCAGAGCAAAAATATATTTAAATTTCAGGTTTTCTCTATAGTTTAAAAAATAAAATCTGATCGATTTTTCAGTCTCCAGTTTTATTCTCATAATACCGCCGACAAGTGCATGTGCCCCCTCTTTCTCACTGGTTGTCTTGCTTCGCCTGAAAACATTTCTGATGTAATCAAAAACAGAATAAAACCCATATCTTAAAAATGCCTCTGTTTTGATGAAAGAGCTGTAATGCGTGATGGTTCCGGATGCCGGCAATGCTAATCCTGAACTTTTTTTCACAGTCTCAATAGCGGGCAGGGGGAGTTCCTGAAGCAGATCCACGTCAAAAATAAGGCCGGCATTATCCATGGCATTCTGATAGTCTTTAACCGCATCTCTGATTACACTCTCAAAAGGTTTTGAAACGGAATGAAGGGTTTCTTCAATTGTGGCATCAACTGATTTTGAAAACCGGATAATTTTCGGATTGACCGTTTCTGTCATGTAAGAGTCTAAGTTCTGCTTGAATTCCCTGAAAATCATATAGAGTGTGTTGGAAAATCCCACATCCTTGAAATGTTCTTTATAGATATTGAAATCGACCGTGTAGTTATGAATAAAATCGATCACACCCGGTATAACATCACCATATTTTTCATCGAAAAATGCATCTATTTCACGTTTAAGTCCTTTTTTTAATTTATTTATTTCACCCTCAAGCGTGCTGATAATAATTTTTTGAATCTGGTTCATTTTTTTCTGGTGCGTTTTTCCATTTTCATGAATTAATTTCACATTGAGCGTATCATTTTTTATTATCTCCAGATTCAAATTAGCCCAATGGGCAAGGCTTCCAGCGACGATATTCATTTTTTCAATATTATTTTTTAAAAGAAGTGCATATCGTTTCTGAGACAGTTTATTTGTGAAAGAATCAAAAAATGCATTGAACTGACTGTCATTAAAATCCTTGAAAGCTGTTTCGTTCAGCCACATGTCATATTTCTGGCGATCTTTGGTTTCAGCGATCTCCGGTGTAATCTGGAAAAGGCTGAACAGGCCGGAAAAGGAATAGATTTCAGCGGACGGTTTGATCAATGAAACATCATCTCTTATTTTTTCAATAACACGTTTCAAATCTGATAATGTTCCATGTTCGTTAAAATCGAAATTGACCACAAAAAAAATATTATCGATCACCCCCATTTCCTTTATCATGGAAAGGAACCGGATGTCTTCTCTTCGCAATCCTGTCCGGCTGCTGATGACGTACAGCACAAGGTTTGTTTTTAACAGATAGTCCTGAACCTGCGCCAGATGAAAGGGGTTCGGCGAATCACTTCCCTGACAGTCTGCAAGCTCTATCCCTGAATCCAGTTTGCCGGTATTCATTTCCAGTTCCATATCTTTTACAAAAGAAGCAAGAATTTCGTTACCTGCAAACTGGCCATGATCCTGAAAATGATCAGAATCATATTCGATATAATCACTTTTGCCGCCGGTGATTCGAATAATATCATCGTACCCTTTGAGATAGGATGTTAAAAAAACGCTGTGTTCATTTCTGGCATCGGAAGATATATGGAGTTTTTCATCCATGGAGGATATCGCCTCATTAAGTCTTTGTCGGTCAGAATCGTTTCGGATATCGAATTTTCCACTATCTGGCCTGAAAGAAAGCGAAGGGAATACGATGATGGCTTGATTGATATCACGATTGATTTCATCCCAGGACTTGAGGCAAATTTTCGCTTTTAAATCTTGGCCATTATGGATTCTGGTCACTACTGAAGTAACAACACCAGCCCCCCGTCTCAGATAGTCGCCACCGATCAGCCTGTTGGCAACCGTACTCTTCCCAGATTTGATGGCACCGACGACTGCTACCCGGAGCATGTCCTCAGTTATTTGTTTGTCAATGATGGATAAGGTTTCTTCCCATCTTGCAACCGATGAATTGTTTATCTCCGAAATTTTTTTTAATTTCGAAAGGATCTGTTTTATTTCATCGTTGAGGCAAACGACCTGTTCTTTTATTTCAGTAAAATTATTCATAATCAAAAATTCATTTTAATATAAAAAATAAGCAAGATGCTGATCATGCAACATCTCAATCCAGTTTTAATCCTAAATTTAAAACGTTCTTAATTACAGGATATGCTGCTAAAGTCAAAAAAATTATGGCCAGCCAATATTAATTTCAGTTTCTGTATCTGACAGATGTTTCTGCTTAAAACATGATGAAACGTAACCTGTTTTTCCCAGAGTACTATAATAAAACTTGTTAATTTCAAGGTATTATGATATTAAAATCAAAAAGAAATAGAAAATGAGAGGGGTAATTGAATAAATGTCAGATAAACACCCGGAATGTCCGCTCTATAATCCGTTAAATTGCAAAGAATACTATAATCCTAAAATCTGCGCGTTTGTAAAAAAAGATAAAGTATGCCTTAAGAAGAAGAAACCCAAAGCAAAAATCAAAAAAAAAGAGCCACTCACAAAAGCAACTGCAAGTCAATAATGAGTTAACGGACTTCTGCCCCCTGTCCTATTTTGTTAAACCCTCCATTTTATTCATCCTACGCATGGCCGGCGCCATCCATAATAAACGCAGGGTCGATTCCAAGCGTTCGTATTGAAGCCTCCCATTTTTCGTCAGTTGGGATGTTGAAAATCAGCTGGTCGTCCAAAGGACAGGTGATCCATGAGTTTCGTTTCATTTCCACTTCAAGCTGACCCGGAGCCCATCCCGCACACCCTGTTGCAATCAGATAATTTTCAGGGCCACTGCCATCGGCAACAGCTTGAAGGATATCGATTGTGCTGCTCATGGCGATGGTGTCCGAAACCATGAAGCAGTTGAGCCAGTGAAATGGCTGGCCGTGAAGCACGAACACATTGAATTTCTGCACCGGTCCACCGATATGGATCAATCTATCACAAGGTTCTTTTTTACATTCGATATCAAGACTTTTAAAAAAATCTTTTTCCGTAATATCAGTATAAGTCTGGTTGATAACGATTCCAAAAGCACCCTCTTCCTTGTGCTCGCAGAGACATGTAACTGACCTTGAAAAAAAAGGATCAGCCAGGTTTGGCATGGCAACCAGAAGCTGCCCTTTGTAATAACGATTTTCCATAGCTTTATTCACCGCCCGTATTTGTCTTCAAATCTGACGATATCATCTTCTCCAAGATAGCTGCCTGTTCTGATTTCAATGAGTTCAAGAGGAATCTGTCCCGGGTTTTCAAGTCTGTGAATGACACCCAAAGGGATATAGGTTGATTGATCTTCTTTTAACAGAAACGACTCATCCTCTTTTGACACAAGAGCAGTACCACTGACAACGACCCAGTGTTCCGCCCTATGAAAATGTTTCTGAAGCGAAATTTTTTCTCCTGGTTTTACCGTGACCCTTTTTACCAGAAATTTATCCGAAATGTCCATATTCTCATACGATCCCCAGGGGCGATACACTTTTTTGTGAGATTTGGTTTCTTCCCTTTCCTTTAGCTTAAGCTGGTTTACAAGATGCTTTACATCCTGCACTCTTTCTTTTGGAGAAATAAGGACCGCATCGGATGTTTCAACAACAATGAGATTTTCCAGTCCAACTGCGGCAATCAGTTTGTCATTTGCGTGCAGATAGGAGGTCTTCACATCATGGATGATTACATCCCCCCGGATCACATTATTTGAGGAATCTTTTTTCCCAACCTGCCACAGGGCATCCCATGAACCAATATCATTCCATCCTGCATCAAGAGGTACCATTATACCTCTATCCGTTTTTTCCATGATCGCATAATCAATGGAATCACTGGGGCAACTTTCGAAAATATCTTTATTTAATCTGAAAAAATCAAGATCATTTTCACCATTTTGAATTGCATCCTCACAATGGGTCACAATATCGGGTACAAATGCTTTTAACTCTTCAAGTACTTTGGATGCTTTGAACATAAACATGCCGCTATTCCAGCAATAATCCCCTGATTGGAGATATTTCCTGGCGGTATTTAAATCTGGCTTTTCCACAAATTTTTTAATTTCAAACGCTTCATTATCATTGCCACCCGGTTTCTTAATCCCTTTTCCTTTTTTAATATACCCGTACCCTGTTTCAGGTTGAACAGGCACAATGCCAAAAGTGATCAAATAATCCTTTAGTGCATAATATTCTCCTGTCTGAATGGCATCATGGAAGACACTGGTATTTTCTATGATATGGTCTGCAGGTAACACAAAGAGGATGGGATCAGTGTCGTATAAATAAAGCGATTTTAGCACGGCAACCGCCAGTGCCGGGGCTGTATTCCTGCCAACAGGCTCAAGGATAATTTCATCAGGGCGAATTTCAATCTGACGGAATTGTTCGGCAACCATGAAGCGATGTTCGTTATTACAGATGACAATCGGAGGCCCCATACCTTCATAATGACGGAGACGCAAATAGGTATTCTGAATCATGGTTTTGTCATCAACAAGCCTCAAGAGCTGCTTGGGATACAATTCCCGTGAAAGTGGCCACAGACGGGTACCTGAGCCTCCTGCCAATATAACCGGAATGATCATATATTACCTCTGCCATTATCCGATGAACGGTTCGAATACCAATTGATAAGTTTGTTTTGTTAAAACAGTACTGCCTGTATATACCACCAGGGAAAAATTGACAAGGATTACATCCGTCCAGACAGATTTGGGCTGCGATGATAATCAGACTACCCGATTTAAGACGCAAGGTTATATTTTGGTTGCGAAATTTCAACTGACATGATTTAAACCTCTTGAAACCATATATCAGGCTTTAAGGAACGAACCCGTTTACAACAAACCATCCAGACGACAATATTATGCCAGTATTTGAATATACCGCGTTAAATGAAAAGGGCAAAACAACCACAGGGATTATCGATTCAGATAGTATCAGACTTGCTCGGGAAAAACTGAGGTCGTCAAACATCTATCCGGTTTCCATCAAGGAAACCCAGCCAGATGATGATAAAAAGAAATCCAAGATGTATTTTTTAGAAAACATCAATCTGATTTCACGTATCAAACCATCTGATGTTTCCATGATGACCCGCCAGCTCGCCACACTGGTTGACGCCGGGTTTCCCCTTGTATCTGCCTTTCAGGCACTTATCCCCCAGATTCAGTCTCCGGTTTTGAAAAAAATTCTTTCTCAAATCAAGGACGCCATTTTAGAAGGAAGCAGTTTTGCAAACGCTCTGGCCATGTATCCTGGCACGTTTTCCTCTATTTATGTAAATATGGTCAGGGCGGGTGAAGCATCAGGAACGCTTGAGATCGTTTTAAACCGCCTGGCAGACATTACGGAAAAACAGCTTGCCCTCACCAACCGGCTAAAGACAGCCATGGCCTATCCAATGATCATGACCATTTTAGGGAGCCTCATGCTTTTTGTGCTGCTGACCTATATTGTCCCTAAAATAACGGCCATTTTTTCTGATATGAATCAGGCTTTGCCGACACCCACGATTATTCTTATCACAATCAGTGACTTTTTAAAATCCTACTGGTGGACACTTGTCCTTTTGTTTGGCACCCTTTATACGGGAGGTGCATATTTCAAACGAACCACCCGGGGGCGATATTTTTACGACAGAATTGTTTTTACATTACCGATTTTGGGTGCATTGATTAAAAAGCTGGCCATCGCGCGCTTTGCAAGGACTCTGGGGTCGCTTCTAGAAAATGGCGTCCCCATGCTGACCGCTCTTGATGTGGTCAAAAATATTGTTGGCAATGTCATTATCAAGGATGCCATAGAACATGCCGCCATAGAAGTGGAAAGAGGACAAAGCTTAGGGGTTTCCCTTGCAGCCTCTGAGATTTTTCCCCACATTTCTGTCCAGATGATTCAGGTAGGAGAACAAAGTGGTGAACTTGAAGCCATGCTCGATAAAATAGCATCCGTATTTGAAAGCGAAGTTGAGTTGAGTATCAGCAGTATCACATCTTTATTGGATCCACTCATTATCGTTGTGATGGCGATTGTGGTAGGATTTATTACACTCTCCATTTGCCTGCCAATTATGGAAATGAATCAGCTGGTGAAGTGACATAAACGTTTTTCAGGAAAAAAATTAAAACAGGATGTCCATACCCATAGTTATCCCGCACTGATCCGCTTCTGGGCCTATTTTGATTTTTTTGTTTTGTATCAGTTTTTCGATGAATGTCTTCTTTGCCCGGCGGTTGTATTTTTGGGCACTTGTTACCGACCCGTAAATATTCCCGCCATAAAATCCGGCAGCCGTGAAACTGATCAACGTTCCCAAAGCATATTGATCATGATCAAACGATTCAAAAGCAGCATAAATAAGACACGTATTGAATAAAAATGAAATCAGGGCATCATTTGCTCTTTCGCAATACAGGTACCCTGCCCCTGGGAGAATGGCCAAGGTGCCTGCAAGTCCCGGACGTTTAAATTTTATATCGTTATATTTCCCAAATTCATTCGTCAGGTCTTTGGCATGGAATAAAGACTGATTTTCCTCGCTGATTTTTAGGAAGAAAACTTCCGCTTCTTTAAAATGGCCATTTTCAAGATACAGCCATCCGTTCTCATAAAATGCCAAATCGCGTTTTTGAGATATGGTCGTATGGGTTATCAATTGATCCATGACTTCCGTGGCACGGTCAAAGTCTCCAAGGACATTATAACACCTGGCAAGCATCAAACCCGCGTCAAACGAACATGACATGTCTGTTGAATCAAATATTTTCTTAAAGTGTCCCGATGCATCCTTGTATTTTTTTACCCTAAAACAGCAGATACCAGCCTTGTATTTTGCTTGGGCCTTCCTGGGATCATCCGGAAAAAAAAATAAAAATCGGTTGTATTCAAGAATGGCTTCGGGAAATTGGCTGCTTCTGAAATACGTGTCTGCAAATTCGAGTTGTCTATCTGCATCGATTGGAAAGGCGTATGCCGGTGTCTCGGTATATAAAACAGTAATAAAAATGATCAGAAAAATGACGATATGGGAAAATGGTTTCATGGCATACCTGCTTGGCAAGCCTTATTCAGACTCATTCTGACAGCTCATTCTGAGCCACCGGATCATGACAATACTTTTTTCCATCAATAATAACTTCAGACGACAGATGAAGTTCATCCCTGCCACATCTGAGTAACCGGTCACATGTCATGATCCATCCCCTGATAAAACCATGTTTTCTGATGGCCTCAAAGCCATAGTGCGAACAGGTTGGGCGCATGGGGCACCGGGTACCGTCGACTCTGGAAACAATACCGTGAAGAAGCCGTAACGGCAGCAATGCTGCATTTTCGTTGTCATTTGATACATCTGTGGATTCCTTTGCCATGCAACATGTGCAACATAGCAGATATAATAAAATAAGCAGGACTGCCCTGTGGGATTTAAAATGTAACCGCATCTGCATGCTTTACTCGTGTGTCACCCTGACCACTTCCTCAATTGTCGTAATGCCTTTTAATACTTTTTCCTTACCATCCTGCCGGAGTGTGATCATGTTCTGTTTAATGGCTTCACTTTTGATTTTATTTGAATCGTGTGTCTTTAAAACAAGTCTTTTCAGGTTATCATTTAAAACCATGATTTCAAAAATACTCATTCTGCCCTTGTATCCGGTATTGAAGCAATCAGGACATCCTGTTGCTTTGAAAATGGTTGCGTTTTCCAACTCTTCTTTTTTGATACCAATGCTTTGTATTTCCATTTCATCAGGCGCATAGAGCAATTTGCATTTGCTGCAGAGAACTCTTACCAGACGCTGGGCGATAACGGCTTTGATGGCAGAGGCGATCAGGAAAGGTTCTGTGCCGATATCTACCAGTCGGGTGATGGCGCTTGCTGAATCATTTGTATGAAGCGTTGAAAAAACCAGGTGGCCAGTCAGGGCAGATTGAATGGCGATTTCCGCTGTTTCCTGATCTCTTATTTCTCCCACCAGGATCACATCCGGGTCCTGCCGGACAATGGATCTCAGTCCTTTGGCGAATGTCAGATCAATTTTGCGGTTGACCTGTATCTGTCCTATTCCCTTGATCTGGTATTCCACCGGATCTTCAATGGTTATGATATTGATATCGTCGGAATGGATTTCAGATAAAATGGCATAAAGCGTTGTGGTTTTACCGCTTCCGGTTGGTCCTGTGACCAGAATAATGCCATTCGGCAGATGTATCAACTGATGAATGACATCAAGATTGTGGGGTTTGATTCCCAGTTCCGAAAGCTGCAAAAGGGACTCGGATTTATTTAAAAGTCTCAGTACAACGCGCTCGCCAAAAGATGTGGGCACGGTTGACACACGGATATCCACATCCTGCTTGCCGATTTTAACTTCTATCCTGCCATCCTGAGGCAGTCTTTTTTCAGCAATATCCAGCTTGGCCATAACCTTGACACGGGAAATCAGAGAGGCCTGAATCCATTTGGGTGGCTTTACCAGATCATATAAAATACCATCCACCCGGTATCGGACTTTAAAACTGTCCTGATAGGGTTCAAGGTGAATATCACTGGCCCTTGCCTTGATGGATTGAGAGATAATGTGATTCATCAATTTGATTATCGGTGCATCACTGGTACTGTCCAGAAGATCTGCCGTTTCTTCAATCTCGCTGATGATCGTGCTGCTGCTTTCTTCTTCTTCCATATCCTGAACCAGTTGTTGTGCAGAATCTCTGGTCTTGTCGTAGGACAGGTTGATCACGGACAAAATGGCATCTTTGGTGGAAAGCACAATATGAAAATCGTGAAACCCGAGAATTTTGGCCACATCATCCGCATGCTGAAAAACTGTCGGATTGTGAACGGCGATGAGTTTTTCCTTGTTTTTTAAATCATCGGGGATTTGATTGCGGTTCAACGCCCGGGTGTTCTCTCCCTTATCCAATACAATAGGCACAATGTAAAATTTTTTAAGAAATTGTATGGACAGTTTTTGAGTGAAATCCGTATTGATATGTTCCATGGGAAGATTTAAAACCACAGGAAACCCATATTGCAAGCCCCATGCATCAAGCAGCTGCTGTTCGGTCACAATTTTTCTTTTTAGCAGAACATCATGGAATGCTTCTCTTTTTTCCAGACTGCTCTTTTGGGCGTCATCTATCTGGGATTCAGGTATGCCAAATTTTTCACTTAATATCTGTGAAAGTGGTGTCGTCATGGAATGTCATTTATCCTTTTGTTAAAAAAAGTAATGGTTTTCATGATCTATTCTGAATCATTCTTTTCCTCAGGTACTTCTTTAGAGACTTCACTATCACCATATAACTTGATGTTACCTTTTTTAACGGTTTCAATCTGATCTCTTTTGGAATCCATTATTTTGGACGCATCATCCGGATTACCGACCACATGAGGCGTCAGGAAGATAAAAAGATTGGTTTTGTCATTTGTATTCGTAAACGATTTAAACAGGTATCCCAGGAGAGGGATAGCACCCAGACATGGGACCTTATATTGCGTTGTAGAAAGGCTGTCATCAATCAGGCCTCCGATGACCACTGTATTTTTATCCTGGACAATGACGGTTGTATCAATCGTGCGCTTTAACGTGGATGGGGTGGTTGCGGCAAGCTTCGAATCTTCTACTATTTGGGTGACCTCAAAATTGATTTTAAGTCTTACCTGACGGTCCTTGCTGATCTGGGGTGTAATTTTAAGTATCTTACCCACGTTCTTATAATCAAAATTATTGTAGGAATCCACAGAGGCTGTAGAGCCTGTCTGTGTAAGATAGGGAACGTTTTTACCTACCGTAATACTTGCTTCTTCGTTATCAGTCGTAAGGATTTGGGGTGTGGAGAGGATGTTCACATCACTGTCACTTTTCATGGCGTTAATCACAGCGCCAAGGTTCGGAAACAATACATCGCCGATTTTTAGGCTTTCACCAAAGACGCCCATGGCAAATCCATTTGGAAAAGTGCTTACACCAGGGATTTCGCCCCTTCCAGCTATCATTGCGGTATTTGCATAATTATTCCCAGAGAATCCAATACCAGCCCCGCCATTAGTGTCATTCACGGTCACTTCTTTCCCTGTCGTCCATTCCGCACCAATATTAAAGGATTTGTTGATATTCACCTCCACGATCAGGCACTCTATATAGACCATGGCTCTCGGGATATCGAGTTTTTTGATAATATCTTCAAGAACCATGTATTCGTCTTTTTCCGCCATCATGATCAGACTGTTGGTCGCTTTGTCCGCAGTGATGGTCACGTTTTCGGACACCAGGGGTTCGTCTTTTTTTCCCCCCTTTGCAGGTGAAGCGGATTTTTTACCGGATAATGACTGAAGCACTTTTGCAAGTTCTTCAGCAGTGGCATTTTCCAGATAATACACATGAATCTTTTCCTTGCCCCGGGGCATCTCCTTGTCCAGCATGGAGATCAGCTCATTTACTCTGTTTGTATCGACTTCGCTGGCAAGAAGGATGATGGAATTGGTCCGCTCATCAGGCACGAACTTTACGACCTTGCCTTCTTCGCGGGGTCTTTTCTTGTTCAAAGTTGTCTTAAACAGATTGTCCAGAATCTGGGAAACTTTGGTCGAGTCGGCATGAAGGAGCGGTATAACGGAAATATTCTGCCCAACGTCTGTGACATCAATGATTTTTATTATCCCCATCAGCCTTTGGATATTTGAATATACATCGGTTACAATCAGGGTGCCGGTGGGGCTATAGGCAAGCATGACGCTGTTTTTGGAAATCAAGGGTGCCACAAGGCGTTTTATTTCATCGGGGTCTGCATATTTTAATGAAATCAGTTGGGTCACCAGTTTGTCATCCGGATCTCTTGCTTCTTCAGAAATGAGTGTTTTAATGTTTTTTGTGCGCGCTTCAGGCGAGGGCACAATTTTGGTCACTTCTCCTGATTTTACTGTGGCAAAACCATAAACTTCCAGAACCGATTCAAAAACCTTGTAAGCTTCGTCAGCGGAAATTTTAGATGGAGAAATAATGGTTACCTTGCCTTTTACTTTGTCATCAATGATAAAATTCGTATTGGTCAGTTCACTGATGAATTTTATGAAAACAGCAATATCCACATTGTTAAAATCAATGGATACAAATTTTTCCTGAGCCTCGCTATCAGGTAATGGCTTTTTTGAAGATGTGTCTTCTGCAAAAGATGTGGCCTGAATCGTCAGAAAAAAAATCAATCCTATAAAAAAAATGATTGGGGTGTGCCTTTTTGTTTTTTCTTTCATGTTTGCTTACCGGTTTTGTTGTAATTATATTATTAAATTCAGGATATGTGTTTTATCAAACTCCATATCCGCGTGATCAAGCTGTTCATCTACTGAATGTTGTAGTCAATCGTTTGCATTTTGCCGCGCCTTTTCACCTGAAGGCTCAAGGCCGATGCAGAAGAAATATTTTCATAAAATTTCAAGGCATCATCCACAGATTCAATCGGATTCCCATCCACGCCTGTGATCACATCTCCGTTTTTCAATCCCATCTGCGAGAATATGGAATTTCGCCGAATCGAGCTTAATGCCAGACCGTCAGGTTGCCCGTTTGTGAAATGAGGGCGTACTTTGACCTGTCCCATGAGTTCGTTGATGTTCTGAAGCGATTGCTCAATATCGGCCCGTTGGAGGGAAATATTCTGGGTGCTACCTGGCTCCATGCCATCAGACAAATTTGACAAGGCAGGGGCTCGGGAATCAGCTGAATCTTTTTTGGTGCTCTTGGCTTCTTCCATGACAAGTACCTGATCTTCATCATTGATGCTCAACACGACTTTCTCTCTTAAAATCATTTTCACTGTGGCGCTTGTATTTTGAATGGTATCGCCTATTCGATAAAGTTCCTGTTCTTTATTCCGGGTTGTTTCGCCAATCACTGCATATGCTTTTTCCCTGTCTCCTGTCACCGTTCCCCACAATTTGAGTTTAAGTTCGGTTTCTTTTAAGCTATCCACATTGACAGAATCTTCAGGTTTTTTATCATTTTGACTGCTTTTGAAAATGTCTCTTGTTTTTATGGTATTGTAGTAGGACAAGGAAAGCGGTCGCTTGGCATGAGACCGGTTCACGGCTTTTGGGGCTATTTCTGATACCTGAAACGAATCAAATCTTTCTGTCGTAACCTGATATGCAGTATCCACGACTAAAAATGACGCGACTGTAATAAGCATCATATTAATCATTATAAATAACCTGTTGATCATCATCTTTAAAACACCTTCCTGAAAAGTCTCTTTGTAATTTATCTGTCCATTGAAAAGTCAGGATCAGATACGGTGCCATTAATTGTAAACGGAATGCCGTTTTTCAGGTTCATCTTGTTTAAAAAGCCACCTATTGGCAGTCTCTTGGTGATGTTCTTCAAGAAATCCGGCTGAGGTTTGACGTTTCCTATTAACGCCAAACGGCTAAGTTCAAATGGCACCTTGATATCAATGGCACCTGTAATCACACCACTGGCCTGTTTGCCGGAAACATCACCCCGTTTGACTTCAACCCGGTTGTCTAAAATGTCTGCTTCAATTTCAATCGAATCGAATGAAAGTGTGTCAATACCAATCAACCGGTTTTTAATCGCCACTTCCATATCTTTAAGAAAGATGTTTATCTCCCCCGTCTTGATTATCTGTCCTGCAATATCACATGTCCCTTTGAGATCGAGTTTCCCTTTGACAGCGTATCCCATGAACAGATCCTTTACCGGTAATTCTTCCAGATGAACGTGTTTAATATCTGTCTTAATGAATAGTGTGGGATTTTGAGCCATATCATTGAATTTGATAGCCGTATCCCAGTCCCCTCCGCATGAAACCGCGTCTATTGTCAGTCTTTTTGTATCAGACATTAAACTGCTGATACCAGGCATCAGTTTGATATATTCAGCGTTAAACACGGGGACATCAAAGTAGGACACATTGACATCGGATAATTTTAATCCAGGCGGCAATGCAGGTTTGATATCTTTAAACTGGACCTTCAGATCCTTGGAATAGTTCCTGATTGATGATGTCATAACCTGTTCCAGCAATGCTGACGGAAAAAGCCAATATGTGAAAAACAGGGTAGATAAAGCCCCCCAGAAAATGTAAAAAAAGATAAGTTTTTTATTTTTCATGGCCAAACCGTTTAAATCTTAAAAAATAACCGGATTATAATTCAATTGTTTCAATCTGAAGGACGCAGCTTAGCGCGCCATCTTTTTTTTCCTTTGAGATTGCCACTTTTGTTACGGAAACACTTTTTTCTGTTGTTTCAATATTGTACAGAAAGTTAATCAGCTGTTCCAGAGATACGGGCTGAAGCTTCATCTCGACAATGGACAGTTTGTAAGGACCGTTCTTCTGTGTGGATGAAGACGGCTTCATGTAACTGATACTTTCTTTTACATTTGCTTTTCCGGAAAGATCTTCCAGATAAGAAAATAACGTAAAATTATTCTTCCTGTTTTTGATTTCGCTGCTCGATACATCCGAATAGGCTTTCATCCCCTGATATTCGGTTTTAAGTCCCGTAATTTTAACAAGATCTCTCTTTCTGTCTATCAAGGCGCTTTTCATCTTGCTTCTTTTACTGACCACCGGGTAGATGGCAAATTGAAACAATGAGTAAACAGCCAGAAAACCGGCAAGCAGGATAAGCGATTTTTTATCTCGTCTTCCCAACTGAATGGTCATCTTTCAGTCTCCGTGTCCAAATGGCCTCCTGTCATAGTGAAATCTTTATTTTAAACCGTATGCGTTTGGTTGTTTTATCAATCGTTGCAGAATTGATTTTCACACCGCTGAAAGTATCTATCGTTTCAAGGCTGTTTTTCATCTCATCAACCGAGTTGAATGAATCGGTCTCTCCGGCAAGCTGGACACCATCTGCGCCGATAATCAGTTGGGAAACCTCCACATCCACGGTTTTAGATATCTTTTTACTGATTTTATTCAGAATATCTATGGCAAGCTGCTTTTCATTATCTTTAGTTGAAGATAATTTGTCTTTATTGAGGTTGCTTACTGCAATCTGAAGCTCGTCAACAGGGTTCTGAATTCGTGTTCGATCCGGGAACACACTTAAAAACACCTTTTTGATCTCCGTATCAAGTGTCGTTATCTTCCGGCTCATCAACGTCATATCGATAAAAAAACTGATTAAGGCAATCACCAGTAAGGATAAAAAAAGAATACCCGTCCGGATAAATTTTTCTTTGTATTCCGTAATTATTTTTTTCCCCGCAAAAGGACGTTCACTGAAATTGATAGTGTCAATCCCTGACACATCGAGCATGGCAAGAACCAGCGAATTGTCCATTATTTCCGGCTGCCAGGATATCGTTTGCGGGATATCCACAGTGTAAAGCGTCTTTATATCTGTCACGTTTACAGGAATGTTCAGATTCGCTTCCAGTTCTTTTTGCAGCTCACGGCTGGCAAGTCCCTTTCCCGTCATGAATAGGGCTTCCGGTTTAAAGTCATACTGCCAGGTCTCATGAAATGCGGTCAGGGTTTGCCGGATCATTTTTAACATGGATTCAGGGCCGTCCGCCAGATCGAGATTGATGGGTGTGTTTCTGTACACGCAGACTTGCCCTGCCGAACACAGGCCGATGGATACATCATGGGTGTCCACATCCAGAAAAATACCGTTTTTATCTGAATCAAACAGATTTTTTGCCATTGGATATCCGGAAATGGTCACCATATCCGGTGTAATCTGATGAGATTTCAACGTGTCCATCAATGAGCCCATCTTTGACTTTTCCACAGCTGCGGCAATCAGTCTTTCATCATCGTTCAGCCGGATGGGCTGAAATGCAATCTCAAGCTCTTCAACAGGCAGAGGCAATGTGGGTTCAAGCTCGAATGGCAATACCTGTTTGATTTTTTTCTGGTTTTTAAAAGGGATACTGACATTTCTGAAAAACAGATTGTTTGCAGGATAAGACACCATAACCGTGCATCCGGATAAATCGATTCGGGAGGACACTTCTTTGATCGCTCTGGAAAGGAACGTATCCTTTTGATCGTCAGGCTGACCGGCATCTTTGATGATATGATACGCAGCAGCCACCTGATTTCCGTTAATCGCATTCAATACCATAACAGCTGTCACTGAATCGTTTCTGATGTCCAATCCTAAAATTTTTCGGCTCATCGTTTTACCAGTAAATTAAAATTCGTGCGCGAGTTTGATCTCAATCCGTCTTCCAGCTCAGAATTCTGTATGTCCATACGTGCGTGTCGTTATCTTTATACCGTTCAATAACAGCCTCAGCCGTTACAACAACATTATTTTTTGATGCTTTGCTTTCGATTCGAAAAAAATCGCTTACGGTTGTAATTAATTTCTCGGAAATTGTAACGTCACTCCCACCCGGAACATCTTTATACCATATGGGTTTAGAAAGATCGTGGACAAAATTTTCCTCTGATGTTTCTATCCTGTAATCGATCATCTGGGTTGCGACCTCTTCATCCCCTTGTGGCAACAATGCTGATATTACCGGCAATTCCGCTGTATTGATATTGATTTTTCCTTCAAAAGTAAAGCGATTTTCTTGGGTTTTTGTCATTCCATATACAGTAATGTACCGGGAAAGCTGAAGCATTTCACCAACGCTATAAAACATTTCAGGTGTGATTCCTTTGATAAGTACCAGTTCCTCAAGATGAGTCAATGGGCCGTTTTTACACGAATATGGCGGGTCCAAATCCTGATAATAGTCGGATTCCGCACCATTCAAACCGGTTATGGCATCGTCATCACCAAAATCAAGCCAGTCTTTGATGGAACTGACGATACCTGACGTACCGACCTCATCAAAAGAATCGCTTTCCGGTATGAAATATTGAAGGATATCATCCCACAGTTTTCTCTGATCCGTGTTAAACTGACGGCCTTCAGGATAGGTGACGAGCGCATTGACCTGAATCTTTGACAATTCATCCGTGATCGAAAGCTCCAGCTTCCCTGTGTCAAAGGGAAAATCGGCCAGCACTTCATCCACTTTTTCAGGAGTGGCCCAGTCTTCCTGGACAGAATCGACCAGTTTATGATTTTTTTCATCCTTTTCTTTATCTGAAATGAGAATACCGATACCGATATGAATGCCTGATGCGGCCATCTGATCCATCACGAGCGTGTCTCGCGTAACTGCTGCTGAAATCACTTCAGACCGGACTCGTCTGTTCAGTTCCAGGGCAACGGAAATCAGTATGGTAATGATCGTTAGTGTAATGAGGATCGCAATCCCTTTTTCATTGTTTACAACTTTTTTCTGCATACGGATAATTTCACACTGGTTTCAAATACTTGTGTATTGGTTTCATTACCGACAGCCAGTTTGACAAATATTTCAGATGGTGTGGCAAAGCCGAACTCTTCCGTTTCCGAATCCCAATGGTCAAACTCCTCCCCCTCTTCATCAAAATATCTGATTTCAAACGATCTGACCTGTTCACAGATCACCGGATCACGTTCACTTTCTTCAAATGTTTCATGCGGATACAACTGATCAAACCGTTTGATTCCGAAATTGCCATCCATGGTTTCTGCAACATAATAAATGATTTCTGAAATGCCATTTTGCCGTGTTTCATGAAAGGGAATATGCCCAAGAGACGAAAATTTGAGTTTTGCAAACGTTTCCGTACCCAAAGTCACCAATTCTCCTTTTATGGCGTAAGGGTCAGGATCTTCGCCAAACTCCGGTTTTTTCCAGGCTGGCGGCAAGGAAGTAAAAAATGACATCAGATCAGAGGTCATTATCGAAAAACAGTTTTTAGCCATGCTGTGAATTTTGGCGCCTTCTTCAAGCGGAGCGGTTGAACTGAAAACCGAATTGAACGATGTAAACAGCATGGACATGGCCAGACTGAAAATAAAAATGGCCACGAGAATCTCAATCAGCGTAAACCCATGGCATTGATTGGCCATGCGCGATCGTCTCGGGCGCACCTGGCTTGACGGTTTACGACTATTTTTTTTAAAAATCATTTTTTGTCTTTAAAATTCCTGTACCTGTAAGCACGGATGACATGCGTGAGTCCCTCGCTTTCGAGAGCAACGGTCACATCAATCCGGGCAAGTTCGAACGATTCATCAAGGGCTTCCGATTCAACCGAATCGACAGTGGCATGCCAGACATACCCGGGGAATTCTTCACCAAAATCACCGGTATCGTTAAGGGGGATTGTCAAATCTTCCCGTTCAATATCGGAAAGCTTCTTCTGGCAAAGCATGGGCGCAATTGTATAAAACCGTGATGAGTAGCTCATTGCAATGGTCTGGCCATGTAATTTAAAAACAGAAGTGAACACGATTCCTATGATCGCAATGGCCACCAGCACCTCAAAAAGGGTAAATCCGCTACCGGCTTGTTGAAATTTATTGTCAAGGCTGTTGGTTTTTTCTGTCATGAAGGCTTTATCAGTTTCCAAATCTGAAATACCCATTTATCAGTTTTGTTCCGGAAAGAAAAGACTCGATGAAAAAAGAGTAATATTCATCCCCGCCATCAGAGAGATGGATAATGGCAGTGTCTGAATATCCTTTCTTGTAAAAACCGATTTCCACTTCCCCCTGGGACATTAACCCTTCTCCGGGATACTCCACATCCACAATGATCAATCCGTCCGACAACTTGACCTGATTTTCCCTCTCCCTTAAGAGTTCTTCTTCGGTCATGGCGTCATGGCTCATCCATAATGTATCATTGTCCATATCCACATGGAGGGTATATGTCCGCTGATCAATAACGGCATTCTCTTTGAGTGCTTTAATCTTCAGAATAATGGTCCGGAATGCCTGTTTGGTGCCGCCTGAAAAAAGAGCCCCCTGCAGACGAGGCAGGGTAACGGACAACATCATACTGATGAGCGTCATGACAACAATCAGCTCAACCAGGGTAAAACCTGAATTATATTTTTTTTTAATCATCAAGAGGCTGAAAATATGTATTTATTCTATTTCCCAATTGTTCACATCCCGGTTATTGTCATCTCCACCCTGCTCGCCGTCCGCACCGTAGGACATAATGTCAAACGGGCCGTGCATGCCGGGGGAAAGGTAGATGTATTCATAACCCCAAGGATCTTTGGGCACCCTGCCTCTTTCAATGTATCCCCCTTTTTTCCATTTTGAGGAACCGCCTTCTGTTTCCGGTGATTCCACCAGAGCCAATAAACCCTGTTCGGTGGTAGGGTAGTCACCGTTGTCAAGCTTATAAAGCTTTAATGCTGTTTCAAGTGCCTGAATATCCATTTTGGCATCTGTAAATTTGGCTTCATCAACTCTTCCTAGTATCATGGGAACAATTCTCGATGCAAGAATGCCAAGAATGACCATGACCACCATGAGCTCAATCAAGGTAAACCCTTTATTATCCAACCTTTTTTCAAAAATTTTGTCTTTCATTTAACCACCTTGTTATAATTAAAAATAATGGCGCCGTGCAACTTTTGCATTACAGTTAATTAATGCAAATTTTTGGATTGTTCAAGTCATATGATCATTATTTCGGGCGAAGCGAGTTGAAAGTCTATCTGTAAAAATCAATTTTTTAATATTTAAGCAACAATTAATTATATTTTTGATGTGCTTCTTTACAACACCAAGTGTTCCTGATACAAAGCACTATTTTGTTAGGCTTTGATTAAGGCCGCGTTTTTAACTGACACTTTCAAGGTAAAATGGATTATGAGAAGGGATATCGTACATGTCGGGTCCGGTCAACTGACCTATGAGATTCGTGAAATAGTAGCTGTTGCAAGAGAACTGGAAACATATGGTGTGACCATTACGTGGGAAAATATCGGTGACCCCATCGAAAAAGGAGAACAACTCCCCAGATGGGTGATTGATATCTTTTCAAAACTGGTTACCGAGAATAAAACCTATGCATACGTGGAAACACAAGGTGTGCTGGCCACCCGCCAATTCCTTGCAAATATCGTGAATGCAAGGGGCGGTTATCAGATTACACCTGACGATATCATGTTTTTTAACGGGTTGGGAGACGCTGTGGCCAAAATATTCGGATTTCTGAAACGCGAGGCGCGCGTCATTGGCCCGTCACCTGCGTATTCCACCCACTCGTCCGCAGAAGCCGCACATTCAGGTTATGAACATGTCACTTATGAACTCGATCCTGAAAACCACTGGATGCCGGATCTGGTTGATCTTGAGAACAAGGTTAAGTATAATGACTCAATCGCAGGAATTCTGCTCATTAACCCGGACAACCCCACAGGCGCGGTCTATCCCAGAGATGTTCTGGAAAAAATGGTCGATATTGCCAGACGGTACAGGCTGTTTATCATATGCGACGAAATTTACGGAAACATTGTGTATAATCATAATGAAACCGCTCCTTTGAGCGTTGTTATCGGAGATGTTCCCGGTTTGGCCATGAGAGGCATTTCAAAAGAACTTCCCTGGCCCGGTGCAAGATGCGGATGGATCGAAGTATTCAATCAGGACAAATTCCCGATGTTCAAGCAGTATATCAAAACCATCAAGCATGCCAAAATGCTTGAGGTGTGCTCAACAAGCCTGCCGCAATACGCCATTCCGCTTTTTATGGGAGACCACAGATACCCGGCCCACCTTGATAAAAGAAGAAAAATGTTTGAAGCAAGGGCAAATGAGGCCTATGACATTTTTTCAAAAGTGAAACCGATTTTTGTGACCAAGCCTCAAGGGGCATTCTACATGCCGATCCTTTTTAAAGATGGTGTATTAAATGATCGTCAGACGCTTCCTGTTGAAAACCCTTCGCTCAAGGCTCTTATTGAAGAAAAAGTCAAAGGGGTTGAGACTGATAAACGGTTTGTATATTACCTGCTTGCATCCACCGGCATCTGTGTTGTCCCGTTAACCGGTTTCTGTTGCAATCGAAAAGGTTTTAGAATTACGCTTCTTGAAACAAACGATGAAAAAAGGCGATGGATCTGGGACACCATTTCAAAAAGCATTATATCTTATGTGGCATCAGCCTGATTTTATATTGTATTAAACCGGACATCATTTTCAGTTGAGACCAGAAATAACAAATGACAGGCCGATCTATTCGGTATCGGAACTGACCAGGGAAATTAAGGATCTTCTTGAGGAAGCCTATGCATTTATCTGGATTTCCGGAGAAATTTCAAATTTGGGCAGGCCCTCTTCAGGTCACGTTTATTTTACCCTCAAGGATGAGCACGCGCAGATCAGCGCGGTTCTGTTCCGCGGACAGGTCAGAAACTTAAAGTTCAATCTCGAAAATGGCATGAAGGTAACCGGATTTGGACGGATCAACATTTACGAGCCCCGAGGGACCTATCAGATCATATTTGAATATATTGAACCCTCAGGCATTGGAGCGCTTCATCTTTCGTTCGAGCAGTTGAAGAAAAAACTGGATGCTGAGGGTCTTTTCAGCCCGGAACGAAAGAAACCCATACCGTTTTTACCCAGACACATCAGTGTGATCACCTCACCCACAGGCGCTGTCATCCGTGATATCCTAAATGTTTTAAACCGGCGTTTTCAAAATATCCCTGTTGAGATATATCCGGTCAGGGTTCAGGGAGACGGCGCTGACCGTGATATCGAAGAGGGCTTTGCTGTTTTGAATGAACGGGCACATGCCGATGTCATCATTCTGGCTAGAGGTGGCGGCTCCCTTGAAGATTTCATCCCGTTCAACACCGAACGGGTGGCCCGGGCGATTGCTGCGTCTTCAATACCTGTGATTTCTGCTGTGGGTCATGAAACGGATTTCACCATAGCCGATTTTGTGGCGGATTTGAGAGCGCCTACACCTTCTGTGGCAGCAGAACTGGTCGTGCCTGAAAAATCAGGTCTGGTCATTCTGTGTAAAGAAAAAAAACAGAAAATCACTGTCATGATCCGTCAGTATGTCAAAGATCACCAGATGAATTTGACCCGGTTCATCAGACAATTGAAACACCCCAGACGAAAAATTGAGGACTATCAGATGAGACTGGATGACCTTGACTCAAGACGTCTCAAAGCATATCAGCATATCATTAAACAAAAAAAAATCCGGCTTTTATGGACAATCGAAAAATTGAATATGAAAACGCCTTTGACCCGGCTGACCGGATATCAGGAAATATTGGAACAAATAAAAAACCGGCTCAGCCGATCTGTAAAAACTGTTTTGGTCGAAAAACAATCGAGGATAAATACGTTGAATGGCAAATTGTCCGCATTAAATCCGCTATCTATCCTGGAACGGGGATACAGTATCACGAGAACCATACCCGATGAAAAAATTGTTTACGACAGCCGGAACATCGATCCTGATCAAAAATTAGAAGTCAGGGTTGCAAAAGGAACTTTATATTGCCGAGTGGAAGGAAAAACGTAAATGGCCAAAAAATCTTTTGAACAAACCATGAAACAGCTCGAAGATATTGTCAATGAGCTTGAAAAAGGTGACATCCCGCTTGAAAAAGCCCTGAAGATTTTTGAGGAAGGAATAAAATTGTCCAATCAATGTTCCGAAATTCTTGAGCAAACCGAACGTAAAATTTCCATTCTTTTAAAAGACCAAAATGGCGTGGTGGTGGAAAAACCTTTTGTAAATGAAAATGAATCTGATATGAGTACCTGACCGGCAGCTCAAACAGATGATACGGGATATGCGTATCGTCTATTGATAACCGTTTTGTCACATGCGGGGATGCCGGATTGAATGATGCATTGAATATAAAATAACGAGCTGTAATTAGAATACACATGTTTGATTTAAAAGAATATCTGACTTCCCGGCAGGCTGAAATAAATGTTGCACTCAATGACGTACTGAATGCCTATGGCTCCGGTTCACCACGCGTGCTCGAGGCCATGCGATATTCGCTTCTGGCCGGTGGCAAACGGATACGCCCCATCCTTTGTCTGGCTGCCTGCGAAGCGGTCTGCGGCCAGTACCAACATGCCATGACAGCAGCGGTCGCCCTTGAGATGATCCACACCTATTCCCTCATTCATGATGACTTGCCGGCCATGGACAATGATGACTTAAGGCGGGGCAACCTGACTTGCCACAAAAAATTTGATGAAGCCACAGCCATTCTTGCAGGAGATGCTCTCCTGACCCAGGCTTTTTATATTTTATCCGATCCAGCAGGTTTGTCTGATAAAAATGCATATGTTCTGCTTAAAATAATAAGAGAGATGGCAAAAGGGGCAGGAATATCAGGCATGATTGCCGGGCAAATGCTTGATATTGAATCTGAAAGAAAAATTTTAACCAGGGATCAACTGGAAAATATCCATAATATGAAAACCGGTGCACTGATTGAAGCATCAGTCCTTTCCGGCGCCATGATAGGCGATGGGGATGAAAAAACGCTTTTGCACCTTTCAGGGTATGCAAAAAATATCGGCCTTGCCTTCCAGGTTGCAGATGACATCTTGAATATCGAAGGCGACCCTGATATCATGGGCAAAGCTGTCGGAACGGATGCCGACAGAAACAAGAATACATACCCATCCATTTTGGGACTTGAAAACTCCAAAGAATTTGCTAAAGACCTTGTTGAACACGCCATAGGAGCATTAAGCATGTTTGATGAAAAAGCATTACCATTAAGACATATTGCTTCCTACGTGATTCAGAGAAAAAAATAAAAGATCACATGTAAAGTATGATCTTACTTTTATTTTGTTGAGGATATCATCATTGAGGTTATTAAACACCATTGATTCACCAAAAGATTTAAAGCATCTTTCACGATCCGATTTAAAAGAGCTTGCTATCGAGCTTCGCGAAAGAATCGTAGATGTGGTATCCAGAAATGGGGGGCACCTGGCATCCAGCCTGGGTGCGGTTGAACTGGCCATAGCGATTCATTATGTTTTTGACATCCCGGCAGATAAGCTGATCTGGGATGTTGGACATCAGGCATATGCCCATAAACTGCTCACCGGAAGAAACAAAGACTTCGATTCATTAAGAAAACATGGGGGGATCTCAGGTTTTCCAAAACTTTCAGAAAGCGCTTACGATGCGTTTTCCACAGGCCACAGCGGGACCTCCATTTCCGCTGGCTTTGGCATGAGCGCAGGGAAGTGTTTAAAAAAAGAGAAAAACAAAGTGATTGCCGTGATTGGCGACGGGTCCATGACCAGCGGTATCGCCTATGAGGGTTTAAATCAGGCCGGTGTTTCCAAGAAGAATCTGATCGTTATTTTAAACGACAACGACATGTCGATTTCACCCAATGTGGGCGCCTTATCGTCGTTTCTATCCAGAAAACTTTCTTCAAAATACATTCAGGATTTGCGAAAAGAGTTTAAAAATTTCCTGAAAAAACTGCCGATGATCGGGGATGACGTCTATAATATCGCCAAACGGTCTGAAGATTCCTTTAAAACCTTTGTCACGCCCGGCATGCTCTTTGAGGCGTTTAATTTCGATTATTTTGGATCCATAGACGGCCACAACCTGGATCAGTTGATCGATATTCTGGTCAACATCAAGGAATTGAGAGAACCTGCCCTGCTCCATATCATCACCCAAAAAGGAAAAGGATACCTGCCTGCAGAAAAGAATCCTGTCTATTTCCATGGCGTGAGTTCATTTGAAAAAGTTTCCGGGAATAAAATAAAAAAACCCGCGATTGCCCCAACATACACACAGGTATTTGGCGAAACCATGCAAAAGCTTGGTCAAAAATATTCTGAAATCGTTGCTGTAACAGCTGCCATGCCAGAAGGAACCGGGCTCCAGACATTCAGCAATTCTTTTCCAGGGCGTTTTTTTGATGTAGGCATTGCCGAACAGCATGGCGTCACATTTGCCGCGGGTCTGGCCACAGAAGGATTTATTCCGGTAGTGGCTATCTATTCCACATTTTTACAGCGTGCCTATGACCAGATCGTTCATGATGTGGCGCTTGAATCGCTTCCGGTCATTTTTGCCATTGACCGGGGCGGAATTGTGGGTGAAGACGGTCCTACCCATCATGGCCTTTTTGATTTTGCTTACCTGAGAAATATTCCCAATATGGTCATCATGGCACCCAAGGATGAAAATGAATTAAGCCAGATGCTTCATACTGCTGTCAAATATAGAAAAGGCCCTATTGCCATCCGCTATCCCAGAGGCCAGGCTGTCGGGGTTCCTGTAAATGACTGTCCTGAATCGATTGATATTGGCCGTGCAGAAATTTTAACTCACGGTAATGATGTATTGATTTTAGCCATTGGAAAAACCGTTCAGGATGCATTGGACGCATATGAAGACCTGAAAGAAAACTATGGCATTCAGGCCACGGTGGTCAATACGCGATTTGTTAAACCCATGGATTCAAAACTGATATGCGATCTGGTCGAAAAAATACCAAAAGTCATCACTGTAGAAGAGCATATGCTTGATGGCGGATTTGGAAGTGCAGTCATTGAATGCCTCATAGACCAGGGCATCACCCGATTCAATCTTAAACGAATTGGTATCAAAGACCTGTTCGTGGAACACGGCTCACAGCAAATCTTGCGTACAAAATATGGAATTGACCCTGACGCCATTGTTCAAGCGGCTAAAAATCTTTTAACCGGCTAACCGTTTTTAATTTATATTTTATAAGACTCATGACTGCAGAAAAAAAACGCCTTGATGCGATAATGGTTGATAAAGGACTTGTACAAAACCGGTCCAGGGCGCAGTCTTTGATCATGGCCGGAAAAGTGTATGTCAATAATTCACCGCTTGATAAACCAGGTCACCGGGTTTCGGAAAACGACGATATCGTTCTGAAAGAGGCGGATTTCCCTTTTGTAAGCCGCGGTGCATTAAAACTGGATGAAGCGCTGAAGCAAACCGGACAGAAGATATCCGATCTTGTCTGCCTGGATGTGGGGGCGTCAACAGGTGGGTTTACAGATTGCCTTCTTCAACGAGGTGCAAAAAGAGTGTATGCGGTTGATGTGGGATACGGCCAGCTCGCATGGAAGTTACGTCAGGATCCAAAAGTAGTGGTCATTGAAAGAACCAATATCCGGTATCTGGCAGCTGATAAAATTCCTGACAAAATAGATATCGCCGTTATCGACACATCGTTCATATCGCTTAAAATTGTGATTCCGGCTGTTTTGAAATTCTTAAACGACTACGCCACGATTTATGCGCTCATCAAACCCCAGTTCGAAGTGGGAAAAGGCAAAGTGGGAAAAGGAGGCGTTGTAAAGGACGAAAAACTCCATGATGAAGTCATCGAGGAACTGTCATCTTTTTTTTACAGAACAGGGCTTGAACGAGAAATAATTGTCCCCTCCCCTGTTCTCGGACCAAAAGGAAACAAGGAATTTGTCGTTGTCTTGACTTATAAAAAATCTGTTGAATGAAAAAGGAGTGTATGTATGAGATTATTTTTGATTGCTGTCCTCATGATGATCCTGTTTTACGGTCAGGTTTATGCGGAAAACGCAGATGTCATTCCCTTTGAACCCGGTCTCTCTGCCTTGTTTATCAGCGTTACCGATGAAAACAATCCTGGTGAGGCTGCAGAAAATTACTTTCCGGATATCAAAAAAGCGGTTGGCCTCAAATATTTTCTTGACCGGAGAACCGCTGTTGAAGGAGAAGCCACATTCCTCTTCATGAATGAAGAAAAAGCAGAAGACCAGGAGGAAGGTATCATGCTCGGTTTGGCAGGCGCCTATATCCAGTATATTGATGTGGACCAGGTTTCACCCTATCTCAAATATGGCGGCAGGCTGACCTACCTCATGGGTGATGCCTATGAAAGAAACGATGACGATGACCACTTCTTCCTGGAAGCAAGAATCGGCTTTGGCGTCGAATACTTTATCACAAGGGAATTTTCAGTAGGCGCAGAGGCACTCGCCTCATTTCAGGTCGCACCCACGGTAGTTTTCGACAGCATTATGCCGTCTGTCCGGGCCTCTTTTTATTTTGATGATTTAATGAGGTAGCAAGTCCAATTTGTTTCCTGTTTCAATGAAGCTATCATCCGGAAAGACCGAACACGAGATGCAATTTGACAGCATCTTTCAAATGTCATGTTGCATCTCAAAGTTCTCAATCTTCCATGTATCGATGGATAGTTTTAATTGGGTAACGATATTGTTCAGGATCAGCCAGTACTTTAAATCATCAGGGCTTTCAAGGATCAGCACAATGCCGCCACGCTTGCCGGTCAGAAAACGGTCGTTTAAAGCATGGCCCAACGATTTGGCCCAATCTTTTCCGAAATCATATTCAATGGCGTGTGTTTCCGTGACACAGTCACATGTTGTTTGATCGGGCATGATGATATCTGTTTGGCCGTTATGGTCTCTGCACCACTGGTTTTGGTACCATTCTACGGGATGTTTATCTGTGGCGAAAGCATATGCCGTTACAAGTATGGTCATGATTATAATATATTTTTTCATCTCCTTTAGTGTTATCCTTATATTTTGGGTTATCGATAAAAGAATCATCATCATTCCCTTTAACTCAAAGGTTAAAAAAATGGGAAGAAACTCAAAGTTGCAATATGGTTGCGATGAACCGGCTGGAAAGGTTTCCCTATCTCAATAGCTCTTGGCGATGTATTGGGCGAAATGATAATAGGTAAAGGAACGCATCGCCCATCACGTAATTATTTTTTTCTCCGTTGGATTTCAGGATCATGTAGCACACTTTAAATTCATCATCAATAGAATCACTCCTGTATCATGCGATATCAGCAAACCGTTAGCATTTTGAAATGATATCGTCAACTCCAATTCTATACCATCTGTCCGGGCTTTTTTTTATTCAAATAGTTAATATATAGTCCTTTTAGCGTATGGAAAAAATAAATAAAACGCCATAATATATATCATTTGAGGGTGGTGTTCAGTTGGCCATCCCTATTTCCGTCATCATTGCCCTGACCCCTCTTTTTATTCCAATTATAGTTCCGGTCAAATGACTTGATACATTTTGAAAATTGTATATAATAAGCTCCTAAAGTTATTTTCTGCGGAAAGGCTGAAAGGAGCATGGTCATGGGGCAAGGCAAATCACTTACACC
>Ga0180007_10000186_pt1 | contig 114767 bp, 113 predicted proteins | sample MM_PC_MetaG_FD_121122 | JGI IMG/M metagenome (GOLD analysis project Ga0180007, IMG submission 121122) | Groundwater microbial communities from the Aspo Hard Rock Laboratory (HRL) deep subsurface site, Sweden - MM_PC_MetaG | ecosystem: Environmental > Aquatic > Deep subsurface > Groundwater... | reverse complement strand
CGTAGCGAAAATTAGAGAAATCGAGACCAGATTTTCATGGATTTGAGGCGAATAGCAGGCCTATTTAACGAAAATCTATGGAAATATGGGCCGATTTGTCAAATTTGCAGCAGATTTATGTCTCAGTCCGACAGGCTCCTAGGCCTGGATGTGGGCCAGGTTTGACTGCGGCGACTGAGCAAAAACACAGGCGCAACAGGGCTGCGTTGAGTATTTTGTGCTTCAGCCGCAGTGTTCAAAGATGACGCGAAGATACGATGCGGGATTGGCCAGGGTAACGCCTTCCCGCCCTTCGTATCTTCTTACTCCTCTTCACCGCTGGTATAGGGATTAACGGTCAGGACAGGACATGGGGCGGTTTTTACAACCTTGTCGGCCACACTGCCGAACATGATCTTCTCCAGCCCTTTGTAGCCATGGGTTCCCATAACGATGAGATCACCCTTCTGCTCACTGGCGTAGCTGATAATCTGCTCAGCTACATCACCCACCAGCACCTTACCGCTCACCTCGATCACCCCTTTTCCCTTGGCAAACGGCTCTAGCTCCTCCACAAAGGACTTCATCTTCTCCTCTGCCTGCTCAAAGAGGTCTTGTTCAAAATCCGGGATATTCATCTGCGGCACAAAAAATCCGGAATAATCTTCAAACTTCTGGACAATAAAGACCAGGGCCAGGGAGGCCTGAAAACTTCCTGCCATAAAGGCGGCCGATTCCGCGATCATTTTCGAATTATCAGAAAAATCGACGGGGGTCACGACCTGCTTTATCTTTTCAATCCTCTTCATGGTACGCTCCTAATAAGGTAGTAGTTAGCTTCTTCCTACTGAATTTTCTCACAATTTACTCTTCCTCACAAGTAAATTGTGAAATCTCATCTGAAAGTATTAAGCAAAGCTGGTCAGCCCTTTTCACCCCCTCCACCATCCTCCAGATAGTGTCTCTGGACAAAAATAAACTCCCCGATACCCCAGAGAAGGATGACACTTCCAAGCCCTATAAAAAAGACGCCCAATTCTATATAGGGACGACGATTCAGGAGATGAAAAAAGGCGGCTCCCAGGCCCCAGCAGGCGATGGCTGTCCGTATAAAAGCGAGAAAGGTCCTGATATTGGCGAGACGCACCCGTCTGTCATGAATGAGATGCACTCTTGAGGGTATCATCCGACTCCCTTTCTCCTCTTAATTCCCGAACAATCCTTTGAGGCCCTGCTCCAGCAGCTGCTTGGTCGTATCTTTTTTCTCATCTGGATTCTCAGTGCCATCCCCTTTATTGAGCTGTTTCTGCAACTCGTTCATGAGGAGATTCTGGGCCTGTGACTTCAGGAGGCCAGCCACATCAGCCTCTTCTTTCAGCTCCGAGAATTTCCCTTTGACCCGGTAGGGAATAGGGGCCTTGTTGTATTCTGCCCGGCCTGATTCGTCATCCCTGTTCAATCCCTTAGTCAGAAAGATATTGAGCAGATAATCTACCCGTTCATCCGCAAAGTCCACCTCTCCTTTACCGGTAACCTTCATCAGATCGGATGCTGCCTTGAGATCATCATTATAAAAGACCCCTTCCCTGATCACCCCACTGGCACTGACATGGGCAAAGGCGGTGGGTTCCTCGTCTGCGGTCTGGATAATCTGTTCCTGATTATAGAGGGCCTTGGCCTGACGAATCACCTTCAGGATCTGTAACTTTTTGACCGTTCCTTCCTCCAGATCCAGATTCATGGTGCCATTGGCATGGCGAAGAATCGCTTCCTTGCTGTTCCCCGTGGTCTCCAACTGTACCGACAGGGTGGCAATGCCGCTTATTTCCTCTTTCCCAGTCATATCAAGGAGCAGGGGGCCGATATGGACATGATCAAGATCCTTCTTGACCTGCAGGCGCGGCGTTTCCCCCCGTACATCCATTACAGATTCTGCCGAGATTGTACCGCTGTAGAGTTCGGCCTGAAAGGGTTTGACCTCAAGCAGTCCATTTTTACCCTGGGCCTTGAGCTGCACCTGGCTCAACTCGACCCCACTGCTCTTCATGGAATCCGCGGCCAGCTCCAGACGAAAGTCCAGGCCCTTTAACAGCTCCACCGGAAAAAGGGGTTGTAGAGAAGTTGCCTTGGCAGAGGAACCCTTTGCCGCAGGCCCAACTGACAAATCGTCTCCGGAAGAGACAGCTGCTGGTTCACTTGCGGAGGGTAGACTTGCATAGCGATCAAAATTGAGCCGATCAAGCTGCATGTTCACGCTGTAGGAAGGATGGGCCGGGTCAACAAGGGTAAAACTCCCATGACCATGGCTCCCGTCGAGGAGAGCATGAATATCGGACACAGAAATTGTTTTGCCGTCTCCGTGAAATTGAAACGAAAGGGCGAACTGCTTCAGTACAGTGTCATCCTTCCAGGCAGGCTGGCCGATCTTGTTCTGTTCCAGGAAATCTCTCAGGGAAAACTCGGGAATCTGAAGGCTGCCATGGAAGGCAGGACCTGCAAAATCAGTTATCTCTGCCTTGCCAGCCAGAGATAAGTCACCACTGGCCAGGGTCAAACTATCTATCATCAGCTTTTTCTGCTTCAGTTCAAGAAAAGCACTGCTTGTCAACTTTACTTCTATCTCCTCCAAACCGAAGGCCTTGATATTGCTGACAAGAGAGAGCTTATCCACGTGCAGCGCCTTGGCTGCCAGAGAAAAGGTTATATCCGCTTTCAGCAGATTCTCCACAGACAGGACACCGTTACCACTCCCGGAAGAGGCCAGAACAAATGCAGACTGGAGATGAAAGAGCTGCCCATCTCGGACCCGGCCCGTATGGACGCTGAAGTCTTTGAGTTCAAAGACTTTTCCAGCCTGCTGATCCTCGTAGCGAACCGTGATCCTGGACAGTTCCAGGGAACCAAGATCCAGACTGGGCATGTCTCTCTTCTTCTGCGCTATCTGCTCCTGTGGTCGACTCTCTCCCTCATTCACTGGAGGCGGGGAAGAGGCTGGAGCAGCAACAGAAGGCATCATCCAGTTGCCCTTACCCTCCTTATCACGAATCAAGTTGCAGTATACCCCGTGCAGACTCAGGCCCTGGATATCCAGGCGTTTCTCCTGCAAGAGGGGCAAGAGCGACAGTTCCACACTGGCATCCTCACTGTTCAAAAGGATGGTATCGGGGAAATCCGCTCCGGAAAGGACTCGAAGCTGTCCCAGAGAAAAGAGGATATCCAGGCGGGGAGTTACCTGTAGCCGTATCTCTCCGGGAATCTCCACCCGGTAGCCACTTTTTTCATGGATCAGATCCGTGATTTTCCCCTTGTAATCGTTAGGATCCAGGACCAGCGGCAACAGCAACATGAGTCCGACAACAATCACCACGCAAACCAGTGCACCACCGACAACCCACTTCACCATGCGTTTCATGAAAGCTCCTTTATCGTTTTCACTTGTACTGCCTAAACAGACTCCACCAACTGGAGAAATTCATCCTCGGTGAGGATTTTCTTTCCCAGTTCCTGCGCCTTCTTCAACTTAGAACCCGGTTTTTCACCCACCACCAGACAAGTCAGTTTCTTGGTAACCCCACTTGTGATTTCGCCGCCATGGTCCTTTACCATTTTTTTGGCCTCCGTCCGCGACAGCTTTTTCAGGCTCCCGGTAAACAGAAGGACCTCACCGCTGAGAAGAAGTTTTTTCTTGTCCAGAGACTCAACCTGAGGCTGCACCCCAGCCTGCTGGAATTTGACAAACATCTGTTGAACCGCTGGATCAGAGAAGTATTCGACAGTGGACTGGGCAACTTGTTCTCCCAAGCCCTCAATCTCAACAAGATCATCGACTGTGGCCTGAATCAGGCTTTCCAGGCTATGAAAAGAGCGTTCCAGCAGACTTGCCGTCACCTCTCCCACATGGCGAATCCCCAAGGCCGCCACAAAACGAGACAAAGATGGCGTTTTTGCGCCATTGACCGCAGCCAGAACATTTTCTGCAGACTTTTCCCCCCACCCTTCAAGGGAGGATAGATCTTCTTTTTTGAGAAAAAAGATATCGGGAAGATCTTGAATCAATTTCAGCTCAAAGAGCTGCTCCACACTCTTCTTGCCCAGTCCCTCGATATCAAGTCCGGCCTTGGAACAGAAATGGACCAGAGAACGAAGCCGCTGGGCCGGGCAATGGGGATTAGGGCAGCGGGTAACGGCCTCTCCCTCAGGCTTGAGGAGTGGATGGGAACAGACCGGACAGCTGGTCGGCATAACAATGACCTCCTCGGAGCCGTCGCGTTTCTCGACCACGGCCTTGACAATCTCCGGGATCACATCACCGGCCCGTTGTACAAGGACAGTATCCCCTTTATGGAGGCCTTTACGCTCAATCTCATCACCATTGTGCAGGGTGGCTCGGCTGACCATGACCCCACCCACGTCCACAGGCTCGAGAATGGCCACAGGAGTCACTGCCCCGGTGCGGCCAACCTGGAAATCGACAGTGATAATCCGGGTGGTGGCTTGAATGGCTGGAAATTTACAGGCAATGGCCCAACGCGGGGCCCGGGCCTTACTGCCCAGCCTGGCCTGGAGGGAAAAGTCATTCACCTTCACCACCATGCCATCGATCTCATAGGCCAGTTCATGACGCAGGGCAGCAAGCTCGGCAAAATGGGAGATAACGGTTGCCATATCTGGGCAAAAGCGGACATGGGAGTTGACTGGCAGTCCCAGATCCGCTAGAAAATTAAGGAGTTCCTGTTGATTCCGACATCCGCTGACAGATGGTTCGGAGACCCCATAGACAAAAAAACGAAGTGGTCGCTGGGCCGTGATAGCTGGATCGAGCTGACGCAGAGAACCGGCCGCAGCATTGCGCGGATTGGCAAAGAGCGGTTCCCCGGCGGCAGCCCGTTGACCATTGAGTGCCACAAGGCCGGCTCGTTCCATAAAGACCTCTCCCCGTACTTCGAGTCGTGCTCTATCCCCCTTACGAAGGCGCAAGGGGATAGAGGAGACAGTACGCAGTTGGGCAGTAATATCCTCGCCCACCTCACCATTTCCCCGCGTACTGCCTTGAATCAAGACGCCTCCTTCATAAACCAGCTCCACAGCCAGACCGTCCAGCTTGGGTTCTGCCAGATACTCGGGTGGATCGTCCTGGTGGAGGAAACGAAGCAGACGATCTTCAAAGGCAAGGAGATCCTGGTCGCCAAAGGCATTTTCCAAGCTCAGCATGGGGAGACGATGCGCCACCTGGGAAAATTTTTCCAGGGGAGCGCCACCAACCCGCAGGCTGGGAGAATCCGGGGTAATCCATTCCGGATGTTTCTCCTCTATCTCCAGTAATTCCTGAAAGAGATGATCATACTCACCATCGGAGATCACTGGATCGTCAAGGACGTAATAACGCTGAGAATGTTCCGCCAGGAGGAGACGAAGCTCCTCCAGTCGTTTGCGAGAATCCATCACTGCCTATTTGGGAGGCTGGAGCAGGATTCCACCCTTGGCAATGTTTTCATGTTCCACTTCATCAAGAAAAATCAGAATCGATTCAGGCGGTTTTCCAGCTTCTTTAGCAATCACGTCGGTCACTCCCTGACAAATACGTCCCTTCTGCTCTTTGCTCAGCTTTCCTGCCACCCGTATATTGACATAGGGCATAGTTATCTCCTTTAATAGTGTTCCCTGCTATCGCAATCGATACCAGTGTTGACTCCAGCAAGCAGTTATGACCTTGAGCTAATGATTGCCTCTGCCTCCAGTCCGACCTGCGCATCATGTTTCTACTCTTGAACAGGAAGTATACCTTTTTTCGCCTTTGTCACCAACAAATGTTTACGCCACTCCCTTCAACTGTGCAAATCCTGTTTCAACACATGTTCCCCGTAGGCGGTCACCAGGCTTGCCTCGCGAATCACTCCCACGACTTTACGCGCATTGTTCGGTCTGACTACGGGCATCAGGGTATAGGGATGTTTGGCAAAGAGATGAAAGACACGTTCCATATCATCATGTTCACTGACGGTGACCACATTCCGACTCATGAAGTCTGCGGCAGACAGACCAGGCTGCAGGCGCTCAGGGTGGGCCAGGACCCCTTTCAGATCACGGAGGGTAAGAATACCGGAGAGCAGCCCCTCTTTGTCCAGAACCAGAAAATGGGGGAAGAGACTTCGTTCAACCTGTTCAAGCACCTCACTGATATCCATGCCTTCTTCTATCGTCTGAAACTCCCTGTCCATATAGTCCGTCACCCACATGCTCCTCAACAGGTTCACATCATGGCCACGAACAATATTCACCCCCCGGAGGTGGAGTTTGGTCTCATAGATGGAATAACCATGGAAAAAACGGACTACGAGAAGACTGGCAATACAGGCCACCATCAACGGCAGAATAACCTGATAGCTGTAGGTAAGCTCAAAGATTGTCAGGATGGCAGTGATCGGAGCAAGCGTGGTCCCAGAGACCACGGCACCCATACCGATAAGGGCATAGTGGGCAGGGAAAATAGGATGTTCCGGCCAGATAAGCTGGGCCAGATAGCCCACGCAACCACCAAGCATAGCCCCCAGCACCAGGGAGGGGGCGAAGATGCCGCCACTCATTCCAGAACCAAGGGAAAACCCAGTGGCCACCACTTTCCAGAAGAGGATGATCAGGAGCAGGGAGAGGGAGAGATTACCAGCCAGGGCATCGTTGATAGTCTCATAGCCGACGCCCAGGGCCCGGGGCATGACAAGCCCCACACAGCCCACCAGCAAACCGCCGCAGGCCGGAGTAAGCCAGGCCGGGACACGCAGCCATTGGTAAAAACGGGGCAGGGAAAACACGGCCAGCATCAACAACAGGGAAAGGAAGCCGGCCACCAGCCCCAGGGCGAGATAGAGCCCCAGCTCCGCACTATGGTTGAGACTGAATTCCGGGATGATAAAAATGGAGGTCTCATGGAGAAAGGGCCGGGAGATCAAGGTCCCGGTGACCGCAGCAATAACGATATTAGAAAGGTTCATCACCTCCAGATCAAAGAGCAGGATCTCCACCACAAAAAGGGTCCCTGCCATGGGTGCCTGAAAGGTTGCGGCTATCCCGGCCGCCGCTCCACAGGCCACTGCCAGACGTCGCTGCTCGGTGGGCATATGAAAGAGAGAGGTGATAGCCGAACCGATGGAGGAACCAATCTGGACTATGGGGCCTTCACGGCCAAGGGAGCCTCCGGCTGAGATCATGAGGGCGGTAACCGCAGTTTTCAAAAGGACAACCCGCCCCCGGATTCTGCCTTCAGAAAGGGCCATGGCCTCCATTACCTCAGGGACCCCTGGCCCTCGGAGCTCAGGTGCCAGCCAGGTGATTACCGGCCCCACCACCAATCCGGCGAGACATGGGATGGCAAGCTGCAAGTACCAGGGAGCGGCAGCAAAACGGTGACAGAATGCGCCTTCACCTGACCAGAGGAGATCGATACCAAGCACCAGGAGAAATTTGAAAGCGACGGCCCCAAGACCAGCCAGGGAGCCTATCACCAGGGCCAGGACAATGGGGGATAGGATGGTTTTCAGGCTCTGTCTTTGAGAAGGCAATTTAAACATACAAGACGAACCTCCCGAAATCACAAGCGAGCCATTACCACCCTTTCAGCTCTTCTGACAAAACAGACCGATATTCTCAGGCAGCCGTTCCGCGGCCACTCCCAGCTCTTCAGCGAAGCGAGTCAATTCCTCAAGAGAACAGTTGATAAAGGTCTGCGGCAGACTGTCTCCCGCCGCCCTGACACCCTGCTCGAGAAAAAGGAGAAAAGTATCTGTAGCCCTTGGCCGAAAATCGTGCAAACTGAGGGCTTGTCTCCGGCAAAAAGTCTGGTAGCGCCGCCAGTTAAAGATGGAGCGCCTGATCCCCCGATAGATGGTCTTATTAAAATTTTCCACAAGCATATCCCGGAGAACAATCTCTCGACAACGTTCTACCGCGGCCTCTTTCAGGACATGGACCTCTTCTCCACTGAGGCTCATGCGGGGCCCATCATCATCTTCCGTCAGGTAGTAAAGGGAAGAATAAAAGGCGATCTCGGGAATTTCACCGGAATTTCTGACGATGAGCCACTCATCGGCCAGGATATCTTCGCGCTCTTGGTCAGTCATTGCAGCTATCTTGGGGGACTATATGGACACTGGAAAAGGTACCTGTTCAGTAACAGTTGAGCAGCACTCCATCTTTGACTGGTCAGGTCTTCCCGAAGGGCAGGAGTATACTTCAACGTCTTGATTGAATGAAGAGAAAGCAGTAGCAACCAGTTACAGAGCGGTTCTTGGCCAATGATTGACCATCACCTGAACAGTTCCCCTATTCATTCCTTTTTCTCCAGGCCAAAGACAGAACGGAAGATACCCACCTTCATCTCCGACTGGTCCTTACAGCTTTCATTTTTCAAAAAAACAACAGGATCATGGAGCAGCCTGGAGACAATGGCGGCTGCCATTTTTTCCACACTTTGACGTTCCTTGGCTGTCAAGTTCGTCAATCGAGGCAAGGTTCGGGCAAGCTCCAGAGTACAAACCTGGTCCCCTTTGGCCCGCAAAGCAGCAATGGTGGGGGTAATGGCAAGACCTGCAAGCCAGTCCTTAAACTTCAGGGCCTCCTCATCCACTATCCGTTTGGCCTTGATGGCCTCCTTGTCCCGCTCCGCCTTATTCAGCTCCACCACGTTATTGAGATCATCTATATCGTAGAGGTAGACATTATCCAGGTCATTAAGGGCCGGATCGAGGTCCCGGGGAACAGCAATATCGATAAAGAAAAGGGGCTTGTTGCGACGATTGCGCATCAAGGGCTTTACATCTTCTTTGTGCAGGATAATATTGGGCGCACCGGTGGAACTGACGATGATATCCACCAGTTCCAGCTGCTCAAACAGTTCATCCAGGCCCACGGCACGGCCATTAAACCGTTTTGCCAGGTTGAGGGCCCGCTCCAGGGTCCTGTTGGCCACCACTACTTCCCGGGCTCCGTTTCCAACCAGGTGTTCAGCTGCCAGTTCCGCCATCTCTCCGGCACCGATAAGCAGAACCCGCTTGTTCTCGAGAGAGCCAAATATCTTTTTGGCCAGCTCAATGGCGGCATAACTGATGGAGACAGCGGAAGAACCGATGCAGGTCTCACTTCGCACCCGTTTGGCCACAGAAAAGGCCTTGTGCAGAAGTTTATTGAGAACAGGTCCGGTACATTTCTCTGCCGCAGCCCAACGATAGGCCTCCTTGAGCTGCCCCAGGATCTGCGCTTCCCCAACGATCATGGAGTCAAGACTGGCAGCCACCAGGAACAGATGATGAATGGCCTCCTCATTCCGGTAACAGTAGAGATGTTTCTCATACTGCTCAGGAGTAAGGGCGTCACCAAAGAGAAAACGGGACAGTTCTTCCACCACCCGGGCCTCATCCCTGGCAGTGACCAGAATCTCCACCCGATTACAGGTGGAAAGGAGATAGTACTCCCGTATACCTTCTATCCGTTTCAGGGCCTGCAAGGGCTTTTCGTAGCCGCTGCTCAACGCCAATTTTTCACGGACCTCAAGCGGGGTACTCTTGTGATTAACCCCAAGGAGCAGAATCATCTCATTGGGCATAGCTATGTACACCTCCAAGCAGATAGGTGACCCCCCAAAGGGTAAAAATCACCGAGGAAAATCCAACAATGGCCATAACCGCTGCCCGCTTACCACGCCAACCGGCGGTGAACCGCTGATGAATCTGGGCCGCATAAAGAAACCAGGTAATCAGGGACCAGGTCTCTTTGGGATCCCATTGCCAATAAGTCCCCCAGGCCTGACGGGCCCAGACAGAACCGGTTATGATGCCAAGGGTGAGAAAGACAAAACCCGCTGTCAGACAATGGCTGTTGAGCTGATCCAGGGCATCCAGAGAAGGCAGACGGCTGAAGAAAAAACCGAATCGTTTAGACTTCAACTCCCTTTCCTGAAGCAGATACATGATGCCACCGCAGAAGGCCAGAGCCAGGAAGCCGTAGGCAATAACAGCGACTCCGGCATGAATCGGAAGCCACAGCGACTGCAGGGCTGGAACCAGTGGCGAAAACTCACGCGACACAGAGGCGGCCAACACGAGCAGTATCAAGACCATGAGGGAGACAAAGGTCCCGAAATTTTTCACTGTATAACGCCAGCGAAAGGAGAGATAGGCCCAGGTCACCGACCAGGCAAAAAAGGTCACCGCCTCATGCTGGGAGGTAATGGGGGTATGCCCGGCAATGAAATAGCGCGAGAGAATATAGCAGCTCTGGAGAATCCCCGAACCGATGAGAATCATCCTGGCAGTGGTACGAATTTTCTCACGCTGACTGAAAAAAAACACGAGGTAGACAGCTGAGGCCACAAAACTTACAGCCAGGACCAGAACAAATAAAAGGTAGTTGACCTCACTCAACATGACACCCTCTCCCGTGGGATAAAACCGTCATCAAGACACCTCTTTCCGGGCACACTCCACCAGACTCGAAATATTGAGAGTGGAGGGCAAAATAGTTCGCAGCAGGGCTTCAAGTTCACCCCACTCTTGTTTCCTGATATGCGTAAAGGTATCAGCTTCAAGGACTCTTTCAAAAATCCGTTTATGCTCTGTCTGCAGCCCGCTGGAAGGGACGACCTGCCGCCGCAATTCGCTCATCAAGGCCACCAGTCGCCCATACTCAGGCCCATAAACAGGCTGCAATTCCTGTTTGATACGGGTAGCCAGGGCAGGGCTTCCTCCACCTGTGGACACGGTAATCAAGAGTTCACCCTGTCGCAAGGCCGCAGGAACCTGAAAAGTACAGGCCTCCGGTCGGGTAACTACATTCACCAGGATACCTGCAGCATTGGCTTCAGCGATAATCAGGTCTTGAATATCATGACTGTCCGTTGCTGCAAACACCAGCCTTGCTCCCTGCAGATCGCCGTGCCGGTATTTTCGCTGTTGCCATTCCAGCACCCCTGACTCTGCCAACTCACAAATTCTTTTTTTCGCCTGGGGACTGATCACCCGAACAGCTGCGCCACAGGCCAAGAGGGATGTCACCTTTCGGGTCGCCACACTGCCACCACCGATGACCAGACAGAGTTGATCTTTGATTACCAGATTTACAGGATAGTGGGTCATGGATCAACTCCCATTCACGACTTGCGCTGCAATCGGTTAATAATTATAATAATCTCTCGCCCGTCCTTCTTTATCACCTGCTTGTTTATTGCTATGTGATACTCTTTTTTGGCCCTTTCCAGAAACAGGGGCAGACACTTTCTTCTCGCATCGTGAGCCAGAAAAATAGATCCTCCCGGCTTGAGGTATTTCCGAAAGACCTCAAGCAAAGGCTCAAAGAATTCTTCTCGGAAGAGGACCTCTGCTGCGGCCAGAATATCAAAAGGCGCAAGCTCCGGCGGATCCAGCCAATCAAGATGGACACATTTCACATCCCTGAGCCCTGAGGCAGCAACACTCACCTTCTGAAAATCCATGATGATGTCTTCATAATCGGAAAGGGTCACATCAAAACCACAGGCAGCAGCAGCTATCCCTGGAGCGCCCAGTCCAGCGCCGATTTCCAGCAGTCTCTTCCCCTTGGGCTCCGGCAGGGAGGCAAGGACATAGGAAAGGACCATAGCTGCCTCCCACAGCTTTACCCAGAAGGGAAATTCAGTCACATTGGCAAAGGGATCTTTACCGTCAAGAAACTCCTCGATATCAGCGACCTTGAGCAGGCGGACAGTCTGCTCTTTTACAATCAACTTGTCAAATGTCAATTTATATCGCGCACGGATGCGGTTATAAATGGCTCGTTCTTCTTCCGGTAATGTTCTGATATCCATTCTATTTCACAAAAACAGTCTCTGAGGTCAACTAACTGGTTATAAAAGTATAGAGTAGGCCTCCACTGGAGAGCAGGAGGCAGTAATAGCCAAACCATTGCAGGCGATTTCTACGCACAATGTCGAGAAGCAAAATAATAGCAAAATACCCACAAAAGGCCGAGGCAAGTGTACCGACAGCGATCATGAGTATACTGCCGGATTCTGGAGGATGCTGCAACAGGGTTCTGGATTGGAGAACCACTGCCCCGAGGATTGCAGGGATGGACATGATAAAGGAAAAGCGGGCCACCATTTCTCGATTTAAGCCCAGGGCCATTCCGGCAAAGATAGTCGAACCGGAACGGGAAAGACCAGGAAAGATTGCCAGTGCCTGAGCACAGCCGATGACCAATGCCCGGGGACAATTCAGACTCACTGACCTCTCCCTGATATAGTGGGTGACAGACATGATCATACCGGTAATGAAAAGCATGCAGTAGACCAGGAGGGTATTGTTAAATATCCCATCTATGGAATCCTTGAGCAGGAGTCCGGCCGCAACTGCCGGCAGAGTGGCCACCACCACATAGATATCCCAGTACAAAAAACGTTTCAACTCATCATCTGCCCGTCCCTGGAAGACAAGCACAGGAGCTGCCAGCATGGCAGCCAATTCTTTACGAAAGACAATACAGACAGAAATCAGGGTACCGAAATGAACGAAGATATCAAAGGCCATTCCCTGTTCCTGAAAATTGAGAAGCTCAGAGAACAGGACCAGATGCCCAGAACTGGAGATGGGCAGAAACTCTGTCAGTCCCTGCACCGCCCCCAGTACTATTGCCTTGATAATCTCCACACAGTCCCCTCTGGCCTTGCGCTGTGAAGACCCATCGTTTTCCCGACCGCCTTCTTAGCAGCCGTCTCTCAAAACACAAAAAAGGGCCGATTGATGAAACATCAATCGGCCCCGGTAAACTAACTAAAAAACTGGGTTATGTCAATTAGCAACCCTCGATGGCTGCGCCGCCGCTCTTTTTAGCTTTTACGCTTACGGTATCACCAGCTTTGAGGCTATCAGCGCCTTTGCAGGTCATGGTCACGGTGTCGCCGGCAACAGAATCAACGGTGCATGTTACTTTAGCAGCCATACCAACACTTACGGTGCTTGCAGCGAAAGCCAGGGCCAATATTACAGATACGATACCTTTTTTCATTTGTCTTTTCTCCTCAGTAGCGGTTTATAATTTTCTGGAATCACCCAGAACAATATCCCCATGATCTAATTTATTACTATAGAAAGCCGCCTAACACTTGTCAACCAAAATCCAAAGCACACTGAATACTAATTCATTATTTTCTTAATATCATTTTCCAGAATTGCATGTGGCACATAGCCTGGATATTTTTTGACAACAGTCCCCTTACTGTTCACCAGGAAGCTGGTGGGGATCCCCACCACTCCACCAAAATCCTTGGCTGTTGCCCCGTCTGCCATCAACACCGGATAATTAATGAAACGTCTTTCAACCAGTCGCTTGACCACCTTTGCACCACCTTGATCAACCGAGAGCGCAACGACTGAAAAGCCCTTCTCCCCATACTGTTCCTGAAGATCAATCAAATCAGGTACCTCCTGCATGCAGGGAGGACACCAGGTTGCAAAAAAGGTCACCAGAAGGGTCTTGCCGGCAAAACTGCTGCTATCAACACTGGCCCCGGTCACTGCGTCAGGTAGAGAAAAAGATGGCATTTGCTTTGCTGCAGGAGCAATTTCCACTGCCAACAGCAACCACATAACGGAGACAAACAGCATCCCAACATAACGGGAATATTTGAATTGTTTCACAGACTATATCCTCTTGAGAAATTGGGGTACCTTGGGAAAAAGGAAAAAGCACAATACTTTTCCATATACGAGTGTTAAAATGATATTCCATCTCTTGAGAAAGTCAACCTGCAAAGCACTCTCTGAAGAAAGTATGTTCACAACAACCACACCTTATCGGCAAGCCCAAAAAGACAAAAAGCTTCAGCAGGCATATTTTTTCGCGGGAAATGCTGTCCGGAAAGACATTTTATGGTAAAGTAACATTGATTTCTCTTACTGCTGTCCCAGCGACGGCACACTTTTTCCCAAGTATTATCAAGGACAAGACTTAATCATGATCAACTTTTTTTCTGCATGCTCTTTTTCCCGACTGCGGACCACTGCCCTTTTTGTTCTCTTCACCTCCCTCGCCATAACCAATGTGGAGGCAGCCGAATTGGTAGACCGCGTAGTCGCTGTGGTCAATGACGATGTGATCACCATGTCCGAAGTCAACGAGGAGGGGAAAGGATTTTTTCAGAAAATCAGAGAACAGGCCCCGAGCTCACAACTGGAAGAGGCCCTGCGTGAGGGCAGAGAAGAGGTTCTCAACAACCTCATTGATAAAAAACTGATAAATCAGGTAGCAGCCAAGCAAAATGTCAGCATCTCCGATGAGGAATTACGGGCAGCTGCCGAACAGATGCTCGTCAATAACAAAATCACCAGAGAAACGCTCGATGCCCAACTTGCCCAAATGGGCATGTCTTACGAAGCCTACCTCAGCACCCTGCGCAATCAAATCCTCCAGAGCAAACTGGTCAATTATGAGATCCGTTCCAAAATCATCATCACCGACAATATGGTTCTCGACTATTATGACACCCATTACACGAAACATGTGAGCCAGGGAGGCTACTACCTCATGCAGATGGGTTTTATCTGGGCCAAAGATTCCACGACGTCGAGTTCTCAACCGGCCAGCTATGCAGCCAAGGTAGATGCCCAAAAACGGGCCGAACGAGTTCGCGCCCTGGTCCTCAGCGGAGAGGATTTCCGGACCCTGGCCCAAAAATTCTCCGATCTTCCCTCAGCTCGTGACGGTGGGGATCTCGGGGTCTTTGAGGCGGACGAAATGGCCCCCTATATGCGAGACGCTGTCTTAACACTCACTCCAGGAGAAGTCAGCGAAATAATCGAAACACCATCCGGATACCAATTTTTCAAACTCCTCTCCAGCCAGGATGGGCAGATTGTGGTCCAGGCCTCCTTTGAATCGGTCAAAGAGGAGATCAGAAACAAGCTCTACGAACAAGAACTCAAGGGTGAATTTGACAACTGGGTCAAAAAACTGAAAGAAGATGCATATATCAAGAAACTTTGATTGTTAATTAGTGATTGTCCATAAATGACCGGGATCCTTTCCGAGAATGCCCTTTTTCCCAAACTCTTCGTTATTTCAAAAAATAATGCGGGCAATATACATTAGATGACTGCCCTTATTTTTCAGAAATGGTTCGATTTTGGACAAAATGCCTCTTTTCAGACAGGCCCCTAGTATATTCTTACTCTTCATTACCTCCAAATTTTAATCCTCAGAATATCGAATAGATGCTTATGGTTAAATATTGCGGACATCTCCACTTAGATCAGGTAAGCAAGCCAGTAAGAGTCCAAACATCTCATTTCTGAACAGACACCAACCAAGAACCACAGGGTACATTACATGTCTCAGAAAAATACAGTCGAAGAGCCACCAACGCTCGGCACCTTTATACGTACTCATCGAGAACAAAAGGGAATCACCCTGGGTGAGGCAACGGAAAGCACAAAGATCTCCGATAGGATATTGAAGGCCATTGAAAATGACGATTACGACAACCTGCCGGCCGAGACATTCAGCCGAGGTTTCTACACCCTCTATGCAAAATTTCTTGAACTAAACCCTGAAGAGATCCTGGCCAGATACCTGAAGAGTCGAGGACAGCAACCACTCTCGAAAAGAGTCCAAACCAAACCACGGACAAAAAACAGAAGGGAATTCAGTACATATGCTGAGCCAGTTTCTTTCTCTTCCGTCTCCACAATAAACTTTATCATTGTGGCAGCACTCATCGCGGTGGCCGCAATCTGCTGGTCCCTCAACTGGAATCCAGCAACATATATCAGTGCCAAGCTCCAAACCCTGAAGGCAACGCCCCTCCCTCAGCAGGAGCAGAGTATTAAGCCGACTCCACAAAACCTTTCCCCCACCACAGAGGTGCAGCCTGCAACAACCACTCGATAATGGCTGTATTATTGAAAAGGTCTTGCCGCCACTGAAACACTGTTGTGGCTGGTGAACAACAAGAGTATTCTTATCATGCCGGAAACGACAAACCGTACTCCTTTACTAAACGAGAAAGCCCCCCTGTGCCGGAAGTAAAAACACGGACCGCGACGGCTCCCTCTTTGGAAAGAGCTTCTTGATCAGGATCTTGCCCACGGGGAACAAACATAACAGTTTTTTTATTCATACCTTCAGCTAGTTAACAGACAAAAGTCAGTCGTTCAATGTTCGAAATTCACCAGATGGCAACCGCAGTTTCGGACAGGAACAGTAAGCAGCAGCTGGAGTCTGCAGCCATTATTCTTGACTGCCGTGAACACGGCGAATCGGACCTTATCGTCACCTTTTTCTGCCGTCATCATGGCCGCCTGACCGGTATTGCCAAGGGTGCAAAACGGAGCAAAAAACGATTTGTCAACAAACTGGAGATCTTCACTTCCCTCCGCATCCGCCACACCATACCGAAAAACAACCGCCTGGCCTTTATTGCAGAGGCTGAACTTGTGGAAAGTTTTCTCACCCTCCGTCAGGATTTCCTCTGCTATATAACAGCAAGCATCATCCGTGAATTCACCCTCCTGGCCACTCACGAAATGGAGGGTGATGAGGAACTCTACCCTCTTTTGGTCTGGGCCTTTACCAGCCTGGATAACGGTCGACCTCCCCGGGCCATCCTCATCCTCTTTCTCATCCGTTTTTACACAGCCATCGGCTACAGTCCGCAACTCCATCGTTGCCCTGACTGCAGCCAGGAGATCAACGAGACTGAGACCTACACCTTTTTCCCCGCAGCTGGAACTATTCGCTGCAGTATCTGCAACAAGGGAAAGGAGTCAAACGGCAGCCCACTCACCCTGGGAACCATCAGATCACTGGCAGCTGCCCAAGATCAGCCCCTGAACAGAATCCACCGCCTGCACCTTTCCCGCCACTGCCAAAAAGAGGCCCTCACCTTTCTCCACCACTATGGCCGCCAACTCTTTCAACGAGAAATCATCTCCTGGTCGTTTCTCGACACCATCTCCCCGAAAGGCAAGAGGAACAAGCCACAGTAACCGTCCATGAGAAGTGCTTCGAGTTGCGGACAGGACACTGTCCTGCAGAATAATGATAAGGAACGACGTTTGTTGGAGCAGGATTTGTGAGAGACAAGTGGCTCAATCTACAAGATTGAACCAGCAAGCCTCTCCCAGGCACGCAAGGAATAACGCCCACACAGCAAAGCCGTTACAGGTAACGAATTTCTCCGCTGTGCTCAATACTGGTCGTTCCGTCATCATGGTTGAGGATAAGCGCCCCGTCGTTGGCAACAGCCCCTACAACCGCCTCATACTGAGGATGCTGGACAACATCATAGCCAAAGAGAACCCGTTTCCCCACGGTATCGGACAACTCTTTCCAGCGTTTGAGGAGCGGATGCTCATCCTCATAGACACCTCCACCTGTGCGCGCCAGCCACTGTTGCTCTTCAAAGAGAAGAAGGCCGATATACCAGCGCAGCTTGGCCAGAAAAGAGAGGGCAAAGCGAGAGATGTTCACAGGACGTCCCAGAAACTGAGAGAGTGAGACAGCGGAGCCTTCAAGCTCTGGAGGAAAGGAATCGTTATTGAGATTGAGGCCAAAACCGAGAAGATGGTAATTTTCCCCATGTCTGGGGCTGCGAAACCCTTCAATGAGAAACCCGGCCTGTTTTTTCCCTTGCAGGAGGACATCGTTGACCCAACGGATGGAGGCGGCTGACGCTCCCTCCTCATGCAGGGCCTCACAACAGGCCATTCCAGGGATCAGGGGCAGCAGCTGCCTGAAGGGAGGGAGGAAGGTGTCGGCCAGAATAAGGCAGCCCCAGAGTCCCCCAGGCGGAGCATGCCATGAACGACTGAACCGTCCTTTTGAGAGATGAAGGGAGGAAGCAAGAATCAGAGACCCATTGGCAACGGATACATTTTCACCTTCTTGAGAAACAATATGATGGCGTGCCTTGTCCATGGCACGATCGAGAGAGGGATAGACGCGAATAAGTGACCCGACATACGCCCCGAGACGGAAAATAATTTCCGTCTCGGGACTGCTCTCCTGCTGCTGCCCCGGGAGTTCAATGGCCGAAACATACTCATTCAAGGCCGCTGCAGTGAGCGGAGCAAGATTGTTCATCAATGAGGTACCGGGAATGATCACAACGCCTGAATGGTTGTAAAAAAGAGAGCGAGAAGGCAGTACAGGAATTCTGGACAACGAAAATAAAGTAATGCCTTGAGGTTACAGCAGAAAAGACTCTTGAGGCATTGGTGCCTCCCTGGCCACATTTCCCATCAAGGTCGTCACGAAAAGCTCGAAAGTGGGTTGGTCCAAGCCCCGGACCAACCCACTTTCGAGCTTTTCGACAATGTCTTTAGTCACAAAGGACATCCCTCGCAGTAAATTTTGCTGAGAGATATAGTCTAGACGCCATGCTCCTCTTTTTTGTCCCAGTCAGCCTTCACTCTGGTGACGATCTTCTGGATAAGAGGAAGTTTGTCAGCGGGGCACACCCCGATAAGAGGAGCCCCCTGGTCGACTGACACTCCCGGCGTAAAGTAGACGGAATGAATCACCCCTTTTTCGCCGTTATAATAGACAGGGGTATCTCGTTTCATCAGGGACATGATAATAATCTCATCTCCCGGTTTAACCGAGACCGCACGAGAACCTTTTTTCTCAATTCTTGACTGCACATCCAAAGAGAAAAAATATTTTGCCCGCTCAGGAGCAGGGAAGATATAGAGGACTTCCTTAAGAATAGACTCTATTATCTCTTTTTTCTTTAAGGGATGGCGGATGACCATAAGCTTCTCTCCCGCCTCCACAAAGCGCCCTTCAAGCTCACTGCGCAGAGAAGCAACCACTCCATTGGTCATGGCAGTAAACTTTTTCGGATTCCTTTCCCTGGTAATCTCAAAAAGAGGCGTCCCGGGAATATGCTTCCACTCTCCTCTTACGGACTCCACACTGCTGCCATCTTCCACCAGAAAACGAATCTTACCGGTGTGCTCGGCACAGATTTCCACATCCTCATAGGGGTCGGAGTGATACTTCCCCAAAATCTCATCAAAATCTATTTCGTCAGACATTACTTAACCTACGTCGGAAAAATTCAATACCCCATTCAAGCAATGGGGACTTGGGTACTGCATGAGGATTTCGTTCGTCCAACGGTCAAGTTATCCCACCTGGCGAAAAAACCACAAGACACCAAGCTCAGTGTTGGGCGCCATGACCTGCAGCACCTTGTTTCTCATGTCCGCCACCCTGTCCGGCAGCTACCCGATGCACGCTTATAAAAGGAGCCTTGGCAACTTGGATATCGACGATCTGACAATCGGAGCGAACCACAGTATCACTGATATATCTCTTATCAGAAAAAGTAAAGTCCCCATTTCCTTGAGACTTCACCGTGTCGTAAACGACCCATTTATCTCGCCCCTGCTCTCTGTTCTGACTATCAAAAAGAGTGCAGAGTATCGCGACATTCTTGATATCCTGTTCGCTCTTATTTTCAATGGAAAAAGATGAATCGACCTGAAGGTTGTCAGCATGCACCTTGACCTCTGAGCGGACAAGAGCCACTGAATGAAGGAGTGCTTCAGTGGACGCTGAAACCTTTACCTCCGGTAAAAAAAGACCTTGAACACCAGATGAAGCACTGACTTTGCCGTATGCAAAAGACAGCAGACCGACAAGAACAACACTCAAGCCAACATTTCCCCAAAACTTTCCATTCATGATACACTCCTCCCTTGTCGTACACTACAACCTAATTATGATGGCATTGTAAACTTTAAATTCAAAGGCCTCGCATATGAAGCTATTTTACTTAGTCATCGCAAAATTCGTCTTTTCGAATCTCCCTTACTATGTGACTATCCAACAATAAAACTGTATTTTATACTTAGATAATCCCTTGAAGGCAAGCCTATTCGTGCTCGAAGCACACTCAAAAAAAAAATCATGGAGAGGAGAGCAAACCTGGCAAGCGAAGAATTACTCTCCCTGGCCAGGTGTTTTTGAAGCCGCTCCTCAGATTCTCTTGACTTTGACCTTTTCCCTCCCCGCTAACAGTGGTATATAGTTTGCTCACCAATATACCAGGCGCCCCAAGCTACCCATGAAAAAAATCACCCAAAATAAGTATAGTGCCCAAGACCAAAGCGAAGGCAGGGATTCTCTCTTTCAAACAGAGCGCATCAACAGAGACTTCATCTTTGACGATCGCGTGGCCCAAGTCTTCGACGATATGCTTGACCGCTCCGTTCCCCATTACCAGGAGGTCATTCACTCCATTGCCCGAATAGTGGGCTGCCTCCTCGAAGAAGGGTCGCAGATAGTCGATCTCGGCTGTTCCACCGGCACTACACTCCTGCAACTAAGCCGCATTCTTGAAGAAAAAAAATTCCACTACCTGGGGATAGACAACTCTCCTGCCATGCTCGATAAGGCCATACTCAAGGCCGAACTTTTTTCCAGACAGGAATGCCTCCACTTTATCAATGGAGATATCACCAAAGTAGACCAGCCCGGGACCTCCGCCTTTCTCCTCAATTACACCCTCCAATTCATTCGCCCTCTGAACCGGGAACCTTTTCTGCGACGAATTTACGAGAGTCTCCGTCCCGGCGGTATTCTCATTCTCAGCGAAAAGATCATCTCCCATCACCCCGGCCTCAATCGCCGTTATATCGAAATCTATCATCAGTTCAAAAAAGAGCGCGGCTATTCCGAACTGGAAATTGCCAAAAAGAGAGAGGCCCTGGAAAATGTCCTTATCCCCTGTTCCCTTGAAGAGAACCGCAACCTCCTCCAAGCAGCCGGCTTCACTGAGGTTGAACCTTTCTTCCAATGGTTCAATTTTGTCTCTTTCCTTGCTGTAAAACCACCAACATCCTAACTCCCCCTTTTCTGTCATGAACTACCTCGACCAGTTGCCGGGTTCCGCCCAAAAAGACGAAATCATCCACATTCACCAACAGCGACAACTGTGGGTCAACCAGCCCAAAAAAGGATTTCTCCGTTATCGCCTCCCCTGTGAAGCCTTGCAAGCCTTTCCGGCAGAGTACCTTGACTGCACAGGTGAAGCGGTCACCATCGGTGCAGCAGCTGCGCTCTCGGAAGGAGAACGAACAGAAGTGGAAGGCCACCTGCGGACTTTTATGCCCTGGCGCAAAGGACCTTTTTCTGTTTTCGGGATCGACATCGATGCCGAATGGCAGAGCCAACGCAAGTGGCAGCGACTCCTCCCCCACCTCCCCGACCTGAAAAACAAGATTGTGGCTGACATCGGCTGTAACAACGGCTACTACATGTTTCGCATGCTTCCTTTGCAGCCAAAGGTGGTCATCGGCTTCGAACCTTCGGTACAACACTACTACTGTTTTAAGGGACTCAATGGGATGGCCCGCCAGGCGAACCTGCACATCGATCTCCTGGGGGTAGAACACCTGCCACTCTTCCCTGACTGCTTTGACGTCCTCTTCCTGATGGGAATCATCTACCACCGCAGTTCTCCAGTGGATACCCTGCGCGATATTTTTTCCTCCCTGCGCATGGGCGGAACCCTTGTCCTCGAATCCCAGGCCCTCCCAGGTGAGAACGAAATAGCCCTCTTTCCAGAAAAAACCTATGCCAAAGTCCCCGGCACCTACTTTGTCCCCACCGCTAAATGTCTTAAAAACTGGGTCCTCCGGGCCGGATTCAAGGATGTGCAAATCCTCTGTCAGCATCCCATGTCCAGCAAAGAACAGCGCCGTACGGATTGGATGCAGTTTGAGTCCTACTCCGATTTCATCGACCCCTCTGATCCCCAAAAGACCTTAGAGGGCTACCCGGCCCCGGAACGGGTTTACCTGCTGGCCCAAAAAAAATAATAATGGGAGGACAGCTCTTTCTTGCCTTTGCCTGCAAGTATGGTAAACTCGTTATGATTTTCGTATAGATTTCAGGGTGAAAATTCAGGACAAGGAGCATGCAATGAATCATAAAACCTGTACACTGTACAGTGGCGGCCTCAAAGGTGCCGAAGCTACCTTTGGTGAAGTAGCTGAACAATTAGGGGTGAAAGAGATTATTTTCACCTTTGAAGACCATAAACTGAACCGCAATAAAAATGCGGTGACCCTGAGCAAAGAAGAGTTGGAACGGGGAGACATCTCCATGGAACTGGCCTCACGCATGCTCAACAGGACCTACTACGAGACGGAAAAAATTCGCAAGGTCCTGCAGACTATCTTTCACATGGTCAACAACGGACATCAGGTCTTTGTTATCGGTACAATTCAAGAAGACAACTCCGTTAAAGGCGGCACAGGGTGGGCCGTGGAACTTGCGAAACTCTTCAACCGCCCCCTCCATGTCTTTGACCAACCACGAAAACAGTGGTTCACCTGGAAGGGAAATGAGTGGATAGAAGACAACCCCGTAATCGAATTCGACACCTTTGTCGGCTCGGGCACCCGCTATCTCAGCGATGCAGGACGGGAAGCCATTGTAAAACTGTTTGCCGATTCTTTTACCAAAGCCTGAAAAGGATGCCCATGGAAACGGACTGCCTCTTTTGCAAGATAGCTGCAGGGGATATCCCCGCAGACAAACTCTACGAAGACGATGAAATACTTGCCTTTCGTGACATCGCGCCCCAGGCCCCCGTCCACTTTCTGATCATTCCCAAAAAGCATATTGAGAATCCTGCCGCTGTGGGGAGTGAAGATGAGAAGCTCATGGGCAGAATGTTGCGCCGCGGGGCTGCCATAGCTGAAGAGAACGGAGCCCAAGACTTCCGCCTGGTCTTCAATAGCGGAGCGGAGGCTGGCCAGACCGTCTTCCATATCCACATGCATGTTCTGGGAGGCCGCTCCATGCAGTGGCCTCCCGGCTGAAATCTCAGGTCGACCAGCCTCCTTCTCCCCGACACAGGATGGGAAAAGCTCCCCGCCTGTGTTGGAACCGACCTTTTCCGGTCCATGGCTCCCACCTGTTGCTGACCTGAGACAAGCGCTTGAGACCCGGTCTTCTTGCCTCCTTTCCTGAGCCCAAAGCCACTGTTCCCGAACCACATCCTCCCCTCGCCCTAACTTCGACTTTTTTTCCTTGAGAAAGGATAGAAATGATAAAATTAATCCCTGTGCTTCTATGTATCCTAAGCGGTGTAATGATCCTGTTCTGGCTGGGACGGGTAACATGGAACCGATATACAGCGCGCCAATCTCGAGAAATCAGAACGGCCGCATCACCAGAGGTCCACTATGTCGATCTTGAGGAAGTGAATGAACTGCCGCAGCCCGTACAAAGATTTTTCCATTTAGTGCTCAAAGATGGCGCAGCCATTATCAACCGCGGCTTCATAACTCAAACTGGCGGATTTAGAGCCAGGCCGGAGACACAAGAATGGTCCAAGATGGAAGCGAAACAATGTTTCTCAGCAAGACCTCGAGCATTTGTATGGGAGGCAACCATCTCCATCGGCTTCGGTCTTTCAATCCGGGTCTGTGACAGCTACAGTCAAGGAAAGGGAAGAATAAAGGCCAAGCTGGTGTCGCTCTTCACAGTGGTTGATGCACACAACCAGAAAGAATTAAATGAAGCGGCCCTGCAGCGATATTTAGCTGAGTCAGTCTGGTTTCCAACGGCATTGTTGCCAAGTCAAGGAGTTACGTGGCAAAGACTGGACGACTCGAGGGCCCAAGCCACCATAACGGATTCTAACATAAGCACATCAGTGGAATTCGAATTCAATGACAGGGGAGAGGCAATTTCTGTATATTCTCCATCACGATACAAAGAGGTCTCGGGGAAATACGAACGAACACCATGGAAAGGAAGATTTTCAAAGTATAAGCAGGTGAATGACTATCTCATTCCTCAAGAAGGGGTAGTTGAATGGCATTTAAAAGATCGGATTTACCCCTATTGGAAAGCAAGGCTTGGAGAAATACGCTACGAGTAACACGGGTATCTACCATGGGGTTCGGAGTACGACAAGCAAACCATTTAACCCGGCGAAGGGTCTCGATCATTGTCCTAGCTGCAATTCAAGAGGAAAAGAGAGATGAAAAAATTTTCAATACTGCTGGAGTGGATTCGCCCGGCTGCCATTGGCCTGGTCTATTTCCTTGCAGAATATCTCGGCACTGATGCCATAGGGAAATTCCATATTCTCGGACCACTCATAGTCATGGTCATGTCAGGTACTGTAGCATTTGAATCGCTGTTCATGGGAGCTGTCGCTTCTGAAAAAATCGGCTATACACCCAACCGTGCCTATCAGGTCCAATCCGCCTTGAATAACCTGGCAACGGCGTTTACGGCCCTGCTTGTTTTTGTTTTAGATTGGGGCCGATATGCGGACGCAACTGTTGTCACCGTAATGTTGCTGTTCTTTATTCTTTCCGCCAGCAATCATACTGTAACGGCAATCAAAGAACACAATATGAAGCCAGTCAATTTGATGCGACCAATAATGACATTGGTCTTGATAGGCGTCCTCCTCCCCCCCATGATTGCTGCACTCCAGCAATAAAATCAGGAAAAGGAGGAAGAGATAGCGAAGGGCCCCAGTCAACGAAGAGCCGCAATATGGTTATTGGCCAGACACTCATCCAGTTTATTTTTGGCATCGCCTGGCCCATACTCATCTCCTGCCCCCTCTCAAAGACACAAACATGGTAGAAAAATAAGTTCTCAACCGCCTTTTCAAAATGACAAGCGATGTTATACTTAGAGCATTCGGCCTCAAAACAGCTATTGCAGATCAATACCAGCAGCAGTCTATCGGGGAGACACTGTTTTCCTCGCCCACAGACGAACGATGAGTGAACTGCCATGAAAAACAAATTGCCCTTTTTTCTCTTAGTCGCCATGTTGGCCTCTGCTACAGACGCCACAGCAGATAGAGCTGTTTTCGCTGGAGGATGTTTTTGGTGCATGGAAGCAGATTTTGAAAAACTTGAAGGTGTGACTGCGGTGGTCTCTGGATTCACGGGCGGAACAGCAACCAACCCAACCTACTCCGGCAACCACGAGGGCCACTATGAGGCCATTGAAATCACCTATGATCCAGAAAAATTAAGCTTCACAGAGCTGTTAGACTATTATTGGCATAGCATAGATCCATTTGACGCCACAGGACAGTTTTGTGACAAGGGCCCAAGTTACTTAAGTGCAATTTTCGTGGCCAACGAAAAAGAAAAAGAGCTGGCAGAAATTTCTCGAAAAAAAGTTGTGGCCCAATTCCCAGACAAAAAAGTTATTACCCCAATCCTCAAGGCAGCAACATTTTATCCCATTCAAGGGAGTGAAAGTTACCATCAAGATTATTATAAGAATTATGCAATTCGTTACAGATACTATCGCTGGAATTGTGGTCGTGATCAACGATTGCAAGCTATCTGGGGAGACACAGGCCACTCTGTGAAATAATCCGGTGAGGAATTTCAGGAAAATATGGTTACAATCTGGAGCCATACACAGAGGAGAACCGTTTCCCAGAGGGCTTGGCCAGCTAAAGATTGTATGTAATATTCGAGCAATTGTAGTATGAAAAAAGAGTAATAAATAACTCAATCACACCCATAAGAAAAGAGTCACTGTTCAGCAGCACTCCATCTTCGTCCATCAAGGTCTTCTCGACTGGCACGAGTATGCCTCGAAGTCTTAACTGAACGAATATAAAGCCTTGCTGACCACTTGCAGAACCGGTATCTGCCACTATTGGGCATTCCAGAACAGGTACAGAAAATATTGATAAGGAGCGAATATGGTCACCTCAATTATTCTCATAAATACAGAAAGAACAAAAATCAACGAAGTGGCTGAACAACTGGCAGAGCTTGAGGGGATATCAGAAGTTTACTCAGTCAGTGGCAGTTATGACCTTATCGCAATTGCCCGTATTCCCGCAAATGATGACCTTGCGAATCTTGTGACAAAAAAATTACTGAGTATTGATCACATTATAAAATCAGAGACCATGCTCGCCTTTAAGGCCTTTTCTCGTCATGACCTTGAAGCAATGTTTGAAATCGGAATGTAGTGTCTTACCAGTCGTCGGTTTCTCCAACAGCCGAAAACTGGAGCAGTGCCACGGTGGCAGACAGCTGGAGACAACAAGAGGAAGAAGGACGTCCCCCCTCACTGCCAGAAGACAAAGGGACCGCCTTTACTATGAGCAACAATCACCATTCACCCAGGAAGATCAATGAAAAAATCAATCGTAGGACTTATTATAGCAGCAGCGGCTGGATACGGACTGTTGAGTTACCATTTTGTGCTCCTCGACAGTAGCCTGAAAGTTCTCAAAAAAACCAATATCCGCTATGAGAATACTTTTGTCGATGCCCGGGGAAATAAAAAATTCAACCTGGCATTGCAACCAGACCTGATTGCCGCAGGTATCAATGACGTCCTTGCCCAGGTGGACAAATCTCTCAAAAAAGATACCGGCAAGCAAAATCCCTGATTCAAAGCCAATCATCACAGCACGACAGGGGGGAGAAAGCAGAAGAAGTCAGAAATGGTGACACCATTTTTATCTCTTTTCTGTTGAGGCAGATGCAATTCACCGTTTTTGAGAAAAGAGTATGAATCTCACACCAGTCAGGCAAGTCACGATACTTTCAATTCTTTTTTTGGCCTTGACTCTGTCGGCTACCAATCCGAAGGCCCTGGCCTCAGAAACCGAGAAGAGCAATCGCTGCAGTGGCATTAGCCTCGAAGGGGGTGCCACTCTCCTGGCTCTTTCCATTACTGATCTCCAGCAAAGCAGCAGTGATCTTCCGGTTTCCCCTGATGATCTCAAAAAAAACATCTATACCCGACCACCATACAGCTGCAGCATCAGATCAAAATCGAATTTCCTGAAGGGTATCACCTATGTCACCTATGTGTACAATGCCCCTGGTGACGCACGGCTGGAATTCAGCAAGATGAAAAAAGGCTTTGCATCCACCTCCACTGTCGAGGGTATCGCAGATATCGGTGACGAGGCTTTTTGGGCAGGCGCCAGTCGTTTTCAACGACTGGTCGCGGTAAAGGAAAATGTGGTAATTGATGTCTTAAGCCCAAAAGATTTCGATCTGCAAAAACAGATCATAGGCCTGGTACTGGAAAAATTTTATTAAGCAATCAGAAACCTCATTCTCACATCCTCTCCGAGAGAGATCCGGGCAACACTGATGACTGGCTAAAGCTCTCCGCAAAAAGGATTGGGCCCCTGCCAGAGGACAAGCCATGAGACTCTGGTCAATACATCCTTCTTACTTAGATGCAAAAGGTCTCGTTGCCCTGTGGAGAGAAGGTCTACTGGCCCAAAGCGTATTGCTGGGAAAGACAATGGCCTATCAAAATCACCCGCAATTATTACGATTTAAAAGGACGAATCATCCCACAGGAGCCATCGCCAGCTATTTAAGAGAGGTAAATAATGAGGCCCGGAGAAGAGGGTATGCTTTTAACCGAACTAAAATAATAAACAAAAACATTAAGAGCAAACTCCCTGTCACAAGCGGACAGATTGAATATGAATACAACCATCTCCTGGGAAAACTCGAAAAAAGAGACAAGGACCTTCACCACCGCCTCAAGACTGTAAAAACTGTCAAACTTCACCCTCTGTTTGTGCAAGTCAAAGGAGGGGTAGAAGAATGGGAACGAGTCATTTGAGAGATACAAGATACGGCAGTGCCAAAGGAGAGCGATTTATTTTTCAATTGTGCCATCGCGCCCCTTTTCTACCTTTCCTGTGAGGACCTGACACCAATAACAATTTTCCCCCTCAGCTTTCATTTGAAATCACCGAAAACGCCATGAAAAGAGAGACATCATATCCCTTCGCCTTAAAAAACGAATTTATACCTTCTCATACTCGAAGCCATAATTTGCTATCTCCCCAACATGCCTATCTGTTTATTTTTTACCGGGGTAAAATCCTGGTTACAGAGAATGATGGGAAACTCAACATCCCTACTGTTACGCTTGAACACTTTGACCACCAAAATGTCACCTATCGTAGATTTATGGGTATGTATTGTAACACACCATGTTACACTATGGAACTTATTGATATAACATCACATAACGAATCATTCCCACGAATGAATCTCCGCGAATTATTTGGTGCCATTTCAGATGATCTCTTTTCCCTGGCAGGCAAGGCATTGCAGATACTCTCCTGGCATCAAGAAAACAAGTTTTGTGGAAAATGTGGCTCCCCTATGAGCGAGGACACGGGGGAACTGGCCAAACAGTGCACAGCCTGTGGATTTATTGTCTACCCCAGAATCTCACCCGTTGTCATCATGACCATCGAGAAAGATGATACCATATTACTTGGCAGATCTCCGCATTTCCCAAAAGGAATGTACAGCCCACTCGCTGGCTTTGTTGAAGCCGGGGAAACCCTTGAAGAGGCTGTGATCCGAGAAATCCAGGAAGAAGTTGGCATTGAGGTCTGCAATATTTCTTACGCAGCCAGCCAGCCATGGCCCTTTCCGCACTCACTGATGATTGGTTTCAGAACAGAATATTTCAGTGGAGAGATATCAATTGATACCAACGAACTTGAAGATGCACGCTGGTTCCATATTGACAACCTGCCTGTGCTCCCATCACGCATCAGTCTTTCACGTCATTTACTGAACCTTTTCCTGGAAGAGCATGGCAAATAACCGGAGCGTACCAGGAAACCAGCTCATATTTCAATTTTTCCCTCGTTCCCTGGCCGCCTTTTCTGCCTTTCCTGTGGGAAGAGACCACAAAACACCTGGTAATCCTCCGTTCTCTTCAGATATCCCTCCAACGCCCCTGAGCCAATTAAAAAAATAGAATGAGAGGAATGTCCCTTTGGATCTCATAATTAGCAACTTACACATTCCCATTGAAAAAGATGGGATGGATGAATATGTAAAATCCGTTTCTCAAAAGCTGGAGGCAGGAGAAGGCACGTTTTCTATCACCAAAATCCTGAGCAAAGCACTTGATCTGCGGAATCAAGAACAATTTTTCTATAAAATTTCACTGGTTGTCAGTACTACGGCCAGCTTTGTAAACAAGAAAAACTTTCCCCTCTACAGGGAACAGATAGCGCTAAGCAGAAAAATAACAGAGAGCACAGACAGGCCCCTCATCGTCGGTTTCGGTCCTGCCGGAATGTTTGCTGCCCTTGAACTGATCGACAATGGGTTTAAACCCTTCATCTTTGAACGAGGGAAAAAAATCGAGGCCCGCTCTGTTGATGTGCAAAGGTTTATACAAAAAAGAGAACTCAATCCTGAATCAAATATCCAATTTGGTGAAGGGGGGGCCGGTTCTTACTCCGATGGCAAGCTGTTTTCGAGGAGAAACAAGAACACAAGTTATGTCAATCGGGTCTTAAAGACCTTTGTTAAATTTGGTGCGCCTGAAGAAATTGAGTACATCAGCAAACCGCACCTGGGAACCGATGTCTTATGCAAAATAGTTCGCAACATACGATGCTATATCCTGGAGAGAGGGGGGGAAATATATTATAGCGCAAAAATGACAGACCTCCTGATAGCAGAGGGGCGGGCCTCAGGAATTACAATAAATGGTGAAAAGGAGTATCTTTCTTCAAGTATTTATATTGCCTTGGGACATTCTGCCCGCGATACCGTGGAGATGATGCATAACAAAGGTATTGCCATGGAGCAGAGGCCGATTTCTGTCGGAGTGAGAATTGAACATCCAGCGGCAACGATCAATCGTATACGATATGGTGACAAATACTGCAACTTCAAGAAATTAGGGGCTGCCACCTATTCTCTGAATTATACCAATCGCAACATCCGAAGAGGGGTTTATACCTTCTGTATGTGCCCTGGTGGGGAGATAGTGAACGCCTCTTCCGGACAAGGCCTCCTGGTTTTAAACGGAATGAGCTACTCCCGCAGATCATCACCCTTTTCAAATGCCGCCCTGGTGGTAAGCTGTCACACCGCTGATTACAACTCAGCCAGTCCACTTGCCGGCTATGAATTTCAAAAGGATATTGAGCGCAAGGCCTTTCAGGCCGGAGGTGGCGACTGGGAAGTCCCCGCCCAGAATTTGATGCATTTTTTAGGTGAGAAGAGTTCTGCCGGCTTGCCTCGAAACTCATACAAGATGGGAACCGTTACTGCTGATTTGCACGAGATTTATCCTCAATTTGTGACCGAGCAGCTGATGGCCGCCTTTCATACCTGGAAAAAAGAGATGCCCTTATTTGTCTCAAACCAGGCGATATTGCTGGCTGCGGAAACCAGAACCTCCTCACCGGTACGGATTACACGCAATGAAAATTACGAATCAATAAACACAAAAAATCTCTACCCCATTGGCGAGGGTTCCGGCTATACCGGAGGTATAACCAGCTCTGCCGCAGATGCTATCAGGGCCGTGGAAAAACAGGTGTCGCAATGTCAGGCCATCAGGCAAGTCCATCTATCCGGACTCTGAAGTCCGTTTTTTGCAGCAATTTTCTGCCAAGGCTCCTCACTGGAGACTTTAAAAAGCCCATTTCCAGTGCAGAGTTCATTTCCTTATCCAATCCAGAAGGGGAAAAAAGTGGAGGCCAGACTGGAACTGAAAAAATATGCTGGAGGCTGAGGCCATGGCTGGAGGATATCTTTTCCTACCCGCAAACCCTTGACCATGAACCAACAGATGCAACGGCATCACTGATGAGGCTGCAATCGCAGTGAAACAATATGACCCCAAAATACCGTACTACAGGTTCTGGCTCAGTGTATTCGACCGAGTTTGGTACAATGTGTCCCAAGTGTAATAAATCTGCCACCCAATGTACTTGCCGGGAAAAACAACCAGCCCCCGCAAGTGATGGCATTGTCAGGTTAAGAAGAGAAACAAAGGGGAGGAAAGGAAAAGGTGTCACCTTGATAACTGGCCTCCCCCTGGATAATGAGGCACTGAAAAAAATTGCAAAATCCCTGAAACAAAGATGTGGCAGTGGTGGCAGTGTCAAGGATGGAGTCATCGAGATTCAGGGTGATCACCGAGATGTACTGGAAAAAGAATTGAGCCTCCTTGGCTACCAGGTGAAACGGGCCGGAGGATGATTCATCCTCATAATTTCATATTTCCAGGCATTAAAATTTTACATTAGGAATGAGCACCCTTTTACAGGGAATCTCTATACATTATGGCATATACACACCGTCTAGTACTGTACAGTCGCATACAAGGCACCGTTCTCCTGGAATCCGGGGAACGTCTGACCCCTCCCGACGACTGGATCTTTCTTCCAGCCGGAGACGCAGCAATAACCAGGAGTGTAAAGAGCATGGGCGAGACCTGGGTCGTACAGGTTCGCAAAGGCATGCGCCTGATTTCAAAGGGGATATGGGCAAAAGAGGCGCACATCCTGGCAGCCCAAAAGGAGATCGAAGCCAAAAGGACTCGCCCTGAATACGAGAGACGGCGCAAGATGGATCTCGCCAGACGTGAGGCCAAACAGGAGGCATATGTCGGAGATTTTTATGATGAAGTCATCAGATTCCTCAATTTTCATCCAAGATATCAGGATGAGGCGACCCTTCTTGGCAAAAAAGTCACCACTCACGCAACCCCTGTCGGCAGTGGTACAGTGGCAAGAACCGAACGCATCCCCATTGCCAGACGCGCAGAGGCCGCTGTTATCGCCTGGATGCGCCACCAGACGACAGCCTACGACTCCATGCGTATCGCCCGCATCAAGGGGAAACGAAGAGAGATCCGTCAACAGCTCGCCGCAAAATCTGTTGAAATCCTCAAGGCCTATCGCCAGGGACAAGAGCTTGCCGAGAACTGTCCCCTGAAAAAGGCATTGGCCTGCGACCGTGACAGGCCCTTCTCCCCTGCCCCAGATAGTGACAGGCAAAAGGATCAGACCATTCCCCTTACCGGTCCTGAGGTCACATCGGCAGATGCCTGAAAAGGCCCGCATTCCTTGCAGAGTCTGATTACACCTTGGTCAGCAGAGAGAAAGGAGAAGAAGAATTACCTTGATGGGACAAGGTAAAGATCGCAGAAGAACTGTCAAGGGTGTATAGTTACAGTCCCTGAACAGAAATGAAGAAGAACTCTTTTACTGTGGAACAATCAAACGTTACGATTATGCGTGAAAGTCAGAAAAAATTTAAAAGCCCCCCCAAGAGATATCAGCCGCGAGGACTTTCTATTCTCTATGAAGATCATGATATCTTGGTTGTGGATAAAGTGAATGGCCTTTTGACCGTAGGCACTGAAAAAGAAAAAGAAAATACAGCCTATTATCGCTTAACGGATTACGTGCGCAAAGGTATTCAAAAATCAAAAAACCGGATATTTATTGTCCATCGTCTGGATAGAGACACTTCCGGTATTCTTGTTTTTGCTAAAAACGAAAAGGCCAAGCACTATCTTCAGGAAGAGTGGCCGAAATTCAAGAAAAAGTACTATGCCGTAGTGCATGGTACACTCGAGGAGAAAGAGGGGATTATCGCTTCATATCTTGCAGAAAACAGTATTCACAAGATGTATTCTGTCGCTGATCCGGCAAAGGGCAAACTTGCCCAAACCGGCTATAAAGTTCTGAGGGAATCAAAGGAATTCAGTCTGCTTGAGATAGATCTGCTCACAGGGAGGAAAAATCAGATTCGGGTCCATTTTGCCGAAAAAGGGTGTCCTGTTGCCGGAGATAAGCTCTATGGGGGGAAAGAAAAGGCAAAGGGTATCAAGAGACTCGCACTCCATGCCTTCTCCATAACATTCTCCCACCCTCACAGCAAAGAGGAGCTGAGCTTTGAGACAAAAATCCCTCCTTATTTCAATGCACTGCTCACGACTTAGGAGTAAAACACCCTCAGCCATCACTCTGTTTCTTCCCTTCCAACTCGTCCCAGCGATCGTAGAGTTGCTCAACTCGTTGCTGGGCTTGCTGCAGGTCGTCCCAAACCGTTTTCAACTTATGTGAATCCAAGGCGGTTTCAGGTGCATCCATGAGCGTCTGCAGGCGATCCTGCTCCTCCTCTGCCTCCTGGATCTTCTCCTCTATCTGCTCGTACTCCCGCTGATCCAAATAAGAAAGTTTTCCTGCCCGGTTCTTATTCTTCTTTTCCGCTGTCCGCTCGGCAATTGGCTTTGCCAGCTCTCCCTCTTCCTTCTGCCCCTCCTTAAGGTCCGCCAACCACTGTTCATAGTCAGCATAGTAAGTCACCCCACCCTTCCCATCAAAACCAATCACCTGATCACAGACCGAATCAAGGAGAAAGCGGTCATGACTGACCAGAACCAAAGCTCCGGAAAAATCGAGGAGACTCTCTTCTAAGACATCGAGAGAGGGGATATCCAGATCATTGGTGGGTTCATCAAGAAGCAGGATGTCGGCGGGCTGACGCATGAGTTCAGCGATAAGGATACGAGCCTGTTCACCGCCGGAGAGCTGGCCCACCGGGGTCTCCAACTGATCGGCTCGAAAAAGGAAGCGCTGTGCCCAGGAAACCACATGCAGAGAAAGTTCCTGAAACACCACCGAATCTCCGTCTGGAGCAAGGGCGCGACGCAGGCTGATATGGGGATCGATACGCTCTCGCTTCTGATCAAAGCTCACGATGCGCACATCCGGGGCTACCTTGATCACCCCAGAATCTGGTTTAAGGCCAACGGGGTCCGTACTTGAAGCTATAATCTGCATGAGGGTGGATTTACCACACCCGTTTCTGCCCAAGAGCCCGAGTCTAGTCCCTGGCGAGAGGACTATATCGAGGTCGGAAAAGAGTGTTCGCCCCTCATAGCCCTTACTTATGGCGATTGCCTCAAACAGTTTCTTGGTCTTTCGGCCCGTGGTATCAAAATCGATCCGCACCTGTTTCAGGGCTCGATTTCTGCTCTTGACTTCTGAAAGATGCCCCTGCAGCTTATGGGCCTCATCAATACGATACCGTGCCTTGGTAGCCCTGGCCTTGGGACCGCGACTCAGCCATTCTGCTTCTCGACGCATTTTATTGGCCAGTCGTTCCTCCAATTGCTGCTGCTGCTGCAGAAACTCGGCTCGCACTGTGAGAAAACGGGAATATCCACCTTCTACCTGCAAAGACCCTTCCGGGTATACAGCAGAGAGTTCCACCACTCGATTCACGGTATTTTCGAGAAAACGACGATCATGACTGACCAGCAAAAAGGCATTGGGGCTTTCCGGAAGAATACCGGAAAGCATCTTCTCCAACCAGATCACACCCTCAATATCAAGGTGGTTTGTCGGTTCATCCATAACCAGGATATCGGCCTGGACCACGAGACTGCGGCAGATGGACAACCTCTTTCGCCAGCCACCGGAGAGAAGTTGCACGGGGATATTGGTATCGGGAAATTCGGCCCTGGAAAGCAAGGCTTGGACTCTATTAGACCGTTCGGTTTCATCAAGAGGCAGACCATCGAGCGCGGCCTGGAGATTCTCCATGACGCTTGCCTGCTCATCAAAGACATCGGATTGTTCGAGATAGGCGCTTCTGACATGCCGCCTGCTCAAAATCTTTCCCTCATCTGGATCCATGCGTTTACAGACCAGATTAAGAAAGGTGGACTTGCCACTGCCGTTTGGCCCGATGAGACCGATCCGGTCACCGTCATTGATCACCAGATTGATATTTACAAAAAGACGCTGTGCCCCGAAGGACTTACCGAGGCCCTGACAGGTAAGAAGGTGAGACATATATATTTTGCGGTTGCTAAAGAAGAATGAGAAGCGGATATGGATAGAAAAAATCAGAACTCACAGAACTGATTGGGATTTCCTTTTTTATTGAAAATTTTACATACCGCGATTATAACAAAAATGATTTCTTGAACTAAAATAGACAGTGAAGTGTGACTCCCTGTCAGTTCCTTCTGAACATTATATATACACCGGGACCAAGCAAACCGCAATGAGTGACCGTCTGCATATTATTATCTCAGGAGATGCGGGAAGAGCCCGTAGCTTCCTTCTTTCCAGGCGCAGGCTGCGATTAACCATCTTGGCCTCTGTTTTCACCTTCTTTCTCTTAGGTATTGCCTGTTTTCAGACGGTACGTCTGTTAACTGTCAAGGCTGATCTGGACCAGCAAGTAGTCCAACTGGCCACTGAACTGGAGAAGAGTAATGCTCGCAAAAAACTGCTTGCCAGCCAGGTCAACAATCTCCGACAGTTGAATTCCGGCCAGGCGGCAGCCTTTCTCGAGGAAAAGACAACGCTGCTCAACGAAGCTGTCACTGAACTTGAAGAACGGAGCAACCTGATCGAACAGATCATGTGCAATATCGGCATAGACGTTGCAGATGTCCAGGAAGAGACAAGCAACTCCGGCGGCCCTTATCTCGTCCCTCGAGAAACTCTGGGCAAAGACCTTCTTTATCGCTCCGATCGTTACCTGAACACCTTTAACTACCTCCCCCTGGGCCGACCGGTTCCCGGCCCCATAACCTCCCGTTTTGGCCACCGGGCCGACCCGGTAAACGGCAGAAAAGGTTTCCATGAAGGTGTTGACATGCGCGCTCCCAGTGGACAGGCAATCAAGGCGACTGCGGACGGAGTTGTGACCCAGGCTCGCTTTAATGGCAGTTATGGTCGTTACATTGAAATCGATCACGGAAATGGCTATGTGACAAAATTTGCCCATATGAAAAAATTCCTGGTCAAAAAAGGCGCCACGGTCAAACGAGGTCAGGCCATCGGCAAGGTTGGCAACAGCGGACGTTCGACCGGACCTCACCTGCACTATGAGATCTGCCTCTATGACAAGCCAGTCAATCCGAAAAAATTCATGCGGGTGGACCAGCTCGTTCAGCCGTCTGTTATCCCTCAGCTCGTGGCCAAAAAAATAAAAACCCGGAAAAATATTCTAGTCGCTGAAAACAAACCTGTACCGGCCACAGCTTTGGAGAAGTAGCATGTCTCTCTTCAGCAAAAAAAACAGTTTCGAACAGGAAACTCAGAGGGCGGAAAAAGAGGCTATTTCTTCCATCATCGACATCAAGATGGTGATCAAAGGGGAACTCTCTTTTGAAGGCAAAGCCAGAATAGACGGAACTGTGCAAGGGAATATCACAGGAGAATACCTGATCCTCAGTGAAAGCGGGAAAATCATAGGCGACATCAATGTCGCATCTTTTGTCTGTCACGGTACCATAGAGGGCAATATAACGGCTAACCTGGTAACAGCAAGAAAGACTTGTCAGATCCATGGCTTGGTTGAAAGCAACAGCCTCACTGTAGAACCCGGTGCCAGCCTCAGTGGGGAACTCAAAGTTGCCGCCTCCAGAGAACTGCATCTGGTCAACAACGATGCCAACAGTTCCAATCTCGCCGCAGAAAAAGCAGCCAAGGGTTAAAAGGAAAAGTTTCATGCAACCAAGTGACCTTCCTGCCCCTGCCAACCGTCTATCCTGCCCCAGCTGCGGCAACGATAGCGATTTCTACGAAATTGCCGAAGATGTCGTTATCACCACCCACTACATCCAAAATCAGGATGGAAGCTTTACCCCGGAAGCGGACGACTCTCAGATATTGGGCGAAATCAAACTTATTTGCGGCCAATGCCAGGAAGATCTCAGCGAATTCCATCAACGATTCTCAGAAATGCTCTTTTGACCAGCCAGCGACGTATTTTAACAGAAAACAGTGCACTGCCCTCGGTTTTTCATAAACTGCGGGCGGGAGATATTATTGCCTGCAGGCTCCGCCTGAAATATGAAGAAGAGCATCTCCTCCTTGATCTGGTGGAACGTGGAGTGCAGCTCATTCCATCCGCCACTTCCCAGCTGGCCAGTCGCTCCAAAACATTCCAAGCCCGTCTCCTTGGGCCCCTGATGCTTCCTCAGACCACAGTCATATATGACATACACGGTCTCCTGGAAACAGTTTCATTGTACGGCAGGCACTGTATCAAAAAAGTTGTTTTCAAGCACGATCGAAAAAACGCCGGCCTGGGAATCCATCTCTTTCACAACATCGAAGATGTGTACACCCAGGCAGCCAACAACGTCCTCCCCTACCCCTTTGTCCTCCAACCCTTTGTTGCAGACAGTATTGATGTACGAGTTGTTTTTCTCGACGACTATATGGAAGCCTATGAACGGCACAATCCCGATAATTTCCGTAACAACCTGCACTGCGGAGGCAAGGCCATTCCCTACCACCTCACTGAGCAGCAAATGAAACTCTGCCATGAGGCCATGCGACGAGGTTCATTTCCTTACGGACATCTGGACCTTATGATCACCAAAGAGGGCGAAACGTACCTGGCGGAGATCAATCTCCGTGGTGGAATTCGTGGAGCTTTCATCGACCCAGACACCTACCGTAAAAAAGTACAGGCAATAGAAAAGAAAATCCTGGAGAATAAAATCCAGAGACTCTCTTGAATCCCTACTCCTGAGCGCCGAAATAACACGCCTCGACAGTGTAGTTGAGGACCGGGAAAACCAACTCACTCCTCTCCATATCGTAAAACAAAAAAAAAGGAGTTGCCTTACGGCAACCCCTTTTTTTAACTCATCTAAAACCTACAGTTATCTAATTATACACAACCGGTGGGTTTTGGCAGACCAGCCATCTTACAAGCACCTTTACCTGGTCCTGAAGGGAACAGTTCGTAGATCCTTTTCAGAGGAAAGCCAGTGGTCTTGGAAAGGATACGTACCATAGGAGCGATACCGTTTTTCTTGTAGTACTCACGAAGAGCATCAATCACTTTGTTATGCTCGTCGGTCAGCTCACTAATACCCTCAACAGTCTTTACATAGTCGATCCAATTGTCATTCATGTCATCCATGCCATTGAGCAAGAATCCATCCTCATCACAATTATAGCTGATTCCATTGTGTTCTATTGTAGGCATCCTAAATCCTCCTTAAAAATATTGTTTTGTGTGGCTTTCACCGTTTTCTGTTTCTAAAGTACTGATCGTTTTTAAAGTATTGAAGGCCTAATTACTATAAACCAGGAAGTTTGTCAAGTGAATGGCTCATCATTCTCTGCCTTAAACTCAACTCCTCATAACATATTGTAACATCGACATTTTCCCAAGCCTTATCCCAGGCGTGCCAGCAAGATAATAATTTTACAGGCCAGAAAAAAAACACCGGTATTATCATCTGTTAACGGAAGTTATTACAGCACGACTATTCATCAATATCCCTTTCCTGCCTATCAACTTGCTTACACCGCAGGGTAAATGTTTACCCACCTGAAACACTGCAGAACCGGCAGACTACAAATGCAACTCATTTTTTTTCCTGTAGCAAAATAATTATTAAAGCCTTTACCTGATATAAATTCTTAACTAAAATCAGAGGAACCTGGTGCTGAGCGTTCAGCAATACACTCGTTTTTTCTTGCACTGACTTCAGAGAAGATGTAAATTTTTTTTAAAATTCTTAAATAATTAAAAAAGTGAGGATCCTTGATGATCCAGACACCAAAGTCTTGAAGACTTTTCCAGCGACACGTATCTCTGGTTTAATCGAGACTTATCCCTGCCACAAGACATGTATATGGGTGGAAAGAAAGACACCCCAACCAACGACAATTCATTCAAAACGACAGAGAAATAATTATGCTGCAAATTTTTCGCGACAAAGCCCAGTCAACCTTCATCCAGGCAATTGTTCTGGTTATCGCCCTGGTTTTTATCTTCTGGGGAGTGGGAACCAACATGATGGGCAGTCGCGAGGCCGCCATCGTCGTCAACGATGAAGAAATTAGTTTTCAAGAATACCAACAGGTCTACGACAAACTCCTTTCCGACTATCGTCAACAATTCGGAGGTTCGGTCCCCGAGGAATTACTCCAGACCCTAGGCCTGAGCCAACAGGTAAAAAATCAACTGATCCAGGGGGCACTCCTTCGTCAGGGGGCCACTAGCATGGGACTGATGGCCTCTGCTCCTGAAATACAGCGACGTATCCAGGGAATGGTTCAGTTCCAGGAAAACAACTCCTTTGATCTAGCCAAATACCAATCCATACTCGCCAGCAATCGCCTGACACCTCACAAATTTGAAGCAGATATCCGTCACGATATGCTCTCGGGAAAAGCCATCACCTCAATAGTGGATTTTTCCACTATCGTTGCCGACACGGAGATTCTTGACAGATTTCAAGAGGACAAAGAAAGCCTCTCCCTCCTTTTTACCACAATCAGACCGCTGGACTTTCATGACCAGGTGATGGTCGAAGAAGAAAAGCTGCTGACCTGGTTCGACCAGAACAAAGAGGCCTATAAAACCGCACCCCGGATCAAACTCAAATTTCTTTCCTTTCCGTATGACAATGAATTAAAAAACCTCACTGTCAGCGATGAACAGATCGAAAAGAGTTATCAAGAAAACCTTGCCCGTTATCAAGAACCTGAGAAACGCCATGCAAGGCACATTCTTCTGAAAGCCGATGAAAACAGTACAGCAGAAACCCACGCAAGTCAGCTGGCCAAAGCGGAAGAAGCCAAGGCGAAAGCCAAGGCAGGGGAAGATTTCGCCATCCTGGCCCAAACCTATTCCGAGGGACCGACAAAAGCGAATGGCGGTGATCTCGGCAAGTTCAGCAGAGGCCAAATGGTTGAACCCTTTGACGATGCTGTGTTCTCGATGCAGGAAGGAGAAATCAGCGAAATCGTCAAAACCAGGTTTGGTTACCATGTCATTCTTTTGCAAGAAATCCTGCCTGCAACAACCCGCCCCTTAGCTGAAGTTCGTGAGGAACTTACAAAAGAGCTCAAAAATGGCCTGGCACGGCCTGCTGTCTTCCAAAAAGCCAATGATGCCTACGAAGGAATTATTGCCGCAGGAAGCCTGCAAGAATATGCGCGGCTCACCCCTGATACCACCATCCTGGAAACAGATTTCTTTTCCCAGTCAGACTTTCCCGAACAACTGGATAAGGACCCAATCGTCCAGGATACGGCGTTCTCGTTAAAAAACGGGGAACTCAGTTCACTGCTCGAATCTCCTAACGGCTACTCTGTTCTTTATGCAGAGGCCATAGAGGAACCCACTGTTCCTGAACTGGACAGTATCCGAAAGAAAGTAACTGAAGACTATACCGCTGAACTGGCAAGAACCTTGGCTCTTGGAAAAAGTGAAGAACTCCTTTCCGCACTCATATCAGGGTCCCCATTTACCGAGGCGTCAAAAGCCCTGGGGGTCGAAGTCAAGAGCGCTACCCTTCTCAGGAATTCCACTGGCTCCGAAGCCAACGGTTTTCCCCCATCCTTAGTACAAAATGCCTTTACCTTGAGCAACGACACTCCCCTTCCTGAAAAAACGGCAACAGTTGGAGACGACTTCTTTATCTACCAGTTTTCCGAGAGAAAACTGCCTGATCCTGCAGGATTGACCACTGATGAAAAAGAACGCTATCGAGCTGAAATTCTCCGCACCAAGCAGGATGGCCTCCTGATCGCCTGGCTGCGCCACCAGGAGAAAAATGCCAAAATTTATAGCAACAAAAACCTCTGATCGCAGCAGAAAGTACGCATCTCCGTTATTGATGATTTTCTCACTCACTGCAGTGGTCCCCAGACCCTGCAGTGAGTGAGAATCCCGCGAGAAGGCATGGCATTAGAGAAAGAGTTCACTCCCTGTTCTTTCTCAATTTTCTGACCATATCACCATACACCAAACGACCACCCTTCACTCTGCACTGTTCGCCGAAAAGCTTCTGCTCTCCCCTTCAACATTTGCACTTGCCAGGCAGAGGGAACCGATTCGACCACCCTCTTTTCCCTGCCCTTCTCCTTTGCGAACCTCCCCCACAGCACCTATCGCAAGGCAAGGCAGACAAGGTGACCATACCTCCTCAGGAGTCTGTCGGATTGAGAGATTCGTAACGCAACTCAGAGAAATCCCGACCAGATTTGCATGGATTCGCGGCGAACAACACGCCCCTTAAACGAAAAGCCATGAAAATATGAACCGATTAGTCAAATTTGCAGCAGAATTATGTCTAAGTCCGATAGGCTCCTAGCCACTTGACATCGCTTCTTTTTCCCCCAATCAAAAGAGGAGGAGTTCTCTTTTACAGAGGTTTTTTTGCAGGCAGAGCTGTATTCTTTTCACCTAAAGATGCTCTTTTTCATACGTTTATTGGCCAGACATGATATAATAGGGTGTTTTGGCCCATCGCCTTCCGCAGCATGCGTTGCGGGACTCTTTCCAGGACCCCTTAAGGGGTGTAAGACTAAGCAGACAATATGCCAGACTCGATTGACAAGTTTCTCCTACAATACGACAGACTCAGCCCCTTTGAGCAGACCCTTCTCCAATTTCTCTCAGTTATTTATGAACCGGCCCACAATACTCTTATCGTCAACTGCCTGAGAGAACTCGATATTCGCAGTCCCCGCGGTAATCGGCCCACCGCCGCCAATCTAAATCATTATTTTTCGAAATTTCGACAGGCCGGTCTTCTTACAAAAAACCATCAGTGCCCACAATCCCTTGTGGAAACCCTTAGCCGTATAGCTGTAAAAAACGGAAGATTTGAAGAGTTCGCCAAGGTTATCCGCGACGAGGCCCCGGTCTCCTACTACTACGGGAAATGGACGACCCGTTGCTGGCGGGCCATGCGAGAGATACGTATTGGCATTTACACCCAAAACTTTGAGCTCATAGACAGTGCTCTGGAATTCCTGTCAGGCCAATGCCGGGACATCTTGTCTTCTTTGCCGCCAACAGTTCAAGTTGCAACAAGCCCCTTTGATCCTATCTGGTTCAGAAGCCTGGCCCCCTCATTTCAATTCTTTCTCCTCGATACTATTTTCCGCCATGGCTTTTCCATTCTTCATAGCTATTCTGAGATCCTTACTTATCTTCAGGAAGAAACCGGCCTTGAAAAACCGAACAGTGACGAGAAAGTACCTTTTCAGCGCCTCCTCTTTACCCAGTTACTTTTCAGAGGCAGACTGGAAGAGGCCCAAAATCTTGTTTCGGAAAACAGTGAGGTTTTTTGTGGAACAGGAGCTGCTGGTGTCCTCGCCTTTCTCTCCGGAGACAGTGATAGCACGCCAGACTTATTTCAAACAGATCTCGACTTTCTCTCCGACCTCAGCGGCAGTGAAAATGTCGCTTTTTTCGGTGCGACAGGTCTTCTCCACACCCTCGCCAGTCTCCAGATAGAGCAGACAGACCCGGAGCAAAAGGTGGCCCAGCAGATTGCCATCGCCTTGACCCTCTTCCCAGGCAATGTCGAAGAGAGGGCATACCAGATACTCGCTGCTTTCCTGCAGGCCAGACATAACAACACCCTCCTCAATGAGTCTCTGGGCTTTCATAAAGATGAAGAACCGCACAGCCTGACCATCCTTTTTACTGCCCTGTGCCAGTACTGGTTAAATTCCAGTCTCCAGCCCGATGTAAAAGAACAGGTTGATGCCCTTTATCAACAAGCCCTTGCCAATGATTTTCACTTCTTCAGCCTTAACCTGGCCGCCATCCTGGCCGGAATCGGTCAAAATGCTGAAGAAAACAACTCCGTTGTCAAACGTCTCCAGGAGACAACCGGTCTTTTTCCCCTTATCAATGTCCTCAAATCGGAAGAACCATGGAAACGGAACCTGAAAGCCCTGATTCAGATCACCTCTTCTCCCCAGGAAAATAATATTTCCCAGAGTGAGCGACTGATCTGGATGATAGACGACAGAAAAGGAAAGATACAAATCAGCCCCAAAGAACAGAAACTGAATCCCTCCGGAGCCTGGAGCAAAGGCAGACCCATATCTCTTTCCCGCCTCTATTCCGGTAAACTTGTATACCTGACGATTCAGGACAGAAAAATTGCCACATCCATTCAAAAGAAAGTAAACCCAGAGACCCACGGAGTCAGTTATTCCTTTGCCATGGATAAGGCCCTGCCGGCAATGATCAACCACCCTCTCCTCTTCCTTGCTAAATCACCAGCCACCCCTGTGGAATTTGTGTCCGGAGAACCGGAGCTGCTGGTGGAAGAAAGAGGTTCCCAACTCCATATCCGATTTTCCCAAAAGATCTCAGACGACAACATCACAGTCTTTCACGAAACTCCCACCCGCTACAAGATTATCGAAATCAACGACAACCACAGAAGAATCGCCCAGATCACCGGCGAAAACGGCCTCACAGTACCCATCGAAGCCAGCGATCAAGTCCTGACGGCCATCGGTAATATTTCTTCCTTTATGACCGTCCATTCAGCCATTGCCGCCGACGCGACAGCGGACAGCGAAGGAAACATAGAGTTTGTTGAGGCCGATCCATCTATCTATATGCACCTGCTCCCCTATGGCACCGGCTTCAGACTGGAAATGTTTGTCAAACCTTTTGCCGAAGGAGGTCATTACCTCAAACCGGGACAGGGAGTCGAAAACATCATGGCCGAGGTGCGGGGCCGCCGCCTGCAGACGAAACGCAATCTGGCCCTGGAGGAACAAAAGGCAAGGGAAATTGAAGAATCCTGCCCCATCCTTGACCTGGCCATTGACCTGGAACAGGAAAATGATCGTGAGTGGCACCTGCAGGATCCTGATGACTGCCTCCACGCCCTGCAGGAATTGCAGAACATTCAAGACCAGGTCATTATCGAATGGCCTGAGGGAGAGAAACTGAGTATCAGCCACCAGGCCTCGTTGAAAAATCTCAATCTCAAGGTCCGTACCAACCAGCAGAACTGGTTTGCACTTTCAGGTGAACTCAGAATTGATCAGGATACTGTCATTGAACTGCGGGAACTCCTGGCCAAGGTCAAAACGGCCCATGGACGGTTCATCCAGATCGGAGAGGGCCAGTTTCTGGCTCTGACTCAGGAATTCAAAAAGAAGCTGGAAGAAATCAACCTGTTTGCCGAGGGGTATGGGGGAGAGGACGACGAAGAACTGCTCATCCACCGCCTGGCCGCCATTCCCCTGGAGAAGCTGGTTAACGAGGCCCAGTCCGTCGTTGACGAGGGCTGGAAAAATCAGATCCGCAACATCCATGAAAGTCAGACCTTTGTTCCTCAGCTTCCGTCAACGCTCCAGGCCGAACTCCGTGATTACCAGATCGAGGGCTACAACTGGCTCTCTCGTCTCGCTTACTGGGGTGTAGGAGGCTGTCTTGCCGATGATATGGGACTGGGAAAGACGATCCAGTCTCTGGCCATCGTCTTGTCTTTGGCCTCTGATGGGCCTTCGCTGGTGGTAGCCCCTACCTCTGTCTCCAACAACTGGCAGACCGAGGCAAATCGCTTTACGCCTACACTGACTATTAAAACCCTGACGGGAAAAGACAGGGCTCAGACCATACAAGAGCTTGGTAAATTCGACCTGCTGATCACCACCTACACCCTCCTTCAGCAGGAAAATGACCTGCTCTCCTCTGTCAAGTGGCAGACAGTGATCCTCGATGAAGCCCAGGCCATCAAAAATGCGGCGACCAAACGCTCCAAGGCCGCCATGGCCCTTCAGGCTCAGTTCAAACTGCTCACCACCGGTACTCCGGTGGAAAATCACCTTGGAGAGCTGTGGAATCTCTTCCACTTCATCAATCCAGGCCTTCTCGGGAGTCTGAATCGCTTCAACGAGCGTTTCGCTATTCCCATCGAACGCTACCGCAACCGTGAGGCGCGGCTAAAACTCAAAAAACTCATCCGCCCTTTTATCCTCCGTCGCATCAAATCCGAGGTCCTTGAAGAACTGCCACCACGTACTGAAATCACCCTCGAAGTAGAAATGAGCGAAGAGGAAATGCTCTTTTACGAGGCACTGAGGCAGAACGCCCTGGAAGTTTTGGAAAACAGCAGAGAAAAAAAGGCCCGCCACCTCCAGATCCTCACCGAAATAATGAAACTGCGGCAGGCATGTTGTAATCCCAGACTCATTGCCGCCGACACGCGTATTGCCAGTTCCAAGCTCAAGGTCTTTGCCGCAGTGGTAGAAGAGCTGCTCGGTGGAAACCACAAAGCCCTGGTCTTCAGCCAGTTCATTGGCCACCTCTCCATTCTCCGGGAGTATCTTGACAAGAAAGGAATCGAATACCGTTATCTGGACGGTACCACCAGCACCATTCGTCGTAAACAGGAAGTCGACGACTTTCAGGCGGGAAAAGGAGATCTCTTTCTCATCAGTCTCAAGGCAGGCGGGCTCGGCCTCAATCTAACCGCTGCCGACTATGTCCTCCACATGGATCCATGGTGGAACCCAGCAGTTGAAGATCAGGCCTCGGATCGAGCTCATCGCATCGGCCAAACCAGACCCGTCACCATTTACAGACTCGTCTGCCAGCGTACCATTGAAGAAAAAATCGTCAAATTACATCAGGAAAAACGAGACTTGGCGGGCAGCCTTCTGGAAGGATCTGACATGAGTGCCAAAATGAGCAGTGAAGATCTCTTGGATTTGATAAGAGGAAGCTGACAATAAGTACGTTCACTCGTTTAGGAGGCGATTCCGGATCAGAGCGAAGAAACTCATTCCCCGGCCCTGAAAAAACCAGCCCAGGTGGCTGTCACAGCTTCGACAGACAGCCACTTGCCAGGTCGTGCCTGCAAACCATGAAAAATGGCTGGAAGGCACTCCTTCCTGCCTGCAGCCCACGGCATCAGCAAAACAAGCAATCTCAAACACCAGACCTGCCGGATTAAAGAAGGCGTGACCATGGAGGCCGTTTACCTCCATGGCCTGGCTTGTATCTGTTATGACCAGACGACAGAGACTGCAGAGCAGTTTCTGTTCCTTCTCAGACCTCTTCTCTGCGGATCGGTCCGTAAGCAGGGGAACGGCCCACTCCTCCCCTCTACCACGGAGAAAGAGAGAGGCCATCCTGCGGCAATCAGATTGAACTTCTGCTCTGCCACCTATAACGTCGTGTATATTGTTATCCCTTCTTTTTTTGGGCCTTATAGTACTCCACAATAGCATGGGTCATATCTGGTATGGTATACGATTCAGGTTGGACATGGACCTGCAAGCCGTTATCTGTCACAGTCTTTGCAGTAATTGGTCCAATCGCAGCGATTATCACATCACGCATAAGAATATTAAGCTCATTACGATCAGCAGCACTGACCATGGAAAGAAAATTGCGCACAGTTGAAGAACTGGTAAAAGTCACCATATCAACATCTCCAGACTCGAGCAGCTCACGCAGCTGTTCCCTTTTCCCCTCTGGAGCCACATTCTGATACACCGGGGCCACTGTTACCTGGGCTCCGGCACCACGCAAGGTTTCCGGAAGGATCTCCCTGGCCTTTATGGCCCTTGGAATAAGGATTTTTCTCCCTTCCACGCCCTGGTCAAGAAGACTTTCTGCCAATCCTTCTCCGGTAAAAACTGAAGGGAGAAGATCTGCCCGGACGCCATAATTCATAAGAAGATCTGCCGTTGCCTTTCCCACAGCTGCAATCCCAGGTCCCTTCATATCCCTGGCATCCCTGCCCATGCGGTACAGACGCTCGAAAAAGTAATTGACAGCATTGAGAGAAGTGAAAACGATCCAGTGATACTCTTCCAAACGATCAAGTTCCTCATCAAGAACGTCATACGAGTCCACAGGTTCAATCTGGATCGTCGAAAACTCTACACAATTGGCCCCGGCTTCTTCCAGGCCAGCCACCAGCTCTGAAGCCTGCTCCCTGGTCCTGGTAACCACTATCCGTTTCCCGAACAGAGGACGTTTTTCAAACCAGTTGATGGTATCACGCAAGGTTACCACTTCACCGACTATTATCAGAGCAGGGGGTTTAATATCAGCCCCCTGAACGATCTCGGCAATGGTCTCCAGAGTTCCAACAACCGAACGTTGTTCCGGGGTAGATGCCCAGCGAACCACTGCCACGGGTGTTTTAGGGTCTCTTCCATTGTCGATGAGATGTTTGACAATAATGGGTAGATTTTTGATACCCATATAGACAACCAATGTCCCTGCCCCAGTCGCAAGTTTGGCCCAATCAATCTTAGAGCCGGGTTTTGTCGGATCCTCATGACCGGTGAGAAAGGCAACCGACGCAGTGTACTCCCGATGGGTAATGGGAATCCCGGCGTAGGTAGCAGCAGCCGTGGCCGAGGTCACTCCGGGGACCACCTCAAAATCCACTCCGGCCTTGGCCAGGACTTCGACTTCCTCACCGCCACGCCCAAAGATAAAAGGATCTCCCCCCTTGAGACGAACCACGGTCTTTCCGGTCAAGGCCCAATCCACCAGCATCTGGTTGATCTCTTCCTGAGTATGGGTATGCTTCACACCACCTTTTTTTCCAGCATAGATCAGCTCCGCCCCTTTTGGCACATGTTTGAGGAGTTTGGGACTGGCCAGATAGTCATACACCACCACCTCTGCCTTGCCGAGGAGGTATTTCCCACGCACGGTTATCAATCCTGGATCACCGGGACCTGCACCTACCAGATACACCTTACCAGGCCGCTTTGTGCTTGTTTGTTCACTCATAATTATCCAACAACTGGATCCAAAGATCCTAAATAAATTTAATAAATCATAACATTACGTTTCTCATACAAGAAAAATCCCCTTACTGTTCACGGTGCTTTTTCTTAGCAGCTTTCACTCAATTCATCAAGTAAAGATGCGGCAAGAAGGGGAATCATCAACTCGTGGTGTCCGGTAACATTGTACCCTCGCCCTCCCTGAGCAGTAGGCCTGAGAACCACGTTAGTCAGGGAACGGTACTGTTTTATAAAATCAAAATTAGCTGTGGTGAAATTATCCACCCGATGGCCAAGATTTCGTACCAGGGTCAGGGCCTTTAAAAAAACTTCGGGCAGCAGGACGGCAGAGCCGATATTGAGATAGGCCCCTCCCTGCAGACCCGCCACCTCACTACAGAACAGACGAAAGTCATGGTGCGATGTCGTTCCGATATCAGCTCCTGAGGCAGAAGGATGGATATGGATGATATCGGTGCCAATGGCGACATGGACAGTAACCGGAATTCCAAGCTTAGCGGCCATTGCCAACAGGCTCTTGTCGTTATGAGGATACTCTCTGGCAAGGAGATATTCCCCCACGGCCTGTCCCATACCCATACCCTCTCTGGCCCCCAGAGCAATGGCACCGTTTAGCACCTCGCCGGTCTCTCGAGCCGCCCCAAAGGCCCCATCAGCCAACACATCCCCCACCTCTTCCGAAGTGGATCCTGCCATAGCGATCTCAGCATCGTGAATAATACAGGCCCCATTCATGGCCAGGCCGCTAATAATGGAACGTTCCATCAGATCAATAAGAATCGGGTTGAGCCCCACCTTAATCACATGAGCTCCCATTCCCACCAGGATTGGCCTGCCATTGCGATGGACCTCGGCCAGACAGCGAACAAGTTCGGGAAAATCATGGCCGAGAAGCTGATCTGGAAGCGAGGCAAGAAAACTGCGCAGAGTGGAATTTTCTTTGAGAGGCGTTCCAAAATGGTCCACTGTGACCTTGGAATACCGATCATGGAGAGAATAGGTCTGCAGGCCACTGAAATCAAGAGGTTCAATTTTCACCAAAGATCTCCCTTTCCACGAGTTCACAGAGCAGATGCTCCACCCAGAGATGAACTTCCTGGATATGGGCCGTCTTCGCTGCCGGGACATTCAAGGTAAAGTCGGCGATTTTTCCTAACTCACCACCGTCTCCACTCAGTCCACCGGTGAGAACGGCAGTACGCATGCCGATTTCTTTAGCGGCTTCTATCCCCTTGATGACATTAACGGAGCCGCCACTGGTGGAAATCCCCAGGGCCAGATCCTCGGGTTTTCCTAAGGCCTGTACCTGCTTGGAGAATATTTCATCAAAAGAAAAATCATTGGCGATGGCAGTAATCGTCGAAGTGTCTGTGGTCAAAGCAATGGCAGCCATGGGCCTGCGGTTAATGAGAAAACGATTCACAAATTCAGCAGCCATGTGCTGGGCATCGGCGGCACTGCCACCGTTACCAAAAATAAGGATTTTGCCCTGCCGGCGGATGGTCACCACCATCTGACAGGCCAGTTCCACAATAGCCTTGCCACTCTCCTTGACAAAGGCCTCTTTGGCCAGCACGGAATTTATCAATGCATTGGCGACAAGATGTTCCATAACAATTCAGCTCCACAGGAAAAGATAAACAAGCGATTACAGGGAAAAGACGGCCATGAGCCTGGCCCCTATAAATGATTACGAATTTTACCCATACCGTGGGCAGGATCTAACCCGCAGTCCTCCGCAAAATCTCCTGCGAGGCCGACAAGGACAGCATCACCTTCGTTGCAAACATAACAACAATCTCGACAGACCAACAGGTTACCTGCGAGTATGTTCATCTCTGTGATTCAGATCTGCAGCACTTTTCAGCATCTCGTAACGATCTTGATGAGAAATGAGGGTTAAACAAAGCCAGAAGATAAAAGATCTTGGCCAAAAAGGCAAAAAAAAATGGGCATACCAGCAGTTGCCGCCAGTATGCCCAGACCAAAAAGACTCTCTTATCCTGATATTAAAGGATCAATCCAGCTCTGCAAGGATAGCGTTTGTAACTTCTTTGATAGACTTGGAGCCATCCACAGAAATCACCTTGGCACTGCCAGCCTTAAAGTAGTTAACCGCTGCCATGGTTCCAGTCTTGGTATCGTAGTAGATGTCATGGCGTTTATTAATGGCATCCACATCCTGATCATCGGCACGGGCACTCAGCTCGCCACCGCAGACGCGACAAACCAGCTTTCCATCTTTTTCAACAGGCTTGATGGCATCAAAGGCAATGTGATTGGGATGATTGTTGTCATTGGCGCAGAGACGACGTCCCATAATACGCTCTTTAGCGATCTCACGATCAAGAACGATCTCCATAATATAATTAAGAGCCATTCCTGCCTCTTTGAGGGCCTTGTCCAAGGCCTCTGCCTGGGCAAGAGAACGAGGGAAACCATCAAGCAACCATCCTTTTTCCTTTGATTTGGCCAGGGTTTCAAGGACCATGGGGATAGTGATTTCATCAGGAACCAGATCACCACGCTCAATAAATTCCTTGGCTTTTTTGCCGAGCTCGGTTCCGCCTTTGATATGCTCACGGAAAATGGCACCAGATTCGATATGATCCATATTGTACTTGTCTTTAACAATGGCACCCTGGGTTCCCTTACCACTGCCGTTTGGTCCAAATGCAAGAATATTTACAGCCATATTTGTCTCCTTTAAGCAAATTGTATAGGCCTGGTCACAAGCCCGAAAAGATAATATTGGTTCTGTAAAAAATCTCATCAACAGGAACGGGAAAGAGACGAACTCTCCCCAATTCACTGGAGCTGACAGACATTTTTCTTCAGAACCGGAAAAACGGATACAATCAGTACTTGTCCGAACTAGTTTGTGAATGAATACTCACTCAAAAACAGCAGATTAGAAATATAATCCAAAAACAAAACCCTCGCCACTAAAATATCCGCTCTTACTTTTTGACTTTCCCAAGGAAAGAGAGTACTTTTCAAGCTGAAAATTAGGTTTCTTTTCATCATTCACTGACTGTCACGTCCCTTATCTTGTGACTAACAATAACACAACACAGACAACACCCTATGAAACAGATACATGTTGGCCTCATTGGTTTTGGTACCGTAGGCCGTGGACTGGCACAGACCCTTCACGAGCAAAAAGACCGACTCCTCCGCAAGATAGGAACCCAGATAGTCCTTTCCCGGATAGCCGATATCAGCATTGATTCTCTTCCGGAACCATTCAGCGACATCACCCTGTCAAAAGATGCCGGCGATATCTTCAGCGATCCGAAAATCGATATCGTGGTGGAACTGATCGGCGGCATGGAGCCGGCACGGACGTTTCTTCTGGAAGCGATCAAAAATGGAAAGCATGTTGTCACCGCCAACAAGGCCCTGCTCTCTATCCATGGAAAAGAAATTTTTGAGGCCGCTGTAGCCAATAAGGTAGAAGTTGGATTTGAGGCCAGCGTAGGAGGCGGCATTCCTGTCATCAAATCCCTGAAAGAGGGCCTGGTGGCCAACCGTATTGAATCCATCATGGGCATCATGAACGGCACCGCCAATTACATCCTCACCAAGATGACCGACCATGGTGTTCCCTTTGCCGAAGTATTACAGGATGCCCAGCAACAAGGATTTGCCGAGGCCGACCCCACCTACGATGTAGAGGGTATCGATACCGCCCACAAACTTGCCATCCTTATGACCATAGCCTACGGTAAATATGTCCACCTCAATGACATCCATACCGAAGGAATCAGCAATATCAAACCCATTGATATTGAATTTGCCCGGGAATTCGGCTGTCGTATCAAGCTCCTGGCCATCAGCCGCAACCATGGCTCTCACGTGGAAGCCAGGGTACACCCCACCATGGTCCCCGAATCACATATGCTGGCCAATATCAACGGGGCCTATAACGCTATCTATTTTACCGGCGACACAGTAGGCAATGTCCTCCTTTACGGTCTCGGTGCCGGAATGATGCCCACCGGCAGTGCAGTGGCCGCCGATGTGGTGGATATCGGACGCAACATCCTCTGCAATTCTATCAACAGGGTACCGGCACTCTCTTACCTGCCAGAGAACATTGGCATCCCAAAAATCACCCCCATGACAGAGCTGACCTGCCCCTACTACTTTCGCATCACGGCCATGGACAAACCCGGAGTCCTGTCAACCATCTCCGGAATTTTCGGAAAGCACAATATCTCCATAAAATCCGTTATCCAAAAAAGCCGTCATGAATATGAACCGGTCTCCATCGTCATCCACACCCATGTGGCCAATGAGGCGGCAGTGCAAGAGGCAATCAGCGAAATCGATGCCTTGGACGTCTGTACTGAGGCCGCAGTAAAAATCCGTATCCTCCGGGATACAAAGTAAAACCTCAGGAAACCGATGAAATATCTTATTCTTGTAGGTGACGGCATGGGAGACCTCCCCTTGCCTGAGCTGGAAAATCGTACCCCGCTGGAAGCGGCCCGAACCCCGACCCTGGACAGTCTCTGCCAGCGGGGAGAGCTTTTCCTCACTCGTACCGTGCCCGTTGGCTACCCACCCGGCTCTGACGTCGCTAACCTTTCCCTGCTCGGCTACAGACCTGAAGAGTACTACAGCGGCCGTGCCCCACTGGAAGCTGCAGCCATGGGAGTAAAGCTTAGCCCAGACGAAACTGCCTTCCGCTGCAACTTCGTAACACTTCAGCGAGAAGCCGGAAAAAAAGTCCGCCTGATCGATTATTCAGCAGGCCATATTTCCAGCGACGAGTCCCACCAGCTTATTGAAGCCTTGGAGAAAACATGCAGCACAGACCGATTCCATTTCAAGGCCGGAGTCAGTTACCGGCACATCCTGGTCGTGGCAGGTGAGTATCCTGTTCTGGATACCGTGCCGCCCCATGATCACATTGAAAAAGATGTCACCACCCCATGGCAGCGCTACATGAACGCCCCCGAATGGGCAGACCTGCTTAACAAGGCAAGCACCATCCTGGAAAACCACCCTGTGAACCAGAAAAGGAGAGAAAAAGGCAAAAATCCGGCAAATGCTATCTGGCTCTGGGGCGAGGGAAAACTGCCGACAGTACCATCCCTGTTTGACCGTTTCGGCCTCCGGGGCAGTCTCATCTCTGCGGTGGATCTCCTCAAGGGGCTGGCCGTCAATGTGGGCTTGGATGTCATCACCATTCCAGGCGCCACGGGATACATTGACACCAACTACCAGGGGAAGGCCGAAGCCGCTCTCGAGTGCCTGAAGACACAAGATTACGTCTTTGTCCACGTGGAAGCGCCGGATGAGGCTGGACACCAGGGCCTTCTCCAGGACAAACTCCAGGCCATTGAAGATTTTGACCAGAAAATCGTTGCCCCCATCCTCCGAGGTCTGGAGGAAAGAAACGAGACATTCCGCATGGTGGCAACCATGGATCATTACACCCCGCTTTCTCTCCGTACCCACATTGACAGACCAGTCCCCACCCTCCTCTACGACTCCCGTGAAGAAAAAAAAGGGAGTGGTCTCGATTTTTCAGAGAAGACCGGTGATGTTGCAGGTCAGGAAGAGGGAGGGACCCTCCCTGATGGGGAAGCCCTGATGTTGAAGCTACTGCAGCGGCAAACATAATCTGCCAAGACTCTTTTTTCCCCATGCGGGAAAGACCTGACGGCACAGGAGCCGCCGACAAAATGTCAACGATATAGTCCCAGCGGTCTGCGCTTAAAAAACAAGAATTTCATCTGAAAGGCACCAACGAAGTGAAAGACAAAAATCATCGCTGCCAGTACCGGGTCCTCTATGGAGATACCGACGCCGCAGCTGTCGTCTATAACGCCAACTACCTCCGCTTTTTTGAAATCGGCCGCACCGAACTGATGCGCGAGAATGTCTGTTCCTACCGGGAGATAGAAGAATTGGGCCTCATCTTCCCTGTCATCGAATGCTATACTCGCTTTAAAGCGCCTGCCCGCTATGACGACCTGCTCATCATCGAAACCCGGCTCAATGAGCTGACACAAATCACCTGCAAATTCACCTACAAAATTCTGCGCCCAGATGAAGCAACAGGCAGGGAACTGCTCCTGGCCAGGGGCCACACAGTCCATGCCTCCATCAACCGTAAGGGCAAGTTGACCCCCCTGCCAATCAACCTCATTCCCCGCCTGCAGGCCCTGCTTCCTGACCCAACCTAAAAAAAACGCCATCCCCCCACTGCAGGCATCGATTTAATCTTGACATCCATCACCCCTTAGTTTATATTAGTAGGCGCAACGCGGGGTGGAGCAGTCTGGTAGCTCGTCGGGCTCATAACCCGAAGGTCAGAGGTTCAAATCCTCTCCCCGCTACCAATTAGCTAAAGGACTTAGAAGATTTTCTTCTAAGTCCTTTTTTCGTTTGGGGCCATGGCACAGTTTGAATTTTTCTTATTCTCCTAAAAAAACCCATCGCCTGTCAGAAGGTCGCAGATAGGACTAAGATGGAACGCGATGAAATGATACAGAAAATTCAAGGCGTTTTTGATGTTGTTTTTTCACATTTTGCCAGAACAGCAGTTGTAACTCAGAGGAAATGAGCCCATCACCTTGTTGCGCTTCAAGCACGATAGTCTTCAACCTCTCAAGAACAGGGCGTTCTCGAGCATAGAGAACGACAAAGCGATTGCGTTCTTGAAGTCTTGCTTACCCATCATTTACTCTTTTCGTCCTCTTCATCATCTTCATCCAGCATCTCCATCAACTCTTCCTGAAAATCGACATCCTGCATCAATTTAATCGCCAGAGCTTTACATAAAGCTCCTGTAATGCCTTTATGATCGCCAGAAGCAACCTCTACGGATATTTCACCATTCTCATCAGTCTCAAGTATCAGCGCAGATTGATTCTCATTAAGCTCCATAATTGATGATCCATTACCTTATTTTTATGTGATTTTTTTCAAAACCTTTGGAGAATCAAGTTTTGCACCTTCTTCTATGATACCTGTCAGGAGTTCAATCCCCCCATGTATCTCATCCTGGCTGGCAACGTCAGCGCAAGAGTGTAAAAGGAAAACGCTCCTCCTGAGCCCCCTGCGACCTTGCCCCTGCAAACTCTTTTTGTCTCCGAGAACTCTGGTGATTGTTTTGCCTTTGGCTGTGATTATTCCTTAGGCCTTCCCGCATCAACAGCTTCCCTCAGTTCCTTACCCACCTTGAAAAAAGGAAGCTTTTTCGCTTTCACCCTAGTCTTTTCCCCTGTTTTCGGGTTCTTACCGGTATACGCATCATATTGCCGGACAGTGAAGCTGCCAAAGCCTCTGATCTCGACATTTTCCCCCCTGACCAGAGCATCAGTCATGGAATCAAGGATCGTGGCGACAATGCTGGTCGTTGTTTGAAGAGAAAGATTTAATTCTTTGGCCAATGCTTCTTGCAGTTCAGATTTGTTCATAAATTCACCTTGTGCCAGCTCCTAACTGTTATCCTGCATTAGAAATTGCTATCCTTCTGATATTCATGACATTTTAAAACGACACCTTATTTCATATCATATTTACGCAAACAAATGAAGCACAAAGAACCATTCCTGATTTTAGTTCTCTGATATGATAACCATTTCACTGGCAATACTACCAAGCACCAGTGTGTCTCCAGCAGGGACTGCCGAGCTGGTCACCACGTTGACACTCCTCCTTTCAATTCCTGGAGGGGCTGAACCATTTTTCTTTGGTGAGGGCAGGATCCATCGCAGGTAGCGAGTTTCCTCTCCGCTCATCAATTCCAATCGTTGCCGATCCTGAAAAAAACTATTTCCCGAATTCGTCTCAAAATACGTATTTTGCCTATATTCAAGGCTACCCGACTATGATCTTATACAGACATAACGTGTTTTGTAGAGAATGAGTCTTCTTCTAATTGTTCCTCAAAGCTGTTGAGAGACAAGGACGGAAAACCACAGGGCCCAATAGCTTCAGGCGAATTATCTGCTCGCTGGTGCAACTCGATTTTTCAATCCTGAAGATCATAGCAAATCCTTTTAACTTATAACATCTTACACCAAAACAAGGCGGTACAAAATGAAGAAAATACTGGTAACAGGACTGGTCGCTCTGGCTTTGATGATGGGCACAGGATCAGCAATGGCACTATTGCTCACTGATGCTACTACTGATGTTGGCTCAATTGACACACTTTTGTTTTCTACCAGCCTCAAAAACAGTGGCGAACAGACAGAATTAGACTGGGTGAACGACATACTTGAGCTGAGCGGAGATGAGATGTATCTGTCCTTTATCAAGGATACCAACAGTGCCGATCCGTGGACCTGGTATGCTACCGACACTGCCGGTATTTTTGCATATGAACTGCAATCTGTCCCTGTCCATTTTTTGATCAAGACTGGAGTCATCAAGGTTGATGGCGAAAAAACGGATACCCATTTTTTGTACTCCAATGAAGCCGGAACGGGCTGGGCGGTGATCGATCTTTCTGAATTAGGAGTCACCGATCTCACAAAGATAGCAAAATTGAGCCACCTCGACGAATTTGGCGATACAACGGTCTCCCAGCCTCCCCCCTTTGACAGCGCACCAGTCCCCGAACCAGCTACCATGCTCCTCTTTGGGACCGGCCTGGCTGGTCTCCTCAGCTCCAAGCTGAGAAAAAAGAACAAGGGCTAGGGATAAAGGCCGCATTGCCAGTCAATACCTACTGCGAAGCTGGCAGGCAGAGCATCTTCACGGACACAAGGCAGAGTCATCTATTTGATTCTGTCTTGTGTGTTCCCTGCCAGTGACCATCGTCCACACTTGGTATGCCTCCTCCCCCTCCCTGCCAGCAACGGTAAGCCACAAAAAAACTGCAGTTCCCCTTCAATCACGGCAAGCACCTGAAACACAGGCCAGTTGCCGCCCCCCGACTAACTCCGCTCCTTCCAGCCTTTTTTGAATGTTTCTTTATGAAGGCCATGTTTTTTCATCTTACTGTACAAACTCCTGGATGTAATGCCGGCTACCTGTGATGCATCTTTTAAGCGTCCGTGGGTCGTTTTCAATACCATCTGCAGATAGAGTTTCTCCACTTCTTCCAGGATACCCTCCTTGACTTCGCCAAGACTCTTGCCCCGCCAGCTTTGCGGGGCATGTTGCACCCCATTCTCTTCGTCAAGCACAGTATCTTCGTACTGGAAGACATTGGGGAGATTCTCAACGGTGATATCACTGCTTCGACACAACAGCATTGAGCGCTCTATGACATTCATCAGCTCTCTGATATTTCCCGGCCAGTCATAGCGACAGAGGGCCGACATTGCCGATTCAGAGATCTGGCGCACATCCCTGCCGATTTTGTGTTTAAATTGCATGACAAATCTGCGGGCAAGATTGGGAATATCCTCACGTCGATAACGAAGACTGGGAATCTGGAGGCGAACAACGCTGAGACGATAATAGAGATCTTTGCGAAAATTACCCTTGGCCACCTCTTCTTCAAGATCCCGATTCGTTGCAGCAATAACCCGGACATCTACCCAAGTGGGTTTCTCTGCCCCGATAGGTCGGATCTCATATTCCTGCAACACTCGTAACAGCTTGGCCTGCAGGTGGAGCGGCATCTCCCCTATTTCATCTAGGAAAATGGTTCCGCCATGGGCCTGCTCGAAAGCCCCCCGATGTAATCTGGTCGCACCGGTAAAGGCCCCTTGTTTATGACCGAAAAGCTCACTTTCAAGTAATTGTTCAGGCAGGGCCGCAATATTAACCACAACGTAGGGGCCCGCTACCCGCGGACTTTCGGCATGAATAACTTTAGCCAGATGTTCTTTTCCAACGCCTGTTTCTCCTGTGATCAGCAATAACGAGTCACTGGGAGCCACCATCTGTACATCATTCATGAAAATCTGCATTACCTCGCTGTTTGAAGCAAAATCGGAGAGTTTGGCCTTTACTTTTCCCCTGTGGTCGAAGCGCTCGTGCTGTACAGCCTGCCGCCGGGACTCAGCAGTGGCCTCGATAGCATTGATCAGGCTTTGCAGGGCAATCCCAGAAAAGAGAACGGAATCCGCTCCTGCGGCAATATAGGTCGCCTGGACCTCAGCTGAATTTGTCTCGCCCAGAATCACCGAGGTGGGAATTTCCGGGAGTTCATTCAACATGGCAATACCCGACTCTATCGGCTCCGGTATCAGCTTATCGCTAATGACAATTATATCAGCACAACTCTCCACCACCTGCTGCCAGACATTTTTTTCCTGATCAACGACCTCAACCTGGATATCAGCGAGCATGATCTGCTCTTCTAACCGTCGCTGCAACTGCAGATCTTTTACCGCCAAGACCATTCTAGTCAGCATACATGCTCCATTTCGGAAAACATTTTCCCAATCCCCCCCAATCCCCGGGCCACAAAACAGTTTTTCGAGAATATAATTTCTTCTTCCATCACTGTGGGAATTCAGCCACGAGTATCACCCAAAAACCACAATTTGACAACTAATTCTATAAGATAAGGATGTTAAGCCTGAATAATCTAACATCTGATTCCATAAAAAAACCAGCAAGACAGAGCTAACACATTAGAAATAAACTGTTTACAGTAAACAGGAAACCATTTTCTCTTTTTACTGTCAATCCCACGCCTCCTCTATCGACCGCCCCTATTTATATCGCAATTACAAGCGGATAAGATTTCGATACGCAAGTGGCATTTTTTTTGCTTTACATCTGCTTCGAACAACTGCATCATTACACTTTTAGGAGAAAATAACGATGAAGAAAACATGCACCCCCAAGGCGCCGAAACAGGCGGAAGCAGGACTCGCCGATATAGTCGCCTGTGATTCAGATATCTGCTTTATTGATGGGGATAAAGGACGCCTCGTCTATCGGGGATATGATGCCCTGGAACTTGCCAAAAAAAGTACTTTCGAAGAGGTCGCATACCTTCTCTGGTACGGTTGTCTCCCCCGTGTGACAGAATTCAAGGCATTTCTGGATGGATTTACAGGCTCCATGGCACTGCCTGTGGAAACTATCATGATCCTGCGAATGTTCCCTAAAGCAGCCACCCCGATGGAAGTCATCCGCACCGCGGTTTCTTCTCTGGGCCACTGGGATCCAGATAGCGGAAGCACCGGACTGGACGCCTGTCTGCGCAAGGCACAACGCCTCACCCTGCGTATCCCACTGCTCATCGCAGCCCACCAGCGATTGCGGGAAGGCCTGGAACCAATCCAACCGATACCGGGACATGGCATAGCCTACAACTTCCTCTACACCCTGCAAGGAAAGAAACCTGATCCTCTGATAGAACGGGCTTTCGATGTCGCCCTTATTCTTCATGCCGATCATGAACTGAACGCCTCCACATTCGCGGCCCGGGTGACCGCGGCAACGATGTCTGACATCTATTCTTCTGTAACCTCTGCCATCGGCGCTCTCAAGGGTCCCCTCCATGGCGGGGCGAACATGGAGGTCATGCAACTCATCGAAGAAATCGGCAGCCCGGAACAGGCCGAAAAAATCATTTTGGACAAGCTAGCAAACAAGATCAAGATTCCCGGATTCGGCCATCGTGTTTATCGCTGCGAAGACCCCAGGGTGGGTATCATCAGAGATCATGCCCGAACCATCACCAAATACACCGGTAAGAGCACGATATTTGAAGTCACCCAGGAAATAGAACGGGTAGTACTTGAGCAGACCAAGGTATTCCCCAATGTCGACCTCTATACTGCCTCACTCTACAGTGCCATGGACCTGCCACGAGAACTGTTCACCCCGATTTTTGCCATCAGCAGGACAGTTGGCTGGACTTCACATATCATGGAGCAGTGGAGCAACAATCGTCTCATCCGTCCACGAGCGGAATATGTCGGACCCACCGATCTCCATTATATCAACATTGACCAACGATCCAGATAAGCATCATAGATAGGCTTACAACCAACAATTGCATGCGGATACCCATCCGCATGCAAATTTCGTCCGTGCGTGGGCACTAATAACAGCTCCCTCATTCACCCATGAACTCAGTATTTATCATAATTGACTCGCTGGACCTGTGGGCGCCTTACTACCACACCGAGAGTGTCATCACAGCGATTCAATATCTGCAGCAAGAGGAATTGAGTCACCACTCCCACCTGGTCATCAATCTCTGTTCGGATCTCTCCTATCACTCGGAAGGCTACTACTGCTCACTCCTGGCTCAAGCCCGCAAACAGAAGGTTATCCCGAGTGTTGAAACGCTGAACAAATTCGACACCTGTACGCCTCTCAAGCTTGATAGCTTACTGAGCCGACTCTGCCAGTGCCATGAGATTCCTAGTAAAGAGGAGCGAGATGGCTTCCAATTAGATCTTTTTTTTGGCAAGTGTGAAAACCCTAAATACGAACGACTGGCCCGTTTTATTTTTGACCAGTATCCTTGCCCCTTGCTGCGCATCAGTTTCGATCACCAGCAACCGACACAGATTACAGCCATCCGCCCCCTGTCACTGGCTGAACTCGACAACCATCAGCAGGACCTCTTTGCCAACAGTCTGGACCTTTTCAATAAAAAAGTCTGGCGTCAGCCGCGTAGCAAAAAACCGGCGCGCTACGATCTGGCAATTTTCTATGATCCGTCCGAGACCTTTCCCCCCAGCAACAAGAGTGCACTGCAGCTCTTTGTCAGCGAAGCCAAGAAGATGAACATCAACGCTGAACTCATTAGCGAAAAAGATGCCACCCGACTGATGGAATTTGATGCCCTCTTCATCCGCCAGACAACTGCGGTGAACCATGTCACCTACCAGCTCTCCCAGATGGCACAGCAGGCCGACATGGTGGTTATTGACGATCCAGCATCAATCATTTGCTGCACCAACAAGGTCTATCTCAAGGAGCTCATGGATAGATCGGGAATCCCGGCCCCGAAATCCATACTCCTCTTCAAGGCAATGGTGCCATCCTATGAAGAAGTTTCGGAATATCTTGGCAAGACCATGGTCATGAAAATTCCGGATGGCTCCTTCTCAATCGGCGTCTCTCTGGTCAGCTCTGAGGAAGAATACTTCGCACTCCAGGAAGCCCTCTTTCAGCGCTCTTCCATCCTGCTCGTCCAAGAGTTTGTACCCACCGAATTTGACTGGCGAATTGGCGTCTTAAATGGTGAATGCATCTATGCCTGTAAATATTTTATGGCCCGTGGTCACTGGCAGATCTACCAGCATAAATCAAGCGGCCACACCAAATCGGGCAAGGTGGAAACCATTCCTGTCCATATGGTGCCGCGGCAGGTTACCCGTATTGCCAAAAAAGTGTCGGCCATCATCGGTAAAGGCCTGTACGGAGTCGACATCAAGAGTGTTGACGATCAAGCACTGGTTATTGAGGTTAACGACAACCCCTCCATCGACCACGGTATCGAGGACAAGGTTCTGGGCAACGAACTGTACCGGATTATCCTGCGAGAGTTCATCGCCCGATTGAATAAGAAACGAAGATCCTGAGAAAAGACAGTGCACCTAGCCCCAGCCGAACCGAGTGACATCCCGCAGCTTACTGCCCTTGAAGACCAATCCTTTTCCTCTGACCGCATCTCACCACGGCAATTCAGATATCTCTTAACCAAGGCGAACAGTATTGTCGTCAAGGCAGTAGATCATGAAACAGTGACCGGCTATATGGTGCTGCTCAAACGAAAAACCAGCAGCAAGCTGCGCCTATACTCCATTGGAGTGGCGCCATCATCCAGAAAAAAGGGAATAGCCAGAGCGCTGCTCACCTATGCGGAAAAAATAGCAACGAATTATCACTGCAAGCAGCTGACCCTGGAGGTGTGTGAACACAACACTTCAGCAGTGCAACTCTACCTCGATACAGGGTTCAATCAGTACGGTCTGAAAAAAAATTATTATGAGGACGGTTGTACAGCATTGCTGTGGAAAAAAAATCTGAGTTGTGAGGATACAACGTTATGATCCACCCCAAGACAGAAGTACGCTACATAGATGAAGAAAAAGGCTATGGCCTCTTTGCCACCAGACCCATTCCCCAAGGCACAATCACCTGGATTCTCGACAAACTGGACAGAGAAATTGAACCTTCGGAAATGGAACGCTACGACGAGCAGTATCAAGAAATACTGTTGAAGTATTCATACCGTAATAATAAGGGAAACTATATTTTTTGCTGGGATAATGGCCGATACATAAACCACAGTTTCAACTCAAACTGTTGCCTCACCCCCTATAATTTCGAGATTGCGGTCAGAGATATTGAGGCGGGTGAAGAGTTGACGGACGATTATGGCTATCTCAACATTATTGAGCCCTTCGCAGCCCGACCTGAAGGGCAGACCCGAACAGTCGTCTACCCCGATGACCTCCTCCGTTATGCAGAACTATGGGACACAAAAATTGCTGCCGCTTTTCCGAGAATCTTGCAGTTAGAGCAAGCCCTGTGGAAATTTTTGCCCCAAGAAACCCTGGATACCGCGGTCGCAATTCTCAAGGGCAAGCAGGAAATGCTCTCTATCAGGACCTGTTTTTACGACAAGGACTCAGTCAACTGAATAGCGGCAAAGCGAGAATTCTGGGTCAGAGAGCAGTGAGGAATCTTCTCCCCCAGCCTGAGATCACGGCCAGAAAAGATGCGATTGCCTTGGTGACGTCATGACTTCCCCAGGTTAGGCAATTATCCAGGGTCGAGCGATAAAATATATCCCCAGGCCACCTATCAATACCCCTGCCCCCTTCCTGAACCAGATGCCGCTGTGCTGAAATGAAGAATTACTGATGAATCTTTTGACAAGGGTTGCCGAACTGCCGGCGACTGCAATGGGCAGACAGTGACCGAGGGCAAAGAGGGTGAGGAGAAAAAGTCCGGAAGCAATTTGTTTCTGGACAGTGATGATAGCAAGAATAGGGGCTATAAAGCCAAAGGTACAGGAACCGGAGAGAACACCATAGGCAAGTCCTAAGATAAAGGCACCGGAGAGCCCCCGGACTTGCAGGCGATGTAAAGAATTAGCAGGCATCTTACAACTTGCAATGCCGAGCATATCCATGGCCACCCATATAAGGAGAGCCCCCACCAGGAGTGTCCAATAGGGACCGACATCCCCCATCATCCGCCCCAGCAAGACACAGATAAAACCAACCAGGGCGATGGTGATAAAAAGTCCACTGGTGAACCAGAGGGCATAGGGAATAGCCTCTCGCTCATTCAGAATAGTATTCTGCCCACCCACATAGCCGATAATAAGGGGGATGGAGGCCATATGACAGGGACTGAACAAGACACTGACCATCCCCCAGCTGAAACAGCCAACGGCTGCAGCTAACAGGCCACCTGTCATCCATGAGTTAATGGTAAGAAAGAGAGTATCAAGCATTGGATTCCTCAATGAAAAAACGCATTCTGGCCTCATCTTCACCGGAAGGATGGAGTAGCGAAGCGTTAGCAAGTGAGGGGAAGCCGTTGCCCTGGACCACGGTAAACGTCACCACCATCTCCCAAATGTCAAATGGCAAGCAGCAGATCGAGCTGTTTTTTGATTGCTTTTTCTTCCATAAAGCCGACATGGCGATATCTTTCCTGGCCACTCTTGTCGAAGAAAATCTGCGTAGGAATACTCCTGATTCCGAACTGTTGGGCCTGCTCAGAATCTTTCCAGACATCGATAAAAATAATAGCAGCCTTGCCCTGATACTCGGACTCCAACTTCTCAAGAATCGGAGCCATTAGTTTACAGGGGATACATTTATCGGCCCCCAGATCCACCATGGTCACCATATTTTTGACGGGTATTTCGTTTTCTTCACTGGCCTGAGCACCACAAGACAGGAGCAGCAGAACAATACACAATACTGTCAAAAAAATCTTCCTCTGTGGATAACGTCGCAACATAGTATTTCTTCCTTTACCAGTGGTGTTCGTTACGAATCATGATCAGCAACCGTGGCCACTGACACAGATAAGGAGAAACGACTCAACCATCATTCCCCATTGCCGTCCGGTTCTGTTGTTCTCAGGCCTTCAACCATCCTTCAACTTCCGCCTGTTTGGGAACATTCCCCACGGACTTCACCGCACCGTCAACAATCACCGCCGGGGTTGAAAAGATACCCAATTTGGCAATTTCCTGAAAATCTGTAATCTTGCTGATTGTTGCCTCAACCCCTTGAGCAGCGACTGCTGCCTCAACAATTTTTTGTGTCTTTTCACAAGAGGCACAACCCGGTCCGCATACTTTTATTTCCATCTTTTTTTCCTCTTTTTGAAGTCTATAACATACTCTTCACCTGGCGGTGAGAAGTATCAGATAATCAGATTAAACAGAAAGCCGGTTAACAATATCCCCCCCCCGACCACGGCAATAAAGACAGCTATCAATTTTGGTTTGAGCACCTTGCGAAGGATGACCATTTCCGGCAAAGAGAGGGCAATAACACTCATCATGAAAGCCAGCACGGTGCCAAGCGCTGCCCCCTTGCCAAGGAGGGCCTCAACCACTGGCACAATACCCGCAGCATTGGAGTACATGGGGATACCGACCAAAACAGCGACCGGCACTGACCACCATGCATCCTTGCCCATCACCGATGCCATGAAATCCTCGGGGACATAGCCGTGAATCATGGCCCCGACTCCAATTCCGGCAACCACGTATATCCAGACCTTACCAACAATATCACGGACTGCCTCCCTGCCACGATCAATCCGATCCGTCCAATTCAGTTTTTCTTCGATGACCACAGCTTCTCCAGCCCGCAGTTCCTGGACCCAGTCTTCAATAAGGTGTTCGAGTTTCAAACGACCAATGACCCAGCCGGCCACCATGGCAATAGCCAATCCTGTCCCCAGATAAATCGCGGCCACCTTCCAGCCCAAAAGACCGTACAACAACACCAGGGCAATCTCATTAACCATGGGGGCAGCGATGAGAAAGGAAAAGGTCACTCCCAGGGGGACTCCTGCCTGGACAAATCCAAGAAAAAGCGGCACGGCCGAACAAGAACAGAATGGAGTAACTATGCCAAGAAGAGCGGCCATAACATTCCCGGCACTTTCTCGTTTGCCGGCCAAAAATTTCCGCGTTCGTTCCTGAGTAAAAAAAGAACGGAGCACCCCCACCACAAAGACGATAAGGGTGAGAAGCATCATGACCTTGGGGGTATCATAAACAAAAAACTGTATCGAATCACCGAGATGACTGCCCTTTTCGAAGCCAAGGAGGTCATAGGAAAAAAAATGAGAAAAAGGAAGCAGCTGCGTATAGAGAAGATACCAGAGGACAAGGCCCAGGAGGCCAAGCCCCAGCTGGCGGCCTGTCATTTTTTTGTTGTTCACACCACTGCTGGACGAACCACAGTTACCACCATCGTCACAACTCTTTATTGGTTTTATCGATTCCATAGATATGAGTCCTTCAACACTTTCCCATACAACTTATGCTGTACAGATTCGTTCCCTGTCAACCTGGGGCAGCCTGGCTATCATTTCCTGCAACTGCGGCTCGTCAGCAAGCCAGGCATTGAGGTTCTTGAGCATCACTCTGGCATACTCTGACTCTTCACCTTTGCTCAGCCGATAAATAAACCATGAACCCTCCTTGCGATAGTCCACCAGACCAGCCTCTTCCAACACTTTCAAATGCTTGGAGACTGTCGATTGAGCCAAGCCGACAAGATCCTGAAGTTCACAGACACAGAGCTCCTTGACCCCAAGTATCTTGATCATCCTAACTCGATTAGGATCAGACAGGGCCTTCATAACACGAACAAATTGTTTCATAGCACGCATCCTCATGTTGGCCATATTGCCATATGGCGATATGGGACATACTAAGCAAGCCATTGCTTAAAGTCAAGCATCAATTCCGCCGAGCACTCTTTTTCAAAGGGGACGCTTGGCAGTATCGGGGTTTTTGCAAACGATTCCCCAACTTATTCATCAGGCAAAAGAAGCCGTCGCAGAGCAGCAGCAGGCAGCCACTCTCTTCCTCAGGTATCCACCCGTTCGCCGCCCTGGCTAAGGCAACCGCCAACAATCTTCGCGGATTGACAGGGATGGAATATTCTCCTATCATATCAGTATCCATTTACCATGAATACCCAGAAGGAGGCAAAGCAGGCCAAGCTGTCCCGGAAGGTAAAGAGAGGGGGACAGGCAATGTTACGCCTCTGCAAAGGAAGAAATCATGAAAAACAGTACGCCACAGACTCCGGTTCTCTTATCTGCCTGCTGAGGTCCCAGTGACAACAGCGGTGGGCACCGGCTGCAAAAACAAACAACGTCAACAGTCACGGAAAAAAGAAGCAATGAGCACTGCATGGTCTGCGCTGCTCCCCTCCAGTACCAGACCCAGGCCATTGCGACCTGCTGCACCTATTGCCAGAGCAGAGGAACATGGTATATATCCTGTGCCAACGGACATGTCGTCTGTGACAGCTGTCACAACCAGGAGACCCTGGCTCAAGTCGAGGCCATTCTTTTTCAAGCCGTCTCAAGCAGTCCTCTGGAAATTAGCGAACAGTGCATGGACCTTCCCATTCTCCCCATGCTCGGCTGTCAACATGCCTTTATTGCCGGCGGAGCCTTGATAGCCGCCCTCAAAAACAGTGGCGCATTCAACTTGACGAACCATGACATTCGGGAAGTACTCAATCGTACGGAGAAACAGGCACACGGAGGATATTGCGGACTAACCGGGGTCTGTGGTGTTGTTCCGGCCCTGGGCGCCTGTGTAGCCGTCATCACTGGCTCAAAATGCGGTCTGGACAGAGAACAACGACTGACCATGGAGCTTGTCTCGAGAGTAGTCAGGGCCATAACTGAGCTCAGCGGACCAAGCTGTTGCAAGGCCTATGTCCGGATCTCCCTTGAGGTTGCCATCAATTTTCTCCAGGCAACGTTTGCTCTCCCCTTACCAAACCCAGATACTGCCATCTGCCAGCATATGACAAAACATCCCCACGGCTGCAGGAAGACCAATTGCCCCTATTATCCACAAAGCCAGACAACACGGAGAAAAGAAGTCCAGCCCTGAACACCGTTTCTCCCCCCAGTGGCTGGGCCACGAAACAGTCAGCCAGAGCAGACTGAGCGACAGATCTTCCTCTCCAGCTTAGAGGTGACGACCTGCCTTGATATGCCTTTTCCCTGAGAGACTCCCCCCCCAGCAAAAAGAAAAGGGACCTGGCTCAGGCCATAAAGGCCCAGGCCATGCCCCTTTCTCTTCATCCAGGCTTGCTTAAAAAGAAGCCCCTATTGCCAGCATACCGGAGCTGAGGATATAGTAACCGAAACCGACAAGAAGCAATCCGCTGACCAGGCGTACGACTGTGGGATGGGCATTAACAACGCGAATCCTATGCCGAAACGATTGTGAGGCATAACCAGCCAGCAACATGGGGATAGAAAATCCCAGAGAATAAAACCCGAGGAGGAGCAGACCTGAGGCAAGTTGCCCCTGTGTTGCCACCAGTGCTAATACTCCGGAGAGCATGGGACCTACACAGGGAATCCAGATAATACCAAGGGTAATGCCCAGTATCAGTCCAGACCATTTCCCCTTACTTTCAAAGCGCTGGGCCTTATAAAAAAAAGTAAAGCGTTTGAAGACATTGATTCCGAGCAACATGGAAAGGCCAAAAACAATAACGACCACTCCGACCACTTTTTCCACTGTCGGCATTATCCCGGCAACGGCTCCGGCAAAAATAGAGGTCAGCACACCCATCATGATAAAGCTGAAACTGAGACCGGCAACAATAAGCAATGGCCGATACCGGTGATCATCATTGGTCCCGGTCACGATGATCGGCACCATAGGCAGGACGCAGGGAGAGGCTATGGAAGCGAAGCCGGCAAAGGTCACCATAAAGAGAGTGGTTATGTTAATTTCTAAAGGAAGCATACCGTTATGATTGTGGAATGGATTGGATCAAGCGACGGATATCGTCAACACGTTGTACCCCGGGAGGCATGCGTTTGATTTCCCTGCCATTTGCATCTGCCAGCAGCAGGGTAGGAAGCGAGCGAATCCCATACTGATAAAAGATGTCTCGATCACCAGGGACAGAGGTCTTGACGTATTGGATCTCCACCTTACCTGTGAGTTCCTTTGTCATCTCACCCAGGATAGCATCCTGCATCCGGCATGGCCCACCATTCGGGTTCAAAAAGAAAACAAGTTTAAAAGCAGTCGCGTCATGAGTTGCTTGCGAAGCCGGCAGTGAAACAACTGCCTGCCCCCCCGTCTCAACAGTGTTGACAGGGACCCCTGGCTGTTCGTCATTCGAGCAGGCGGCAAGGAAGGTGAGCAAAAAGAAAAAAAGAAAATATCTGGACATATTGGACCTTGGAGATGTGTTTGTTTTATCTTTTCAAAGTGTTACCACATTGACTTAACGTACTCTATTGTTACAGTATTTTCCAACCCTGCAGGAATAATATAAACGGGGACAGCAGGTTGTCAAGAAAATAATTAAATTCTTAAATAGCTAGCCTCGGACTTGTCCGAAAACTGGTATTTCATCCAACATCGAGGTATTCCTAAAAATTAGCGCAGCCATCTCGCTCTTGTTGCCAGCATTATTTTTTAAAAGTAACGAAGCGTTTGGGGAAAAGGACCTTCTCGGACAGGCTCCTGGCCCCTCAACCTCTGGAGACAGACTCTGCCTCAAGCGGGCATACTGGAGAGGATATTTCTCTGCTCTATTCTTCTACTTTCCGATAAATAGTTTTGCGATTGACGCCAAGCAGAGAGGCGGTCTTTTGTTTATTCCCCTTGCATTTATCCAGGACATATTTGATATATTTCATTTCCATGTCAGCCAGAGGCATTATCTGAGCAAATGAAAAGATTTCTTGCTCCTGACAGGCAGCGAGCATTTCCCTTGGTAAATCGTGGAGAGAGATCTCTTCACCTTCTGCCAGAAAGACACAGCGTTCAATCACATTTTCCAGTTCACGAATATTGCCGGGCCATGGATAATCGAGAAAGAAACGCATCACCTCTCTGGACACTTGCGCCTGTCTTCCATTCCGTTCATGGCGGTTCAAGAATTCTCTTATCAAGAGAGGAATGTCCTCCCGGCGTTCTCTGAGCGGAGGCACTTCTATTTTAAAAATATTCAACCTGTAATAAAGATCTTCCCTGAAACGTCCGCCAGCAACCTCTTCCTTTAAGTTTTTATTTGTTGCCGCCAGAATCCGAGCCTCGACAGGATGAAAGACATTCGAGCCAACTGGTCGTATCTGTCTGTCCTGCAAGACCCGTAATATCTTGGCCTGAATAGCCACGGGCATTTCACCAATTTCGTCCAACAAAATCGTGCCATCAGCCGCCTCCACAAACAATCCTTTTTTGTCGGAAGCGGCATCCGTAAAGGCCCCCTTGACATACCCGAACAGCTCACTCTCCAAGAGCCCTTCCGGGATGGCAGCACAGTTAACCGGCACAAAAGGTTTCTCTTTTCTGGTGGAAATCTGGTGAATGGCCCTGGCAATAACTTCTTTCCCGGTGCCGGTCTCCCCTTCAAGGAGAACATTTCCGGAGGTATCGGCAATTTTCTCAATAAAACGAAAAAGTTTGTGCATGGAGGGACTCTTGCCGATCAGATCATGGAGACTGTGACGGCCCTTGCTAATCTGCTCCAACGTTTCAATCTTGCGCCGCATTGCCAACTCAGCCGCCGCCTTCCTAACCGAGATAAGGAGCTGTTCCATTTTAAAAGGCTTAATAATATAATCGTAGGCGCCACGATTAATCAATGTAATTGCATCATCAATATCACCAAATGCGGTGATCAGAATGACAAAAGGTTTGAAAATATCTCTCGCACCTATTTCTTCCAACAAGGTAATACCGTCCATAACCGGCATTTTAAGATCTGAGACAATCACAGGGAAGGCAACCTCTTCCAATCTTGCCAAGGCCTCTTTTCCATTTGCCACCGTGGTCACGATATAGCCCTGCTCTGCGAGAATTTCTTCGATGAATTCACGCATATCCTGGTCATCTTCAACCACAAGAACATTGAGATGTGTCTGTTCGTCCATGGGCATTATGGGTGAATTCTCCTCAGCCGTTGAGGGGCTTGACCTGTAAGAGATACCCCTCCGACTTCAAGATTGATGGCGTTAAAGGTACAGGCCTTACTGCAGGCAAGACATGAGATACAGTCCATATCATCAGGGGATTCATTAAAGCGCACCCCCATGGGACAAACGGCATGACAGGCTTGGCAATGGGTACATTTTTCAGGATCCAGGCGCAACTTGACCAGTTTTATTTTACTGAACAGGCCATAAAAAGCCCCAAGAGGACAAGCAGTTCGACAAAAAGGCCGACTGGCCACAACAGACCAAGCAACAAAAAGAAAAAGAAAAAAAAGCTTATTCAAGAAGAGCAGACCTAGGTTTGCTCGCAGAGCAGGCTGGAGAAGAAGCATCGGCAATCCAGCCTCTAAGGTGCCTGCGGGACATAAATACTTGCAAAACCATGTGTGGCCAAAGCCGGATTCATCAACCACAAAGAGGGGCAGGAGGATAACCATAAAAAGCAAGAGAGCATATTTCAAGTAGCGTAGCGGTCGCCAGACAGCAAACTTTGGTGAAGGGATTTTATGGAGCAGCTCCTGAAAAAGACCAAATGGACAGGCCCAGCCACAAACCATGCGGCCAACAAAGCTCCCGATGGCGCCCATGGCACCCACAACATAAAAGCCGACAAAGAACTGGCCGTTCTCAAGGGATAAGCGAACCCCGGCAATGAGTTGCTGCAAGGCACCAAGGGGACAATAGCTTGTAGCAGCTGGACAGGAATAACAATTAAGCCCTGGCGAACAAATCACCTTGAGCGGCCCCTGGTATATGCCCCTCGTAAGCGGAAAATTCCAGTACCCATTTGTAATAAGAAAGAACAGGGCCTGGACCCATCGACGAATGCGATCCATACGCTAGCCTATCCCTATACAGGACAGACAAATTTGCGTTGCCTGTTCAAGGACCCGTGATGGCTCTCCTAAACTGATTCCGATAGCCCCAAGGAGGAGGAAAAAAAATATCGCCGCAAAGGGAACTATCCGAATCTGGTCGTTTTTCACCACTCTGACTTTTTTCCTGGTCATCACTGGTTAATATATTTCGTCAGCATTTGTATATACCCGGGAGAGTCCCAGCGAGCAGGACCAATAAATTTTTCTCGGAGCACACCCTGCTTATCAACTATAAAAGTCTCAGGCACTCCGGTCAGTCCATATTTCGGACCAACCGTATTGGCTTGGTCATCAAGAATTGGCATGGTAATGCCTAGTTTTGCGGCAAAACTATCCGCCAATGCAGGATCATCACTATTGAGTATCGCCAGCATTTTAAATTTATCTTGCGGGAGCATTGTGTGCAACCTTTGCATTGAAGGCATCTCCTCACGACAGGGAGGACACCAGGTGGCCCAAAAATTCACAAAAACCACCTGTCCCTTCAGTTCGGAGAGGGTCCAGGTTTTCCCTTTCCTGTCCACCAGGGTAAAATCCGGAGCCGGTTTGCCAACCTCAGCCACGGTTGGTGCTTGCCCACAGGAAGCAAGGACCACGGCGCAACAACAGAGCAAGAGAATCAGGACTATTTTTTTCATTATGACCTCTGATAAAATTCATGGGGAAAGCGTTAATTAATTCGGATACATCGCCCTGAGCTCAGACTGAACCAATTCCTGTAATTGTTGATAACCGAAGGTTTGCAGAGGTTTCCCATTAACAAAATAGCCTGGTGTCTTGTGAACCTGAAGCGTTTTGGCATCGGCAAGATCCTGTTCAATACGTTTTGCAATTGCAGGATCATCCATATCTTTTTTGAGTTGCTCTATGTCGAGTCCTGCCTGAGGCAGGAATTGCCATATTCGTTGCGGTTGAGGGTTCGCGTGACTGGCCCAGTATGGTTGCGATTTAAACATGATATCCAAAGTCTCCCAGTATTTCCCCTGTTTTTTTGATGCCTCCAGAATCGTAACAAAATAATCAGCGCCATCATGAAAGGGAGCATAGCGAAGGACAAGCCTAATTTTGCCGGGATTGGCGGCCATCATCTGCTTAACAAAAGGGGCAAAAGCTGCACAGGTTTCACATGCTGGGTCCATAAACTCAACGATATAGACCTTCGCCTCAGCACTGCCGAGTGCCTGTGAATGCTCTCTGACAAAAGTTGCTGCGTTTTCTTTGGCCATAAAACCAAATTTTTCAGCCTGCTGTCCTTTGTAATAAGAACTGCCAAAAACGAACACAAAAATCAAGACAAGACTCGAAACTGCAAATATCAGATATTTCATTTAGACATCCTCCTTTTGAAGATAAGTAACAGGGCAATTATTGTTGAAAAGGAAAGTAAAGAAAGCATTGGTATGGTCAGAACACCAAAGAGTTTTATATATTCTTCTGTACACGAAACTCCTTGAGCGCATGGTTGGATACTCTCCGGAATAATCCCGGAATAGAGCAAGGTGTGATAGAATGCCGTCAGCCACCCTGCTATGGCGAGGGGAAGTGCATACCTCACAACCCGCCTATCAAGGGGAAAAAGCCCTGCTGCTATGATAAGAAGCAAAGGGAACAAACATATTCTCTGATACCAGCACAAAACGCAGGGAGCAAACTCCATGACATAACTAAAAAAGACACTTCCCGTAATTGACACACTGACTACCAGCCAACAGAGGAAAAGAAGGGTCCAGTTTGTATTGGCCGTTTGATCAGTCTGAGACATAGAAGAGGTTCTCCACAGTTGAGTGATGGGATGGGATGGGAAAGCGATCAGATTTCCTTGAATGGAGCAAGAGCTATGCCAAGAGCAAGAACAGCAGAGTATCAAGGAAAAAGATATTACCAGGCCCAGGCAGGACAGGAGATTACCGCTCCATCACTCGTTGCGCCAAGATAGTCTCTTAGAAGATTATGGCGACACTCCAAGGAGGACGAGGTGGGACAAAAAAGGACACAGCGGGACAAAATATCCCAGTTGAACCGTTGGCTCAGAGGGGATGACACCTTAGGGCCTGTGAGGGAATAACCTCGCTGATATTATGCTTAGATTTGGGCCAGGTTTGGATGCGGCGGTTGAACAAAACCGCAGGCGTAGGAGGGCTATTGAGGATTTTGTGATTGCGTCGCATTCAAAGATGACCCGAAGATACGTTGCAGGATTGGACAGGTTGTTCACGTACAGACCCTAAGGGCCCTGTTACGCCATTATCTGACTGTGGCTGCGGGCTTCGCGGAGAACGGGGAAAATGGATAATGATTCGTGTTCCTTGGTCAAAATCAGTGGCGATCTCTATCCGCCCCTGATGCTCCTGGACGATATTTGTCACTATATACAGGCCAAGCCCCGTCCCTTCTCCCACATCCTTGGTGGTAAAAAAAGGATCAAAAATTCTCTGCCTGATATCCAGCGAAATTCCGGGTCCATTATCTTCATAGGCGACAATGATTCCGTTGCCATTTTGGGTATCCTCTGTGCTCTTCACTCGTATGGTGCCACCAGCTGACAAGACATGGAAAGAGTTCAACATCAGATTCACAAAAAGTTGGCGCATACCATCTTCATCTGCCATCATGTTCTGTTCAGAGAGGTTCAATTCAATTTTTATTTGAGGATCTGTTGGCCGCTGCCGTAACTGACAGAGTGAAAATGCCTCCTGAATGACCTTTTCAAAATTTATTTCAGCAAAATGGGCAGCAGATTTTCTGGAAAAAGCCAGTAACTGCTGCATCGTTTTTGTAATCCGCTCCGATTGGCGGATGATACTCTTTAGATTTTCAGCGCCAGGATGCTCTCCACTTATCTTGCCCAGAAGATGTTCCGCTCGACCGCTGATCACATTTAGAGGAGTACCGATCTCATGGGCCAGACCGCTGGCCAGCTGACCAATGGAAGCAAGTTTATCTGTGTGCCGCAGTTTCCTCTCGAGATCAATCTTTTCAGTAAACAACTCTTCTCTTGTCTTATTTTGCTGTTCAAGGTTGTAGGCCATGCGATTAAACTCTTCTATCAAATCATCCAGCTCTCGAACGCCACTTTTTTCAATCCTCAAACCAAGATCCCCATGACCCAATTTCTCTGCCGCCTCTTGCAGTTTGGCAATGGGCAGAGAAATACTCCAACGACTGATAAAATAGATAAGTGCCCCAAGTAACAAAGCGGTTAACAGGACAAAAACAATAAATTTTTGCACGAGCCCTGCCAGGTTTTGGTTGACTTGATCAAGAGAAAGTAAAATTTCCACAGCGCCCTGAAATTCTCCACCACTGGTTACAATCGGAGAGATTACTGAAAAGTAGGCAGACGAGCCATCTTGAATCAGTTCTTCACGGCTTCCCGTTATGATGCCAGTGAATTCTATGCTCTGATGGGGGGCAGTTTTGTTTATCCCATGCTCAAAGGAAAATCCCATACGATCGCCCTGGCGGTCATAAATGTTGATCAACAGGTTATTGACATCTTGCCCATGTGGCATCACTGCGTGAATTAATTCCCCGATACGCTGCTGCTGATCCCCCATATGGTAATACTTAAATGTTGTGGCCAAGATGCTGGCTAATGTCCTGCCTTGTGCTCTCACCTCACTCATCAGCCGGACGCGCTCATCACGCACAGAGACATAGCCCATGCCGACAGTGGTGAGAATGAGTAAGGTGGAAATATAGAGAAAAAGCCTGGTTGATATCTTCATCTTTCACAGCACCTTCGACAGAATGTCTTGGCAAGGGGATCGCCTGAAACAACAGAAGCCCCCCCACACTGTATCCCACCTGAAGCTGATCCGAGAATAGGCATTTTATCCAACACCGAGGCATTTCTAAAAAATAAGGGCCGCCATCTATTTAATATTGAGAGCATTATTTTTTGAAATAACGAAGAGTTTGGGAAAAAGAGCATTCTCAGATCTGTAAAGCCAACCATTGAGAGAATGCTCTATTTTCGCAAACACTCCCTTGGCGACAACGACAATCAGGTGCTTGACTACGACTATATAGAATTCTGATAGCCAGCTTCGGCTGCGGGTCCGCTTGCCCAGAATGAAGAAACGGCCCTCTGTACGTCCTCCCTGGTCCACATGCGAGGCAAGCGCTCTTGCAACACCCCTTGCCCGGGCCCCCCCCAGACGCCGACAGCCGATAAGAAAACCCACCTGGCCTCATCTCTCCCTCCAGGAGCAGCATGAAATCGCTATTGCTTCTCCACCTGTTCCAGCTCGTCCCCTTGATCTCTGGCCAGTTCCATGGCGGCAAAGGCCTGAGAATGGGGCAGACTCATCATGATTTCGCTGACTTCGTCTATCTCAATCTTCCCCACTCCTGTCTGCAACGCAAGGACATGGCCGCCGCGAGTCCGATCCTGGTTGAGAAAATGGAGGTGATAGCCAGGCACATTTAAGCCTTTCATGTAATCAGGGGTATAAAATCCCACCAGAGTCCCTGCCACATCCTGGTACTGAAATATGGCCTGTTCCTTGACTACCTCGGCAAGTGGCCGATAAGGCGGACTCTGGGCCGGGACAGAACGGACTGTTATCCTGGTAAAACAGCCTTGGATACGAAAGGCATAAAAGTGATTACGGTTCACAGAGAGGCGGGTCAATTCCCGCTGCAGGCCCGGATAATCGAGATTACCCGGCAGGACAGCAGTCTGGTCAACGTCGAAATGGGTAACAACGGCAAACGGTGTTTTCTGTCCAGGAGGTACCGGATAGGCGATCCCATCCATCCTGATCTGATAAAAACGACCATCCAGAGCCACCATTTCTCCATCCATCTGATTGAAGGTCCCTAAACCCAGATCACCATTGGCAGCCAGGGTGACAAAGTCCAGATCACCATCATAGAAGCCATTAAGCAGCCCATTGATGGTCGAATATTGAAAGAGACTGTCGTTCTCTTCCGAGGCGGACCCTGCTGCAAAGGCCATGGAAACGCCTAGAAAAAAAACGACCAGACAGATTACCCTTTTCATACTCCCTCCACAATGAACGAATAGAAAGCACTGCTAACCAGTTACAGAGCGATTGTTTGCCAATTATTGACCATTACCTGAACAGTTCCCTGTTATCTTACCTCTGCCCAGCGCCATGACAACTACCACTTTTCCTGGTCCAGCCTGACTCACCCCTTACTGAGAGCTCGAATTCTCTTTCAGCTATTCCTCAGCCGGCCAATAGACAATATCCCCCTGAAGCTTATCCAGGCAAACGACGAAAGGCAAACGAAGATGGAAAAAAAAGTGTTTTATTAAAAAGGGATCTGCTACCATATCGCTCAAAATCGCTGATGCCACAAATTCTGCCGGCTGCCACTCGCAAGCAGATCAAGACAAAATGACTCTTTACAAAAGGTACCCTTATGAAAGACGAAAAGAAATCAGAAAATCATACCCCAACCATCCAGGCCATAGTCTGGTACAAAGAAGAAGACTGGGAAAAACTCCTGGGTATGTTCACCGATGGCCACCTCCTCCCCAAAAGCCATAAAGATTGGCTGGAAAGGGCAGAAAAAATGGTCGAGCAGGTTGAGGCTGGAGGAGATGTGGTCATGAAGGTCTTTATTGATCCCGAAACCTTCCCGCTCTGGTGCAAAAAAAAGGATCGACCTATGGATATGAATGCGAGGACGGATCTTGCCATTGAGGTCGCCACCAAGCAGAAATTCGGGGCCAAGGTTTGAGCACAGCAGAGGCGATTATGATACCGCCTCTGCTATTCGTCTTTTTGACAGTATCGTCGACGACATACGAATCTATGCTGACCGTGGAGATCTTACCGGAGGCGATCACTGTCAGCAACAGCCACAGGAAGCGGACCTGAAAGCAAAGAGAATCGAATAGGGATCACACTCAGAGGTTCAAACAAAAAATGGCCTCACAGTGCTCCGTTCGACCATTTTCAAACTGCCCCATCTTTCTCAAGCCAGCTGAGCCTTCCGCCAACCCGCCGCCTTCAAGCGTTTGATCCGGGCAACGGCCCAGGAATTAATGGTGCTCAAATATTCTTTGGGGTTCCTTTCCTTCATGGCGATAATCTCCGCCCGCTCATCGACAATGTCTCTCGTTTCACCGGGGTACATTTCACGCCAGTTGGCATACCCGTGATCAAAAACAAACTGAGGATTCACATGGGCGGGGTTCATAGCCAATTTGCTGATGGCAAACATCCTGGCGATATCCATGTCATACTCAATAACCCAGCCGTTATCGTCCACCATTGTTTCCGGGTCATGGAGTTGTTCCGCGGAACAGGAGGGACACAGGAGTCGCTCAATCACCTCTGGCCCCATGACATTATCGCGAAGATGAAATGTTGCATCCTTCTGCCCACAACTGCATGTTCTTCTCACTTCCTGGCACATAGTTCTCCTCCACTTTCTTCTGACTGCTTCTGTTCAGGAACCGTCACGAAACAACACGGCCGTTTTTATCCATTTCCTCACGGCTCCTTATGCCGTTCCGGGCAGTATTCTGACTCTGTTATTTTCTGACGACGGCTTGAAATCTTTCCAAGCAATTTTTATAGACTATACTATGCTTCTTTTCCCTCCCTTTGTAAAGACAATAATGATTCCTATTATCCCTCAAGGTACTTTTTCATAACAGCCAATAACTCTGCCACATCCAGAGGCTTGGCCAGATAATCATCCATTCCAGCGAACAGATACTCGTTACGCTGTTCTTCCCTGGCGTGGGCTGTGAGAGCAACAACGGGAATATGTTGGCCACTCTCTTTTTCTCCCTCTCTGATCCGTCTGACGGCCCGGATTCCATCCATCTCTGGCATCTGGATATCCATGAGAACGATATCGATCTGATCCTTTTTCAGGACATCAAGTGCCTCTTGACCGTTTTTCACAGACACTACTCGGCACTTTTGGGCCTTCAGCAGCTCCTCAACAAAAAGACGGCTTATCTCATCATCTTCAGCCAGCAGGACCGCAGGAAAACCCGTGAAAAGCCTCTGCTCCCCCTCCCCTGCAACAGCTTCCCCCACTGCAGCAAGGGAAAGGGGCTCGCTCAGTGCTACGGTAAAATGAAAGAGAGAACCGGGGACAGCCAGGGAAGAACTCTCTCCTGCCGGCCCTGTCACCATTGTGTTGCTCTCTACCCAGATTCGCCCACCCATAAGAGCCACCAGTTTTCCTGAGATAGCCAGTCCCAGACCTGTTCCACCATATCTCCGGGTATGCGAACCATCGGCCTGGGCAAATTTTTCGAAGATCTCCTCCTGTTTTTCAGCAAGGATACCAATACCACTATCCTTGACCGTAATATGGAGCTTGACCTCTCCCTGTTCCTGGCTCTGCAGGTGAACAGCGACTTCTATCACTCCCCTGTCAGTAAATTTGATAGCGTTGCCGACAAGATTGATCAGGATCTGTCCCAGCCGCCCAGAATCACCACATAAACGAGCGGGAACATCTTCATCAACCTGCCACAGGAGATTCAGGCCCTTATCTCTGGCCTGTACCCAGAAAACAGAGAGGACTTCATCCAGAAACGAACGAAAAGTAAAATCACGGCATTCGAGATCCAGATGGCCAGCTTCAACCTTGGAGAAATCGAGGATATCATTTACCAAGCGAAGCAATCTATCTGCCGAGTGTTTGATCATGGTCAAAAACTCATGGGGCTGTTCTGGGAGTTTCATCCCCATAAGAATATCGGTAAAGCCGATGATGCCGTTCATGGGAGTGCGAATCTCATGACTCATATTTGCCAGAAATTCTGATTTGGCAACGCTGGCCTGACGAGCTGCAATCAGGGCCTTATCCAGCTCCCTGTTGGCTATCTCCAGTTCAGCGGCATAGCCTTCGGCACTCTCAAGCGATGATTCGGCGGCCTGTTTCGCCCTGCGCAGGGCACTCTCCATCTCCTTGATATCCGAGATATCAACAAAAACCTCCAGCAGATACTCTGTTCCTTCCAGAGTCACCGGCACCACAGTTTTGATAATGGGGATTTCGTAACCAAGGGCTGTAAGGAGGATACGTTCCGTCTCTTCCACCTCCTTACCCAGATCGGTGATGGGACATTTTCCCCGTTCGGCAGGACAAATATAATGATGACAGGTCATTCCCAGAATCTCTCCTGCCGAGGTACCAATCATGGAGGTGGCATAGGGATTCACCCGGCTGATGGTATGATTGCAGGCATCGATCAGTACCATCCCCACAGGCAACCTGTCGAGGAGAGTAGTGAGCAGTTTTTCGTTGGCTTCAAGTTTCTCGTGGTCTGTATGATGGGCTGTGGCATTGACAACGGTGAGAATCACCTGCAATTTCTCTTCCACCTCTATGGAATCGGCGTTGATCTCCAACCATAATGAACGTCTTCCGGAACCACTTTCCTGAACGAAGCGCCCCGCGCGCCCATGAACGGCCTGCCCCGTACGGATAACCTCTCCGAGAGTACTGCGAATCAGGCAGGCGGCACAGAGATCGCTGTCGCCACAGCCACAACCCGTGCCGAAGAGTGAGGCACATTGCAACAGTTCACCGGGAAGTCTGTCCTTGACCATACTTGCCCGACAGCCTATGAGGGAGGCTGCCTCCCGGTTAATCGCCATCACCCGCAGGTCAGAATTAAAAAGGACCATCCCCACCGGAGCTTTTTCAAATATGACCGAAAGATTATGCTGCTGCTGTAACAACTTTCCTTCGATCTCCTTTCTCCTGGTAAGCATGACCCGAAAATCTTCAGCCAGGGTACCGATTTCATCTCTGCCGAAAACAGGAATTTCCTGATCCAGATTTCCCTTGGCCACACGTCGAGTAATCTCGGAAAGTTTACAAATGGGATCACCAATCTGAGAGGCTGCATAGATTATGATCAATATGGCCAAGAAAACGAGGACCGCTCCCACGCTGACCAACTCCCGCACCATCGTATCTGCTTCCTGCAGGACTACATTGCGGGGAATGCGCATCCCCAGTGACCATGGGGTATCCACTTCAGTGAGCGAAACAGGGACCCGGAATCCGATAACATCATCTTCCACCAGCCGAACCTGCTTTCCGGCCTGGAGGTCAACCAGACTGAAAGCACAGGCAGGACGAAGGGTATCCATCCCCTCTCCCCGCATATCAGGCATGCCTGCCGAGGCAGCAATGGTGCCATACCAGGAAAAGAGAGCAAGTTTGGTATTCTTATTGACAAAAGAACTTCCCACATCCTCAAGAATCCGCTGCAGAGGAGCGGCAGCAAGGAGGACACCGACCATCCCTCTCCCCGTCTCACCCTCTCCCAGGGGAACCAAAACAGCGAAAACCATCTCCTCTTTCTCGGTCAGGGGAAATGAAAAAATATCGGTGACCACCACTTTATTTGTGTCGAGAGTTTCCAGACCCCACTGTTTTTGAAGAATTTTTCCTTGAGACAGGGAGCGGGGATGACGTCCCTGTAAAGAATCGCGGAGCAAGAGCCAGCAATCTCCACCCTCATTTCCCTCCTTTTCCTTTTCGAGCAGAGAAGCCTGCCGCTCACAGACAAAGGTAGCAACAAGAGTAGGATTCTCAGCCATGGCATTTTTCAGGATACCCTTCATTGCCCCGCTCATCTCCCGGGGTGAGGAAATCTGCATGCCATCAAGGGCAGCGGCGAGTATTTTGGCGGTAATGATTCCCTGATCGAGCACCGCCTTACAGCGACAGGTCGTATTGCGGACTGTCTCCTGAATATGGCACTGGGCACTGGCTATAGCCTGACTACGCAGCTTCAATGCAGCGAAGGCAACGACAACACCAAGGATGAGTATCATGCAGGCCCCAAAGGTGAGGACCAGTCTGGAACGAATTGAACGCATGGCGGATGCTCGTGTAGACAACTGGCCAGAAACAGCAGTTTCATGACCACAAATGATAAAAAAAACTAACGCTTCAGCAGCACTTCCTCTTCGACCATGGGGGGCTTCTCCAATAGCACGACTATGCTTCGAAGTGCTGAGCGAACGCATATAAGGGACTGGCGAACAGGTACAGAGGGGTTGCTTGCCAGTTGTTGGCCATCACCCGAATAGCCGCAAAAAAATGTCCATAAATTAAACGAGGAGAGGGAACTGTGACCGGCACCTGGACTCTTGTTCCTTTGCTCTCCTGCTCCTTCCGTTCCTCCTCTTTCATGAAGAGCCCTGAAGATCGGCCTGATCCATGATAGATGGAGGCAGTGTTTTTTTGACCTTAACCCCAAGCCGGGGAAATCGATCCACCTGCGAGATCAGATTTCCCCGTCCCCGTGTTAAGCGGAGCATGGCACTCTCATAACTGGCCTGCAGCGCATGCATCTGTTTCCCCATCCGCTCCATATCTTCGGCCAAGGAACAGAATTTATCGTAGAGTGCTGCTGCCCGTTCTGCGATTTCTCTGGTGTTTCGACTCTGCTGCTCAGAACGCCAGATGCTCTCAATGGTCCTGAGAGTCGCCAGGAGGGTGGTGGGACTGACCAGGATAATCTTTTTGGCTACAGATTCGCCGAACAATCGATCATCTGCCTGAAAGGCACTGATAAAAGCTTCCTCCACAGGCATAAACATAAGGACAAAATCCAGGGTACGTACGCCATTCAAGGAACCGTAATCCTTTTCCCCCAAAAGTCTGACATGCTCCCGTACTGCCCCGACATGAGAACGGAGAAAAGACGTTTTTTGGTCTTCCTCATCACAGTTCACATACCGTTCCCAGGCAGAGAGAGAGACCTTTGAGTCAACAATGACATCCCGCCCATCAGGCAGATGGATGATTACATCAGGTCGCTGCAGACGATTTTCCCGATCACGGAGCACGACTTGCGTTTCATATTCAATTCCCTTGCGCAGGGCCGACTGCTCCAGGACCCGTTCCAAAACCATCTCCCCCCAATGCCCCTGCACCCGCCTGTCCCCTTTCAAGGCCCTGGTGAGATTGATCGCTTCTTTACTGATCTGCTGATTCAGTATCCGTAATGACGTTATCTCCTGTTGCAGGCTTGCCCGATCCTTCGTCTCACTGATATGGATACTGTCCACCTTTTTCTGAAAAGAGGACAATTGTTCATGGAGGGGGGCAAGCAGGTTTCCAACTTTTTCCTGGCTGTGGTTGCTGAAATGGAGACTTTTTTCTTCGAGAATGTTTTGGGCCAGTTCGGCAAACTGGAGACGCAACTGCTCCCTGGCCTGCCCAAGCAGGGTCAGTTTTTCTTCAGATCGTAGTTTCTCCTGCTCTATCTGCGTATGGAGGCGGGCATTGCCACTTCTCTGCTCTGCATCCCGTTCCTGGAGCTCCAAAATCTGTTTTCTCTGTCCTTCGTTTTCACTGCGGAGATGACTCATCTGCTCCAGCTGTCCCTGGGCCGAACTGAGCTCTTTGAAAAGGGTACGATTTTCTTCTCCTAGAGTCGCTTTTTCAATGGTCAGTCGCTCACACTGCTGACGAAGATTGTCCCGTACCAGAACACCGGCCGTGATACGCTCCTCCAATCCTATTTTTTCAAGACCTGTTATGACAGCCTGTCGTTCCAACACACTGTTTATTCGCATACGAAAGAACAAGCACAGCAAGAGACTTGCAAAAACCACCCCGCAGACAAAGGCCGCCCCGCCACTCACCAGCAGTTGAGTGGCGGAAGACTGCTGCGTAAACCAGAAATAAAATCGGCCGTCAAAAAAAGTCAAAACAGTTTCACCTGGCCAACAAAGGCTTGCCGATAGCCCCCCACAAGCCCTGTCGTCAACATTACAGACAGGGAAGGGGAATGAGGCATAGGAGGCTTGATCAGAAGCTCAGCCCCCCATTCTTTTTTCAGTTTCTCACCAGACTGTTTCAGGCCAGCCCTCATAGAGACTATAGCCTCGAACTTCGGCCGTCGTTTTCTGTTCTGCTCCCTGTGCAAACTCAATTATCCTTGCGATGTGGTCCCAAAAGGCTCCTGTAACTGTTCATTTGGCTGATCCCTCCAAGGGGAAAACGCCTCCATAAAATTCATAGTACTGATTGCTGGGCCTGCCATACACCTCTCCAGGCGCAGAAACCAGCCAAGACGAATCAGGATTCCTGCGCTTAGTCGCTGATCTGCAGGGGAACTATGCGTATCGTTGCTCCAGTTCGTTCTTCCGACCCAGGTTTCTCCGCCACCGCTCCTCCTTTTCCCGACTTTCGGCTCTCTTGCTCAATCTCCCTTGCCTCTTCCTTTATCCGGGGAGAAGAGGCAGGAGTGGGAGGAGCGATGGCCTGCTCAGCAGGTAGAGGAAGAGAGCCAGCTTCCCACTTTTCTGCCAGCCCCCTTTCACCCTCCAGCATCGATGGCAGGGGAAGCCGGCTGTAAAAAAAGACAGCGCCAGCCCCGGCTGCAAGGAGAAAAAGAAGAAAAACCAGCATCCCCATGGACGACAGTGACCTTTTCTCCCTCCTGGCCCCTCCATTTCCAAATACTTCCTTCGCCGCCTGCTCAACATTCTCCCCATCGACCAGACCCTTTTCCTCCTCATAGGCCCTGAGCAGAGCCCGATCACAAAGCACATTGATCAGACGGGGAACACCTAGGCTTAACTCATAAATACTAGAAAGAGCCGTCTCAGAAAAGATCTTTTCTTTGTTGCCGGCTACTGCCAGACGATGGCTGATGTAAGCAAAGACATCGACACGTTCCAGGGGCAAGAGATGGTAACGGGAGGCGATACAGTCACTGAGTTGATCAAATTCGTTTTTTTCCAGGATCTGTCTCAATTCAGCCTGTCCCACCAGGATGATCTTCAACAGTTTTTTTCCATCGCTCTCCAGTTTGCTTAGAAGAATGAGCTGTAGCAAACGCTCAACGCTGAGACATTGCGCCTCATCAATAAGCAACACGGTATTCCTTCCTCTGCCATGGGCGTCCCGGAGATAGTCCTTGAGACTGTCCAGATAGAAACCCAAATCCCGCTCCCCCTCGCCGAGGGGGATTTTCAGTTCATCGCAAAGCGTTTTAAGGTGTTCGAGAACCGTCAGACGAGGATTAACAATCAGGGCGACATCGGTGTTATCCGGAATCTGCTCCAAAAGACAGCGACAGATCGCGGTCTTGCCAGTGCCTACATCCCCGGTCAAAAGGATGAAACAGCCGTCACTGGAGATCCCGGAGAGGAGCTGGGCCAGGGCCTCCCTGTGGAGCTCGCTCATGTAAAAATAGCGGGGATCCGGGGCAATGGAGAAGGGTTTTTCCCTGAGGCCGAAATATGTTGTATACATTGCCGTCACAGAAGAAGAGTCAACAGGAAAACAGATGACTTGCGGGTAACCTGTCAGAAAATCACCGGGAAACAACATCCAAGCTGCAGGGAAGGCAGACAGGCCTGTCTCTTGTTTCCTATTGATATTATTTACAGTATTACTACCATAGAATCAAAATGGACAAGGTTTTTTCATTTTTTCACCAAAAAGCAACCGAATTTCGGCATACACAGAGCTCTGCCCCGGTTTTAGGGAAAAAGAGATAAACGGGGCATAGCAGGAGAAATGAGATATTTTGTTCTCAATAAAGGCACGGACAAAATTGAAACACAGCTATCTGTTTGATATTGCGAAGACTGAATTTGTGCATAGCGAAGCGTTCGGCTAAAAGAGCCGTTTCTGAATGCGCACTCTTTATACCTTGTCCGGCATATAGACGATGAGCATGGTTTTCTGCAGCCTTTTAGAGACAGTATCGGCAAGAGAACCGAAGAAAAACTTTTTGATGACCTGGGTCCTGGTGGCCCCCATGACCACCAGGTCATATCCTTCCGATTCCTCGAGAATAGCCTCCACTCTAGAATCAGTAACCACTACCTTGACCGACAAATCTACCTTTTGCTCCCTTTCGCTCAGCCATTGATTCACCTCTGCCTCCTTCGCTTTGAGAAGACTGTCAGCCTCGCCGGAATGGAGGAGATAAATGAGCTTCATCTGGTGTTCTCCAATAAGATCCAAGGCCATCATCACCGGATAGACATCCTCCAGATCTTCAAGGCTCACCACCGGAATAAGAATCCTTTCCGTATGCAGTACTCCAAAAAAACGAACCACCACCACCGGACAGCTCACATGACCGGCAACCGTTTCCAGGACTTCATGAAAACTGCTCACCGTCCCATGCAGGGGATACCCGAGTACCACCATCTTGGCCGCATTATACTCGACACCAGCCACAAGGCCCGAGGCAACGGAAGAATCTGGTACCAGTTCAGTAGCCAGGGGATAGCCCATGCTCGCCACCTCTTCCAGTTCCTTCTGAAAAAGTCTTGCGGGGACAACCGCCTCCGGTTGCACAACCCGCACCGCCATAGGCAAGCACCTGTAATAGTTAGCAAAAATAGTTGCAAAACGAGCAAGACCACTGACAATGATATAATGGGCAGCTCCGAACACAACGACACCTTGAGATGGAATCTGGGGACTCAATTTTTCCCAGGTCCAGGGCAGAATTTCCACTCCCTCGGCAGAACGGAGACGGAGGTCATTTTTCAGAGGCGAAAGTCCGTTCTCCTCTCTGCTCTTTTCTTCGTTCAGGCCATGGGCCTCCCCAGCCTTGTCCACGGCAAAACGGACGGCCAGGGGACCAATCAACTCTGAGAGCAAGACACCGGTGAGGACTACAGGGGTAATTATTGAGGCATATTCGCTCAAAATCGGATCACTGGAGATAAGAAAGATAAGACCGATGGCGACCCCTGCCTGGGGCAGCAGGCCAAAACCGAGATAGCGCAGAACAGCTTGGGGAGCCGCAGCAATACGGGCTCCCAAGGCCACGCCATTAATCTTGCCCGCGATACGAGCGAGAAAGTAAATGGTCCCGAGGATACCTGCTGCTCCCAGGGCCTTGATATCGAGATGGGTCCCGGCCAAAGTAAAAAAGAGGACATAAATTGGCGGCTCAAAACTGTTCAGGGCCCTGAACATCCGAACATCCCGCTCGGCCCTGTTAACCAGGATAACGCCGGCAGCCATTCCGGCAAGCAGAGAAGAAAGTTCGAGATAGCGTGCAAGTTCACTGCAGAGCAGGAGCAGAGCCAGGCCTCCTGTCATCATCTCTCCCTGACTCTTCAGTTTGCGAAGGACCAGGTCGAGCAACATTCCAGTGAACATACCCAGGAGCAGGGATTGACCGATATCAACAAATCCTTTAAAAATTACCAGGTAAAAAGGATCCCCCAACTGCCCCATGATATGATGGGCTATGGAGATGGCAAAGCCGAATATCATGATGGCCAGACCATTATCTATGGCAACAATGGCCAGGAGTGTGGCGGTAAACGACCCTGAGGCCTTCACTTCACGTATAACCAGGAGAGTAGCGGCAGGTGCAGTGGCCAGGCCCACGGCACCGAGAAGGAGGGAAATAGCAAGATGATCGCGCAGCTGCCAGCCGTCCAGGTCCATTCCTGTAAAATGGACGGTCACAAAAACAGCAACAGAGACAAAGACAAAGGCGCACAGGGCTTCACACCCACCGATCCAGGCCACACTTCGCACATGCTCGCGTAGCTTCTTCAGCTCTACATGTTCTCCGATGCCAAAGGAGATAAGCATAAGGGCAATATGGGTAAAATGATCGAGATTGGAACCGATGGACTGCCTGTTGATAAGATCAAAGCCACTGGGCCCAAGGAGCATACCGGCAAGGATATAACCGGTGACCGAAGGCATATAGAGACGCTGACAAATTTTTGCCACCAGCAGGCCGGCGGCAAGCAACAGAGCGACACCCAGTGTAACCATGAGAAAGGAAGGTCAAGGAAAAAGGATAATAATACAAACCAGATAAAGGAATGTACCTTTTTTAGCCAGGACCTGCATCATTTTTCGAGGTTAACGGTGGAAGACTGAAACAAAACGTGTCGGAGAAGATGGTCTTCGATGCATTGCACATCACTTATGACTCCCCTCTGGCCCCTTTTCAACCCAGGCCACCTGCTCCTGCAGGAGTGCTTTAAAGTGGAGATCTGGAGCCAGGGCCAGGAACTCCTCGACGCTGTTTGTCCAGAAGTCCTCTGCCGAAAGCCCTTTCCCCTCTGCCTCCTCCATGAGGATGATTCCCTTGATCACCTCAAACAGATCCAGATCATGGAGCAGCAGAATTGCCCACAGCAGGTGCCTGGTATCGGGATTGCGCTTGGGGTCACTCTCCCAGTAGGCAGGAGGAAGACGAACCAAAGCCAGTTTCTTGGTCACAGCAGCATGGCATCTTCCACGTAACAAACCAAGATCGGGGAAGATGCCATGTTCGAGATCATGAACCATCTCTGAAAACATGAGATGAACTCAGTTCTTATAGGTAAACGTCAATTTGTCTTCACGCAGCCCCACGGTCACCTTTCCTCCTGAAACCAGTTGACCGAAGAGGATCTCATCGGTGAGAACATCACCAATCTCCTTCATAATCAGCCTGCGCATAGGCCTGGCACCAAAGGCGGGATCATACCCTTTTTTGGCCAACCAGGAACGAGCCTTGGCAGTGAGAGAGACAAAGACCTTTTTTTCGCCAAGCTGCGCCTGCAATTCCACGATCAGTTTATCAACCACCTTTTCCACGGCCTTAGGTTCAAGGACTGAAAAAGAGATAATAGCATCCAGACGATTACGAAACTCAGGTGAAAAGAGATTTTTGACCGCCTTTTGCTCCCGCCCCTTTTTCTCAGCCACAAAGCCAATGGGCGCACTGGACATTTCACGGGCACCGGCATTGGTGGTCATCATGATAATGACGTTGCGGAAATCTGCCTTCCGACCGGAGTTATCAGTGAGGGTGGAATGATCCATGACCTGAAGGAGAATAGAAAAGATATCGGGATGGGCCTTTTCGATTTCATCGAGGAGGAGGACACAGTATGGATGCTTACGAACGGCCTCGGTAAGCAGGCCTCCCTGTTCAAAACCAATATAGCCAGGAGGGGCACCGATGAGACGGGCCACCGCATGTTTTTCCATGTACTCACTCATGTCAAAACGTTCAAAGTGAACGGAAAGCTTGTTTGCCAGCTGCCTGGCCACCTCTGTCTTGCCCACCCCGGTCGGTCCGGCAAAAAGGAAACAGCCCGTGGGAGAATCAGGGTTGCCGAGGCCTGCACGCGATCGTTTCACGGCCGTAACCACGGCCTCAATGGCCTGGTCCTGACCAAAGATCACCTGCTTCATCGAAGCCGTCAATTCCTGCAGGGAAACAAGCTCAGCACGGGAGCCACTCTTGGCAGGAACCCTGGCCATGCGTGAGACCACGTTCTCAACGTCCCGCACCTTGACGATCTTATCGAGTTTACCGGCCATGCGAAAGGCAGAACCCACCTCGTCCATGACATCAATGGCCTTATCCGGCAGAAAACGGTCATTGATATAGCGTTCGGCAAGCTCAGCTGTTGCCCGAATAGCAGTGCGGGAATAGGAAACCCGATGATGATCTTCGTAACGGGACTGCAAGCCCTGGAGGATACGAGTGGTATCCTCCACAGAAGGTTCTTCGACATCGATCTTCTGGAACCTGCGTGCCAGAGCCCGATCCTTTTCGATATGATTCTTATACTCTTCGTATGTAGTGGAACCGATACAGCGCAGGGTCCCTGCCTGCAGAGCTGGTTTGAGGAGATTGGAAGCATCCATGGAACCACCGCTGGTGGCTCCTGCGCCGACGATGGTGTGCATCTCGTCGATGAACAGGATGGCATTACCCTTCCGTTCAACGGCTGCAATCACGCCCTTCAGCCGCTTCTCAAAATCTCCTCGATACTTGGTTCCAGCCACCAGACTGCCCATATCCAGGAGCAAGATTTCCTCATCCTGGAGGAGATCCGGAACCAAAGGTTTCTCTTCTGCAGCCCGGGCCTCCTTGTCGGCATGAATAAGCAGGGCCAACCCTTCAGCAATGGCGGTCTTCCCTACCCCTGGCTCACCCACCAGCAGGGGATTATTTTTTTTCCGCCGGCAGAGCACCTGCATCATCCGCTTCACTTCGTTCTTGCGACCAATCAGGGGATCAAGCTTACCCTTGGCCGCGCTTTTGGCATAGTTGACGGTGAACTCCTGGAGAATTTTCTCATCTTTGTCCACATCCTTGCCCCCGGCTGGTCCGGGCGGCATTCGGGGCAGAGGCTCCTTCTGCAAATCATCCGGCAGAGAATGGGATATAAACTCCACCACAGACATACGCCCCAGCCCTTCGGAGCCGAGAAAATAAACGGCATGCGACTCGGCTTCGGAAAAAATGGAAACCAGCACATCACCACTGTCCACCTCTTTCTTGCCACAGCTTTGAACATGGGCCACAGCCCGCTGCAGGACACGGTTAAACCCCACAGTCTGGGCAGGATCTCCGGCGGGAACAGTGGGCAGCTCCCCAGAAAAGAAAGACTCCAGCCGCTTTTTCAGATTTTCGGCGGAGCCTCCACATTCTTTAATGATATACTCTGCCAGTTCATCATGGAGGAGACCGTAGAGCATATGCTCCACAGTGACGTACTCGTGATTATAACTCTTTGCCTCTCGAATGGCCCTGACCAGGGCTAATTCCAATGGTTTACTTAACATATCATTAATCACCCGTTAAAGGGTTAGCAGTAAAATTCAGACCTGTTTCTACCTCGTTCAATACATTCAAAAAAAATTTCCTTCTCCTGAGTATCCAGCTGTCCTGCGATTACACCTGTTCAATGGAGCACCGCAGCGGATACTCATTCTGCTTGGCAAGCTGGTGAACAATTGCCACTTTTGTTTCACAGATCTCGCGGGTATAAATTCCGGCTACCCCGACCCCCTCCTGATGAACATTCATCATTATCAAGCTTGCCTCGGAAGGATTTTTTCTAAAAACATTTTCCAAAATAGCCACTACAAAATCCATGGAAGTATAATCGTCATTATGGAGCAAAACCTTATACAGAGCAGGCTCTCGCACCTGAGTCCTGTCTCTGGTTGCCACTGATCCTTTTTTTTCACTCATAAACCATACAATCCATTGTTCTCACATGTACTCCACTCCTCACATCATGGAAGAGGGGAGAAAAAAAACAGAGAACCGTCGCCCCAGTTATTGCTCTATTCTTATAATAAGGATGATTTTACTTTTTTTCAATATCCCTGTCGTTTCGATATTTCTCTTCTGTTCCGCTTAGCCGTTGCGAACATGCTCAACAAAAGCTCTTCCAGTACAAGTTCCTGGGGCAAAGGGGCACCCTTCAACCGATATTCAGCCTGAAGCAGCAACCCGAACCAGTTCTTTAACTGGGCACAAGAAAATCCCTGAGCCTTGCTAAAACTCATGAACAGGGCATAAGGATGGCCTTGCAACAACTCTTTCCATTCTCCACGCTGCTTCAATGCGGGCAGATAGCTGCCCTGAAACTGTTGCGCATTCATTCCCGACTGCCATTGCGGTTCCGGCTGGAGCTGCAGAGAACGAAAAATAAGGAGTCGACGCAGATAGTTTCTCAGGGTCGCCAGAATAGCCAGCCCATGGATACCATTTTCCAGGAGCCGATGCAAAATGACCAACGTTCGACCGGTCTGCTGTTGGCCAAAGGCATCAGTCAATTCAAATAGTGCGTCCTCACGGGTTCTTCCCACCATGGCATCAAGATCTTCCACGGTAATAAGCTCTCTGTCTCCCACTGACAGGGCCAGCTTTTCCGTTTCCATCACCACTGCAACGGGATGGAAGCCCACCCGCTCAAAGAAAATGTCCAAGACCCGTGGTCCCATTTTTTTGCCTAATCCACCAAGACTCTTCAGTACCAGCTCTTGGAGGATGGCCTTCTGTCCTTTCTGAGCAGCAGCTCCTGATCCGGTGTCTATGGAACAGTCTACCACAACTCCCTCTTTTTTGATAAAGGTGAAGAATTGTTTTCGTTTATCTACCGCCTCGGCGGTGAGCAAAAGGATATTATAGGGAGGAACGCCTTTGGTAAAAGCGTCTCTGTAGCGTCCGGTTATATCTCCACCGGATACCACCTGCTGCGGGCCAGCAGCAGCCAGCAGTTCATCGGCCCAGACCAGGCTCTCTTGGGGCCGGGAAAAGCCAAAAAGGTTCTGCCACTGCCCGGCCTCTATTCCCTCAAGACCATCATTGGCGGAAAGTCCAGCCAGTGCTATAAAGGCCAGGAGATGCCGGCAACAACGGGCCTCCTTCTTTTCCGCATGAGCCAATGCCACCTTGTTCCAGAGGGCTGATGCTGTATTTTTTGAGTGAAAAAGCCTGCTGTCAGTGACCCGATGGATCTGCAGACCTGGCAGGAGGCTGAAGTTCATGATCTGCCCCAGGGTCCTGCTGCTGTCCTCCCTGTCCCCATCTATGGAGTTAACCGAACCGCCGGCCGGCAAGGCTAGCAATGCCTGCTGCAGACTGTCTGCTGCCTCTCGGCAGAGATAGCGCTCTCCAAAAAAGAGGTAGAGTTGCGGATAGCTTCCCTTCTTCACTTGCTGAAGGAAGGCGGGTAATTCTGAACGGTTAATCAAAGGCATGATCGATTTTTTTCTGGTCCATGATCTTGTGCAGAATGGCAGGCAAAGAGCCTGGTTGCAAGTAATCCTCACCCAGACCCTGCGTAAAAATGCCGGATGAACGTCTGGCCACATCATCCCAGGTCAAGTCGACCTTGGCTTCGGCAACAGCCTCAAAAAGAAATTCGTTATAAGGATTATTAATAACGGCCTTACCCGTCCCCACAGTGGCCAGGATATCGACATTATTTTTGAACGTGGTGGCCAGTTCGGAATAGGCACGAATACCACCGCAAGAACCAATACTCATAAAGCGTTGTTTGACAAGGAGATCCTCTTCTGTAACCGCACCACTTTCCAAAAGCTTGGTGATAGGCTCTATCAATTGTTCCTTGCGCCAATAAGAATGTCCACGCTGGGCAAACATTTCATGCCCCCCCTTGAGAAACTGTTTCAAGAGCTCCATCTGTACCTCTTCCCCCTGAAAGACAAAAACAGAGTGAGAGACCTCAATCCCATTGATCCGTTTCACCCAGTCAATGACCACCGGTTTTCTGCCTTGGAGGACAAATAAAGAGCTCATGACCTTACTTGGAGAAGCGGAAAAATTACGGAGCAGGTTTGCAGCCTCTCCGGTGACAGCCGAGTAGGCATGCAGGTTAAAGCCACGCGATAATCGCGGCTGGTATCCCTGCTTAATCAGAAAGGCGCAGTTGGAGAGGTAGGACTGCTTGCCGTCATCATCATTATGGAAGACCGAAAGGCTGGAGAGACGATTGTCTGCCTTCCACTCTGCAAAGGCAGTGCGGGTATACAATTCCAAGGGTATGGCCCCGTAATCAAACATCATCAAATTAATCCGAGACTTATCCACGTCACCAACAAAGTCAGAATAATACTGCTTATAATATTGAAGAATAACCCGCAGCTGAGTGGTAAAGACAGTATTCCCATCGCGAATGGCAGTGAGCATCTTACCGATGAGATAGGTGCGGGTCGCCGGCTCGATATTCTGCAGCAGTGTCATAAAGGTGGCGGAAAAGAGAATCAGGCTGTTTTCATCCTGAAAGGCCGAATTCGTTACCAGGTCGAGGACCCGTTTCTGTTCCTCGGAATCCTGGGGAAAAAAGGTCGCCAGTTTCCCCCGCTGGGCCAGACTGATAATAAAATCAGAGACATGATTGTTCTCCGGGTCAACGGCCAGAAGAAACTGGAGAAGATTGGCCGCAAAGTGCTCTTCAATACGACTTTTAAGGACAGGGACTAAAATATCACGAAAAGAAGAATCGTAGAGTTCACTGCCCTTGGAGAGCAAGATATAGATATTGGCGGTAGTGGTATCATAGGCTACCTGGACACGGGCACGGTCTGTGGCCTTGCGCAGAACAGCAATGGCCGCGCCCTTATTGCCACTGTGCAGAGCCTCATAAAAGGCTGTCCCATATTGGCTCCGTACCTTCCCATCCAGACGTTTCCAGATTCGGTCCATAAAGGAAGCCGAGTAACTGCTGAGTACCCCGGCAGAAATCTCCCGCCCCTGCAGATCAGTCACTGAGTGCAGGTCATTGATCTTCCATGTCAAATAATCGGAAGCCTCGGCAAAGCCTTTGAGGAGGATGGCCTTGTCTGCCGGAGAAAAACTAAAAAACAGTTCTTCTTCCCTCTGTTGGGGCAGACTGAAATAATCTTTGAGCCAGGAAAAAGCTACCTCGGGATCGATATCCTGCTTGAACAGTCCCCGTGCATTCCAGGCATCAGTATTGGCCAAGCCGCGGATATAGGACATATTTTCCAAAGCCTTATAGGCGTTCATCCCAGGAATCTTGCAACACTGTTCCATGGCCCACTGCTGCCTTTCACTCATCGCCTCCAACAGATCCATGCCTTGCGCTACACTTTTCCTGCTCTGCCCGGGGAGGACAAGGAAGGCCTTCAGGGCCCAACCAGCTGGTTCGGCCATCCCTCCAATGCGATCGACATAGGCCAGGAGATCATGAGCCGTTATGACATCGACAAACTGAAAGGCCATCATCACTCTACCGGCGCTATAGCTCAACCCGTCCAGCTGTTTCAGAAACTGCCAGCTCGACACCACATCGGCTCCTTCCAAGGTAACAAAGCGCTCAAGGAGGAGTTGGTCTTCAAAGCTTATTTTGGCAGTAACCAGTCTTCTCAGGACATCCACTATCTCCTGGGCCGAAATGCAGGGCAACTGAGTAAAGGAGCGGAGGACACGCATATTGGTGTAATCCAGTGCTTTGATAATATCTTTATTATAGTGAAAGAGTTCTTCATCTTCACATGCCACCTGACGGAAGGCCTCCAGAGTCACAGAATATCCTTTAGCAGAAGCTCCAGCTGTTGCAATCAGGGGAAAGATCCAGGAGAGGAGTGAAACAAGTAAAAAAACAATAACCTTTTGCTGCAACGGACAAGAATTTCTTTTCATTTCTATTTTTCAGCCTCTTTTAAGGCTGGCGTACCCTATCAAAGAAAGATTTTTCACATGGGAAACCTTCTTGACTTCCTCAGAGAAAAGTTTAAGGTGACCGCCTCTTATCGAGTATAGTCACAATTCATTTTCTATGTTTTAACGACAGATAACCAGTTCAGGCAAGTACCTTCCACGCCATAAGGGATCAGCGAAAATTATTCAAGTACTCTTAATTCATGATTACCTGAACTCAGCTCCCAAGAGCAATCAACTGAGAATTTCACTTATTAATAAGCATTTTCATAACAACGTCAAACCCTTTCCCATGAAAGCACCGAACTCCCAATTTCTGCCAGTCCTCTGTCTGGTACTGGCCATGTTTCTCTGGGGGAGTTCCTTCATTGCTCTCAAGGTGGCCTTTGTCGATTACCATCCCATGGTCGTGATATTCGGCCGGATGGCAGTGGCATCTCTGGCCTTTCTCTTTTTTCTGCCTCGATTTCGGAAGATCCGCATCCGCAGACAGGACTGGAAGCTCATGGGACTCATGGCCCTCAGTGAACCCTGTTTATACTTCATTTTCGAGGCCCATGCCCTGAAAAACACCACAGCCTCTCAAGCTTCGGTCATCACCACCATGCTTCCCCTCTTAATTTCCGTGGCCTCAGCCCTCTTTCTCGCGGAAAAATTTTCACTGCAGAACCTCTTGGGACTCCTTCTGGCCATGGCAGGCGGTATTGCACTCAGCCTGGGAGCGACAGCCACAGAACATGCTCCTGATCCCCTGCTGGGAAACTTTTATGAATTTCTGGCCATGGTCTGCGCCACTGTCTACACGATCTCGGTCAAAAGCTTGACCTCCCGCTATCCGGCGCTTTTCCTCACCGCTGTACAGGCCTGGGTGGGGGCCATTTTTTTTACTCCCTTCCTGGCCCTGCCCCAGGTCCCCCTCCCCGAATCCCTGCTCCTGATCCCCACAGTCGCCATCGTCTATCTGGGGCTGGCCATCACCATTATGGCCTACGGATGCTATAACTTCGCCCTCTCCTCTATGGAGGCAGGCAAGGCCTCCATCTATGTCAACCTCATCCCCCTGTTTACCATGCTACTCGGCTGGCTGATCTTTCGGGAATCCTTCACCTCGTTTCAATACCTTGCGGCGTTGTTTATCTTCTTCGGGGTTGGCCTGAGTCAGCGATTCTGGGGATTGGGGGCAAAAAAGATGCGAGGATGATTTTTACATGGTAAAATAGTCAAAAGTTGCGAGGAGATAATCCGCCAATTCCCGTGAGAAATCAGGCAAAGGGCCTGATGAACGGAGCAAAAAAAAAATTAAGGATTAGCCATCTGCAAGTTACAATCGTCGCCTTCAGCCGTAGCAGTTTCCACCTCAGCCTGAATAGAACTAATGGATGTCCAAACCCGTCAGCAAATAGAAGAGGCCTTTGTCAAAATTTCCCGGGCCGCCATACGGAAAAAAATTTATAGCCTGCGGGCACAACAGGACGGTGAGTTCCAACTGGCCAGACTTTTCCAGGCAATCGCTGTCTCAGAAGAAGCCCAGGCATGCCGCCTCCTCGTCCAGCTCCGGGGGCAGACCGGTAAAAACACTCAGAACTGTCAGACTGCCTTTGGAGAAGAGATCCCCGATCTCATCAACCACTATGAAGGGGCTGCAAAAATAGCAGAGGATGGTGGTGAAAAGGCCATGCACTACGCCTTTTCCCAGTCAGCCAAGGTTCAACGCAAACACCTCAGCCTAAAAAAGAACCTTGATAAAAACAGTGGCCTGAAAACTCCGTATCATGTCTGCGGCTTTTGCGGCTTTATCATGGAAGGCAATGCCCCGGCTAACTGTCCTATCTGTTCGGCTCCAGCCAGCCGCTTCAAGAAGGTCTGAGACCAGCGAAGGAGCAAAACGAGTTGTAACTGTTCAGCAGCACTCCCTCTTCGTCCATTCAGCTCTTCTCGAAGAGCACCAGTATGTTTCAAAGTCCTGACTGAACGCATAGAAAGCACTGCTGCCACCGGTGATGAACGGTAAGCCGGCACTCAATGTGCAGTCCCCCCTTGGGGTAAAAGTACTAGAGCGGTTGTTTGCCAAAAAAAATTCGGCAGTACCTGTATAGTTACAATGAGTAATTCTATTCACAGGGGGGCGTCGGATGGTAATGGACATAGACCCGGCGCATAAATTCAATCTCACGCAAGAGAATCTCCTCAGCCCCAGTGGCAATCCTATCCCCTTCAGTCACGCTCAGACTACCATCCACTCCTATGGTGATATTGACCACCAGATAAGGACCAAACCGGTGGGCATGAACCTCTTCTACACACTTTACCCCTTGCACCGATGCCAATAGCTCGCGAATTTCCCTGCCCAGTTGTTTGCCTGGCAGGGTATCCATGAGATCTGCTGAGGAGGTACGCAGGATATCCACCCCGGTATAGAGGATAATCAAGGAGACCACAGCCCCTGCCAAGGGATCCACCCAAGGAAAGCCCATACGGCCAAAGAAGATACCAATTGCAGCAGCCAAGGCCGAGAAGATATCGTTGCGATGATCATGGGCCAGCGCTTCCACCGCACTGTTTTTAATCTTTTTCCCGATCTTACTGGTCCACAAGGTCAACCAGAGTTTGAGACAGGCTGCGCCCAGAGCGACCCAGAGGGCGACTCCGGATGCCCCGGCAAAATCACCTGCCCCGGAGAGTATTTCATAGACCCCGTTCACCGAGTTCCAGAAAATAGCGATGGCGGTAGTAACAACAAAGGCCCCAACCACCACAGCGGCAATACTCTCCATCTGATCATGACCATAAGGATGTTCATGATCAGCCGGTTTTCCCGAGAGTTTCATGAAAATCGCCATCACCACCCCATAGGCCACATCCGAGGTGGAATTGATCCCATCGGCAAGCAGAGCCGGACTATGACCGGCAACCCCAATGGTGGCCTTTAACACCGCCAACAATGCGTTTGCAGCAAGGCCCACATGAATAGCCAGCAGTCCCTTTTGATTGCGCTCACTGGCCTCCAGTTCACTCTCTTTTTTCTTCATCCTTCCTACCTAACAAAACCGGAGCCCTTAACTGCTGCACGGGACAGCAAAATGGCTCAACGCCATGTTTTTATGACAACCAGGTCTCATTTTACTATCTTTCTTCAAACACTGTATCCATCCAAAGATAATGTAACCCGAAGCATTGAAATAGGCTACACTCTTTCCCCCTTAAGATGCATAAACCCATTTGAGGATACGCTCCCTCTCGACATTTTTCAAGGTGTTTCCAAGTATACAGCTACTATCCCCATGGCATAAACAATGGCACGGCACCTCCAGACGGACCTGTCTTTCACTATTGCGATAAAGCCCCCTTCCATCCCTTCCCAATCAGCAAAAAAAAAGGGTTGAAGCCAGATGCTTTCGCATCCGATTTCAACCCTTCAGGAGAAGGCTCTTGCTCTTCCGGCCCCACTTGGAACATCTGTCCATGAGAAACAGACAATCACCCAGCGGCACCGGAAGGCCCTAAAAGAGCCCGGTTATGAGGAACCGCCTCAAGATTTCTCTGTCGGCATGGGAGGGCTTGGGACGTTATCGTGACATTCACCGCAGTTATATTGACCGGTAATGCCATGCTCTTTCACCGCAGAAAACTCTGCGGTGGTCTCATACTTGCCGTCCTTCCAGTCATTGAGCAACTCCACCAGCCGGTAGGCAGTGCTCGCCGCAACCCTGGCACAACGGTCTTTTCTTTCAGCACTCTTCAGGGGGTGCCCTGAGGCCTCCATCCACTTACCAACGGACACGTGGCAGAGTGGAGAGTCACTGGTGGTGGTAACAATTTTATCGATGGCAATGCGTGGTGTTGCCGGTTTAAAAATAGGCATATCGGCCCTGGAATACCATTCCATGAGGTCATTGGCAATCTGGTGCCCCTCCGGGGCACCGGCGATACGGGGACCAATGATCAGGTTGGCAACGATATTGGCGCCAGCCGGCGAACCACAAACCGTACCCCAGCCAACCATACCGCCTTCAAGAAATACAAAGGCATCGGATGGGAAGGAGGCATACGGCTCTCCAACTTTTTCCGCCAACTGAGTAAAAACAGAGTTGATTACTGCACAACCACAAAACACCCTGTACCACTCCTCGTAACAGATCTCAGCAGTCTTGCCCGGATCAAGTTTTTCATAGGGCCATGGCCACTTTTCGTTAGTCCCACCTTTGGCCTGAGCCGACTTCAATATCCCACCAAATTGCGTGAGAGCAGTACCTGCAGCAAGGATCCCTGCAGTACCAATCATCATCTTCCGGCGAGATAAGCTATGACAATTTTTATCCGGTTTCTCCATAATGTCTTTCCTCCACATACTGGTTGTACGATTATTGGCCAAGACCAACGCATCCAGCTCAGCCAACTCCAATCAGACCTCACTTACAACAAAGATAACCGAAAACAGCAAGCACCACAATGTGGCATATTGTCGCATCCCCTGAAAAACATTGTAGAAAGTGCCGGCACCCTCCCAGAAACAACGGATAAGGTATAGATTTTGTTTTACTTTTGTTACAGGAACGCCTAAACTGTATTTCGTCAGTTACAATAACAATACGTGCGGACTGCCACTCCCACTTGCGAAGTTGACGGCAGGCCTGCCCGGTTTTTCCTGGACTCCAGGCCCTTGGCCCTTTTCAAGGAGTACATCCGGTGCCCTATGCTCTTCCCCAATCTCAAATCTTTCATTCGTAACGCCCAGAAAGAACAAGTCAATGTGACCTTACCCTGGTTGCTGGCCCTGCGCTGGGGCGCAGTCCTCTGCCAGATCGTTCTCATAATCGCAGTATGGCTGGTTATGGATATCGATATCCCCCTCCTGCCTGTCTCCACCATCATCCTCTTTGAAGGGGCCAGCAACATCTATCTTCATATTCGGCACGAAATCAATGCCCCAGTCTCCAACCAGCTTATTTTACTCATCCTCTTGATGGATACCGTTTTCCTCACCGGTCTTCTCCATGTCACCGGTGCGGCCATGAACCCCTTTGTCTTTCTCTATCTGATACACATCGTCACTGGGGCCCTCATTCTCCAGGAAAAATGCTCCTGGCTGATCACCGCCACCACCATAGCTTGCTACAGCCTGCTCTTCTACTTTCCGCCGTCCTTCATCTCTGCCCTTTCCGAACCACACATCCCCAAAGATGCTAACGATCTCCAGTTAATCGACAATCTCACCGACTCCATCCAACTGCAACTCAAGGGAATGGGTGGTGCCTTCATCGTCACCTCGATATTCATAGTCTTTTTTGTCAGCAAGTCCCAAAAAGCCCTCACCCAACATCGAATCAAGATCCAGTCCCTGGAAAAGGAACGGGAACGCCACGAACGCTTGGCCTCCCTGGCCACCTTTGCGGCAGGAGCAGCCCACGAACTCTCCACGCCCCTCAGCACAGTTGCCGTGGTCTCCTGCGAGATGATCCACTATCTGAAAGAGCATGGCGAGAGCGGAGAACTCCTCGATGATGCCCTGCTGATCAGAAGGCAGGTCGCGGATTGCAAGGAAATCCTCTATCAAATGGCAGCCGGGGCCGGCGAGCATCTGGGGGAAGAGATCAGAGAATTCCCGATTCAAGAGGCAGTGAGCCAGATCCTTGAAGAGATCAAGGAAGAGGATCGCCGACGACTCCGGGTAACGATAGAACCGGAGGACTTACAAATCACCATGCCTTTTCGTTCACTGTGCCGAACAATCAAAGGACTGGTCAAAAACGGGCTTGAGGCCTCCTCGCCCCCCGAGGAAGTGAGCATGCGCTGGTTTACAACATATGAGCATCTGGGGGTGGAAATATGCGATCCGGGAACAGGCATTGAGGAACAGTTAGAGAGCCAGGTGACCGAACCATTCTTCACCACCAAGGATTCAGGACTCGGTCTTGGCCTCTTCCTTGCCAAGAGCATGGCCGAACAGTTTGGCGGCGACCTCATCATAGAACTGCAATCAGAGCAAGGGACCAGGGTAACACTGACCCTTGCTCTGGAGATGATAAGAAAAAACTACACGAATATAAAGAGAACGGAGTGAGTTGATGGAAAAAATTCTACTGGCTGATGACGAGGATTTCTTCAGAGAACGCTTAAACCGGGCCTTTATCCGCAGGGGCTACATCACAACTACCGCCTCCTGCTACGACGAGGCCATGGCCATCACCGAAAAGGAAAAGCCGACCATGGCTGTGATCGACCTGAAGATGCCTGGAAAAAGTGGCCTCCTTCTGATCAAGGACGCCCTGACTGTTGCCCCAAAAATGAGGATCGTCGTGCTCACCGGTTACGGCTCCATTGCCACGGCCACCGAGGCCATCCGCCTTGGGGCTATCGCCTACCTTGCCAAGCCCGCAGATATTGACGAAATCCTCAAGGCCTTCTCCAACGACAGGAGCCTGGAACTGGAAAATCTCAACGAGGAGATCCTGCCCCCATCATTGGCCAGAGTTGAATGGGAACATATCCAGCGAGTGCTCACTGACTGTGATGACAACATCAGCTGCGCCGCCAAAAAACTGGGTATCCACAGAAGAACCCTACAGAGAAAACTCTACAAATACGCCCCCAAATAAGGTCCCAGACAAAGCTAGAGAGAACCAGCTGTCAGCGTTCAGGTTTTCCATCGAGAAGTTTGGCCAAGGCCTGGCGCGTATTCACCGGCATCTTGCAGCTAAAGTCCTCGCAGACGTAGGCCGTAGCGCGCCCCTCACTTTTCACCACCGTCGCTAAGAAGGGGAGGTTTTTTTCAAGAAAGGCCTGATTTTCCATACCATCTGCTAACAGGAGAATGGTATGGGGCAGGTAACGAGAATGAACCTCACGAAGCAACCCCTTGGTATCTTCTCCATCCGCCTCTCCAACTATGACGATCTGCCTGGGTTTATCCAGCTGGAAATCCATGGCTGTAAGCATCAAGGGCATGACCGCTGGATAGGCCTCGAGGGTTTTGCCAAAGGTCTCGATGCTCTTTTTGCCAAGCTCACTCCATTGCTTCTTCCCGGTCAGGCTTCCCAGACGGAGAAAATTGAGGGCAGCCACGGAATTTCCTGAAGGCTCGGCCCCATCGTAGGCTGCCTGCATCCTGGCCAGCAGACCTGCGCCTTGAGGAGTGTCATAAAAGCCCCCTTTTTCATCGCTGAAGAGGGCAATCTGCTGTTCGCTCAGGTCCATGGCCTCAACCAGGCGGGATGGGACATGCTCTGCCCGGTAGAGGTCAAGCAGCCCCTGGATCAGAAAACTGTAATCATCTAAAGCGGCTGGATGACGGGCCTCTCCGTCTCGCCAGCGTCGCTTCAGCTCTCCGCCAACAACTAGATTTTTAAGGATAAAATCAGCAGCCCGCTGGGCGGCCAAGAGGTAACGATCCTCCTCCAGAATCACTGCTGCCCTGGCAAGGGCTGAGATCATCAGGCCATTCCAGGCGGTGATAATCTTGTCATCCAGGTGAGGCGCTATTCTCTTTTTCCGTTGGCTGAGGAGCTTGGCCCGGCCCTTGCGTAGATATTCCTCGAGCGCCTCCTCACTCACCTGCCCCTCCCTTGCTATCTGGGCCGAGTCCTTGGCCTGATAAAGGATATTGCGGCCAACAAATTCCTTCTGTGGATCATGGAGAGCATTCCCATTTCTTTTCACCCCATAATAGGCCCGTAACAAGGTGGCTTCCTGCCCGGTGAGCAGGGAATTGATCTCCTCTTCGGTCCAGAGATAATAGGCGCCTTCTCCATGCTCAGCGAGATCATAAGGATTGACTGAATCGGCATCCTCTGCTGAATAAAACCCACCCCCAGGGTCCTGCATATCCCGCAACACGTAGTCGAGAATCTCACTAGCCGTCTTTTTATACCTGGGATCAGCACTTAACTGAAAAGCAGAAAGATAGATGGAGGCCAATTGGCCCTGATCGTAGAGCATCTTTTCGAAATGAGGTACCCGCCACTGGCCATCCACTGAATAGCGATGAAACCCTCCACCGACATGGTCATACATCCCTCCGGCCGCCATCTGCTCCAGGGTGTAAAGGGCCATATCTCGTGCCTCTCCCTGTCCACTGGACTTGTAATAATGGAAGAGAAAGTCCATGACCACCGGCCGTGGAAACTTTGGAGCCTGACTGAAACCACCATACTTTGGTTCATAGCTGTCTCTTATCTGCGCAAAGCCCTTCTCCATCCAGGACCTGGTAAGAGATCGACCACTGTCCGGGTTGTTCTCTTGAATGTACGCCGTCACCTTCTCCGCAGACAGGCTCAGGCTCTTTCGATCTTTCAGCCAGGCCGTATGAATGAGCTGCAAGAGTTCCAGAAATCCAGGCCGACCGTAAGCACTTTGGAGAGGGAAATAGGTACCGGCGTAAAAAGGCCTGGTATCGGGAAAGAGAAAAAGGGACATGGGCCAGCCCCCACTGCCGGTCATGGCCTGGGTGGCTGCCATGTAAATCTGGTCGATACCGGGAAGCTCTTCACGATCCACCTTGATGGAGATAAAATAGTGATTGAGAAAGTCGGCCACTTCCTGATTTTCAAAGGACTCGTGGGCCATCACGTGACACCAGTGACAGGTGGAATAACCGATGGAGAGAAAAATTGGTTTGTCCTCCGTCCTGGCCCTGATCAAGGCCTCTTCTCCCCATGGATACCAGTCCACCGGATTAGAGGTATGCTGCTGCAGATAGGGACTCTTTTCATGGCGCAGATGATTGCCCTCTTGCCGGTCAAATTTCACCCTCATCTCATTTTCTCCTTTCATCAGATCTCTCGGCTCCTGTCCATCTGTCCTGCCAGGCAAAGAAAAGAAGGTGATCAGCAAGACTAGAATGATTTTTCCCATGGCTAGCACCCTCCCAGCTGACGTTGTGCAAGCAAACATCCGCCAACATCTGGGAACAATAATCACTTTAAGGGATATGCCAAGAAACAATACTCAATACAGAGGAGAGACAAGACGGGCAACCCCCATCTTCAGCCGTTGCCACAGCCCACAGAAAGGGGCAGTGCTGCGTTGTGAGTGATCTATGAGATCGACGAGACAATGCTCCAGTTGCAAAAGACTGGATGATTCATAAAGGACAGTGGTGATTTCAAAATTAAGATGAAAACTGCGCTGATCCATGTTGGCAGAACCAACCAGGCCCCAGAGTTGATCTATGACCCCCACCTTGGAATGGAGAAAGGCTGGCCCCATCTCAGAGATCTCGACCCCACTCTCTGTCAGTTCCTGATAATAACTGCGCCCAGCCCAAAGGGCCAGACCATGGTCTGATTTTTCCGGCAACAGGAGCCTGACCCGCACCCCCCGCAAGGCCGCAGCTTCAAGGGTCAGGACCATGGCCTGATCCGGAACAAAATAAGGGGTGGCAAGGACAACGGAATAATCCGCTGCTGAGATGGCTGCCAGGAGGAGATGATGCATGATTCCGGCGTCAGAGTCTGGACCAGAGGGAATGACCTGAACGATCTGGCCGTGGGAATGCTCTTGTTCCTGCAGAGACGGAAAATAGTGTTCTGCAAAAATATCATCTCCAGTGGCATAGTACCAGTCTTCAATAAATGTCTCTTGAAGCTCATAGACCGCAGGACCGGTAAGGCGGAGATGAGTATCGATCCAGAGCCCGGAAGGGGTATCGCTACGAAAATACTCATCCGCTATATTCTGGCTGCCGGTAAAGGCCACCTGCCCATCAATAACGACAATTTTCCGATGATTACGAAAGTTGAAATGGAAGCGCCAACGGGGGCCTCTCCACGGAAGCACCGGCATGAACCAGGCGACCTGGACGCCAGAACTGCGAAGACGATCAACAAAGGACAGAGGTAGGTCCCAGGAACCGAGATGGTCCAGAAGAAGACGACAGGACACACCATTTTTTGCCTTTTTCATCAGCAGCCTGGCCAACTCTTCACCACTTCTGTCGGCCCGAAAAATAAAGTACTCCAGGTGAACATGATGGCTGGCAGATGCTACACTCTCCAGCAGGGCCTGCCAGGCATCAGGGCCTCGATCATGATAAATTTCGACAGTATTGGCACCAGTAGGGGGCTGGCGATCATTGATTCGAGTCGCAAGTTTTACAAATTTACGCAGGGAAGGGGGGAATCCATTTTCCTCGATCACAGGTGCATGAATCCGACGAAAGGCACCAACGGTTTTTCCCAATTCCGGGTTCATGCCCCTTCGCTTCCTGGTCAGGCGACGTCGGGCACGATTCCGCTTCGGTTCACTGAGGAGAAAGAAAAGGACAACTCCGAAGATGGGCACAAACAAAAAAGTCAAGATCCAGGCCAACATACTCCTCGGTTCTCGAGGATGGAGTAAGACATAAAAGACTCCAAACAGCACTCCCAAAATATTAAGGAGCGCCCACCAGGAGGCGAATGGCAGAGAAGAGATTTCAACAAACATCAATAATTATACCAGTCAATTCAGACAAGTAAGGGCACACTCAAAACCAGATATGCAGAACCATAGAGTAAAGAGAGATCTGGTGGGATTGGCCCGCTTCCCTGGAGGCACAGGCGTCGCAGAGATACACCAAGGATTATATAATTGAAGATCACTCCTCGAGTCCTCCATATTGCACCTCAGAATACTCAGTAGTTTTTTGATAACTTCCGAAGAGCGGAGATGACATCCCTCTCCTCTGAACCTACAACCCGTCAGAGCAACTCATTCTGGCTGCGACTTCCTGCAGGAGATCGCAGCCAATGCCTTTGTCAACAGGGACCTGCGCCCCTTATAGGTATAATTACCTACACAGAAACAGGCAACTATCATCTTTGAATCCTTTACAGAACATGATATTCTTTCAAGAATGAGGTAATATCTCCTGGCAATAGATAATTCCTTATTCCCCCATACGGAGAAGATATGGAACAACGAAAATACGTCCGCAGTAGTATGATCGGTATGAAAGTAGACATCTCCGATCGAGCAGGTTTTTGCTCCGGAACCATCAGAGATATATCACGATTCGGTATTTGTATCACAGACATCCCGAGAAAACTTCATGCCAAAGATGGTCTCTTTAAGGTAGTTATATCCGGCCGGGGTCAAAGCTTCAAGCTGAAGGCCCAGGAAAAATGGGAAACAAAGGACGGACTGACCACGATCGTAGGGGCATTCATTGATAATGTTCCCTGGGATTGGACCGAGATGGTCATGGAGCACGAACCCAAGGAAGATGACATATGGGAAGTTCATTAAAAACACCCCAGAAAATCGAGGAGTCAAGAAGAGGATAACCGGCCGTCTGTCAAGGTATCCGCCTCCTCTGGCCCCAGCAGGTTGAGCCAGCCCCTGCGACTTCGTGGAAACGCTTTCCTTCCCCAGCCCTTCAGCAGTTTCTTGACCTTTTCTGTTTCAAGCAAAAAACCTTCCTGGACAAAAGCCACGCTCCAGGCCCTGAAACAATTCTCCGACACCGATCACAACAGAGCCCGATCCTTTTTGTAAGGTTGCAGTAACAGGCCTCCTCCCTCTTTATGCCGAGCAAGGCCGGCCTGCAGCTGCGGCCATGACCAGTGTAAGCACGACAAGCAAGCACTCAAAGAAACGACCATTCCCTCTCATGACTGGCCCCGGCTTTAGCAGCCATATCCTGTGCCCTTTCCGCCTCTCTTTTCTCCCTTGACCACAAAAAAGATTCCCTCCTGAACAGGATACGATACAAAACCTGCAGAGGCAAGAAGGAACTCCAGCATCCTTCCCTGGCTCGAGACCGGGGGCTGGCAGCATTGTACTCGGCAGCCACCTCTCTTCCGCAAAGACTGACCAGCCCTACGTCTACCAGCCTCAAGCAAGCCTGCAAGCCCATGAACATTCTTTTTTTTCAACGGTTTTTTTACAAACGCCAGAAAAATTTTGTTTCCCACAGCGAATACGATACAATGAATAAAAATGAGGATGTTGATTGTGGTCAGACTTCCACCATTGAGACGCCTATGTTTGCGGGAAAAAAACCAACCAAGATTACGCCGGCACTTTCTTTCCACCTTATGAAGTTCGCTATGATCGACTATCAAAAAAACTCAAGCGAGCTGACTGAGAAGGAATATCTTTGCACCTATCAGCTGGCCAGCCAGGAAATGCTCCTCCATCAACTCATTCTCTCTTCCGATGAGGCCTGTTACGTCGTCGTACCCGAGCCTGTCCTCCTGCGAACAATGGAGACAATTATTGGCGAATATCGTGAAAAAATGGACTTTCATACCCTGCTCCGGGAAAATGGACTCTCTTATACTGATTATCTCACCGCCCTGAACAATGATCTCAGGGTGGAAGCCGTGCTGACGCAAGTAGCATCCAGCGTCCAGTCTGTCGATCCATTTTAGATACGAGAATATTTTCGCCACCATAAAGACAGCTTTATGGAACCGGAACGGCGCAGTGTTGACCATCTCCTGTTTTTTTCCGATCCCTCCTCCCCAAACCTGACTGATCCGGCACTGGAGCAGGCAACTGCCATCCGTCACAGGCTTTGCCGTAATCCAGAAAATTTCAGTCAGGAGGCAAAATGCTATTCACGATTCAGCATCAACATAGACGGAGGCGATCTCGGTAGCATCAAGGCCGGGGAACTGTGCGAGGAACTGGACAGGGTCCTTTTTAGCCTACGCCCCGGAGAAATAAGTCCTGTTGTCGAAAGTTCTGCTGGATTTCACCTCCTCTATTGCAGAAAGATACACCAGGCAAAGTGCATGAGCTTCGCTGAAGCAGCCTCGCAAATATTTTCCATACTCCTCAAAAGAAAACAACTGGCAGCCTGCCGCACCTGGTTGAAGGCCCTTATCCGACCGATCTAATATGAGCTATTCGTGACTGCCCCCTTCCCCTCTTCTGATTCCCAGCACCTTTGCCCGGACATCCTCTTCCGCACCGGGATCATCAGCAATGATAAGGAGGAAAGCCCTTCTTTTGAGTCCGCCGAGCTGGTTCGAAAGGATCAGTGCCTGGTAAATCTGGTCAAGAAAACAACCGCCTCCCCTCGAAAAAACACCCTCCTGGAAGGACCCCATACTGTTTTATCGGCAGACAATACCAGTCTTGCGGCCACTGTTGACGGTTATCCCTTCCTCTCCAGACAAAGGGGGGCTGATACGGAGACCCTCTCGGTGTCACTGATTCCTCTTCTCTCCATAGCAGAAGACAAGATGGAGGCAGCCATTACCCTCTATCCATCTGTTCCCGGCGGCCACAACCTGACAGGCGAACGCCTTTTTGAGATTCTGAGAGATAACGGCATACAGGTTGGTCTTGATTCGAAGTACCTCCAGGAGCTTGTGCACCGATGTGATCACGAACAGGCAGTCCTCTCGGCCCAGACCGTGGCCAGGGGCATTCTTCCGCTGGATGGCAGAGACAGCTTTCTTCGCTTTGATATTGAAATAGGGCCATTTCCCGGAAAGATCCTGGGAAACGGAAAAATCGACTTTCGGGAACGGAAGATGTTCGTGGGGGTCAAAGAAGGGCAGGTCATTGCCACGAAAATCCCGGCTACTGCTGGTACTCCTGGGATCAATGTTCTCGGAGCAGAGATCCCCCAACAGGCAGGAAAGGACATTCCCGTTACTGTTTCCGAAGATGCAGAATATGATGAGGCCAATGGTGTCATTCGGGCTCTCCGCTCCGGTATTCTCTCTCTGGTCAATGAAAACAGTATTAAGGTCTGTGCCAAACAGATTATCTCCGGCGATATTGATTTCAGTACCGGCAATATTGAATCAAAAGATGCCGTTGAAATCAGCGGTTCCGTCCTTTCCGGTTTTGAGGTCCATACCCTTGGAGACCTCTTGATCAACGGTAGTGTCAGATCCGCCTCTATCCATTGCCAGGGGAATCTCATTATCAAAGAAGGAATCATCGGCAAGGACAGTAAGATCCAGGTACGGGGAGATGCAGATTTCCTCTTCATGGAACTGGGACATCTCAGGAGTGGAGGCCGAGTAATCATCCGCAAACAGGCATATTACTCCGAAATCATGGCCGATGGAGACATCCACGGCCACGAAGATAGTCAGATCATGGCCGGCCTGCTCTTGAGCGGCGGCAGCATCAGCCTGGGATCGGTGGGCTCAAGCAATGCCCCTCCAACCCTCCTTGGTGCCGGTATAGAACCGGAGCGCTATGTTCGTTACATCCAACTGCACTCCCAGCTGCATACTCTTGAAAAGGAGCTCCAGCTCTGGCTGCAGCGCCACGGACAACAAACGAAAGGGCCACACCGTCAGGCGCTGCAAGAATCCATTCGTACCATGAACTATAACCTCCACAAACTCAACCTCGCGCCCGGAACCAGTCTCGATGAACCTGAGATTGGCTTGAAATATCTCAGGGGAATTTCGATCATCGTCCACAACACTATTTTTGCCGGAACACACCTGCAGATCGGCAAGGCCTGCAAAACGGTGGAACAGGATCTCAAAGCCATCCGTTTCCTGCTCAGCAATGATGGAAACACCCTCATTGCAACCGATTTATAAAGGAGGAAAAACAATGTTTGTCAAACTGTGGATGCAGCAGGATTTCATTAGCGTCGATCAGGATGCATCTCTTGCCGAGGCACAGGCGATCCTTGCTGAACACAATTTCCGCCATCTGCTGGTGGTGGAGATTGAGAAACTGATGGGCATCATCAGCCAAACGGATATCCAAAAAGCACTCCCCTCCGCCATGGACTCTTCGCTGAAGCCGCATGAGCGGATACTGGCAGCCCAGGCCAAGGTTTCCTCGTTTATGACAACAACTCCCATCACTGCCGACCCCATGGACCCCCTGGAAGACATTGCTATCCTCATGCGGAAATTCAAGATAGGGGCTGTTCCGGTGCTTAAAGACCAAAAGATTGTCGGGATCATCACCGAGTCAGATATCTTCAGGGCCTTTGTCGAGATCTTAGGTGGTGGTGAGGAAGGGGCACGGGTCGAAATAGAGATTGGAAAGGACAGTTCGGCCATCTATACGGTCATCGATATCTGCAAACAATTTGATATAGAGCTGATAGCCATCACCGTCTTGAGAAATTTCAGCCCGGATCGGCAGCTCCTCACTCTGCGGCTAAAGGGAAAAAAATTGGAGCAGATGGTGGATGGCCTCTGGAAGGCAGGGACCAAGGTTAACCGGATTCTTATGGACCACAACGACGAATAACTAGCCTTTCAAGACACTTTTTTTCCTGACAGCTCCTGCCTGGAACCGCAAACTCCGCCCTGCAACTGCCGCTGCAGACGTTTTTTCAAACGATACCTGTTCCAATAGGTAAAGGGGGCCTTGCTCACCTTGGCCCCTCCCTCCAGTGCGGATTCGGGATTCAAGAGAAGCTCAAGAAGATGAGCGCTTCCCGCCCTCCGGTCACGGGAACTGGTACAGCCGGCACAGTAACTGACGACCTGCATGGCGCTGGCCTCTGCCACCCGTTTATCAGTCCAGACCCGAGAAAAATCGGGCCGGAGAAAACCTGCTGCCCCCCCTTCTCCGCAACAGAACGAGGTAGCTCGGCTGTGGGCCATCTCCCTCACCTCCAGACCTGATTGTCGTAAAATCTCCCGCACACTGTCCTGTACTTTTCCCGAGAACCGGACTCCGCAAGGATCATGAACGGTCACCTGCCTCCTCTCCTGCCTGAAAATTCTGCCTGCCTGGCCAAGCTCTTCATAGATCATACCGACACGCAGCCCTGCCCCGTGTTCCTCAAAAAGCCGATAACAGCTGGGACAGGCCACCAACACCTTTTGTACCGAGTGACGGAGGAGAATATCACACAATTCTCCAAACGTTTTCTTAAAATGGGCCTCATTGCCAAGATCGTGAGAGGGGTTCGTACAGCAGTCGAAGACGAGACCAAGATCTGGAAGCAATTCCTGCAGCAACTGGAACAGGGAGGTAAAGACATGGGGACGACTTCCAGGCAGGGCGCAGCCTGGAAAAAAAATCGTCTTACAATTCTCAGGGAGATAAAACCAGGAAAAGAGCGAAGAGGTGCCTCGTTTTTCATAGGCTCGCAGAGTCCTGTGCTGACGCAAGTCACCTTCTCCTCGAGCCACCAATTCTCGGCGCATGGCAAGAATCATGGCTGACGGATCGAGATCATCAGGACATACCCCGCGACACAGGCCACAGAGATTACATTCAAAGGGAAAGCCCCCACCTCTTCCAGCCAGCCATTCCTCGGCCAGGTGTTTAGGAGAACCTTTCTCCTCTAGAAAGGCACATTCCTGAACACAGATGCCGCAGTTCACACAATCCTCGGCGATTCGAGCAATGGGAGGAAGATATTTTTCTTGAGCCATGATCAAAGATATCCCACTTCAGAAAGAAGAAACTGCTTATGCCAACAACATCCACCGCAGGCCACACTTCAGTGGTCAGCTCAAAAGGGGCTGACCAGTTTACCGGCTGAGGCCATGGTGGACATGATATCATACATATTGGTAATACTGCCCACTTGACGTTCTTTTTCAAGCTTGAAAAACTCAAGACAGGTGCCGCAGGACCAGATGATCACCCCTTTCTTTTCCAGAGCCTGCAGGGCCTCCAGGGCCTTGCCCTTGGTAGTGACAAGTTTTACCCCTCCGTTATAAAGTAAAATATGGGAGGGAAGCGGCGAGACCTCGGCGATGGTGGTCACATAGGTCTGGAGCAGGGCCCATCCCAATTCGTCACTCCCCTGCCCCATGCTGTTGGAAGAGATGACATAGACCATGTTTCGGCCAGTACCTAGTTCACAACCATAATCGGCCTTATCGAAGCGTTCTCCGGAACTTTGGTCGTGGCCGGGAACAAGGCTAATGGTAAAACTTCCATCTCCTCCTGCAGCAACACGCACCTCACAGCCCTGACTCCGGCCAAAACGGAGGACATTTTCTCTGGAAGCCTCGTTGTCTACAACAACTATAAATGGCTCAGCTGTTCCCTGCTCAAGAAAGGCCTTAGCCCGCAAGACAGGCTCGGGACAGTTGAGTCCCTTGCAGTCGAGTGTTTTCATCGCAACCCTTTTCCCTTTTAAATATTGCGTAACTCTTCACTGTGAAAGAAACTCAAAACATAGTAAGTTGACAGGACCTATGAGTCAAATAGGTAATCACTATTTAACGAAAATTCTCATCACTTTTATCAATCCACTTCCCATCTTCCATCCGAGGACGCCAATGGATACCCACAAACTTGCAGTTTATTGCAAAGTCATTGAACAGAAGAGTTTCACCCGGGCAGCTGAAATACTCCTGCTCTCTCAGCCAACTGTCTCCGAACATATTCGTTCTCTGGAAGAAGAGACAGGACAACTCCTTCTGAACCGACTGGGCAAGGAGATACGACCCACCGAGGCAGGAACCATCCTCTACTCCTATGCTGTCAAAGCATTGCACCTTCTGGAAGAGACGAGACAGGCCCTTGATCAGTATGCAGGCATGCTGAGCGGACGATTACGCATGGGCGCAGGGACCATCCCCGGAACCTATATCCTGCCTAAAGAGATTGGAAGGTTCAAAAAAGAACACCCGAATATCAGCATTTCTCTGCGCATTGCCGGTTCCAAGACCATTGGCGCGGAGATCCTCTCCGGAGAACTGGAGATGGGCGTGGTGGGAGCCAGATGGAAAGAGCCTGGGCTCTCCTGGCAACAACTCTTTCAGGATGATCTCATCATTGCCGTTCCAACAACACATCCTTGGGCGGGAAAAAAAGAGATCAGCCTGAAACAACTGCTTGAAGTCGACTTCATTATCCGTGACCACTCCTCAGGAACCCGGCTGGTAACAGAAGAACTCCTTGAAAAACATGGACTGAATCCGGCGAAAAGAAAAATAGTCGCTGAAATTGGAAGCACCGAAGCCATTCGAGAGGCAGTGAAGGCAGGAATCGGCGTTGCTATTCTTTCTTCCCGTGCCGTTGAGGAAGACATCCGCTCCGGAGCCCTGGCGACCGTTGCCATTAACGGCATACAAATACAACGTCCATTTTACCTGATCACCCGCAAGAAGCTCAGCCTCTCACCGCTCTGCAAGGCCTTTATCGAGAGTTTGACATAAGCAGTGAGGTCATCAGACAGAAAATCGAGACCAGATTTCATCTCTCAGGTCACTTGACCCTATAGAGTTAGCTGGCTGAGGGCTTACGTAAAGGGAGATCAGTAGAGATGGGAAGGGGAAACTATGAACAGTTCGAAACATGATTTTATCGGAGACAACCAGCAGGCTCATGTCGAGGCTTATAGCACTAACAATCGCTTTGCTCCATCTTGAGTGGGGATGGCAGAATGCTCTTTATGTTGGGTGAGCCCTAAACAAAAAAGGCTGATCATGCCCGTCAGGACATGATCAGCCTTTTACTTGTAAGAGAAAAGAAATCAGTGCTGAGCAGGAGCTTCCTCAGCGTGACCCTGGCCTTCAATCACCGTTTCAACGGTGACCTGGGCACTGAGTTGACGCTCAAGATCCTCGATGGTCGAAAACTTCTCTGCCAGTTCCTTGGTCAAAGCGACACGAGTCTCTTCAAGGATGGCCAGTGAGTTGTTCTGGGCTCCTATCTTAGAGAGCAGGACATTCATGTTCAACTTGGTCCGAGCCAGTTCTTCCTGATTGCTGAGCAGGAGCTTTGTCCTCTCTTCCAGAGCCTTTTCCAAAGAACGGACACGCAGTCCGTATTCTTCAACCTCTGCTGAAAGTTTTTGGCTCTTGGCACTGTATTCATCCACAGTATTGGCCAAGGTGTTTTTCACCTCTTCCAGTCCACGCTGCGTCTCTTCTGCTGCTGCCAGGGCAGCAACTTTATCCTCAAGTTCGGCCTTGATGGTGGCAATAGTTCCCATAAGCTTTTTCACATCAGCTGTACGTTTAGTCAACTGAGCCTGAAGCATCTCTGCTGCCTGTGAGTTCTTTACAGCCTCTGCCAGTTGCTGCTGCAACCCTGAAATTCCTGCCTGCTGATCAACAATAGTTTGCTTTAAGATTGCAGTGTCTTCCAGCAATCCTTTATTCTGAGCCTGAAGCCCTTCGAGATCCGCCTGGCTGATTGTTGCCTCGTCAGCTCCCGGTGCAGTCGTAGTCAACTGCCCTTTTAAAGCCTCCAACTCTTTTTCCAAGCCTTGGCTTTTTTTGTCCTGAACCGAGCCCCAGATTATTCCCAGTAAACAGAGAACAACCAAGGCAATGATAACCTGAGTTTTACTCATAACATCACCCTCGCAAAAAAATATATTAAAAACAAATCCCTCAGTGGCATAATAATAAAATTAATTTACAGAAGATATAGACATGTGTCAATATCATTATGCACAAAAAAGACGGACAGACACAGACAAGCTTGTTAATGGCTCTCCATGGCCGATAGATTCCATCTCAGCCATGGCACCCACAAATGGCCCTCCAGGTACCCGACAGGAAACGTCCTTCAATGCATCTATTTGATATTCCGTAAATTATCATTATGGTAACGAGGAGTTAGGGGAGAAGAGTGAGCCTGTGAGACTGCCAAACAACCTCCTCTAAGCAGACATCGAGTAACAGATTCACTTCTCACTCAAGGCATTGTAAAGCCCCCCCTCTACTCCTCAGGCAGAACTCTGACCGCCCCTTTGTCTGCTGAAGCGGCCAGCAGAGCATAGGCCCTCAGGGCCTGCGACAAGGGGCGATGACGGCCGACAGGACAAAAGGCCTTTTTCCCCTTTTCCATCTCCTGCCGCCGCCGCTGTTCCAGCGCTTCAGCGGAGATAAGGACGTTGATCTTTCGTCCCGGAATATCGATTTCGACCTGATCCCCATCTTCCACCAGACCGATGGCACCGCCGGCAGCCGCCTCCGGAGAGACATGGCCAATTGAAAGACCGGAGGTTCCCCCGGAAAAGCGCCCATCTGTAATCAAAGCACACTCTTTACCGAGATGAACCGACTTGAGATATGATGTGGGATAGAGCATCTCCTGCATCCCAGGCCCACCTTTGGGGCCTTCGTAACGGATAATTACGACATCACCTGCCTTGATACTGCCATCAAGGATGGCATCACAGGCAGCGTCCTGGGAAGAGAACACCTTGGCTGTGCCGGTAAAATGAAAAACCGAGGGATCGACGCCGGCAGTTTTGACGACACAACCGTCCTCGGCAATATTGCCATAGAGGACCGCCAGACCACCATCCCTATTATAGCAGTGTTCCAGGTCACGAATACAGCCCTTGCTACGATCCAGATCCGCTTCTGTGTACATAGCCTGCTGCGATCCCATCACCAGGTTCCGTCCCCTCTGGGCCGGAGCACTGAGATACAGCTGGCGGGCCTCCTCAGTACACCCCTCTCCCCTGATGTCCCATTTTTCAAGAATTTCTTTCAGGCTCTCCCCTTCCACCCGGCTGACATCACTGGCAATCAAGCCTGCCCGATTCAGCTCTCCAAGAATAGCGACAATGCCACCGGCACGATTCACATCTTCCATGTGATAGTGAGAAGACGGAGCGACCTTGCACAGATTGGGAATCTTCCGGGAAAGGGCATCAATATCCGCCATGGTAAAATCGACCTCTGCCGCGTTGGCAATGGCCAGGAGGTGCAAGACCGTATTGGTGGACCCGCCCATGGCGATATCAAGGGTCATGGCATTGAGGAAGGCCGCCCGGGTAGCTATCCCTCTGGGCAGGACAGAACCATCACCATGGGTATACCAGGCATCGGCCATCTCAACAATTCGCTTTGCCGCCCTTTCGAAGAGTTGAAACCGGTTTCCGTGGGTGGCAACAATAGTCCCATTACCGGGAAGAGCCATACCCAGGGCCTCATTCAGGGAATTCATGGAATTGGCTGTGAACATTCCGGAGCAGGAACCGCAGGTAGGACAAGCGCAGCGTTCAACAACGCTGACCTCTGCATCACTGACCGACTGATCGGCGGCCATGACCATGGCATCCACAAGATCATAACGCTTGTCGCCGTCCACACCTGCTTCCATGGGCCCACCAGAGACAAAAATAGCGGGAATATTGAGACGCATGGCAGCCATAAGCATGCCCGGGGTGATTTTATCACAGTTACTGATACAAATCATGGCATCCACGGTATGGGCGTTACACATATACTCTACACTGTCGGCAATAAGTTCTCGAGATGGCAGTGAATAGAGCATCCCTGCGTGTCCCATGGCAATGCCGTCATCAACGGCAATGGTATTGAATTCGGCAGCAAAACAGCCCAGTTCCGCAATCCGCTTTTTCAGGTGCTGGCCAATTTCATGAAGATGGACATGGCCAGGAACAAACTGGGTAAAAGAATTCACGATTGCGATAATCGGTTTGCCAAACTGCTCTTCCGTCATCCCGTTAGCCCGCCAGAGACTACGGGCTCCAGCCATTCTTCGACCCTCAGTGGTGGTGGCACTGCGTAGAGGATTTGTCATATACGTTCACCCTATCTATAGTTAATTAATAAAAAAATATTGATTCCCTTGTCACTTTCATGACAATATACTATGAAAATGAAGAGGCGTGTAACATTTTTTCCGGAGG
>Ga0180007_10000185_pt1 | contig 115069 bp, 121 predicted proteins | sample MM_PC_MetaG_FD_121122 | JGI IMG/M metagenome (GOLD analysis project Ga0180007, IMG submission 121122) | Groundwater microbial communities from the Aspo Hard Rock Laboratory (HRL) deep subsurface site, Sweden - MM_PC_MetaG | ecosystem: Environmental > Aquatic > Deep subsurface > Groundwater... | reverse complement strand
ATTTACGCCCTCTGTTTTTATCATGGCGCCTATCTTAATATCTACATCTTTTGAATGTGTTGGACTCCAGATATCACACATATTATCTGATTCCCAATATGCCGCGTCACCTGTTACATCTTTAGTGATCTTCAATGATTTGCCAAGTGTGATAAACTGATCACTTGCCCAACTCAATGTCGCTCCGCCTGGTTCACCTGCTTTATTCCAGTACGACGGATCTGTCTGCTCGAAACTACCGATTTCGTTCATCCCGCTTTGCGCTTGCAAAGGAAATTGAATTACAACTACCATTAAAGCTAGTATGATAGTCCATTGATTGAAAAATTTTGTCATGATTGCTCCCTTTTTGTTATTTAATCGCATTGTAAGAAATTGAGATTATGCCTTTCAAATTTCTTTATTCCGAAAACACCGCTATTTCTATTAATACTGATAAATAGTTAAGAAATTTTTCTTGTTGACTCTCTTATGATCAGTTCAACAGGAACGAGAACCTTTTTCCTGGCAATATTTTTATTTGTGATTCTCTCCGATAGTAATTTTACAGCTTCAACGCCTAAGTCTATTTTAGGAACTCTGATAGTTGTAAGGGGTGGATTTAGAAAAATATTTGATTCAATATCATCAAACCCAACAATGGATATTTTTCCTGGAACATCTATTCCAATATCTTTTAGATATTGCATGGCACCCAGTGCCATAGCATCATTACAGGCAAATACAGCAGAAATGTTGTTGTTCTTACTTAATAGCGACTTCATAGCCTTGTATCCCTCTTCCTTAATTGGTTCAGGGCTACCAGTAGATATAAGCTTTGAAGAAACAGTAATATTATGCTTCTCAAGCATTCTTTTGTATCCAACCAATCTGTCGGCAATACTGGGGTGCTGAACATCCCCACCAAGAAAAGCGATATTTTTATGTCCCAGATCTATAAGATGCTTCGTTGCAGTTTCACCACCGCTGATGTTGTCCATAAGAACAATTGGAAATTCACCCATCGGAGGAACATAATCGATAAAAACCAGAGGTATCTTGTATTTTTCAAGTTTTTGAATGAGAGTTGTTGGTACTTTACCGGCAATAATAATCCCATCAACATTTTTTTCTCTCACAAAACGAGGTAAGGGATCATCTATTGAGAACGTATTAGGTAATGTTGTAAGTAATATGTAGAAGTCGTGAACGTGAGCAGCAAATTCGGTTCCAAGAAATATTCTTGTGTAGAAAGGCTCTGTTCTTAAAAAGTGATCGTCAGTAAGAATAAAGCCCAGATTTCCTGTTTTTTTTGAAACAAGACCTCTTGCCGAGCGGGAGGGGGTGTAATCGAGATCTTTTATTGCTTTTAATACTTTCTTTCTTGTATCCTGTGAAATTCTTGAATTATTCGTAATTACTAATGAAACAGTTGCTGTAGAAACACCAGCTTTTTTTGCAACGTCCTTGATTGTAATTTTCATTAGTTAATCCTAGTTAAACGTTTAACTTGCGCAAGTTACTAGATATTTTTTATCTTGTCAAGTTTTTTTTATTATCATTAACGTTTTCTTGTAACAAGGCGTTCAACAAAATGAATAAATATACATTATTTGTCATATAAGTTAATCGTTTTACTTAAATATATTTTTAACTTTCGATAAATAATTGTTTATTCTATTTTGATAGAATATACATTGATTAATTAGATAATTCTGGAGAGTAAGTTTTGAGTTCATTATTTAATCCGGAGCGATTCGTGTGGGATTTTTGGTATTTCTTCAAATCAGAAACTGAAACATTCCATGTTTTCTTTTTGAATGCTGATAGATCACTGAAAGCAAATGAAGAACATCATTTTAGCTCGGAAATAGGGTACGCAACAACCCGGGATTTTATTTCCTTTACATGGATTGACAATAATGTATTATCTGCTAGAGAAAATGAGTGGTTTAATACTTCAATATGGACCGGTGATGTAGTGAAGGTGAAAAATGGGTTCCTGATGTACTTCACCTCCAGGGATAGTTCAGTAGATGACGGTTTTACCCAAAACATCGGGTTAGCTTATTCAGAAAGTATCGGAAGTGGTTTATGGACACCAATTCCCGAATTCCAACTCAAGCCCTTTCCAAAACATTATACACAAAAATCCAACCCGGATGATGTTTCCATACACGCCTGGCGTGATCCTTTTCTATTCTTACATGAAGGAATACCGCACATGCTGATAACTGCAAAATCCAAAGATGGCATACCTGGAAAAAACGGTTGCATAGCCTGCTTAAGATCCATAAATAATAGTTTACTTAAGTGGGAGTCTCTCCCCCCTCTATACTATCCTGGATACTATTCGGAAATGGAAGTTTCACAAGTATTAATGGACAAAGATGATAATTATCATCTGGTATTTTCCTCTCCGCCAAAATGGGATTTTGCCCCCTCTACTTCACATGCCGGTGGGCTGCATTCTGTTGTTAGCAAATCACCATTTGGCTTTTTGAATAAGACTCCCAATGTTTTGCTTCCATTTGCTTCTAACTTATATGCTTGTCGAATTATTCCGGAACTGGATGGAGAGATAGTTGGATTTGATCCTGAAAAAGGTGGAATTTTAAGAAGTGGCGTAAAAACAAACTTGTCCCATGCTAATAGAGATTTTTCGCAATTTTTATTTTAAGAATCATCCTTCAATCTGCTCAAAGGGTTAAATCTTTCTGTCGAACAAAATTCGTATTAGTAAATTATTGAAATATAGATATCTTGAAAATATGACTGGTTCACTTTCATGAACCATTTCGCTGCTCGATTAGGGCTTCCCGACCAACAATCATCAAAATTCTTTCCAGGTCGGGATAAACTTCTCGCCTTTGATAGATCGATTTAAAATAAAAAAGTCCAACTTACGTTGGACTTTTTGCTGCCCGATTAGGGCTTCCCGACCAACAATCATCAAAATTCTTTCCAAGGTCGGGATAAACTTCTCGCCTTTGATAGATTGATTTAAAATAATAATGGTTCACATTCGTGAACCATTTTTGCTGCCCGATTAGGGCTCGAACCTAAACTCTTCGGATCCAGAAACCGACGTGTTGCCAATTACACCATCGGGCAGTTTTATCAAGGATTCAAATATAATAATTATTTTAAATCCGTGCTAAATTTTATTCAGTTTTATCCGCCTTTTTCAACTCTGTAATAGAATGTATGATCACTAATATCATTCACCGGAGAAGTAGGACTAGCATCGGGTCCTACGTCAGTAATTCTAACCCTTGCATTTGTTGAAGGACTATAAATAAACGTGAATCCAAGAGCACCAGTGCTTTGCATATCTGCGGCAAGTACTTCCCAGGTCATTCCGTTATCTAAACTCAATTCAACTTTTACTCGGTATATACCAGCCGAATGCCATGTAATAGCAGGAACCGGGTCACCAGGTTGTTTTGGTTCTAATACCTCAGCCTCACCTTCAGCACCATTCGGATAAATGATTCTCATAAGCTTTGCCTGCGGATGAATTGCAAATACTTCGTCAGAATCATCATAAAATGTTGTGTCAGCCGCACTGCTCACTCTGATTCTTGCATTCTCAGATCTAAACGCTACATCCTGAGGCATAACCCAAGTGTAAATACCGCTGCTAGGCATATTATTTACTATCGTAATCCAATTTGCACCACCGTTTAGAGAATACTGTATTCGAACCGATTCAACTTCCTTGGACTCCCACAATATTTCATGAGAATAGGTATTTTGAGGGTCGCTTGTTAGGAACTCTTCTCCACCGTTTGGTGCTTTAACCGTAATTTCCGGGAAGATTTGCGGTGTAATTTTAAAGTTACCATCGTTGCGGGATCTTGGACCACCTTCTTTGGCATCATAAACTTCAACATAATATTCTGAAGATGGTATAGAAAAACTGGTTTCATATGATCCCTGATTTGCTATTGATGTTTCCATGACCACAAAGTCAGGTATATCAGGCGGATGTGCAATACCATTTGAATAGGTATAACGAATTCCGACTTTTTCAATGCCTGAAGACTCCCATTGAATATTAACAGGATCGCCAGCTGTGAACACCAAACCATTTGTCGGATAAGTTACATTAATAGATTTAATAGGACTGATAGTAAATGGCGAATCACTATCATCAGCTGGATCGCCATCAACTAAATCAGATACTCTAATTCTTGATAATGGTGAATTAAGCTGAGTGTTTATCTGCCATTGATACCCTCCCGTATTATCCATACGAGCGACTAAAGTATTCCAGGTACGTCCGTCATTGGTAGATAATTCTAGTTTTACACTATCAATTCCCGTGGAATTCCAAACAATATTTTGAACTGTCCCGGCTTCAAAATCTTCGCCGCCGTTTGGTGAAACAATTGTAATATCTTCCTGAGATATGGGGTCGGTAATCGTAAATGTCTCGTCAGAAACATCGCTGGGTTGATCATCATCAGCATCATATATTCTAATTTTACAAAGACGAGAATTAACTGCCGGTATTGAATTCCAGGTAAAAAACCCAATACTGGCAAGTGATTCTGCACCTGAAATTTGATGCCAGGCAAAACCATTATCAGTTGTATATTTAATTTTTACTCGTTCGATATTTTCTGAAGTCCACGCGATTGTCTGACTACTCCCAACAGTCCAGGTTTCACCACCGTTAGGATTCAAAACTTCAATTTTGGGTTCGGGCAGAATGCTAAAAGTAGAGTCACTTTGATCCGATGGAACACCGTCGAATGCATCCATCACTCTAATTCGGCTTAACGATGAAGGTGCGTTAGGTATGGGTTCCCAATAATAAACACCGGCATTGTTCTTATCTACTGCAATAAGACTCCAATGCTGACCATTATCAGAAGTATATTCCAACTTAACAGAATCAATTCCTGAACTAAACCATTTTATGGGGTATTGTGAACCGGCTTCAATCTCTTCTTGCCCATTGGGGTCGGAAACAATAAGGGCTTGATTAGAATTTCTAATAATACTAAAGCTCTCACTGCTTATGTCGGATAATGTGGCATCTTTCGTCGTCACACGTATTTTGCATTGAGTTGATACTTGATTGGGTACAGGGAACCACTCAAAGGTTCCGGTATTTGAAATACTATCAGCAAGAATGTACCAACTGAAACCATTGTCAAAGGTAAACTGAATACTAATGGCTTCACTTGAATTACTGATCCATTTTATCTGATATGAGCTTCCCTCTGCAATACTCTCTCCACCGACCGGTTGAACAAGAACCAAAGAATCGGCAACCGTAGGATCAGGGTCTGTAATCCCGTCACTTGTTGTGTCGTCAAGCAGCTTACACGAAAATAGAAAAACGAGAATAAATAAAGCTGATATAATCGTTTTTTGCATGATTCCCTCTATGCAAAATTATAAAATATAGTTTGGAGCTTTCTAACAAGTTAAGTAAATTTAACAAAAAATTACAATATATTCGTTTGTATTACGTAGTTTTTATATTGTAATAAAGATTCTAAATTCAGTAACAAGCTAACCATTTTTTAACAATTATTGTTGTGATGTTTATCAAATATTTATCATTCATAATATTGTTTTTCTCGGTACTTAACTCGCAGACTATGGAAGGATTTGGGTCAATTGGCGACTTTTCGAGATCCACTTCAATTTCAATCAACAGTCTGGGCTATATTTATATAACTGATACAGATAATAATACGGTTTATCAGTATAACACTGATGGAGAATTAATTAACTCCATCGGAGGTTTTGGATGGGACAATTTTACTTTCGATATGCCAGTTGATGTTTTTGCTTCGGATCTTAAGGTTTATGTAGCAGATAAGAATAATCATCGTATCCAAATTTTCGATAGAAATCTAAATTATATTACAGGTCTCTCGCAAGATAATCAGGATCTCGAAATTAACTTTGCTTATCCTACTAGTATCGTGGTGACGAGAACAGAAGATATTCTGCTTCTCGATTCGGAAAGTTCTCGTGTAATTAGGTACAACAGTGTGGGTGAAGTATTATCAATAATTGGTGATTATGACGCCGGAGACTATGCACTTGAGAATCCCTCTCATTTATCCCTTCTAGATGACGACCGTTTAATGGTTGTTGATGGCAATCGACTTATTGTTTTTGATATTTTTGGTAATCCGATAAGTACCCGTGACATTAGTTTTGCTCCGGAAAGTATCTATTACTATAACACCTACATTCTCCTGACCAATGGTTCCTGGATATACTATCTTTCTTCTTTAGATAAAACAGACCCGATCATGCTCGAAACAATTACCACACTCCTTGAGAATGAATCAATTGTGGATTTAGAGGTTCATGAGAATATGCTATACATCTTAACAACCAATAGGATTATAAAACACAATTTTGTAATCCTCTAACCATGTTTCGGGGAAAAATTGGATTAAATAAATCTATGGTAACCATTGCACTTGGGGTATGGTGTTTATTCATATTTATGCCGATACTATTCCCACATTCTCTCCTATCAAGCCTCACTGTCATTTTTGGTAAAGGTATATGCAAATTGCTTTGTCATCAGGAAGAGCAGAAATTATTCCATTTTAGTGGATGTTACTCTCTTGTGTGTGCAAGATGTTCAGGGGTTTATTTAGGAGCCTTTATTTCATCTGTTCTAATATTTTTTGTCCAGGTAAATGATAAAAAGGGCTTACTTCTAATTACCGCCTCTTGCATAATGCTCATTGATGTCTTGCTCACCACTTTTGGGGTTTACCCTTATCAAAAATCAATTGCATTTTTTACCGGAATATTTTTTGGTTCAGTAATATTTTTCTATTTTAATAATGCTATTCATTCCTTAAAGTTGGAAAGTAAAACAAGGAAGGTAATTTGAAGAAATATTTGTCAAGTTTAGTTTGTGGTTTTGGTGCCGGTGTAATACAAATTGTACCTGTAGCGAAAAGTTTTACCTGTTGCCTGATTGTACCGGCTGCTGCCGTTCTTGCAATAATTCTCGATAGAAAGGCAAATAATTTATCTCTTACGGAAAAAATTCCCATGCAAAAGGGTTTAATGATCGGTCTGGTAGCCGGACTGTTTGCAGCCTTTTTCGGTAGTACATTCGAATTGTTGATTACATTTATAACAAAAAGTAATGATATAATATTTTCACTACCCGAACTTCAAAAAATGATTGGCGAACTTCCATTAAGTCCCGAATTTACTAAAGAGATCAGCGACTTATTTTATTTAATGGCCGATGAAATAAAAGAGAGCGGCTTCTCAGTTATTTATACGGTCAGCGTACTGTTTAATAATTTTATCACCTCAACTATTTTTGGTTTGTTAGGTGGTTTAATTGGTACTCAAATACTTAATTCCCGCATATCACGTGATGTTTAAGGTAACCAATATATGATCTCGGCATTCATTTTTACTGCTCATATTGTGTTTTTTCTTGTTGTCTTTACCAGGAAATGGCAAACTGAATCGTTAGCAGCAGGGCTTCAAAACATAATACTTATTGTCATTCTTTTTTCAGTAGGATGGCCCCTGATAACTATGATGCTAAAGATGATTATCCCTACGGAGGGATTAGGAATAAATTTGGATAGGGATGCAATTGTATTAACTGTTCTTACAGCTGTAGAATATTTTTTCTATAAATTTTACTATTCAGATTTATTTACTGAAGACGGTACGGAAAAACAATAATTGCTTTTTGATCATTTTGCTTTACTCTTGAGGGGAGAGGTTCAAACCGCCATTGTCTTAATGAATAAATTGCAGCCATTTCTAGCCGTGTATCAGCCTTAATTAGCGGAATTATTTTTCCTACAGTACCATCTGGTAGGATGGAAAATCTTAACTTAATATCAATTTCTTTCGAGACGCCATCAGGATAAGTTGGCAGAGGCGATGAATAAATTTTTCTCTTCCCCTGTCCGCCAAAATCAATTTCAAAACCATAGTTTCCTACATCCTCTCCTTGATTTTCCCGCCCAATGTTTTCTTCTTCTTTTTGTTCAGGCTCAGGTGGTTTCTCTTTTTTCTTTTCGACAACCTGGGTTATATTATTTGTTTCATCCTGATTTTTTGTTACCGGAAGTTCAACTTCTTTATCATCAATTCGTTTTTCGGTCTCTGTCTTCTTCTCATCCTGCTGCTTTAATTCGTTACCAAGCACGCCAGATGAACTTTGTTTACCCGATGTACCAAATCCTATTGTAACAAATTCGTCCAGCTCTGGTTCGTAGGAATAGCGCATAAAGGCGAATATGATTATTATCAGTGAGTGCAGAGTTATTGAGTAGAGGTAGGACCGATTCCTGTAACTATTATTCTTCATTAGTTGGTTATCTTTTTGGTCTCAATTGTAAACTTGTCAACACCTAATCCTTTAGCCTTATCAATCACCTGAATAACCATATCGATGTTAACAGATTTATCAGCGCGAATAATTAAATTGCTTTTAGCAAATTGAGGGTTTGTTTTAAGTATTTCCCCGGCTAGGGCATCAATACCCACTTCCTTTGTCCCGACATATATTCTATTCTTGTCAGTTAAAGTAATAATAAGGTTGGATTGAATAAGTTGTTCATTATTCTGAGCGCCGGGCAACTTAACTTTTACCCCGGTCTGAACAACAAACTGAGAGGTAATCAGGAAAAATATCAGCAGTAGCATTACAATATCTGTTAATGAAGAAAAGCTGAAAATCTCGAGAGGTTTATTTGATGTTTCGAATTTCATATCGGCCTAAATCTCTACTTCAAAAGTTTCTTCAATATTTTGATTACCCAGTTTCACTTCTTCCAGAACATCAACAACATCGTTAGATACTATTTCCATATCAAGAACCAGCTTTTTTATATTTGCTACCAGATAATTGTAAAATGTGTAGGAAATAATACCAACGGCAAGACCAAATGCGGTTGTTAATAAAGCTTCCCAAATACCACCAGCCAGATCACTAGGATTTGCAGCACCTTGTAAATCTTCTATCCTCATAAATGCAGTTATCATCCCCGTTACAGTACCTAAAAATCCAAGCAGAGGCGCCACACCGGAAATTGTTGCCAGCACTGTTAAGCCTTTTTCAAGTTTGTGTACCTCCTGCTTGCCGGCGTTTTCAATCGCCTCAACTACACGTTCATGCCCCAGATTATATTTTTTTAGACCTTTCCGTATAATATTAGATGCAGGTGATTTTTCCTCCATACAATAACTGATAGTACCTGTTATATCTTTACGTTTTAGCATCCCTCTTACTTTCATCAGGAATGCAGGGACATTTAATCTTGATTTTCTTAACACAAAATATCGTTCAATAATAATCGCTATTGCAATTACGGAAGATAAAAAGATTGGCAGCATTAGCCACCCGCCCTTTAGTAGAATAGAAAGAATATCCATGTATTACCTTATGATTAAAATTTATTATTTCTTTGAAAATTTCTCGCCTCTTCCAGAGATTTGAAATATCCAACTTTAACTCTGTACCAAAAAGCATTATACTTATTGATCCATGCTTTCATTACAAAAGCATCAAATCCTTTTCTCTTAAGTGTATTTGCGGCGGCTTTTGCCTTTTCTAAAGATTCATGCGAAGAAACCTGAAAGTAATAATCCTTTCCATTGAAAAATATCAGATTTCCAACCGATTTTTCATTTTCATAAACTCTGACAACATCTTCACCACTGGTCGGCTGTTTAACAACAGGTTGTTGTTTTTGTTCCGGCTCAGTTTTTCCAGACTCAACGACTTCGTTTGGCGTATCATTCTTATCAATACTTATTACCTCCTGACCATCTTGCCCAACCAGATCATTTTGAGCGACTGCATCCTCCGCACTACTTGTCACAGATTCATCAGACAAAGAATTGGATGGAGTTGTACCAGATCCATTGAAAAAGTACACAATTACAAAAACCACAATAACAATTGCGGAAACTATACCAATTATTACTTTTCCCATACCGGATCCTTTCTTTCTCATATCAGAATATGATTTGCCAGATTTAACACTTTCCCGAGGTTTTTCAACATCCTCAATTGGATCATCCATTTCGGATCTGTCAAGCGTAATGCCAGTTGTCTCAACGGGAGCGGCGGCATCAGATTTATTCGCTTCGACCTCAAAAGTTCCTAACAAACTATCTTCAGTATCATGAGTATCTGAATCCGTACTTCCATCAGCCAGAGATTCCTCAAGCTTTTTGAAAAGATCGACATCATCATCTTCGCTTTCGGTTCCCTGCTCAGGAATCTTGTGGGCATCGTCGTCGTCATGAATCTCTTCAAAATCCCAATCAAGAGAATCTTTATTGTTGTCATCTCCCATATCTTCCTCCGATTTAGTTATGGTTTTATTTGCTTCGGAGTTATCCAGCAAACCATCAAAATTGTCTTGGTTTACACTTCCAATTAAATCTTCCTTTTTATCAAAAAAATCAATGGAAAATAAATCATCTTCTTCTTTTTTCGAATTTATGCTTAACTCATTGTTTCCATTTTCAAAATCATTGCCCAGTACAGTCTTAGAAGCCTCGGCCATCCTGTCATGAATCGCTTTTTGATCAGAGAACGCACCGAATTCATTTTTAAACTCATCTTCTGCAAAACTAATAGAAGATGATTGAGCATCATCCAAATCCAGATCGACTAAATTTGTCTCATCATCAAGAGCTTCCTTTTCGTCATCAAATATGTCATCCGAAGGATTGAACTCGTTCTTTGCATCGCTGTTATTTTGCTCAAGTTCATTATCATTAGTAGATGTCTCTACCGCTACGCTATCAAGAACTTCCGAGTCAGATAGTGAAAGATTTTCATTTTTCATTAACTCGAGCAGTTCCTCGTCTTCATCTTTCTCATCAATATCGTCTTCATCAACAACATCAAAAACTGTTTCCTGACTAATAGCTCTTGCAATCAAGTCATCATCATCCGTAGTCTCAGCTTTACTTTCTTCCATATTCAAAGATGATAAAGTTGGCTCGTCACTAATATTATCTTCAGTCTCGACCTGCTGTAAGTACTCTTCCCACAAATCAAAATTTTCCAACTTATCTGAATTTGATAATAATTCAAGAACACGCTCTTCTATAGATTTTTTAAGCAGCAAATAAGATGTATCAGAATCGGTCGATCCAATTTCCTTTGCCAAAGGTAGTATTGGTTTTCCGAATCCTATATCAAATACATTCTCATCAATCTTACTGCCCATGGACTGCTTGGAATTAATTTCAAATGTAAGGAACGTCATTTTTTTCTCTGCTAAAAGATCGTCGGTTACCGGAGAAAAAAGTATAGTATCTTTTGATTCCGTTCCTAAATCACTCTCTATAATTCTTTCAACAAGTTTTGTCGGTTTTTTCTTTACCTGAAAATATCCCAGACCATGAACTTTAACTGCTTCGTCTGCCTCTAAAAGATCTGATATTTTGTCCAGCAGAACTTCAAAAGCCAGCTCTTTCTCAGTGTCAGAAACACCAAGAATCGTTGCTACTTTTTTTAATAAACGACTTCTATCCATAATATCAGCTACCATAAATAAGTAAATCCGGCAATTACATCAAAAGGCTTTTGATTATAACCATTAAACACAAAGTTATCCCTATTAAGGATATTTTGCAATTCCAGCTTCAAATTAAATCGTTCAAATAACTCATATGATATATTTGTTTCCAGATTGTGATAAGTATCAAGAAGATTAGTATTCGTCCGGTCACTATAAGTCTCGTATCTAAAAATATATTTAACACCAAGCCCAATCTTACTTGATAACTGATAGTTGTACTCTAATTCAGTTCTAAACATTGGTTCATATGGCACTTTAAGATCATCACTAAAAGTGAACTGTTGAAACTCAGCCTGAGCATACAATGCTCCAAATGGACCCAAATGGAAGAATGCTTTACCAAACAGACAAATTCTTTTAAGGTCTTTTACCGGTGTGGTTAAATAGATACCTGTTATATCTTCATCGAAATAATAATTGTTATTAAAGTGAGAATACTCCGCACCACCAATCAGTTGGAAATACTTTTTATATTCATAAGTTAATGAGCCGGAAATATAAAAATCTTTTTCAATGTAGTGAAGCGAGTCATTTACTGCGCTGCCTGTAAATTTATTGGCATTAAATATATCATGGTATGTTCTGTAGTCACTGCTACCGCCGGCCTCACCCTTTACGGTGACGAATTCGTTCAGTTGTAAAGAAGCATAAACTCTTGGGAAGAAAAAGTTCTTTGATTCCAGTTTCGAGTAGTAAACGCCACCGCCAAGAATAAATCCTTTATTGCCTATTTCGGCAGAAGCAAAATTACTGATAAAATTACGGGAAGTACTAAGGGTATTATCATCTTCTATATTATTACTGATAATTTTACTCTCCAACTTAATACTAAATAATGGTAGTGCAAATTTTATCATCCCATTGCCAACAAATGAATTGTCCGTCAGGTTAGCCAAGGATTGACTCAATCCATTATACTGTATATTAGCTGCAAAACTAAAATAATGATCAGTATAATAATCTACCCCAAGTCCCATCATTATCTCATTTGCGACTTGTTCGGTATTTGGCAGAACAGATCCATAGTAATTATAACCATCTCTTTCATATTTTGAGTCGACATTTACTACCAGACCCGGTAAAAAATTGGAATTACTGTTAGTAAATATCCGAGCATTTAAAGCTGCTCCAAAAACGTTCTCACCGGAAAAAGCAGAAAAGTCTGAGATATTTGAAGTCCACAGCCTGCCGTTAAAAATAATATTGGAAGTAGTACTACCTACTGAGAAAAATCCTTTCGGCAAAGTATATCTTCCCGCTCCAATTTCCAGCATGTAATTTAATGGGAATTCCATTTTAAGAATATCCGGAGCATCATTAAACGGAACCTCAATTTTTTTACTATTTAACTTATCAGGTTGATAAGAAGGATTAAAAAACTGCGTGCCCAAAATGGGCATTAGTTCTGCCTTCATCTTACTTATTGTTGGAATATCAACGCTTTGAACTCCTGTAATTACAAAATCAGGCAATTCAATACTCTGCTCAAGTTCTTTATTTTGGGCATTCATTAATGAGGCAAACCCGACACAGAACAATAATATTATCTTTTTCATAATTGTTTCATTTTTTCTTTAACAATAGTTGAGTAGTCATCATCGGAATGTCTTTTTAAAACTGCCCTGTACATTTCCCTCGCTTCCTTTTTATCACCTAGAATAACATAACAATCACCTAACCCTATAAGTGCCTTAGTATACCACTCATCATAACCGGGGAAAACAGAACGAACCCTTACAAATATTGTAATTGCGTCATTTATTTCCTCTTTCTTCATAAGAGTTAAACCATAATAGTACTGAGCTTCGGCGCCAATATCATCAGTTCTGTTTTCGCCAACTTCACTAAAATATATCTCAGCATTATCATAACGCTCGTTTTGAAGCTCGAGTACTCCGAGTTTAATTTTTGATTTTTCTGTAAAAACAGATTCAACGAAAAATTGTGTAATTTCCTGAAGTGTTTTGTATGCATTCTTATGGTCACCTTTGGCAATAAGGGCCAAACCTTTGTTATACATAAGTTCCGGTAATCGGCTTGTACCAGGAAGTTGTTCTATTGAATGATTATAGATTCGAAGCACTTCATCAAGATCATCTAACTCGGTTTTGATATTTCCAATCTCAAGAACCGCCGAAACTCCATATTCAGAATTTAGGAAGTTATTATAAACATAGTAATAATTCGATAGCGCTCCTTCAGTACTTCCCTTAATTTGCTCGCACTTTCCTATCCAATAATGGGCATTAGGAACAAGTTTACTTTGGGGAAACGTTCTTAAAAATTCCTTGTATGCATTCTGCGATTTATCATACTCTCCAATGCTGAAATAGATATCTCCTTTCTTAAATAAAACCTGATCTCTAAACTCAGATTCGGAATTAGAACTTATATACCTGTCGATAAGGTCAACAGCTTTTTCAGGTGTATCCTGGGTCATGTAACAATACTGAATTCCATTAATAGCATCATACACATACTGGGTGTTTGGGTATTCTTCTAATATTTTGCGATAGTTAACCACCGCTAAATCATATTCACCAAGATTAAAATATGCATCCCCTATCGAGTAGTATGTAATTGGTCTTATAGGTGATTTGGGATACTTATTAAAAAGATCGGTATAACTTTGTATGGAGTTTTCATAGTCCTTTTGCTGAAAATATATCCACCCTATAATATATTGTGAATCATCGCTATATTTTGAACGAGGGAACCTTTTTTGCAGGCTGGCAAATTCATCAATTGCCTTACTATACTTGCCCGATTTGAATAATGCCTGCCCATACTGAAAATATGCGAAATCATTATCGACATTTTTTCTTTCCCTGTTAAACAAAGAATCATAAATATTACTGGCTCTATCAAAATCTTTCAATCCGTAGTAACAGTCGGCTAATCTTAAACGGACATCAGTGTAATACTTATCAGAACGGTATGCCTGAGAATACTCATTGAAATAATAAGCCGCGTTCGAAAAATCCTTAAGATTGTAATATGTATATGCTTTTCCGTATAAAGTCTGTTTATTTATCAGGGCATCTTCACTGTATACTCTTAAATAATGCCTTAGAGCTACTTCGTAATTAGCCATTATAAAGTGTGATTCAGCCAGATAGAAATTAACCTTATCTTTTTCGAATGATTGATATTTGGAATTTACCTCGTTTAATGTGTTGATCGATTTTTCATACTCATTCAAATAATAATATGTTATACCCAACCCGACTTTGCTTCTATTAAGAAGATTAACATCGTTTTTTGAAAGATCTACAGCTCTTAAAAAATAATCATGAGCATCCTCAAAATCTTTTTTTGTTAATCTTAGTTCACCCAACAGATTATAGGCTTTGCTTTTGATGCTATTGTTTGAGGATTGCGTAACAGGTATTAAATATTCCTCGGCTCTGGCATAATTCTCTTTTTGATAGTAAATGATCCCAATATTAAACATGGCTGTTGGCACTAAATAATGCTTGGGATACTTATTAAGATATTTTTCAAGAATATTCATTGAGAGATCCTTCTCCCCCGAATATCTTTTGCACTCGGCGCTCCAGTAAAGAGATGAAGCAGCAAGCGTATCATTTGCGGATTCTGATAAACTTTTAAATACCTGATAAGCCTTATCATAATCATGCATTTGAAAACTAACCCAGCCTGAACCATATCTTAATTCGTCATCATGTCTATTTCTGTCTTTTCCCAAAATATCATCATAAACCTTTTTGGCTTCCTGGTACTCTTCAAGTTTGAAAAATGAATCTGCCAAAAGATAGTCAGCCTGGTTTCGTACTTCATCCGATAAAGATCCTATTATTGAATCTGATAGTTCAAGCACTGCACTGTTATAGTCACCTAATTTATAATGACATATACCAATCCTTAGTTGAGCTAAAGGAGCTAATTCGCTATCCCAAAATTCCGAAAGAATTCTATCGTAATAAATAATGGCATCTTTATACTCGCCATTGTTTTCATATATTTTTGAGAGGGCAAACAACTTATAATCTATATATAATTTTTGCTCATCAGCATCGATCGATTTGTGTAAATATTCTTTAGCCTCACTTAATTTTCCCTCAGCGGAAAAAGCTTCTCCAATCCAATAGTATGCATTTCCACTATATTCACTTCCCGGGTATTGCTTAATAAGGGACACTAAGGTTTCAATAGATTTTTTATTATTACCAGCCTTAAACTGTAGAACTCCAAGTTTAAAAAGGGCTAACCCACGCATCCCGGAGTTTTTATAATTTTCAATAAATTGTGTGTAGGCTGGGATTGCACCATCTATTTGATCAAGCCCCAGCAAACATTCAGCAGAATAAAAACTGGCAATTTCTTTAGAAATTCCATCCGAAGTCTCGCTAATAATCAAATTCTGAAACACTGAATACGCAACCGAATAACTTTGAGCATGGAAAGATTTCATCCCCTCGGAGAGACTAGTATTTGGTTGCGAAAAAATGGTGACAAAAAAGGTAAATAGAATTAAAACTGCTACTTTTGATTTTCTCATAACGTTATAGTTTAAATGGAAAAAATTATAATGGAAATTATAATGAAAATTATAGCACTAATAGAAGCAAAAAAATTAACAATGTCATTGTTAATTAATTTCACACCTCTAAAATAACTAGTTTCTTCCTCACAGTGCATTCTTTTTTCGGTGACCTTACCACAACTTACACATTTATGTTGTACCTGTATTGTTGCGCCAATTACGCTATCAACCATACTTCCGAAAACTCCGGCACTCAAAATGAGAACAAAATAGTTTAATAATGGTAATTCTATCCAAGTCAGCCCGGATACTGCAATCACAATTGTGCCCAAAATGGCTCCAAAGGTTCCTTTCACTGATATACCTCCGGAACGGCCCTGCGTAACTTTCTTTAAATTAATAATATTGTACGTATTCGTATTGTTATAAGTTCCAAGTTCGGTTGCCCATGTATCGGCGCATACAGCAGCAAGTGAAGCGATATTCAAGAGATAGAATAATTCATTTTGAGTATATGTGTAGAGAATAATTAATAATCCACCAACACCTCCATTTGCCAAAACTTGCCAGTGATCCCGCACGCCGGATTTTTCGAAATATTCATCAATTTTTTGATTATTTCTTTTTCGCAATTTTGAAATTATACTAGACAATATAAAAAAAGAAAGAATTGGAACACTCCACTTCAATCCGCCCAGACCAAATAAAATACTCGCCAACAAAAAAGTTGCTAAAGAGCCGGATGTTGTAAGAAATCGCAGTTTATTTGAGATATATGCCACAAGTCCGGCAAACATAACTCCAATGCAGAAATTTAATGGATACAACAAATTATTTAGAAACAGGTGAATAAATAAAAAAAGGAATGAAAGGTGAAAAATATACTGAATGTTTGCATTAATTAGATAAGCCAAGGCTATAAAAAACATTGAGAGTGCCAAAAGAGTGAGAAGGATCTCAAACGGAGAAAGTTCCGGCATAATTACATTCTCAGCACCTGAGAAGATTAACCAGAAAGGGGAAAGGCTGCTCACAAAATTTTTGCCCATAAGCTCTGTAATTATTTCCTTAACATTCAATTAAAAAAGTCAATGTGTATTAATTGAGTGAAAGATAGTAAAAATGAGCGAAAGGAGTCTTTCTTTTTTGAACATTAATGATAAAAAAAGCCCTCTGCAAGTGCAGAGGGCTTTGCAAAACTATAATGTTTCCGCAATAATCTTCAGTTCATACTCACATAGATCTCGGTAACTCTTATCTTTTTTTCCAGCTTCAAAAGCTTCTTTGGCTTTTGCAACTTCATTTATACCTAAGAATGCTTTTCCCTTATAATAAAGAGGGCCTCCTCTTGGTACAGTTTTCCTGTTGTTCAATGCTTTGTCGGCTGCATCCAATGCCTCGGTATATTTGGCATTGTCAACTAAGACCTCAGCTAATAACAAATATGCTGCGTCAAATGGATGATATTTAACAGCTTCAGTAAAATACTGAATGGCTTGTTGTTGTTTTCCATCAACTTTTGCACTTTCGCCCAGCTTTGTGTAAGCACGAGCAACATACTCGTTACCTTGCTTTTTGTGAGCTTCTTTTGTACTGAGCTCAGAAAATTTCTTAAAAGCATTTGCAGCTTCTTCATACTTCCCGTTAGAAAAATATGTACCGCCTAAACCATTAAAACCAACCGCGAATTTAGGATTTGCTTCAACGCATTTATTCAGTGCGTCTTCAGCTTCATCATATTTTCTTAGTTTTTTTAATGTTACACCCCTCTGATAATGAATTCTATAGTCGCTTGATGTCTTTAACGCTTCATCATACTTGGCTATAGCGCCCTGAAAATCACCTGTTTTCATTGCTTGATTGCCATCATTATACGCTTTGGCAGCAACAGGATCCATTTCCTTGGCTTGTGCGAAGAGCATTGAACTTACTACTAATAATACAGCTAACACGGAGATAATTCTATTCATCACTCCATCCCTACTTTATTTATGTTGTGATTAGTGCGGAAAGGGGGACTCGAACCCCCACGCCCGTATTTAGGCACTACCCCCTCAAAGTAGCGTGTCTACCAATTCCACCACTTCCGCAAAACAAAGGTCAAAAGATACTTGTAGATCACCAAAAAATCAACACTAGATTTTATGACCTAAAAATATTTCTCTATTTACTGGGGTTAAACACTGATTATACTGAAAAGTTTCATGTGATAAACTAATATATTAGGGTTTCTCTCGTCCCAGCCCCCTATCTTTAATCAATCCCCTCACTTCTGATCTGAATTGAGACTCAAAAGTTACGACTTTAGCAATTTGTTCAGCAGTTAATATATCCCATAGTGAGCCAATGAAATTTTTTCTCTCCTGAGCTAATTCGCTCTCAATATTTAAAATTTCAGAAATTTTTTCTTTGTAAAACGAAGCGTTGTTATTTCCTTCGGAAGATTGTTTGTACAACTTATTCATCAAAGTATTTCTTCTCATAATAATATCAGTCATGTTGTTCCTATGCTGATTCTTTCTTACAATGAATTTAACGGCCACGTCTTCATCCAAATTAAGGATTTCAAGCAATTTAATTTGTTCAAACTGCTCCATTCTTTCTCTGGCTTTTCCTCCTGGCCTATCATCAGGAAAGTGTTGAGCAAAGGTCTGAGATACAGTCATAACAATTATTACAAAAGTAAAAATATGTTTCATAATTACACCTAAAAGAAATTTTTATTATCAAGTTTTTGTAGGATCAATTCCATTTCTTCATCACTCAATTGATCGATATACTCATCTCTATATAAGGATAGAAGGCTACTTTGATCATCAAAAACCAAGTATTCTTCCACTCCTAAACTAACCTCAGATTTGTAATTTTCCGAAAGATTATCACTCAAATAAAACATACTAAAGTAATCATCTTCTTCTATAACCGAAAGTAGTTCTTCCGAATTATAATCTTCCATCAACTCAGTAAATACTTCATCGCTATGCATTCTTGAACTAAAATTAATGTTGAACATTAAGAAAATTATTACGGTAGCCATTGCAGTAGACACGCTATAAATAAAAGATCTTCTGCCAATAAATGATCTTTTCTTATCCATACTTGATCTGACTTTTGGAATCATCGAGTTGAAATAATTGTCATTCAGTTCAACTTTGCCAAAAGAATCAACTTTATCCATTCCAGCGGATAATTTTTTAAATTCTGCAGCAAAATTCTCATCTGCTTCTAACCTTTTCTTAAAAGACTCTTCGTCATCAATAAGACCGGCTAAATATTTTAATATCAGCTCATGATTCTCATTCATTTTCCATTAACTCCGTAACTTTTTTTAAAGCATGAAAATAATTTGCTTTTAACCCACCTACGCTCTTACCCGTAATTTCAGCAATTTCCTCGTAGGATAATCCATCAAATCTCCTAAGTACAAAAACTTGCCTCTGTTTATGGGGCAATTGATTCAATACTCTATCCAACCTATCAAGTTTTTCCCTGTCTTCAACAGATTTATAAAGGTTTTCATTTCCTTGTAATTCCATACTTTCCTGGTCATCAAGAAAAACAAAACGTTTTACCTTGTTTTTTCTTAACTGATTGATACTTCTTGTTGAAGTAACTTTATAAAGCCAGGTACTTAAAGAAGAATCGAAACGAAAATCCTTCAGTTTTTTATACATTACAATAAGAACTTCCTGTGTTACATCATCGGCATCAATATGATTTCCCACCATCCTTCTCGCATGCCAGTAAACCTGTTTCTGGTATTTAGCCGCCAAAAGATTAAAGGCCTGTTCCTCGCCTTCCTTAAACCTATTTATCAGTTCGAAATCTATATTTTCTACCATTTATAATACCAGTAACATATAATAGACAACAATAAGTGAGTAAAGGTTTAAAAGGGGCGCGATTAAACCCGCTAACAAATCCACCTGTCTAAGTTACAAAATCAGTTATTCAACACATAATGCTTTGGAGGCATAAAATGAAAAATGCTACATTCACTCTGCTTATAACCACTCTTCTTCTTTTAGGGTTCACAACCGAAACCAATGCTCAAAAAGGCAATTGGGAAAAGAAAGAAATGTTAAAGGAAAAACTAAATTTAACAGATTCTCAGGAATCTCAGATGAAAGACCTTCGCTACGAGCATCAGAAGCAAATTCTAGATTTACGTTCTGATTTAGAAAAAAACAAGCTGGAAATTAAACACATGATGGCAACAAATAAGATTGATGAGAATCTTCTTAAAGGACTAACTAAGAAGAGTAGTGATCTTCGAGGTGAAATAAACCAATTGAGAGTTGATCATTGGTTGAAAGTCTATAATATCCTTGATGCCGATCAACAAGAAATCTGGACAAAATCCTTTGATAGAATGGGCAACCATAAAAATGGGCGTGGTCCAAAATCAGGAAAGCAAGGAATGGGAATGGACATGAACAGAAAGGGTGGAAACCGTGAATTTGGCGACAGACCTTTCCATAAAGGCTTCTAATTACATCATACTCCCCGAATAATGATGTATCCCCAATAAAAGACCAGGTTAGAGCCTGGTCTTTTTTTATCTGTATAAGTAGAATAATATGCATCGGGAGATTTGTTCCCTACTATATTATCGACAGAAAACGAACGTTTGTTTAATCATTTCCCCCACAAAGTGCTGCGGCACAAGATTTTTTCAATAGAAAGTATGCTATATTTTTAAAAAAAAGGAGGCAAAGCTGAAATCAACTTTGCCTTTGAGAAGTGTAACTTATGTCAATGAGGATTTTATATAAGGGCGCTACTACATTATCGGAGAGAAATAAAAATAGTTTAGCCCTCTTTTAAATATTTTTTTACTTTTTTTTAATTTTCTTCACCCCTATTTTTACCATCCGTTTTGATACGTTAACTTAATTATCGGTTTAAATGTTCGATAATATTGGTGACGATAAACATAGCCAGGGTAATTATGAATGCTTCTATACTTATTTTCGGAATGTTTTTTTTCTTGTTGGTCTCATTTAAGAAATCCATTTCTATATGGCGTGAGTTGTTTAAGGAAGATAATGTTCAGGCCTCACGGGTTCAGCCTGTAAAAATTAATCACTTTTCTAATAATTTCTAATGCGAATGTTATTGAATTCCATATTGCATTTTCATAGCTCCCAAAAAGGTGTTTGTGATAATTGTAGTGAATTCACCATAATATACCACAAACCTAAGCTTAATTTTGGATTGGGAAAGAATATATGCTCTAGTTGCGAAAATGACCTGAATTAGCAATCCTTTTATTTAGGATTTGTTGGTCTAATCTCTACCTCGCTTATTAAAGCCCTTGGCGGTAATTTAATTATCGACGCTACAACCTCAGCAACATCCATTGGATCAAGGATTTTTTCAGGTTTGCTAGGTTTCATATCACTATTCATAATCATATCTGTTACAACTGACCCGGGGCAGACTGCAGCAACCCTGATATTATGTTCCCTTACTTCAAGCATAAGAGATTTTGTGAACCCCATAACAGCATGCTTGGTGGCAGAATAGGTGGTTCCATACTGAAATCCGTTCTTGCCGGCCAATGAGGATATGTTAATAATTGAACCAGATTTTCTCTCTATCATTGAGGATAATACTGATTTTGAAAAATTGAACACTCCATACAAATTAGCGTTAATTTGTAGTTGAAACTCTTCCAGAGAGGTATCTTCGAACTTTTTAAATATTGCAACACCCGCGTTGTTAACAAGATGATCGATCTGATCAAATTCTTCCAGGACCTTTTTAATTGAATTATCTACAAACTGAGGATCACCAACATCACCCGTAAACACTAAAACTTTGGAACCCAACTGAGTTAATTCTTTGGCTAATCGACTAAGCTTTTCTTCATCTCTTCCAAAAATAGCAAGTGAATGCTTCTCTTCAGCAAATTTCCTGGCTATTGCCTCGCCAATTCCCCTGCTTGCCCCTGTTACAACTGAAACAATTTTATTCATTATAAGTCCCCTTTCACAGGTCTTAATACTATTTCTTCCGGCACAATATTTTCCTGAATTGAATACGCGTCATAAACAATGTCAGCAATTCTATCGGGATTCATCATCCGGGATGAAAATTTTTCAAGTGCTTTGTCTGGCCAGATTGGAGTTATAGTCGCACCCGGATAAATGTTTATTATTCTAATGTTATTCTCTCTTACTTCCTCTCGAAGTACCTTGCTATAGGCTTCAAGTCCGGCTTTTGAGGCAGAATACGCGCTGCTACTGGTAAAAATTTTATTAGTAACAACAGAAAGAATATTGATGATTCTTCCTCCTTCGGCTTCAACCATTTCGGGCAAAAGTGTTTTAATCATGTAAATTGACCCGAGCAGGTTTGTCTCAATTATATTCTTAATTTCAGAAATGCTGTTTTCTAAGGCATTTTGAAAACTTGTAGCCCCGGCATTATTAATTAAACCAACGAACAGATGCTTTTCTTTAAGCAGTTCATATGTATTTGCAATTTTTTCGGGATCTGTAACATCAAGAGGCACAATAATAAGATCAGATTCATCCACCCCTTCTTCATTTAGAATATTTTTAATCTCCTCTTCACGTCTTGCTGACGCCACAACTTTATGACCATTTCTTAAAAATTTTAAGGTAATTGACTTTCCTATACCGGAATTTGCTCCGGTTATCCAAACCACTTTATCCATATTAAATCCTTTTGTGTGAAATTAAGGCCATGAATTCACTGCGCGTTCTGTCATCACTCTTAAAAATTCCATGCACGGCACTGGTAGTAGAGTAGGAATTTTGCTTTTGTACACCGCGCATCATCATGCACATATGGTAGGCTTCAACCACAACTGCAACGCCGCGTGGCTGCAAATACTTATCAATTGTGTCTGCTATCTCCTGTGTCATCCTCTCCTGAATCTGCAGGCGTCGTGCGAAGACATCAACAATTCGCGGAAGCTTACTAAGACCAACAACTTTACCATCAGGAATATATGCTACATGAACCTTACCAAAGAAAGGCAGCATATGATGTTCACACATGCTATAAAAATCAATATCCTTTACAATAACCATTTCATCATACTTCTCATCAAAAATAGCTTTCTTTAATATCTCTTCAACGTTCTGATGATAACCCTGAGTTAAAAACTCATAAGCTTTCGCAACTCTTTCAGGAGTTCGCTTCAAGCCCTGTCTTTCAGGATTTTCGCCTATTAAATTAAGAATATCTTTTACTTTTTCTTCAATCTTATCTTTATTCAACTCCATTACTCACCTCTATACTCAATATAATTATTCTCCGTTTCAAACAGTTTAACGGAATAAAGTTTTCCTGACGGTAATTTATCATGCAATTGTTCCCATATTCCCTTAGCTATATTTTCTGCCGTAGGAATAATACCTTTCAGGAATCCAACGTCAAGATTTAAGTTCATGTGGTCAAGCTTGGCAATAACATGTTCGCGCATGATCTTTTTTAAAAGTTTTAGATCAATTACATAACCAGTTTTTGGATCCACCTGTCCCGCGACAACAACCTCAAGCGTGTAATTATGTCCATGCCCGTTCGGGTTGTTGCATTTATCATAAATTTCAATATTCTCTTCATCCGTTAAATTTTGATTGTGCAATCTGTGCGATGCACTAAAAACTTCCCTTCTTGTAACGTATATCATCTATTTTTCACCTAAAAAATTAATTATTTCTCCAACATGTCCATTCACTTTTACCTTTGGAAAGATCTTTAATATTATTCCATTCTCATCAATAATAAAAGTTGTACGAACAATTCCCATATATTTTTTACCATACATGCTTTTCTCCGTCCAAACACCATACTTTTCAACAACCTTTTTGTCCTCATCACTGAGAAGTATAAACGGAAGATCGTACTTTTCACTGAATTTTTTATGCCGGGCAACAGGATCTACACTAACACCCACGACTGTAGTATTTAATTTTTTAAAATCCGGATAGCTATCCTTAAAATCACACGCTTCCTGAGTACAACCGGAAGTCATATCTTTAGGATAGAAATAAAGTACAATCTTTTCGCCCAAATAATTTTTAAGTGAAATTTTATTTCCATCGCTATCTGGCAGTGAAAATAGTGGCGCTTTTTTACCTTCTGATAACATGAGTATGTTCCTTTTCGATTAATGCGTAAGAAAATGCTTAAACGAGGATTGAAGGAAAATTAGTTCCTGTGCAAATTAAAATGATGAGTATAAAATACCAGAATTCAATAATTTGTTCAAACAAAAGTAAGCAATACTCAATAGAATTAAAATTTCATACTTTACAAATTATTAGAGCAATTATGGAAAATCAGGTAATTTTCATCACACTCTTTGTTGAAAGGGACTAAAAGAGGTTATTAATTACACGAACTCAATTTGATTATTAAATATGATTTAAATACCGAGCAGAACCTGTCCGTGATTGGCCGTGAATATAGGGGGAAAATAATTAAATGACCCGACCACTGTTCTAGCCGGGTCAAAGTAACTATTGTAATTTTTTAAGTGCTGCCTGAATATTTTCGTAATTTGGTTCTTCACCAGGACTTTCTAAAATTTCTATATATTGAATAACACCATTTTTATCGATAACAAAAGCTGAGCGTTTTGCCACACCTTTATAATCGAATTTACCCGGCACAAAAACATCAAACATTGCACCGTATGCCTGGCATACTTCTTTGTTAAAATCGCTCAGGAGAGGAAATGGGAATTTGAGTTTTTCAACCCAAAGCTTCTGCGAAAAAGCACTATCAACACTCACAGCTACAACCTGAGCATTCAAATCAGAATAATGTGATAATCCGTCACCAAAGGTACAAAGTTCTTTCTCGCACATTCCGGAATTAACAAATGGAAAGAATAACAGCACAATATTTTTTTTGCCTAATAACGAACTAAGCGAAACATTTTCGAAATCGGTATTTTTTAATGTAAAATCCGGGGCTTTATCCCCAACTTTTAAGGACATAACTAACTCCTTTCATACTTATTTATTATTTATAGAATTAACTTAATTTCCAGCCAATTTTTACCTTTACCTGAAACTCAACTTCGCCATCATCTGTAACACGACCGCGTTCTTCAATAACCTCAAACCAGCTTACTTTTTTTACTGCGTGAGCTTCTTTTACAACAGACTTAACTGCATTTGCCATAGATTCAGTTGAAACACCTACTCTTTCAACAACTTCAAAATTTGCCATTTTTTCCTCGCTAATAATTAATATTTGTTAATAGTTTAACTTGTTTTTATCTCCGAGAACTCATTAACACAACAAAAGGGAATAAGATTCATTTTGCGCAATCACATTTGAATTTTCTTTAGCTTCATATTGCTCTTCCATTAACTTTGAAGCCTTCTGCTGAAGAAATTGGGATTCATAATGTAATTGACACTCTAACCAATTGGGCTTAAATTTCAATCAGACAATTTTCTACATCCATAATTCACGCAGGTTGCTATGAGCAAGTTCAAACCAATTCATCTTTCTTTGATTCTTTTTTTGTTACCATTAGTGCTTTTCGGACAAGATTTTCAAATAGAATATAATCAATATAATAGTACTGGTGAAATAATCACTCCGACTTCTTATTCTGTACAGAATATTGCTGAAGAGGGATTTAGCTGGTTACAAATAGGGCCTGCTTCAATTACTCCTACCTCCATAGCTATTAATCCATTTGTTGAAGACATTATTCTTGTAGGTACAATTAATGGACTTCTTAATAGCACTGACGGCGGCGATACATGGGAACAGGTGGATTTTGGTTCAGAAATGCCTTTGCATGATGTTCGAATAAATGAAGTAAAGTTCAGCCCGGTTGATACTAATCTGGTTGTTCTTACGGCAACAAACCTGCTTAACAGGCAAGAGAATAAGGTTCTTATTTCGAGAGACAGAGGAACGACCTGGGTTGAGGCAATTACAAGTACGAGTATGGTACGAGGTGAGATATATTTATCAAGTACAGATTCTGATATAATGTTCGTTGAAGCGGGTACGCTTAGGAAATCTACAAGCGCAGGGATGTTCTGGAGTGAAATAAATGATTTTATTTATGTACAATCTTTTAACATCAATCCAAATAACGAAGAACAAATATATGTGTTGAACTATAACGATTTATATAAAACAGTTGATAACGGAGTGTTTTGGGAAAACGTGAGCGACGCTATAAACTTCTCAAAATGTGTTAAGACATCACCTCTTGATAACGACATTGTTTTTCTTGGCAAGGCAAAACCTGATGAAGGTTTTATGAAATCGATTGATGGTGGACAAACCTGGGAAAATATTGGCGAAGCTTTCCCTAACGGCCAGTACATCGATAATATTCAGTTCGACCCCGTAAATCAGAATGATTTGTATATATCGGGTCCAAATTCAGGATTGCTAAAATTAACTAATCTTGGTGAATCCTTTACTCCATTGATGTCGTCGATTAATGATAGGTATATAAGATCAGTTGGATTTTTCCAGAATAGCGAAATTGCTGTTTCAGCAGGCTCTAATATTTATTTCTCATCGGGGAACAGAACTGCCTGGAGTAAAAAAGTGGATACTGTAAACGGAGCAGATATATTTGAAATACATTTTAATCCGGAGGATGGAAATACGGTCTACACAGCTGCATTTGGTGGAGTGTTTAAAACCACTGACGCGGGAATATCATGGACACAACTGGTTGAAGGAATGCCGGATACTGATGTATTTACACTGGCAATCGATCAACAAAATCCTGCTAATTTGCTGGCAGGAACTTTTATGGGTTATATTATTCGTTCCGCTGATGCGGGTGAAACCTGGTTGGAGGTGTTCAAAACAGATACTACCAAAGAATCAAATACTGAAGCTATGCAGGATATTTATTTTCACCCAACTAACTCTGGTCTTGCCTGGGCAGTTTCAACAAAACATACCTATAAATCACTTGATGGAGGATTTGAATGGAAAGAACTGATCCTTGACCAGGACAGTACTGATATTTATGGTGGAATAGCTATTTCTCCCTCAGAGCCGGCAGTCATATACCTTTCCGATAAGGAACGGAGTAATCTTTATAAAAGTATTGATACCGGAACAACATGGATCAAAATTGATTCTCTTCACAGCATTTCAAAATTAATTGTGCACCCGGATAGTTCGAATGTACTTTATGGACAGATTGACGGGGATCTGCGTAACTCCCGCAATGGGGGCGAGACCTGGGTGAATCTTAAAAGTAATTTGTCCTTCACCGACATCTATATACCGCCGCTACAAAGTCACAAGGTGCTTATATCAACATTTGGGCAAGGTGTTCTCTCAATGCCTGATACTGGTGCAGTAAGAACGACTTCAGCAATTAACATTGGACTGAACACGAATTTAATCAATATGGTAAGGCAGTTTCCTGCAGATACAAACAAATTTATAGCCGCAACATTTGGGCAGAGTCTCTACATAAGTGGATATGAAATTACATCCATAGACAAAGAACAAACCCTGCCGGGTGAGTATACTCTCCAGCAAAATTACCCTAATCCCTTTAATCCCTCAACAACCATTGAATTTACGCTTGTTGCAAACTCTCGCGTAAAACTGATAGTGTATAATATTTTAGGGGCAGTAGTTAAAACCCTGGTGAATGGTGATCTTTCTTCTGGGTATCACAAGTATAATTTCGACGGAAGAGATCTCAGTTCGGGCATTTATTTCTACAGGCTGGAAACAGATAAATCTCACTTAACGAAGAAAATGATATTGTTGAAGTAAAAGGGTAAAGTTTGTAAAGCCTGCACTGAGCCTGTCGAAGGATGGAAGGTCTGATAACTCCAGATTTTTACGATTTTTTTTCAGCGGATTTAACCCATAGTTCTAATTTGCGCTTATGGATATAATTTCCTCACAATACCCGTTACGAGGTCTAAGCTTTTCGTAATTTCTTGTAAACATCAATTTAGGGTTAACTTCTTTCAAAAACAGATCAGTTGATTTTTCATTTAGTGCCGAGCATATTACTTTTGTATCTAATCCTAATATTTTACAAGCCTCCAAAGTCGGGCAGAAATTTTTAGAATGGATAATTATTTCATTTTCTCTTCTTTCCTTTACAGGAGCTTCCTCCGCCGGGATTGATAGTTTCTCAAGGAAAACTTTGTAAGCAATGTCCAAAGGATCTCCTGTTAGTTTATCAATCTTCTTCTTGTTTTTAGCGATCCATTTTTTTCGTTTGGCTGTTAGTTCATCAGCCAGCCTTACAAGTCCCTTTTCGTCAATTCCCCTAAGTCGTTTTATCTCTTTTCTAACGGCATCACTATAGAGGATAGAACATTCATCTTTCATTAGTCCCCCTCTAATTTCTATTTTCGCTCCCGAACGTTTGAATATCTCATCAGCTTCAATTTTAATTCTCTTTCTTCCCTCTTTAGTCGAATCCTCAATCGAAAAACCAAACACAACCTTTTTAATACCAGCCCAGACAATTGCAGAAGCGCACATGGGGCAAGGTTCATGTGTACTTATCAATTTGCATTTCGAGAGGTCCCGCCCTAGTATTTTTGAAGCAAACTTTATGGCATTAATTTCCGCGTGTGAGGTTGCATCATCCTGTGTCTCTTCCTTATCATGTGACTGCGAAATTACCTGCCCCTCTTTGATAACAACAGCACCAAATCCATGATTTCCCTCGCGTAGTGATTTTTCGGCCTCTTGAATGGCAATTTCCATATAGGGTACATAATTGATCAGGTCTTTCATAATCCACACCTTATCTTAGAATGGATAATCAACTAGATGCTTTCCGGATGGCTTTAGAAGATATCATCTTCTAAGTGGGTTTAATATAATATTCTCTTTTCAAAAAAGATAGGAAGATCGCATTGTTTGACTTATTGGGGAGGGTGAAATAATCCAGAGAAACCCTCCGTACTTGCGGAAGGTCCCTGTAAAGTTTTTACAAAAATAATTTTCAGCTAATATATTTCCAATTTATTCCGGAATGATTAACGTATAGGAATCAACCGAATTAGCACCAAAATAACCGAAGGCTCCATTGTCCCAATTGTTTGTTGGGTTTCCGGGAGCTGCTGATCCAAATATTCCACCATTATTACCAGAGGCAATGGCATCATTCAATTCATTAAAGTAATTAAATGTGTTCAAGTCAATTGTTATCAATTCAATTGTGACAGTGTCACCTGCAAAGAAATCATCATCTTCATCAAATCGGAAATAGAAATAGTCAATATAATTCCCATCAGATAATCTATCCTGATATAGGAAATTACCCCCTACCCTAACTCCATTCTTATAGACCTTAAATCTGGCATAGTCCTTCACACCTGGCCTATCCTGAAAATAGCAATCAAACTTATATTGATCAGGATTTTCTTCATCATTATGAAATCCCCTGTTATCTATCTCAGCAGTTACACTATCTAGTTTCAAAGCTACAGGCAGAGTTGAGAGTGCCGAATATTGTTGCCGATTTACATTTACCGTCATTTTATATTGACTTTCAGCTTCACCCAATATATTTGAGGTACTGTACTTCCCGCTTGATATCTCAGTTAACATTTCTCTAAAACCATTATTGTCCTCAATAATTACCTCAGCACCCGAAACACCTTCGTACTCGTTGGGTTTATAAAAGTCCGTTGACATTGTTATATAGGTATAGTGAGGTCCGTAATTATCACTAATATTAGCCTCAATAATAATCTGAGGATCTGCGTCATTTATTTGAACTTCAATTACGTCTTCGCATCCAAAAAGCATAATGATGATTGGTAGCACCATAAAATATATTTTCATCGTAATTCTCCTCTCCTTAACCATTAGAATCTAAAATTAAATGTTAGTGAAGGTACCACTGAAAAAAGCGATAGCTTAACTGCTTCAGTTACATTTGGATTAACAGTACTTTCTTCAAAAGAAATTGTGTAAGCGTTTTTGCGTCCATAGGCATTATAAACTGATAAAGTAAGACTCATTTCCTGCCTGTCGCTTTTGTTAAAAGTATAGGTCGCACCCAAATCCAGTCTGTGATAATCCGGCATTCTATATCCATTTCGTTCAGTATAGAGATTTATAATTTTTCCATCTATCGTGTATTTACCACTAGGGTAAGTTGCTGCTAATCCAGTACTATAAACCCAGTTAGCCGAAACCGCCCAATGCTCATTGAGATTGTACATGCCAACAAGTGAAATGTCATGCGTTCTATCCTGCCGCGAAGGGAAAGCCTCACCATCATTTATATCATCAAACTGCCGTTCGGTTTTGGATAATGTATAACCAAGCCAACCGGTAAAATTTCCAAATTTTTTCTGAACCAATAACTCCATACCATATGACCATCCGTGTCCAAAAACTAATTGCGATTCAACATATTGATTAATGAAAATGTCAGCGCCATTCTTATATTCAATCAAATTTTGCATGTCCTTGTAATAAAACTCCAGGGAGGCTTCGAACATGTTATTATTAAAATTTTTGAAATAGCCAAATGAAATCAGATCAGAAGTCTCGGGTTCAATGTTCGCGCTGCTAGGCTGCCAGATATCCATAGGAGTGCTGGTTGTCGACGTAGAAAGCAGATGGATGTGCTGAGTATTTCTGGCATACCCTACTTTTAATGAACTTGTCTCATCCAGCAAATATGAGGCTGCAAAACGCGGCTCCAAAAAGTTATATGATTTTATCACATCACCATTCCCGTAGGAATCAGTACTTATAACATTCCCCTGATTATCAAAGGAATAAACATCACCAGGTCCGAAAAGAGTGAAGTTAGAGTAGCGTAATCCATAGTTTATTTGGAATAAGGGTGATATCTGCCACTCGTGCCCAAGATAAACGTTACCCTCAAGTGCGAAGGAGTTTGCTACCTTTAGAGAGTTGAAATTTGTTAATCCCGATGCGGTAATTTCCCCGGGCATAAAAGTGTGATAAATGCCATTGAGACCGAATTTGATTGTATGCTCGGAGTTAATGTAGTACTGTAAATCTTCTTTAATATTGATATCGCGGATACCCGATTTCACTTCGGCCGATGTTTCATTATCCTCAATGTTTATATCATAATTATAATCACTATAGATGATAGTAGTGTTGGAAAACAGTTTATCGCTAAGAATGTGATTCCATCTGATAGTCCCGGTAGTATTACCCCAATCAAAACCAAACTTGTTATTGAACTGGAATACATCTCGTCCAGTGTAACCAGAGATAAAAAGCCTGTCATTTTCACCCAGAGTATAATTTAACTTCATATTCAGATCGTAAAAATACAAAGCTGAATTCGCAAGTCGATCATTTCCGAACAAGGGAAAAAATAAATCTACATATGTCCTCCTCCCGGATATAATAAATGATCCTTTATCAACTGAGATTGGACCTTCAAATGTAAGTCGGGAAGATATTAAACCAATGCCACCATATGCGGAATAGTTTTTATTACTACCATCTTTCATATTAATATCTAAAACCGAACTCAATCTGCCGCCATATTCAGGCGGCGAATTCCCCTTAATAATTTTGGCGCTTTTTATAGCATCAGAATTAAATACAGAGAAGAATCCCATAAGATGCGAGGGGTTATAAACCGGTGCTTCATCGAGTATTACAAGATTCTGATCAGCAGATCCACCTCTTACGATAAAGCCACTATTCCCTTCCCCAGCCGAAGAGACTCCTGGCATAAGTTGAATAGTCTTTAGAATATCTTTTTCACCGAGTAATACCGGTACATTATCAATCTCTTTTGGAGCAAGTTCTCGTGTTCCCATCTGTGTAGACTTTACATTCTCATCAGCTCTTTTCTCGCTGACGACGACCTCACCTAAATTAAATGAGGAAGGCTTAAGAGATATATCTTGTTTCTGTGACCCAGTCATTTTTAACTCAATCACAGTTTTAGTATAACCAACATATGAGATATCAATTTTATAGGAGCCATTAGGTACTGTTAATGAATAAAATCCGTAGCCATTTGAACTGGTTCCCACTCCAAGTGAGGTGATGTAAACATTTGCTCCAATTAAGGTTTCGCCGGAAGATTCATCAAATATGAATCCACTTAAAGTTGTTGATTGATCCTGACTATAAATTGTACAGACAAACAAAGCAATTGCGAAATACAAAAAACTTATCTTTCTAATTATCAAAATAGTAACCTCCACTATTCGAACATTATTACCTGGATAAAAATTTCTTAAACAATATCCAATCTTATACTTTTATTATTAATCATTTGTTGCAGGGGTGTAACAAATTGTAACAGTCCTTTCCGTAAACCTTTATGGTAGACAGTGCTGTATAAGATATGGGTGACAGAAGATATCTCAAATAAAAATATTACAAGATATAATCATTATCTTGAAATTAGTTTACTAATATAATTGTTTAGAGAAATCTATGTACTTTGATTACTTTGATTACTTTGATTACTTTGATTACTTTGAAAGTAAACATTATAGACAGAATAGCTAATAGTTTTTTTGAACATGTTCCTTAATAATCATATCTTAATTCACCAGAAAATAATTTGAGGGTAGAATGAAAAAATTCTTTTATCTCCTACTTGGCATGACATTATCCTTTTCTCTTCTTAACGGGCAAAACACTAATCCTGCAATTACAGCAGAAGAAATTCAAGATCACATAAATTATCTTGCTTCAGACGAACTTGAAGGCAGGTTCACAGGCAGCAAGGGCGAAAGACTGGCAGGTGATTATATTGCGAAAGAATTTGAATATTATGGATTAATCCCAATGTTTGACGGGAGTTATTTTCAGGAATTCCCTTTTGTAGAAAGCGTTGAGTTAACTGATAATAATAGCGTCTTATTATCAATCGATGGCAATCAAAATGAGCTTTCAGTAAATAATGATTTCATAACTCTTTCCTTCTCAGGTAAATCAGATCTAAAAGCTGAACTTGTCTTTGTTGGTTATGGTATTACTGCCCCAATGTTTGGATATGATGACTATGAAGGTATAAATGTAAACGGAAAAGTTGTACTTGCTATGAGGCATTATCCTGATTTTGATAGTACTGAATCGAAATTTGAGAAACTTGCGTCGCTAAGAGCCAAAGCTTCAACGGCTAAAGGTAATGGCGCTGTTGGTATAATCTTTATGAATGAGCATTCATTCTTCCCGCGAAGTGATGAGTTTATTCCCCTTAAATATGACGGCGCTGGCGGCATGATGGATTTTGGCGCAGCTCAGATTTCGCGCGAATTTGCTGATAAGATTTTTGAGACCGAGGGAACCAGCTATCAGCAAGTACAACAAAAAATTAACAGCGAATTAGTACCAAATTCCTTTGCGATAAAGAATACAAAAATTGAACTTAAAACAGAGATTAAAGAAATTGAGAAAATGGGCAGAAACGTTGCCGGTTATCTTGAGGGCAATGATCCTATCCTGAAAAATGAGTATATAGTTGTTGGCGGGCATTACGATCACCTGGGGTATGGGCAGACAGGATCACGTTACACGGGTACGCCAATGCCAATTCACAATGGGGCAGATGATAATGCCAGCGGTACAACAGGAGTGCTTGAAACTGCCGAAAAATTTGCATCCATTAAAAACCAGTTGAAACGCTCAATAGTCTTCGTTGCCTTTTCAGGGGAGGAATTAGGATTGCTTGGCTCGAATTACTTTGCTAACAATTTCCCTTTTGGTATTGAAAATACAATTGCAATGTTTAACATGGATATGATTGGCAGAGTAAACGAAAATAGCCTGACAATTATTGGATCCGGAACATCCACTCTTTGGAGAGAAATAATAGAGAAAGAAAATAAATATAACTTCAAGTTGCAGCTGAATGATGATGGCTGGGGTGGAAGTGATCATACCGCATTCACCTTAAAAGATATTCCTGTACTCTTCTTTTTCAGTGGTATTCACATGGACTATCATATGCCAAGTGATGATCCTGAAAAGATCAATGCTGAGCAGGAAGAAAACGTCGTTAAATTTGTTTTTGATCTCGTTTCAGATGTTGACGCCAGAGATGAAAAGCCAGACTTCGTTAAGGTAAAACCTCAGGAAAATCAGATGGGACGCAGCAGATCAAAAATTAAAATAGGCACCGTACCTGAGTTTGGCTATAATGGAGATGGATACAAGCTTTCGGGAGTAACTGAAGGATCACCAGCAGAAAAAGCAGGCTTACTTGGCGGCGATATTATCATCATGTTCAATGGAAAGGATGTTTCTAACATTTATGATTTTATGAACGCCATGGGTGGACTTAAAGAAGGCGAAACGGTAGACTGCAAAGTATTACGCGGCGAAGAAGAGAAAGAGTTTAACTTGGAGTTATAAAACACAAAAAGAGAAAGAGAAGAATGATCTATCCTTCTCTTTCTCTCTTTATTTAACTTAGACAGCAAAACCTTCAAATCCATTCATCTAATCTATGTGCAACTAGTCAGAGTATAACATTGCTCTCAATATTTACTTATTATGAATAATAATATCATCCGAGCGTGTTTCAATAGTAACATTTCCTCCGCCTATTCCAACCTGACCATGAGCACTTACTGAACTTCCGTGATCCCTGATTCGAAGAGGAAGTTCAGTTACAATATCACCATGTGATGCTTCCAGCTCAAAGTAACCATTAAAATTCTTTGGAAAAGTAGCATCAACTTTTCCATATTCATTTTTAATTTCAACCTTCTCCGGATTAGTAATCAATTTCAGTTCAATGGGGTTACTTCTGTTTGTCATCTCAATGTATTGACTGGATATGTTCATCATTGAAATACTGCAGTATTGTGTCTCAAAGTCAATATCCCCAACTAATCCATCAACAATAATATTTTCACTTCGCGAGGCTAATTTAACATTACCTTTAATTTTCTTTAGTGAAATACTTGAATATGCATCATCGATGACAAGGTCTCCGGTAATATTTTGAATTTTTATAGCGCCGGATCTGCCATTGACATATATTTTTTCATTTGCATTTACTACAATATTACTCGCTTCCATGGTGCAATAGGGTCCATCCATAGTAAGTCCGGACGACTTATCAATAATTGTTGTACCACTTCTATTTTCAATTTCAGCTTTGCCGTTAATATTTTTGATAAATATTTCACTGTAAGGTGAAATTACTTTTAGGTTAGCACCGGCGTCCTCAACGTTTACATTCCCGCTCCTGCCATCAATGCTTAATGCTCCGGTAATATTTTTTACTTCGAGTTTATCCATATAATAAGCCTCAATTCTTGCAGAACCTTTAAAGTTTTTTATAGATAACTCAGCACTTCTGGATTCCAGTTTCAGTTTCCCGCCGGAATTTAATATTTCAGTGTTCCCGTAACTGTTCTGGACTTCATTTATGTTTATACAGTTTTCCAAATATATTTCATTGCTCCTGCCTGGCAGATTCAACTCCCCCTCAATTCCGTCCAATTTAATTTCACTATATCTGAAGTCAGCTGTAAATCCATTACTTCTTGGGACATAGATTGTTCCACGTATTTCTTTATCAACATAAAAGTGGAACCTCAATCTGAAGATATCCAGTATACTCCAGCCACCACTTTCCGGTTCATCCATTGTTATTAGTATTTCTGAATTCCTTTTTGTTTCTGAAATGTTAAAATTTTGGATGTAATCTTCTTCATAGTCTTTATCACTAGAACTAATGTCGATTGACAAATTGAATTCAATTTCTTTTTTGTCCCAGCTTATAACTTTTACATTCATTCCGGATACAGATTTTATCCTGATATCCTGCCCTTCATTTACACTAAATACTTTATGATAATCTTTTCTTTCGCCAGCCGTTACTGCTGAAAATAAAATTAGAAACCCTACAAGTACTTTAATTATTTGTTTCATGGTCCGTCCCCTCTATAGCTATTATACTTTCCAGTACTTTTAATTTTAGTTTATATAATCTTCTTAATCTTTCCTGCTTAAGTTGAGAATAATCGTTTTTTGAATAATCCTTTCCGTATTGTTCAATGGCTACATCAATTTCCTTCAATTCTTCTTGCTTTACTTGTAAAAATTCATCAACTCTTACAGTATTGCCAACCTTATTAATTCTTGGCAAGGCCTCTTCAAATTCAATTATCGCTTTCTGGTAAGCAGAATTTATGATGAGTTCATCTGGTTTATTCTCATACAAAAATGATTTTCCGACCGTGTACATTCCAATTACAGCAAAAAGAAATATTATTGCTGTTGTAAACCCGAGAGTGTAACTTTTAACATCAAACATTGAAAAGAAATCTTTTCTCGGAAATAATTCTTTTTGAATGCCATCCCATAATGCATTCTTACTTTCGGTTGACAGCGTATCCTTGTCACTATAAAACTCATTCTTATTAATCATTAATCTTAGCCTCCTTTTCCCACTTAGTCCTTAATAACTGCTTAACTCTGCTTAATGATGTTCTTGATTTCTCCTCACTAATCTGAAGTATGTCAGCAATTTCAGAATGTTTATAACCCTCAACCTCAAATAAAATAAAAATTGTTTTTTTCTCATCATCCAAATCAGCCAATAACCATTTCATATCAGAATGCCACTCGAAGGTTTCCTCAATTTGCGAATTAACTGTTATTTCAAGATCCTCTATAATTGCATCAACAAATATCTGTTTCCTGCTAAACTCGTTTCTCATTTCATTAATACCAATCTTAAAAAGCCAGGTAATGAACTTTGATCTACCCTCGAACTTATTAATATTTCTGAAAGCTTTAATAAATGCCTGTTGCACCCAGTCTTTAACCAGATCGTCATCAGAGGTAAACTGTTTCAGAAATCTGAAGAGTAAAGAAACATGAAGTTCATACAGTTTTCTGAATGCCTTCTCGTTACCTGCTCTGGCCTTATATATTAATTTTTGTTCTGTCATAAATTCCCGGGTTCAGTAGTTAGATAGGAGTTGCCGCAAAATTGTTACAATATAAAAATGTTTTTCCTAATAAATATTTTTATTACAATTCCCCTCTGTCAAAAGGTTAAGGCAAAACATTATGTGAAGGCTGATTTTGTTTAAAACGACTACTGGCTTGCGGGAGGGAGGATGATAAATAACAATTGTTTTTAGTATGAAATCTGATGAAAATAATATTCCACCAGACCAGGGCAATTCTATTTGGTTTTATGTTTCTTCAAATTAACTTCATGTAATGAGTGAAAACCATAATTTGAGGCATCATCCTTCAGACATTCTTGAAGGGTTATTTCTTTGGTTCCTGCTTCAAGATTTTGGATATAATAAATCAGCTTATCAATAGCAGTGTTAATTTTTTCATTTCCTTCAATTGGGTCACCATGACCTAACATTAGTTTATCAGGTTTCCCTTCCTTTATTATCTCAAGGCTTCTAACGTAATTAGAATTATTTTCGCCCAGGTATGGAATAGATAATAATCTATCTTCAGTACGGAATACCAGATCTCCGACATGGAAATATTTCTTGTCAATGATTGTGGTTATTGAACATTTCGCGTGTCCGGGCGTGTACATAAATGAGAGTTCATGTTCACCAAACGAAAAGTGGTCCCCATCCTTCAATACCTGATTGACTTCTAATTTTTCAATTCCCGCATAACTGGTGTCAAGTTCTTCATAAAAAAATTCACCTGCCAGAATTTCAACATCACCAAAAGCATCATATCCTCTCACATGATCTTCGTGAGGGTGGGAAAAAATTTGTTTTAATGGTCGTATTCCTCTTCTCTTAAGATCCTCCATAACAAGAGAGGCTTCTTCTTTATACCCTGAATCTATGATCAAAGCATCATTGCCGTTTAAAATAACTGTATAATTACAAGCATACTTTCTGCCTTCCTTAAACGTCATATATATTTCAATATCATCCGTTACTTTTACATTCTTCATTTCAATATTTCCAAATATATTTGAGATTCCCACAATAACCAAAAAAGTTAGTTTTGATAAAAAGTTACCATTCATAATAATGCCCAATGAATTATTGTTGTTAATTGTTATGCGGGGGGTGCATAATGAATATGTATTTTTGATAAAACAGTTTAATAAATTCTCATGATCTAATCAACGGATTGAGGCAAAAAACCATATTTCCAACTCAGTTAATAAACCGGACTCCAAGATAGAATCGAATCTTAATTTTATTATATATCCATCATAAACTTCTGCCAATAAAAAGATTCAGCTTTATAAACTTTTTACTTCCGAGCTTCCGCCAAATCTTCTCTAAAAGTCTCAGCCATTTTTCGACCGGCTTCTTCAGAGGCATCATTGATAGCAAGATCTATTTCACGCTCGGAAAGTGAGGCTAGTTTTAAAGCTGTTAACACATTAGATTCAGTAGAATTTTTCTTTTTCTTGCCTGATACATAATCATAACTCAATTGTTCATCAACATTTTCATAATTTTCCCAGACAATATTGCCAGTAACACGTTCAATCATTTTTGATGTGCATCGCAAATGAAGGTACACCGAGGATTCATTTATTTTCAGTTCACAATTGGTCAGGTTCATTTCAACCATAAAATCAGGTTTTTGTCTATCACCATCAACTGGTTTAATATCAACATACGATTCCAAAGCCTCCTGTAATCCACTGGATATATGATCTACAATTTCGTATGTGTCAACCCAATCCTTAATATCAGATTCTTTACTGGCGGAAAATATTTCCGTACCAAGTTCGGCAATCGTTTCGAGCACATTTTTTTTCTTATCCTTGTCTTTCGAATCAGAGGTAGTGCTACCACCCCTTGTAATTTTAATTGTTCTTGCTATCGGTTCTACACTTGTGTCGAACTTGGCTGTTTTACCCCGAATATCATATTTTCCAAGTTCATTTGTATGTGAGCATCCCAAGATTAGAAGAAGTGAAAATGCAATGATAAATATTGCAGAAAAAAACAGTTTAACTAAATTCATGCAAACCCCTCGTATGGTATTGTTAGGAATTTTTGATCAATATAACAGTTAGAAATTTCATAGGCAACAAAAACCAGGAATGCAAGGCGATTAAAATTCATTAAGCTCAAGATATCTTATTTTGTAAGACATTGTCTATAGCCGATCTAAATAGCTTTTTCCCCCAAGCTGATAAATCTGAGATTTTATCCAGGAAACTCTTCGTCTTAAATATGGTGAGATTGATGATGCTTTATACTTTTTGGGATTAGGTAAAACAGCCGCAAGAGTAGCGCATTCATCAGTGTTCATTTTTAAACATTGCTTTTTAAAATGAATCCGGGAAGCTGCACCTACTCCATAAATATTGTTGCCAAATTCTGCAATGTTCAGATACACTTCTAATATTCTTTCCTTCGACCAGAGCACTTCAATCAGTAGAGTAAAATACGCCTCCAACCCTTTCCTAACATAACTTCGCCCACCCCAGAGAAATAAATTTCGTGCAACCTGCTGAGTGATTGTGCTCGCGCCTCTAGTCTTCCGCCTCTTCTCATTTAAGGCTTTTTGAATCGACTCTATATCAAAGCCAAAATGATCTGCAAAGATTTGATCTTCTGAAGCAATAACTGCCATTTTCATATTATTAGGAATGCCATCCCAGCCAACCCACTTGTGATGAACAAAACTAAAACTACCATTAAAAATATTGGAAATGTATTGTTGAAAAATATATGACGAGGTTCTTACGGGAATAACACGATATATTAGCAAGACTACTACCGGTGCGAGGAATAGATATATCAGTGAAATCTTTAATACAGGAATTATTTTTTTCCTTGAGACCTTAAAAGCGAACATGTTTTACACTCAATCAATAGACAACAAAAATACCAAAAATTATTGATCTCCAAACATTCTTTTTTAATATGACCCAAACGGGTCATTTACTTAAAGCTAGTACTATCTTAACTTAGAGAGGCATATTTAATACTGGAGTCTTATATGAGAATGCTGCTTATCTACCTTGTTATCCTGGCTGCAATGATTATTGTTGCTCTGGTGGGGTGTTCGGATAATGATCCGCTATCAGTATTTACTCCTGTTTCAGAATGGCAGTGGGAAAAAGTTATATTATTATCGGACAATCGCGGCGCAAATTGTTTAGATAATGAGGGACAAATCCATTCAGTAATTCAAGATAATTTTGATAATCTCATATATTGCAAATGGAGTGAAGAGGGAGAAATGCTCGATTCGACAATGTTAATTCTTACTTCTCCATATGTTGACAGATTAAAATATCCACAGCAATTATATGTTAGCCAGGAAAACACTATTTACTTTCTCGTTGGAGGTAATTTTCAATATCTATTCCAATTGAATACACCAGGTGGAATACCTTTAAGAATTGGCTTTTTTCAACTTAATCATTTATCGTTTGCCGGCAATAAAATATATGCTTCTAACCCAGGGCATGATGAGTCAATTGGCGGGATTCAACTTTCTAGCGATAATGGACTAACATGGAAATACATCACACCACATGATGATGATATGAGTTTTTATTTTTGTTATGAAACATCCAACGGCAATCTTATCACTGGTTGTAACACATATGATTCCACTAACTTCGTAAATGGCATTGAAGGTAAAGGATTTTATCTTTCAACAAATGGAGGTGAAAGGTGGCTGCGAAAATCTTCGAATTTCTTTGTTGATGCAGCAATAGATGATCAGGATAACATTTATGTTGCAGACTACGAAAACGGAGTATTTCTTACCAGTAATTATGGAAGTACCTGGACACAATTATTGGAATTAAAAAACTGTGACCAGATTCGCCTCTTTAGAGAAACTATTCTTGTAGCGCTTGAATACAATTATAGCGGCAATGATATTCTACATATCTCTTATGATCGGGGGAAATTTTGGGAAAGAATTGAGCTGCCAGCAAATGAATATAGCAAGCAAATCTACTTGTCTTCTTCAGGCCGGATTTATTTTTCCACAAGAGGGTATGGACTTTGGAGAACGAAAGATCCAATAATTAATTGATATAAAATGAGATTTATCAGAAGTAACAAGAACATTGTCAATTTTGCCCAACCTTTACAATAGCTAAAAATTCCATGGCAATGAAACCAACATCAATTTATAAATCATATAGTTTTATCTACCTCTTCGAATATTTCTAATATAAATTAACTTAACTCGTGCTTTGGGGTTTTCCCGGTTTTCAATCTCAAATTTCTTTGTTGACTTAATTAACGGAGTTAGCTTCAGAAAACCATAGTTTCTTGAGTCAAAGTTAGGCTGCTTCTTCTGAAGCAGATTACCAACATCTCCCAGGAACGCCCATCCGTCATCATCAGCTAAATCGGATATTGTACTGGCAATCAGCTTAATTACCTTTGGAGTTATGTTGTCAACTGGACTTTTTTGTTTTGACATGCTTTTGTCAGTTTCCGCTTCTCTCTCTTCTGTCTGGTTCTTAAGAATTTCGATGTAAATAAATTTATCGCAAGCAACAATAAAAGGCTCAGGAGTTTTCTTCTCCCCAATTCCAATCACATGCATTCCCGCTTCACGTAGTCTTGTTGCTAATTTTGTAAAATCGCTGTCGCTGGAAACAAGACAGAATCCATCAACCTTCTCGGAATAAAGAATGTCCATAGCATCAATTATCATCGCAGAATCAGTAGCGTTTTTGCCAGTTGTATAACCATACTGCTGAATAGGATTTATGGCATTTTCCAGAAGCACATTCTTCCATTTAGAAAGCTTTGGATTTGTCCAGTCACCGTAAATTCTCTTTATTGTGGGGTTGCCATACTTTGCTATCTCTTCCATCATTTCTTTTACATATGCTGATGGAATGTTATCACCGTCAATAAGCACTGCTAGTTTTAGATCCATTATTTTGCCACTCATTCTGTTTGTCGCAATATAACACAAAACAATTCAAATGAGGTAATAATTCTAAAAAACTCAACAAATGTAAATTAACCTAAGGCAATAATTTCACTTAGTCTATTAGAATAGGATGAACTAATTTCATCATCTGTAATGAATTCAATTTCATCGAGATTTGATTTACCAAGGTTGAGTTCCCTTGCTCGTCTTATTTGTTGAATGTTCATAATGGGACCGCTTAAACTCTGTGACCCAAGATCTTTCAATATTGCAGATCCTATAATATCCAGAGCAAGTCTATCAGTCCCGGCCAGCATAACATTGCCTTCAGCCGTTGTTCCCTGTGAAGGTCCCCCTTCAATAAAAGTTGTTACACCATCAACAATAATTAACTTTGGTTGATATGCAGTATTTATCTCGGCTATCATGCTATTTATATTTGTTGAAGAATGCATAGTCTGCATCATTGAGGCAGGTAAAAGTCCAACCCCCAATTTTAATGATATGGTTATCTGCCCGATAAAGTGAGTTTTGAGACAACAAGTGGTTACTATATAATTTGAATCCATTATTTTTGAGGGAAATAGAAAACCATTCGGCCACGAAGCAGCATTGCTGGCATATCTTGTACAATCACTCCCATCAAGGTTTGTAATTCTAATTCCAAATTCATCTGTTACTAACCTTACTTGCTTTTCATTTATAACCTCATCAAAATTCTGATATGTTCTTTCACACAATTCAATGGAAGAGGCATTTCGATTATTAAGTTCAGTTATTATTTGTCTTAAGGTATCGGTATGTGTAGAAGCTGGTGGTGGATCGGAAGTATTAAAATTTGGTTTCAAAATCACATCCATATTCTCCGGTGATTCAAATTCGAACATTTGCATTAATCTGCTCACCCCTTCACTCCTGTTCGAAGTTTTAACCAGGGCTATTTTGCTTTTTGTTATCGCCGGATCAGGAGGGTCTACATCAGGGAGGGTTGAGCCGGAGGGATTGCTATCTGCAGAACAGCCAACTACCAACCCGACACCACCTATAGCGACATTTTGGATGAATTTTCTTCTTTTCATTCCCTCCCCCGGAAGTTATTAAGAATTTTCGAATGGCTTTTGATTCAGATTAGAATGCACTCTGTCGGATTACAATTGAAATTAAAACCATATCTCATATTATGAGATAATAAAAATATCAGTTGGAGTAAAGGTCAAATTATGGGGATGATTTAAATCCATAGAGGGACAGGATAACCTGCCCCTAAAAGGACTATTCGTATTTTAGCGACTTAATAGGGTTTGCCAGAGCAGCCTTTACAGATTGAAAACTCACCGTAGTTATCGCAATAATAAGAGCTACTATTGCAGCAATAATAAAAGTCCATGAACTTACTTCCGTTCTATAGGCAAAATTCTGCAGCCATTTATCCATTATATAATAAGCCAGCGGCCACGCAATTAGATTTGCAACAATTACCCATTTTGTAAACTGCTTAACAAGATTCAAAAAGATATTAGGTATGGAAGCACCGAGCACCTTACGAACACCGATCTCCTTTGTTTTTTCTTCAGTCGTAAATGCTGCAAGTCCGAAAAGTCCGAGGCAAGCCACTAAAATTGATAATGAAGAAAAAATGACAAATAATGTACTTGTCTTAACTTCTGCCGCATATTGTTCATTAAGCCTTTCATCAATAAAATTAAATCTGAAATCCTGTCCGGGATTTACTTCGTCCCAGAATCTCTCAATCTCTTTTAGAATACTGATTTTATTACCTGAACTGAGACGAACAGAAATTCCGTCCACAGAATCTTCGTCCAGTATTAGGACAAGCGGTTCCACTTCCTTATGCAACGATTTAAAATGGAAATCTTTTATTACACCAACCACCTTCATTCCATTAAGCGTACTTCCTATCATTTCCTCAGCGGGGATTTCAAATTTTCTTAATGCCGCCTCATTAATTACTAAGGTACCGGTTGTATCAGTTCCAAATTCGCGCGAGAAACTTCTACCCGCCAACAACTGAATGTCATATGTATTTATGAAATCAAAGTCTACACTTATAAACGTAAGATTAATATTTTTATCTGAGTTACTTAACTTGTAAGATTGGTCACCATAATGATTATCCCCCGGAGTTCGTGTTGACGAGCTGACATACTTAATACCTGAAGATGACAACAGTTTATCTCTAAGTGAATTGTAATTGTCTCTAATGGTTTTGTTAACGGCAGGGATTACAATAACATTTTCCCTATCGAAACCCAAAGATTTAGTCTGGATATATTCCATCTGGTTATTAATGGTAATGGTTGAGACAATCAACGTAATTGAAATTACAAACTGCGAAACTACCATATATCTTCTGAAAACAGATTTTCCCCCGCCCGCGATTTCTCTACTTCTGAATATTTCTGTGGGCGAAAAAGAGGAAAGATAAACTGCCGGATATAGCCCAGCCAAAAGCCCGGTCAGCACTGTTACGCCAATAATTATACTCATATATTCCAGATTAAATATGGAACCAAGAGAGAGTAATTTACCTGAAATACTATTAAACGATGGTAAAGTAATAATCACAAAGAGTAAAGCCACTATTAAAGATATGAGAGTAATGACTACAGATTCTGATAGAAATTGTTTCCATAATTGATGAGTATAAGCGCCAATTGCTTTTCTCATCCCAACTTCTTTTGCTTTCTTTTTTGCCCTGGCAGTTGAAAGATTAATAAAATTAATGCAGGCAATTAGTAAGATAAGTAATGCTATTGCCGAGAACATAAAAACAGAAGCCGAATTACCCTGTGGTCCAATTTCCCACTCATCGCATGGATTAAGATGAATTGACGTAACAGGTTTAAGCTTCAGTTGAACCATGTCGCTGATGTTATCTTCGGTTACACCGCGCGCCTTTAAAGCCTCCGGTGGGAAACGATGCTTGAACATAAATGCCGATAACTTGGGCTCCAATTCACTCACATTGGCATTGTCTTCCAACAAAACATAAGTATAAAGAAAATTCCACTTAAAATGATCCAGATTACCGCCATCTTTAAAAGTAGCAATGGAAATCACAATATCGAATTGCGCATGTGAATTATGAGGCACCGGCTCCAATAACCCTGTCACTTTCAAATCAATATAACTGTCTCCCCATTCCACTGGAAGTATTTTACCGATAATATCTGTTGTACCAAAAAGTAATTTGGCCTTCTCTGGCGTCATTACCACTGTTTCAGGATCAACAAGTGCCGTAGATTCATCACCGATAAGAAGATTGAAATCAAACATGGTAAAAATTGAATTGTCTGTAAGCACGATATCGTATTGATTAACCATATTTCGGTAATCTTTAAGTCTGTATCCTTGTCGCCAGATCCTTGTGAAGTCAACTATTTCCGGATATTCTTCAACCAGGGTAGGACCAAAAGCACCCGAAGTAATTGGCCACTGCTCAATTTCAGAAGTGTAGGAATATCTTTGTTCTGTACGGAATATTCTTCCAGATCGGCTATGGAATTTGTCGTAACTCAATTCATCCTGAACCCATAAAAATATTAATATGCAGGCTGCAAGTCCTATAGCAAGCCCAAAAATATTAAGACCAGTATACACCTTATAACGGATAAAATTCCGCCAGGTAATTTTCAAATAATTTTTAAGCATTACTCCCCCCCAGAAGATGTTATGAATAATAAATGATGGTGCAGTTTTTAATATATGCCAGATATACCAAAGGCAGGCAGCAAAGAAACCTGATTCGTTCTCCTTCTCATAAAATAGATACTCATAGTTCCCAAGTAAGTATTCACGATCCTTTTCAGGAAGAAACAGACCGAGAATTTTCTCAAGAATCGCAGGAATTTGTTTTCCCATCGCTCTACCTCGAAATACCTTCAAGTCCTTCCCAGAACCTGTTCGTTAATTCCCTGTGGTTTGCAAGAGCTTCCTTACCCTCTTCAGAAAGACTGTAATATTTTACGGCCCTGCGTCCCCGTTTCCCGATAGGATCTCCAATGCGCTCGTTAAGACAACCAATTTGGGCGAGCCTGTCCAGAGGAACGTATACTGAGCTAACCGACCAATCACGATCAGTATTTTCGATTAAGTATTGCCTGATATTTATAAGATGTGATTCATCCCCAAGTTGATGAACTGTAAGAAGGATTAACTCTTCCTGTCTTGTTAGAATTTTCAATATTCTCTCCTCTTGCCTGCCCTGAGCAGTCGGTCTATATTTTTTAGCAACTTTCCGACTTGCCAAAGGGAATTGTTTCACTTATTGAAATGATTAGACGCAGATAAGGGAGAATTGTTTCATTTTTTGAAATAACTAATTGGGAGTAGAAAATCTTGAGGTGGAATTCTTATCAAGACCTCTTAAAGTAATCACATATAATCCTCAACAACACTTTTCAATTTATCAGACCAGAGAATATTAAAATGTCCGACTTTCTCCACTTCAATTAATCTTGACATCGGCAATTCCTTATGAGCCGCTCTGGCGTAATCAATACTGAGAACAATGTCATCTACGGAATGTACGATTAACGCATCTTTTACATTAGGTATCCTCTTTCCAAAATATTTCATATTCATAGTGCTAAAGGGGGTTCCGCCCTCTTTTTCGAGAAGTTTTATAAGTTTAGATTTGGTATTATCAGATACCCCAAGAAAATCTGATATCTCATTTACTCTATCCTTAAAATCATTTGGTGTAGTTATTAATAACCACTTTTCGATATCAATGGATAGGTTTTCGCTCATTGCCCTGATGGAAGTTACGCTCCCAAAAGAATGACTGATAAAAGCACTCGGTCTGTATTTGCTCATCATCATGGAAACGAATTCACTGAATTCAAACATGCTGGTTTTTCTTTTGGTGCTCTTACCATGCGAAGGAGCATCGAAGGATACAATGCTGTAGCCTTTGCTAAGAAGTATTTCGATTAGAGCTCCAAAATTTCCGGCATGTCCTTCCCAGCCATGAATAAGAAAAACGGTTTTTTCCTGTTCCCCTCCCCATGTGTATGTTTTTACAATCGAATTCCTAAAATTGACCTCAACCATTTCTGCGCTTGCGAGAGCCTTTTCCTCAAACTTTTTTAGCTTTCTGGAATGAGGTGATGACATTATTTGATGAACCTTTTTTGCTGCTAAGGATGGGAAAAATAAATCAAGAACTTTTAGCATGTTGTTTTGCATGTCCAGACCTAAGTTTTATTTTAGAACTCAAATATAACCAGCTAAGTTCTAATTTGCAACTTAGAATTTCATTCTTTACCTTTTGCTCATGGATATAGAAAGACTAAAAAAACTAGACAGATCTGATTGTCCAATTGGAAAATCAATAGATGAAATTGGTGATAAGTGGATTATGTTTATTCTGCGTGAATGTTTCTTCGGATTCAGACGCTTCGAAGATTATCAGAGTATTCTTAAGATTTCACGCTCCGTCCTTACGAGCAAATTAAAACTGATGGTCGAGAGGGATCTCCTCAAAAAGAATGAGTACAAAACAGATAACCAGAGAAGCCGCTGCGAATATACGCTTACCGATAAGGGACGTGACCTATTTAAGGTATTAATGGCTTTCTTTGAGTGGGCACACGAACATATTCTTGAAGAGGGGCAGCACCCATATTACTTAGCCGAGAAGAATACAGGTGAAATAGTAAAACTATCTGTCACAAAAGAATCCGGTGAGACAATCAGACCAAGAGATGTGAGAGTTAAGGAGAATCCATAAAAAAAAGGACGCATATATGCGTCCCCTACTTCAATTTTTCAGTCTTTCCGTTTCAACGTCTTCCCGTCTCACGTTTGACCTTTCACATTTCACGTCTATTCATTTTTAAGAAAGAACCTTAGCAATCCTTTCAACACCAATATCCAAATCTTCTCTGCTGATTACAAGCGGCGGCATTAGACGAAGCACAGTTAGCCCTGCTGGTAATGCAAGAACTCTCTCTTTAAGTAATTCAACCAAAAATGGTTTTACTTTTTCTTTGAGCTCAACACCAACCATAAGTCCCACATTGCGCACTTCACGGATTTTATCGGACTTGATTTCGCGTAATTTATTGGCAAAGTAATCTCCGTTTTCGGCAGCCTTTTGGATGAGGTTTTCTTCTTCCATAATTTCCAGAGTTGCTAAACCAGCAGCGGCGGCCAGGGCGTTCCCGCCAAAGGTGGTTCCATGCTTGCCAAGTTCAATGTTTATCTTGTCTGAGCACAGGGTTGCACCCATGGGGACACCACCTGCGATTGCTTTTGCTACTGTCATTATGTCCGGCTGTAAATCGTAATGTTCACAGGCAAACATTTTACCTGTACGGCAGAAGCCTGACTGTATTTCATCAACAATGAAAAGTATTCCTTTATCATCACAGAGTTGCCTGATCTGCTTAACATATTCTTTATCAGCTATGTTAATACCACCTTCGCCCTGAATCAATTCCAGAATAATACCGGCAGTGTTTTCAGTTACTGCAGCCTCCATCTTTTCGAAATTGTTGTAAGGTACATGACTGAAGCCCGGTACCAGCGGCATAAAGTCATCACGGTAATCCGGTTTATAAGTTGCGCTAAGCGCACCAAGTGAACGTCCGTGAAATCCACGCATGGTTGCGATGAAATCAGTTTTCTTTGTAGTGAAGCGTGCAAACTTAATTGCCGCTTCCATGGCTTCAGTACCAGAGTTGGATAGAAAAGCACGAGTCAAACTCTTTGGTGTAATTGAAATTAATTTTTCCAAATACTTCCCACGGGTATCATTATAAAAAATACCAGGTACAGTAATAAGATTAAGCGCCTGTTGTTTTAGCGCTTCCGCTAATTTTTCGTTTCCATGACCAATGCTGGCGACGCCAATACCGGCAGCCAGATCAAGATATTCAATTCCTTCATCATCCCATACATGCGCGCCTTTTCCACGCACTAAAACTACATCTCTTTTCGGGTAGACTTCAAATTCATATTTGTGGTGAAGTTCTCTGTAATCACTCATGATATTGTTGTTCCTCCCCCATTAAGGGCATTTTTAATTGGGTTATCAATTCTTCCGTCCGCTAAAATCACCATAGTATCTCCTCCGGCAAAAAGCTTTCTGAGTGCCAGAATTTTTCTCTTCATTCTTCCCTCAACCTGTGCTTCACGCTGTTCTAACTCTGATTGCGAAATGGTTTTAACGAGGGATTCGGGGTCATTCTTGTTATCAAGAAAACCCGGTGCTTCAATAAGAGAAATCACCTTTTCGGCACTAAATTCTTTCTGAAGAAGAGCCACAATATCGTCATTTTCGCTGTTCACCGCAAAGTTATTTTCGTCCAGCAAGGGCACGCAAAGAACCGGCGTGTAACCATTGCTTAATAACAGATCAAGCAGTTCCCTGTTAATCTCTTTTGGTTTGCCAGAAAAATCACGGACAATTTTTGTCTTACCATCTTCACGCACACGTATTCCATTATTTCGTTTCGCGCGGATTAGCTGTCCATCAATACCGGAAAGACCAATGGCATTAATTCCCTTCTGCTGACACATTTCAACAATCCGCTTGTTCTTATAACCTGCGTACGCCATCATCATCACATCCATGGCGTTTTCATCCGTCAATACACTCTCGTATCCTGATTGCGAGGTAATGACCGTCTTGGGGGTCTTAAGGTCTTCTGCAAGCTTGTCACGATATGCGTTAGCACCATGAATAATAATAAACTGTTCCTTTAGTTCTGCCAAATCGGATATAATCGCCGCAGTGTTAATTTCGTTTCCACCGCCAATTTTTATGATATACATTAAAACACCCTCACACTATTATTTTCAATTTTATGCCAGTCATTTTCGCCGATGAATGGATCGGAACAAATGGTAATTCTATGTTCTTCCTGCTTATAGTTGAGTGTGAAATACTCAGGGTCTTCTGAGTAATCACTCGAAACTATTGCACAATCTTTTTCCGCGATGATTATGTTCATCGCTCTTATGTAGTTAGTCTTCCCCTTAATTAAATCAACACCTTTCTTTAGCATCGCTACTGCGTCCCCTTTATCGAATCGTTTGATGAAATTAAAAATCTTCTCCGCCCCAATTCTTCCTTCCTCTTTTATCCGAACACCCTGCAGTTCACCATTGAAGACGAAAATATAATTCTCATCGTAAAAGGGCATGTTATTTTCTACTACAATATCCTTATCCTGAAAAGCACTGCGTGCGTGAGCGATAAGCACTTTGGTCTCAGCAAACTGTTCAAGATCATCTTCCCAGATAGGAGAGATATTATGATAGTGCTGCCACTCTCCATTTACCTGATACGAGGAGCCCCAACCGTGTCCCTGATACTCTTTGCTCTCGCGTGAAATTTCAGCAAACTTCTTCAATTGTTCACTTATACTAAATTCATCCTCTGATCGTACGTATAAAATTCTACACATGTTTAAACTCCTCTTGATCATGATCCTGCTCATGATCTTCTTTCTGGAATACAGATTCCGAAACGAGTTCGGAATGACAGTGTTTTATGTCATCCTGAGCTTGACTCAGGATCTTCTTCTTGGAAGCCGGATTCCGAAATGATCCACCGAGCCGGACAGAATGACAACGCCTTTGTTTTTCTTAGTGTCCTCTGTGGCTGCTTTGTGTTCTCTGTGGTTAAAAAAGAAAAACCACGGAGTTCACAGAGAAGGCACCGAGTGCACGGAGATTTAAATTGGGTGTATACCAGGGAACTCGAGCCCCATTGTTTCTTCAAACCCGTTCATAATATTGAAAGCCTGCAAAGCCTGCCCTGCTGCACCTTTCATTAAATTATCAATGGCACTGATTACGACAAGCCTGTTCGAAAATTCATCTTTTTGGAACCCGATATCACAATAGTTAGTACCCGCCAAAAGTTTAGGTTCCGGGAATCGATAGTTCCCTTCCCGCTCTTTCACTATTCGTATAAACGGCTCATCGGCATATTCTTTCCTGTAAATCTTCCAGATATCTTTCTCGTCAAAATCATCCTTCATAAACACGTGACAAGTTGCAAGCACACCACGCACCATATCGATTGAAGTCGCTGAGAAGTGTACCTGCATCTCTTTACCGAAACTTAACTCCTGCACTATCTCCGCCGAGTGACGATGCTGAACCGGCTGATATGAGCGGACAGAGCCACTCTTGATCGGGTGATGTGAAGAAGCTGTTGATTTATTGCCGGCTTCACTCGAACCAACTTTCACTTCTATAACTGTTCTATCCAATTCCACCAATCCGTTTTTGTAGAGCGGATACAATCCAAGAATTGATGCGGTTGCATTGCAGCCTGCACTTGATATATAATTTGCAGTCCGCATTTCTTCGCGGTGCAGCTCTGGTATTCCATAAACAAATTCACTTAGAATATCAGTTCTTGAATGCGTCTCTCCATACCACTTTTCATAAAGAGCGGGATCGCCCAGACGGAAATCTGCACTAAGATCAATTATCTTTGGAGCAAGCGCTTTGAATTTATCAATTGAATTCATTGCCGTGCCATGAGGCAGACAAAGAAATATCAAATCGCACTCTTCCAGTTCATGCATAGATGTGAATTTTAAGTCAGTTACCTTTCTAAGATTAGGATGAACTTTCGTTATTGATTTCCCAAGGTTCGATTCTGAGGTTACCTGAGCAATTTCAACATTTGGATGAAATAATAACAACCTTAACAAGTCGCCACCGGCATAACCGGAAGCACCTACAACTGAGGCTCTTAATTTACTCATTATTTCCTCTCGCCTGACTTAATACGTAATTAACCATTTTTTCAGGAATATTTACACCTGTTGTAGTAATACTATTTTTAAATTCCATAGTATAGTTCACTTCATTCACGGAAATACCATCAGCCGTTTCGAAGAGATCTATGGCAACAATTCCGCCACCAACTGCTTTTGCGGCTCTTAATGATAGATCACGAATCTCATCGGTGAGCGGGCAGTTATATGCTTTTGCGCCCCGTGCTGTGTTGGTTATCCAGTGTTCCGATTCACGGTAAATGGCTGCAATGCATTCATCGCCAATTACAAAACTACGGATATCACGCCCATCTTTTTCAACATATTTTTGAATGTAGAAGATTGAGTGATGGTATGAGCCAAGAACAGTTTTGTGCTCAAGTATCGCTTCAGCAGCATCACGATCATTTACCTTAGTAATCAACCGGCCCCATGAACCCACTGCTGGTTTTAGAACTACGGGGTAACCCATCTCTTCAATTGCAGCCAGGGCTGATTCTTCAGTAAATGCCACTCTCACTTCCGGCTGGGGGATGCCAGCCTCCTGAAGCGCAATTGATGTAAGAAGCTTATCGCCGCACACTGTTGCCACTTCTGATGAGTTTACACATTTAACACCAAGACTTTCGAATATGCGTAAGGCATGCAAAGCCCTGGAGTGGTTAATACTTCGTTCCATAAGCACGTCGTAATCGAATTCATTCCTGCCAAGGACAAAGTTTAGTTTTCTGTCGTCGATCATAACCAGTTCAACATCGTTGTGTTTACTAAACTCTTCTATCAAATATTTTTCTTCTTTACGTATAAGTGAATGTAACATTCCAACTTTCATTGCTGTCTCCTTGAGGTCTAAAATTATTTTATGGGTTATAAATTATAGAGTGAGAGACACAAGTTTTACTTGTGCTTCTTAATGATCTGCTTTTTATGTTTAATGATATCAACGATATGAGGTAGCTCATTAAGTTCTACCGTTCTGCCACGTTGACCGATGTTTTTTACTTCGCTGAGAATTTCGGATTGATCTTTGCTATCAAGGTCGGTTATTTCTACAAGACTTAGAGCATAACGTACGGCGGCAATACCTGACATGTGATCAAGTGAAAACTGACGTGTGCGCCCAACTAATTCCGGATTTAAGCTCTCGTAATGCATAGGGTTTAACGCTGCTGCGTGTGTATGTACTCCTGCACAATGTGTAAATGCGTTTTTCCCGATAATCGGAAAGTTTCTAGAAATATTTAAACCTGAATGCAAACTGACAAGTTCATATAATTCAGGCAATTTTGTAAGATTGTATCTGGTCATACCAAAATCAGTAGCCAGAAGAGTAAGTAGTTGAGCTAGATCAACAATTCCAGCTCTTTCACCTAATCCCAGAACTGAAACATCAATAATCTCTGCACCTGCTCTAAAAGCATCCAGAGCGTTTGCTAATGCCAATCCTCTGTCGTTGTGACAATGAACTGCAATTTTTGGATTGTGCCCTCTTTCAGCCAAATTGGTTTTGAGGTTTTTAACATAATTAAACATGCTGCGCTCGCCGCCGGGAACCATATAACCCGTTGTATCGGCTACGCTGATGATATCTGCTCCGGCTTCAACTGCTGCTGAGGCCGCGGAAATAACATTTTCGAACTGAGAACGAACTGTATCTTCCGGTGTGTACCTGATAAGTAGTTCAGGATCCTGACTTTTTGCATAAGAAATAACTTCAGAGATCAAATCGATAGCCTGAGCAAGATCTTTCTTAAAAACACCATCAAGTCTTTCATCAGAAACGCAGTAAAAAATTCCTAAAAATTTCACTCCGCATTCAAGAGCCAGTTCAACATCCTGACGTAATGATCTTGAATGAGCGCCCACAATAGCATTTAGACCTCTATGGGCAATCGCTTCAACAGCCGCGTGAATTTCAGGAGTAACCATTGGATGACCAGTTTCAATTATATCAATACCAATCTCATCAAGCAAATCTGCTACCGCTAACTTGATATGGGTATCGAAATAAACGCCCGGCGTCTGTTCCCCTTCTCTTAATGTTGTATCAAGGACTTGTACCACTACTGTCCCCAATCCTCTTCTTCTTGTGGAGCAACATCCAATACAAACGGATTTGTTGAAACAACTTCTAATTCTGATCCGCATTCAGGACATTCAATTAATTCGCCTTGTACCGTACCTTTCGGTAATGATATATCAGCGTCGCATACTGAACATAGTGCCATTACTTCCTCCTTCTTAATTGTTATTTTTTTGTAACAGTTCAATAAAATTGTGCGAAACTTATTGAAATAAATTGTATTCTCCAAATTATTTCCAAGAAAAGGTCATTTTTCTTTATCGATAGTGCAACCAATTTGTTATAAGCACAGTCTAAACAGCAGTAAACTTGAATGAAATAATTTGCGGAGGATATAATGAAACGTTTTACCAGACTAATGTATTTAGTATTAATCAGTGGACTTCTGCTTGCGCTACAGGCACAAGACAAGAAAGTGATTGATAAAACATTCTCACTGAACAAAGACGGTGTCGTGGAAATTGATACTTATAAAGGATCAATAAAAATCACTACCTGGGACAAGGCAGAAATTAAAATAAACGTTGTTATTGAAGCCGATGGCTGGGGCCGGGATGATAAAGATAAAGTTGAGGCTACAGAAATTATTTTTAATAATTCAGCAAGCCGTGTAAGTATGAAAACCAAATATGATGAACATTCATCTTTTTGGGGAAACTCAGGCAGCAACCCAATGGTCCACTATACAATTACGATGCCTAAAACTGCGGAACTAGAGGTAAATGATTACAAATCAGAAACCAACATTTCCGGTATAAATGCAAATATTGTTTTTGAGACTTATAAAGGTTCAGTGTTTATAAAAGATTTAGTCGGTTCGATTGATCTTGAAACATACAAAGGTGATGTTGAAGTTGAATTCAGTAAATTACTAAAAGATAGTAAGTTCGAATCGTACAAAGGAAGAATAGATGTAAAATTACCCGCGGATGCAAAATTCAGTGTTGATGCTGAATTAGATGATAAAGGTGATTTTGACTCGGATTTTGAACTGAAGTCGAACCAAAGGAGAAGACGAGACGATGAATATATTCGCGGAGATGTTAACGGTGGTGGACCATTCCTTGAATTCACAACCTATAAAGGTGATTTTAGAATTCTAAAAAAATAATTATTTATGATTTAGTAAAATTATCCCCATCAGATTTTCTGCATGGGGATTTTTTTTTGGTTCCGAGTATGAACTGAGAAAGTAATTTTATCCGTTACTGAGATTACTATTGAAGTTGCATCTCTAACTTTTAAAATATATTTTTTATTATAAATGTTTAGTACTCTCTCCTCCTAAACAAAGACGTTAATACTTGATTTTCACTAATATCTAATACCTGGACATAAGTATGTCGGCTCAATTAATTCATTTAAGGGAGCAACTATGAAGTTTTTTCATCTAGCATTTATTCTTTGTTCAATCCAACTTACAACTTTTTCACAATTCACTATTCAATATCTGGAACCCAATGCAGGGAGCGGTATTCTCCGCAGTGCATCTACAACTAACTATCCCGATGAAGCAGAACGCGAAGTTATCAAAAGAAAGAACAGAGACACTATCGACTCACTTACTGCATTGGGAAAACTGGCTCTAAAGAAAATTAACCAGGTGCCTTCTTTTACTTTCCCTCTTGAGGCATCGGAGGACCTAACGGATTTCGGATACCATGGAATTTCCGGATTTGTTGATCATGATTCTACATATCCAAATCATCTACAGGATTACAACTATGGGTTAAGAACCTACGATACAGATTATGGTTATAATCATAAAGGCACGGATTATTTTCTTTGGCCTTTTTCATGGTTTAAAATGAATAATGACCAGGTAAGAGTTATTGCTGTTGCCGATGGTGTAATTATTGGTAAAGAGGATGGACATTATGACAAATACTGTTCAATGAATTCTGAAACTTGGAATGCAGTCTATGTGCGTAACAATGACGGAGCAAACGTATGGTATGGTCATTTGAAACAAAACTCGCTAACAGCAAAGGAAATTGGCGATACTCTGACACAAGGCGAATACATTGGAGTTGTAGGATCATCAGGGTCTTCTACTGGTCCACATTTGCATCTCGAAGTATACGATGAAAATGAAAATCTGATTGACCCATATTTTGGTCCTGGCAATCCTTCAATAAGTGAATCATGGTGGATTGATCAACCACCTTATTATAATCCCCAAATAAATAAGGTGGCAACCCATTCATCGTTCCCAGAATTTCCGGAATGCCCGGAGGAGGAAATCTTAAACCTGAAAAATATATTTGCTCCTGGTGATACAGTCTGGTTTGTTACCTATTACACAGATCAAGGACAGAACGAACAGAGTATTTATACAATTACTGAACCTGATAACTTCATTTGGACTGATTGGAGCCATAGCATAGATGTGGATTATTATGCAGCTTCTTATTGGGGATGGTATTTTATACTTCCCATAAATGCTGTTCCAGGGGACTGGACATTTACAGTCAAATTTCAAAATAAAATTTACAGGCAGAGTTTTACAGTAGCTTACACTTCCACGGACATTAATGATGAAGTAACAGAAATACACAGTAACAAATTGATAAGTTCTGTTTACCCCAATCCTTTTAATTCTTCTACCAGACTTGAATATTCACTACAGGCAAATTCGAAGGTAACTATCACACTGTATAATATTGTTGGAGAGAATTTTAAACCCTTAGTCAACGACTACCAATCAGCTGGTTATTATACAAAAGGTATAACGATGTCAGGTCTGGTATCCGGGATATATTTTTTGAAGATTATAATTGGTAAAGAAGTGACAACACATAAACTGATATATCTAAAATAGATTCAAAAATAAGCCGGAATGAATCCGGCTTATACTTAGAAAGCTAGTTTGTATATTTCCAGCAAATCATTTCGTTCAAGTTTTTTCACACTACCAAGAGCACCTTTCATAGAGGCATTATCCGCCAGCTTTTCAAGATCATTTTCAGATACGTTAATATCAGTTAATCTTGTAGGGGCTCCAATTTCCTTAAAAAAGGATTCAATGGCATAAATAGAATTAACAGCTTTAACTTCGTCACTCCCCTCATTAATGCCAAAAACTCTTTCGCCGAATTGAGCGAACTTGGCAATATTATCCTCATGCACATATTTCATCCAGGCAGGAAACATGATCGCTAAACCTGCACCATGAGCAACATCATAAAAAGCGCTTAAGGAATGTTCCAGCATGTGAGTTGCCCAATCCCCACCTTTTGTACCGGACGAAATAACACCATTCAATGCCAGTGTTGCCACCCACATTAGTTGCGATCTTGATTCATAATTGGTTGGATCCGCTAAAAGAATCTTTGAATGTTTGATAACCGTACGAATCATCCCTTCGGAAAATTCGTCCTGGACATCTGTGTTTGGCGAGCCATCAAAATAGAATTCCATAATATGCGCGATAGCATCAACAGCACCATTAATAGTCTGGCTAATCGGAAGTTCAGCCTGAACTTTTGGATCCATTATCGAAACAACAGGATATGAACATGGACCTGTTAACATTGGCCATTTCTTATCCTCGTTTTCCTTTGTAACAACAGAATTAGTATTCATCTCGGAACCAGTAGCAGAAATAGTAAGGATTGTAAAGATAGGAAGAGATTCCTTTACCCGAATCGTTCCCTCAAAAGCATCCCAAATGTCGCCATCGTATAATGCCCCGGCACCAATAGCTTTGGCACTATCAATAACACTTCCGCCGCCAACTGCAAGGATGGTATCCAGTTTATGCTCTTTACAAAGAGCAACAGCCTCGTGAACTTTAGTAAGCACAGGATTTGGTTTAACCCCATCTAATTCAACAAACTCAATTTTATTTTCATTTAGAGAATTTATAATAGTGTCATAAACTCCATTCCTTTTTATCGATCCCTGACCATACAAAAAAAGGATTTTTTTATGATCCCTGCTGCTTAACTCTGCTCCAATTTGTTCTATGGTTCCTTCGCCAAATATAACTTTGGTTGGATTGTAAAATGTAAAATTTTTCATGTGTCTCTGTCTCTCCACCTAAAAATTATTTAATCTGTATTCTTTGGATAAGGTATTTTTTCCAGATTGATTAATATAGATTTAACAACATTATTAAAGTCGTTTTTGTTCTCTTCTTTTACTGGATGTGTTGGCGGAAATTTTTGGGTAAGATAATTAACCAATTGCCCATTTTTCCAGAATCTAAGATCAAGATGAGGTCCTGTAGATAAACCCGTACTTCCGACATATCCAATTATGTCACCCTGTCGAACCCTTTTGCCAACAACAATATTTTTTTCGAACTTAGATAAATGCATGTAGCCGCTTGAGTATGTTCCATTGTGCTTAATCTTAATAAAATTTCCAGGTTCATGCATTCTTCCACGAAAAATTACATCTCCATCTCCTATTGCGCGTACTGGCGTACCACGTGGTGCAGCGAAATCCACTCCAAGATGTGGACGGGCACGCTTTAATACAGGGTGAAGTCTGTTGGGGTTATAGCCGGAACTTATACGTGAGAACTTTAATGGAGCCTTTAAAAATTGTTTCTGCAAGCTGTGACCGCTAGTATCAAAATATTCTACGTGTCCATCCTGAATATACCGAATTGCATTGTAAGGTTCATTTTTATGAATAAATTCAGCGCAAGTAATCTCATTGATTCCCACGAATTGGCTGTCAACATAAGCTTCTTTAAATATTACTTTGAATCGATCACCTTGTTGAATTCCGTAAAAATTTATCTGCCAGGCAAAAACTTCCGAGAGTTCTATCGCCAGAACAGGATTAACATTAATCTGCATCATTGTACCCCAGAGAGAACTGTTTATTATACCAGCAACCTCTCTTTCGCGAATAATAGTTTCTTTCTTACTCTTCCTGATTGTCAATGAATCCTGAAAATTGTATACGATATAATTAACCGGATCAATTTCATATACAAAATGCTTGATTTCCCGTAATGAATCGTCTGTGAAGTAAAGAGCAAAATCATTGCCGGACTTTATTTTTCGTAAGTCGAAACTATCTTTACTGGCATGAACAAGATTCAGAACTGTTTGATAATTAATGCCATATGATTCAAATATTTCGCCCAATGTCTCGTTACGTTCTACGGTGCCAAGCGCCTCGATCAGTGTATCTGCTTCAAGTGAATATTTATTTAATTGAATTTCCGGTTTTGAATAATCGGATACTGGTTCTGTTTTTTTGCATGAGAATAAAACAATAAGTGTTGACAGGACAACAAGTTGAATACTTTTTTTCATATCACTTTTTATTTGTTAGGAGTAATCCCACCATCAGTATTGATGAGGAGTTTAGTAGTTGGAAAATCGTCTAGTGTAAGTTTTCTTATCAATTTAGCAGCCTGATTATCCTTGTCAATGAGAGGGCCGTAAGGTCTGGTTTGTTTTGCAGAAGTAATTGAACCATTCACAAAATCACCTTCAGAATTAAGATTTACTCTTAGAATTGGGGCAAGTCCTTTAGGTCCGTCCAGACTAAAACCTTCGTATGTACAAAAGTTGCCCAGACTATAGGCGATTAATTTGGTGTTGTATAACTCCAGGGCTCTTGGCACGTGAGGTCCATGCCCAATTACCAGGTCGGCACCCGCATCAATTACCGAGTGAGAGAAATCAACAACATTTCCACGATCTTCACCATATGCAATTTCTTTTTCATTTTTAACATGAAGTGCTTCAACTCCTTCGGCACCACCATGGAATGAAACAATAACAATATCATTTTCATTTTTAAGTTTTTTCACAGCTTCAATTGCAGAAGAAATATTGAGAATGGAGTACATTCCGGGGCTGGTTGCAAAAGCAATAAATCCAACAGATAAACCATTTACAGAATAAACTGATGTTTTTCCAATTGGTCCGGAGTACTTAATACCAACTTTCTCAAAAGATCGAATCGTACTCTGAATTCCACTCTCACCAAAATCATTTGAATGATTATTTGCAATGCTCACCAAATCAAAACCAGCTTCTTGCAGATTGTCGACATATCTTGTGGGGGTTCTGAAAAGATAACACTTAGTAGTATCCTTACATATTTTCCTTGGTTTACCACCATCTAAAAGTACACCCTCATAATTACCAAATGTTATATCCGATGAACGGAGGATTTCATTAACTTCTTTTAGGAGATAATTGCCATCAGAGGCGGGCAGCCTGTCTCGGGGAAAATCGGTACCAAGCATAATATCGCCAACCGCAATAACGGAAACTATCTTACTACTATCCTGCGCTTGTGCAATAAATGCAAAATTTAACAGAACTAAAAGTATGTTTATATATTTCATAAAATGTAAGGGAATTTATTTAATATTTTCTTTAATTCGATTGATGATATCGCTTGAAGTTATATCATCAGCTTCGGCGTTAAAGTTTGGAATGATACGATGTTTAAGAACTGGTATTAAAAAGGATTTAACATCATCAATATTGGGAGTAAACCTTCCGTTCATTATTGCATTGGCTTTAGCGGCAAGCACTAAAAATTGCGAGGCTCTTGGTCCTGCACCCCAGCTAACCCACTTGGAAATAAATTCCAGATTATTGTCTTTTGAGGGTCTAGTTTGACTAACAAAATTTACAGCGTATTCAATAACGTTATCAGAAACAGGAACACGCTTAACGAGATGTTGGAATTTGTTAATGTTATCAGCATTCAAGATACCGGAAACCTCGTGGATAGTATCAGTTGTTGTGCTTTTAATTATATCCACTTCCTCTTTTGCACTTGGATATGAGACGGTTAAGCTAAACATGAATCGATCTAATTGAGCTTCAGGCAAGGGATAGGTTCCTTCCTGCTCAATGGGGTTTTGAGTCGCTAAAACGAAAAATGGATCTTCTAATTTGTGTGTAACTCCGGCAGTAGTTACAGAATGTTCCTGCATTGCTTCCAAAAGTGCAGATTGAGTTTTAGGCGGAGTCCGGTTAATTTCATCAGCAAGAATTATATTGGCAAAAACCGGACCTTTTACAAATCGAAATGACCTGGCTTTGGTTACAGAATCTTCATCAATTATTTCAGTTCCGGTAATATCACCAGGCATTAAATCCGGTGTAAATTGAATGCGTTTAAACTTAAGATTTAGAGCTGACGCAAGTGTCTTAACCAGTAACGTTTTTGCCAATCCAGGCACACCAATTAGAAGACAATGTCCGTTACACAATAAACCGACAATAATTCTATTAATTATATCATCTTGACCGATTATTACCTTAGCAACTTCACTTTTTATTGCAGCAACACTCTTCTGAAGCTCTTCAACAAGTTCTACGTCTGAACTACCAATACTATCTTCTTTCAAATTGCATCCTTTATATTCTCACTTCCCAAAAAATCTTGTCCTTAATTTCCTGCACCCACGCTTTATATAGCTTTTGCTTTTTATTAAATACAGCGATGCGTTTAATATCTTCATAGTCTTTTTCAATACTGGCAACGTGTTCCCTAACCCGGTTCTTCATTTTAACGATATGAAATCCATATGTAGTCTCATCAATTTCAAGTCTTTTTGGAAAAGATATTTCTCCTTTTTCCAGTTTATATACATATTCTTTCATTTTATCATCTAGCTGAGATATTTCAAATACACCCAACTCAGCATCCAGTTTAGCAGAATTCTCGTCGTCACTATATTTAGCAGCATAGTATCCAATTGTATTTACACCATTAAGTAAACTATCTCTTATTTCTGATAACAACTCGATCGCTTGTAAATCAGCTTCATCATCACTCTTAATCTTAACAAGAATATGACGAGTATGAATCGACTCACCCCTACGATCCAATAACTCAATTATATGGTATCCGACAGGAGATTCAATAATGCCAGATCTTTCACCGGCTCTTAATGAATAAGCAGCAGCTTCAAATTCAGGAAAGAAAACCCCTCTTTTAACATAACCTAAATCACCACCGCGCGAAGCACTTCCCGGATCCTCAGAATATCTTTTAGCCAGTTCCCCAAAATCTACCCCAGCATTAAGGCTATCGATAATCGTTCTCATAAAATTCTTAGCTTTGGTTTTAACTCTCTCACCGCCACGTGGATTAACGAAAATATGTTGTAAGGTGAATCTTTCCGGTATAATGCCCAGAGAATCTTTATTGGCATTATAAAACTCCTCTACCTCTCTTCTTGATACTTCGACAGCGCCAAATTTCTGTTGTTGGAGAGTTTGAGCCATCAGACTTTTCTTAACATCGTCTCTTAATTCTCTTCTAATTTTGTCAATACTCATACCATAAACTTTTTCAACATTTTCTTCCGAACCATATTGACGAATGAAAAAATTCAGCTGATTTTCAAGTTGACTGGTTACTTGCTCATTTGATACAGTAACAGAATCCAACTCAGCCTGGGCATAGAGAAGACGTTCTTCTATCATTTGATCAAGAATGCGATTTTGAATGGCAGCATCAGTTGCATCTAAATTTTCTTTTGCTGCAGTAAAATTAACCTGATAATCCAGTTCGGACTTTAAAATTATTTCATTATCAACAACAGCAACAATTTTATCTAGAACAGTTTGTGAATTAACAAACATCATCGGTAAAAACATTAGAAGAAATATCTTTTTCATTCGAATCCCTTTTTAATTTCAACGTTATATTTTGAAGATAATTCCTGGAAGTATTCTGAATATATTTTTTTTCGCCGTATCATTTTATAGCGATTTTCAATTATCTTCTTAACATATTCATATTTTGGAATACTACCTTTCTTAAATTTATTTAGCAGTTGTACAATAGTATACTTCTCTGGTTCCAGTTTAAGGACAATGCTTACTTCGCCTGGTAAAAGATTCTCCATAATTTTAAGAATTTTTGAGGGGTAAATCTGATATTCATGCTGAAAATATTCCACCCTGAATTCGGTAACAGTTGAATCCTTGGACTGCAAATTCTTAACATCTGCCCATCCATTTGTCATGACCATTCTTCTGTAATCAATAGCACTATATTCATTATTAAAACAAATAATGTTATACAAATAAGCATCGTCAATAAGTTTTAATTCATCTTTAGATTCATTATAATATTCAATGAGCTCTTCTTCATCAACATCTTTTTCAGCAAATTTATAATGCTCTTTAAGTAAAATGGCTGCAGCAAGTTCTTTTCTACTTGTCTCAAGAATAAATTCAATATTGCTGTTTTCCGTAATTTCAAGATTAACAGCTTCCTGAAACAATATTTCCTTTTCAACCCACTGCCTTATAACTTCTGAACTATACTTATTATCATAGTTAGGCGACTGCATCATACTCGCAAGCATCGATTCCGTTAGCACAGTATCATTAACCCGTGCAACAAATGCAGAATCATCCACATCATTTTTACAACCGGACAACATAAATAATGTAGCGGTTGCAATTAAGCATATTTTAATTTGAGGACTTGTCAATCGCATTCCATAACAAATCATAATATTTTTTTGGATTATAAATTGAGTTTAATTTTTCAATGTAATCCTTTTCTGCTTTTTTACTTAAAAATTCCTGGTAAGGTCCTATGCATTCGCCTTTAGCCTCTTCAAAAGTTTTTGCTCTTGCTTTGTCTCTATCAACCAGTTGAACAATAATCCATCCATTTTCAAATCTAAAAGGATTAGAATAGTCACCTATATTTTTAAGTTTGTTCGCTTGTTGGGTAATTGCATTTTTATTAACCTCAACTAAATCAATGCTGCACTTGGATTCAATCTTAGGTGACTTTTCGTTATAGAGAACAAATAATGAATCAAGCCCTTCACCTTCATTCAACTTATTGATAATCAGATTAGAAAGTGAATCGGACGTAGTAAATATTTGCTTGTAACTAACTCTATCTGCCCAATTGTACTTTTCACTATTCTCATTGAAAAATGCTTTCATACCGGTAGAATCAAGTGTTACATTCGACCAAACTTCTTCTTCCTGTAACCGGAATATTAAAATGCCATTTCGATATTCATCTAGAAGTGATTTAAATTCGTCGTCATTTTTTTCCAGGTCTTCAAGTTTCAAGTCGAAAAGAATTTTGCCTGAATATGTATTAATTAAATTAGCCACAAAGGAACTGTCAACTATCTTACCAGTATTATTTTTGTTTTGGATACTAAAATCCATCACTTCGCCAGCACTGAAAGTTCTATCCTTAAAAGAGAAGGCTGTTATATCCTTAATACTCTTGTACACAGAGCTTTCACCAATTTCTTCATCAAAAAAGGTTTTTATATTATCTGCCTTTATATAATCAAATAACTTGTCATTAACTTTAAAGGAAAACTGCTCTTTCAATTCATCTTTATACTGCTCCATTCTTTGAGCATGAATATTTTTTTTATAAAACTGACTTAGAGATTCATTTAACTCCTCTATTGGCGGGTAATCCATTTCGCCAGTACATTTAGCAATATGGAAGCCAAAATTGGTCTTTACAATATCAGAAATCTCACCAACTTTTAGATTAAACACAACACTATCGAATGCAATAACCATGCTTCTTCTGGGGAAAAATCCCAAATCACCACCCTTCATTTTACTACCGGGATCTTCAGAATAAAATACTGCCAGGCTATCGAATGATTGTCCTTGCTCAATAAAGAATTTTACTGCCTTAATAACTTCCAGTGCATTCGCAGTATCCGGCTCACCGGCATCATTTTTAAAATCCCGTATTATATGGCTAACTCTGATTTTATATCTGACCGGTTTTTTAGAAATAAGCCTGACAACATGATAACCCGCTGCGGACATAAATGGTTTATGATAAACTTGTCCGGGAGTACTTTTCTTAAGAATGTCAGTTAACTGTACCATGGGAATTTGAGTAGGTCTGATATAATATATTTCCCCATCCACGTCTTTAGAGGCAAAATCAGCTGAATATTTTTTTGCCAGCTCGCCAAAATCCTCACCGTTTTTAATTCTTTCAATAAGACTGTAAGCAAATTCAGAAGCTTCTTTTCTACTAATGGTATCTGGTTTAATCAGGATATGCTGGAACTTATATTCAATTTTATCATCTTCATAGAGTTGCTTAATACCAGGTTGAACTACAAATTTCTCTTCAATATATGACTTGCCGATTTGATGTTTGTATTCATCTAATTCTGCATTTAACTCTTCATCAACATCATATCCTCTAACCTGGGCATCACGCAATTTCATTTTATAATTAACATAAAGATCTAAATAAGTCTTTAATTGTTCAAGAGAATCATCCTTAGCCGCTTCCATTCCACCCACTGATTTTGCATAGGCTTCTTTATACTCATCAAGAGTAATATTATAATTACCATATTCAGCAACAATCATTTCAGAATTTTTAGGTGAACAGGAAGAAAAGAGAAAAGTGGTTACAATTAGAGAGAGAGCAAAAACACTAAATTTCATCAAAAAATCCTCCAATATTATTATATATTCAACTTTGTAGTTTAGCTAATGGACCAGTGAAAATCAAGATTAGAATCAGGTATGTTATAGGGTAGAAAGCTAGGGTTTGTTCCTTTTTTCATTATTTTTCAACAATTTTCTATGCATTAGCGTATTCCTTTCCCAGAATACTCCATCGTAAAATCCCTGTATTTCCAGATTTTGTTCCGCAGATTGAAGTCGCTTTTCGGCAAGACAAGCAAAATGCTTGTCAATTTCTACACCAATATATTTTCGTCCTAGTTTTTTGGCAACAACAGAAGTTGTTCCGGAACCAAGGAATGGATCGAAAACAACCATATTTGGATTGCTTGAAGCCAAAATAAGCTTAGCAATTAGTTTTTCAGGTTTTTGTGTAGGGTGATCGGTATTCTCTGCCATAGACCAAAAGGGGATCGAAATGTCAGTCCAGATATTTGAAGGAAATGTCAACCTGAAGGCATCATCACCGGAATAATTCCAATCTTTAGGCATTCCGTTTTTCTCTTTGTAAGGCGCCATTACTTTTCGTTTCACTTTCACATCATTAACATTGAATATGAAGTCATCCGATAGTGTGCAGTACCAAATATCTTCGGAATTATTTTTCCAATTTACCTTGGAGCCTCTGCCCTTTTCCCTTTCCCAGGTAATTCTATTACGAACTTTAAAATATTTGCTCAACACCAGATGAAGGGATGTTGATGAACGCCAATCCCCGCAAAAGTATATAGAGGCAGTAGGTTTTAGACAAGGAATAAGTGGTTTTAAAAACGAATCAATCCACTCTGCATAATCCTGTATACTCTTTTCTTTAAATGAATTAGAATTAAAGGTCTTATCCATATTATAGGGAGGATCAACAATAAGTAGGTCGATGAACTTACGAGGTAGAAATTCCAGAAAACTAAAAAGATCCTGATTGATAGTCTTGTTAATTATAGCAGAGGACTTTACACGCTTATCCAGGTGCAATAAATTATCAGCGAAAACCTCCAATTCAGAATTCGACAACGTCACCGTACGGTTCCTTGGGGCACGTATCTTATTATTCATAGATCAAATATAGATTAATAGAGTCACACCAAATAAAATTATCTAACAATTGAACCACTCTCAACACTACTGTTTGCTTCTATCACCCTGAGCTTGCCATCAACACCTTCAACAGCCAAAACCATACCCTGGGATTCATTTCCAAATAACTTAGCTTTTTTCAAATTTGCGACAATGATAACCTTCTTGCCTATTAATTCTGAAGGTTCATAGCTTTGAGCGATACCAGCTATTACCTGCCGTTCTTCATTACCTACTCTAAGCTGCAGCTTTAACAATTTTTCGCTCTTTTTGATATTCTCTGCTGCCAAAACTTCAGCAATTTTCAGCTGTACTTTTGCAAAGTCATCAATTGTTATCTCATCAGACACAACTTCGGGTTCACCTTCCGGTACGCCAATCTTATTTATTTGCGGTTCTATATCTTTATCTTCGATTTTTGTGAAAAGTATTTGAGCCATATTCAATTGGTGTCCTACAGGTAAATTATCCTTCGCACAGCTATCCCAGTCAGTTATTTTCGAATTTAACATTCCAAATATTTTCTCGGATGTTTCGGGCAGGACAGGACTAAAAATTTCTGCAAGTGTGTAGATGGTTTGTAAACAAATGTTAATAATAGTACCACACCTTTCTTTATCTGTTTTCAATAGCACCCATGGCTCGGAGTCGTTGAAATATTTATTCCCGGCACGGGCTAAATTCATCATTTCAAATAGTCCGTCTTTTACCTTATAACGTTCAAGATATTCACCCACACTTTTTGGGAAACCGGAAATAGTATTCAACATATCTTCATCTATCTTCTCAAGTTTCGAACGAGCAGGAACCTTTCCTTCAAAATGTTTGTGTGCAAAGATAAATGTTCGATTAACAAAGTTGCCAAATATATCGGCCAATTCACCATTAGTTTTTGCCTGAAATTCCTTCCAGTAAAAATCGGTATCCTTATTTTCGGGCAGATTGGCTGCAAGAGTATATCTCAACAAATCCGCAGGGAATAAATCAAGGAATTCATCAACATCAATACCCCACCCACGAGATTTGGAAAACTTTTTCCCCTCGAAATTGAGGAATTCATTCGCTGGTACGTTTTGAGGTAAGATATATTGATTTTCATTCCCGTCGTTCCAGGCCATCAACATTGAAGGAAAAATAATTGTATGAAATACAATATTGTCTTTACCTATAAATGCTACATATTTAGTATCCTTGTTCTGCCAGTAATCCTTCCACATCTCGGGATTACCCCTCTGAATTGATAATTCCTTCGTTGCTGAGATATAACCAAGCACAGCTTCGAACCAGACATAAAGAACTTTACCAATGGCACTATCAAGCGGTACTTTTACGCCCCAATCCAGGTCTCTTGTTACCGCACGATCCTTTAACCCATCCTTAAACCAGCTTTTACACTGCTGAAGAACATTATCCTTCCATCCATATTTTTCATTCACATCTTGTAGATAATTTTCTAATCTTTCCTGATAATCACCAAGAGGAAAATACCAATGGGATGTTTCTTTAAGAATTGGTGAATCACCTGTAATTTTACTCTTTGGCTTTAATAACTCTTCCGGTTCATACAGAGCACCGCAATTTTCACACTCATCACTTCGGGCTTCTTCATTACCACAACGTGGGCATGTACCTTCAACATATCTATCAGGTAAAAACATAGTGGCTTTTTCATCATAAAAATGCATCGACTTATTTTCATTTAATAAGTCTCTGCCATGATAGCTGAGAAAAAATTCTTTTGCAGTTTCGTGGTGGATTGGTAAACTGGTACGTGAATAGATGTCAAAGCTCATACCAAATTTTTCGAAAGCCGCTTTATTCTGTTCATGGTATCTGTCAATCACATCCTGTGGAGTAATTCCTTCCTGATCTGCAGTAATAGTTATTGGAACTCCATGTTCATCGGAGCCGCAAACATAAATAATATCATTGCCTTTAAGTCTATTATACCTTACATAGATATCCGCAGGAAGGTAGGCTCCGCTTAAATGACCAAGATGAATCTTACCGTTGGCATAAGGCAAAGCAGAAGTTACCAGTATCTTTTCACGTTCCAATTTATTTTTCCACGTTTTGTTTTAATTAAGTAATAAATATAAGCATAATTATTTTTTTTAATGAGAGAACATCCAGCAAAATAAAAAAATCCAAATCATTGTATTTTACTAGATAATATCTATCAACGTAATTTCGAAGTTAAGATCCTTGCCAGCCATTGGATGGTTGGCATCCAATTCAACTTCATCTTCAGTCGAACCGGTTATTGTAACAGGAACAGGGTTACCGTCTTGATCCTGTAAATGAATCTGTGCCCCTTCAGTGAATTCAAAGCCATCCGGAAATCTTTCCTTAGGAAAATTAAAAGTTAACTCATCCTGTCTGGGTCCATAAGCTTCTTCACTCGGGATATGAACATTAACGGTATCTCCAATATCCATACCATCAACAGCATCGTCAAAACCTTTTATAACTTGGCCTCCACCTACCGTAAATTCCAAAGGTTCACGTCCTTCGGATGAGTCAAAAACAGTTCCATCATCAAGAGTACCAACATAATTAACCTTTACTGTATCACCGTTCTTCACAACCGACATATTTACTCCTTATATTTATAATAATAATTTGTAGCAAGCAGAAAAATTTTGAGGTTTACATAATTACAAGAAGATTATTGAGGTCCCTTTGAGACTCAAAAATATTTCCAAACTCACGAGATTTTAGTGTTCAAAGATATGATTACTATTCCACAAATAAAAACCCGGGGATTTAACCCCGGAATTCTATTATTTATCTAATGCCTTATACATATCCTCGATAAGGTGATCATATCTTTCTTCAATAACCTTTCTCTTAAGTTTGAGAGATGGGGTCATTTCGCCAGATTCAATGCTGAATTGATTTTCAAGGATAGTAAACTTCCTGACTCTTTCGAAATTCGCGAGTCTTCCCTGGAATTGCGCAAGATCTTTTTCAAGAAGTTCGTAAATTTGTTTTAATTGAGTTAGTTCTTTTGGATCAGAATAAGGTATACGATGCGCATCAGCATATTCGGCAAGTGCTTCAAAATCAGGAACAATAAGTGCAGTTACAAACATCCTTCTATCACCAATTAGAATAAATTGTTCAATATACTTACTTGCAAGGAACATGTTTTCTATTGGGGTTGGAGCAATATATTTTCCGCCTGAAGTTTTAAATAAATGTTTTTTTCTATCAGTGATGATAAGAAAACCCTCAGCGTCAAACACACCTATATCACCAGTGTGCAGCCAACCATCCTTAAGTGTCTCTTCAGTTTCTTTTTTATTCTTAAAATATCCCGGCATTATATTAGGTCCATAAGCAAGAATTTCACCATCCTTAGCAATTTTTATCTCAACACCAGGGAAAGTTTTACCAACTGAACCAAATTTATAATCATTTAACCTGTTACAAGTAATTACAGGCGAAGATTCTGTAAGTCCGTATCCTTCAATTACCAGCATACCGGCAGCATCGAAAAACTCACCTAATTCTCTTGATAACGCTGCACCACCGGAAATGAAGAACCTTAGTTTACCACCAGTTTTTTGTCTTAACTTACCGAAAACCAGTTTATCGGCTAGTTTGTTTTTTAAATTTAATCCGACAGGAATTGATTCGGAAGATTTTTTAGCCACGGAATATTGCTGTCCAACGGATATAGCCCAATCAAAGATTTTTCTTTTCTTCTCAGATTGTGATTCAACATTTTTCCTGATTTTCGAATACATCCTCTCAAATAGTCTGGGTACAGCCGCCATCAGTGTGGGCTTTATCTCCATCATGTTTATTGAAAGTTTTTCAATACCTTCAGCAAAGCATAGCATACCGCCGCCTGAGAGGCATGTGTAATAACCAACCATCCTTTCAAAAATATGACATAAAGGAAGGAAGGAAAGGAAAATATCATTGTGGTCAATCACAAAAACTTCATGTGCCGCTTTTACGTTAGAAAGAATATTGTTGTGTGTAAGCATTACACCCTTGGGCACACCAGTTGTACCCGAGGTATAAATTATGGTTGCCAGATCATTTGGTTTAACAAGCCCAATACTATCAAACAAGTATTTTGGATTATCTGATTTGAATTCTTTTCCTTTGTTTTGAATTTCGTGAAACGCATAAACCATTTTATCTTCTGTTTTGTCCGCATCATTCATTACAATAATAAACTTCAGATACTTACACTTCTCCCTGATCTTGAGAACTTTATTCAAGTGAAATTTATTTGATACTATAATTGCTACGGCTTCCGAGTTATTTAAAATAAATTCAATGTTTTCAGAAGTGGAAATAGGATAAAGCGGCACGTTAATAGCCCCTAAAGAAATGATAGCAAAATCTGAATAGGCCCACTTGGGTCTGTTTTCTGAGATCATCGCGACCTTGTCATCACGTTTTACACCCATTGCTGCCAAACCCATTGCCAGGTTTTCAGTTTCAGTAAAAAATGTATCATATGAAATTCCTACATACTGACCATCGACTTTGTGTTTAAAAACCGGACGCTCTAAGCCTTTACCGAAGTCCTGTGTTGTTGCAACAAATATGTCTGCTAAGGTATTGATGTTTTTTAGTACTGGCATATTCCTCTCCTCAAATGTGAGCATAATTTAATAGAGCCAGCATCAAGATGCAATAAAAAGATCATATTATTCTATTTCAAATTTCATGACACTAATGTATGTTTACAGTGGTTAAATATACTTTCTTAAATTAAATTGAGCTCCCATGCTGAAAAAATTGAAAACTATCTACGAGTGGATGCTTCACTGGGCTGACACTCCCTACGGTCCTATTGCTCTTTTTGCTCTCTCATTTGCTGAGGCTTCATTTTTCCCTATTCCGCCTGATGCGTTACTAATTGCATTGGTTCTTGGTGCACAAAAAAAAGCCTTTCGTTTTGCTCTTAATTGTACAGTAGGTTCGATTTTCGGTGCATTGCTTGGATATGCAATCGGCTACTATTTGTGGTGGAGTGAGCCAGGTACGTTTTCTAACTTCGCAATGTTCTTTTTTGATTCCATTCCTGGTTTTACTCAGGAGATTTTTAATAATGTAAAAATACTTTATGAAGAATGGGATTTCTGGATAGTATTCACAGCCGGATTTACGCCTATACCCTACAAGGTATTTACAATATCCAGCGGCGCTTTTGATATAAATATTTTCATGTTTGTTATTGCATCAATAATTGGCAGAGCCGGCAGATTCTTTTTGGTAGCTGCTTTGATTTGGAAATACGGAGAACAGATAAAAGGATTTATTGACAAGTATTTTAATTGGGTGGCTATTGGGTTTACGGTCTTACTGATTGGCGGATTTGTACTTATTAAATATTTGTTATAAAAAAAGCCACTGGTTTGCAGTGGCTTAAACTTTCTACTTGTAAGCAGCTTTTTGAATATCCTTCACTGAATTGAATTGCTTTGGCGGATTTAACTGCTTCGCCATATGCTTCCAGATTTTAAGTCTTATTTCCTTTGCGGCTTTTGTGTCAATTCTATCGAAAGAATGTCCGCCGGGCATTTCCTTGAATATTTCATACTCGAACTTTTTTCCATCAGCCTTAAGTGACTTTATCAAGTGTTCAACTTCAAGCACGTTCACATCATCATCATTTGTATTTGTGTGAATAAGAAGCGGTGTGTTCTGAAATTTAGCAGTATTCCAGGCCGGTGAACGCCTGCGATATTCATCAACGTTTTCAAAAGCAGTTTGACCTATATGATAATCAGCTGAATAAAGGTCACGATAACTTTGTGTCTGGTAACCCATCCTAGCGATTATATCACTAACCGGAACACCCGCAAAGGCAACCTGAAAATCTTTTGGGTGGTCAAAGATGTTCATTAAAGTAATTAAACCACCATGGCTCCACCCCATAATACCTACTCTGTCTTTATCGACAAAGTCATAGTTTTCAATCATCCAGTTTCTGCTTGCATAAACATCTTCAACTTCAAGACCACCGTAGTCGATTCTCTCATAGTAGTCTTTTCCGTATCCTGTACTGCCTCTGTACTCAGCCGCCACTACAATATAACCCTGGGCAACCATCTCTCGAATAATGTGGGCGTAGTACGTCGTAAAATCGGCGTGGACACCACCATGAGGGAATACTATTAAAGGATATTTTTTATCCAGGTCAATCCATTTTGGTATGAATACATAACTCCAGAATTTTAAGGGATTACCATAACCTTGCGCGTCCTTTTCATCATCCTTCCATCTGGGGGGTCCGTAGATGTAACATTTATCAATAAATGCAACATCACCAACACGCTCGAACCAGAGAACATCATCAATTTTTTTTGCCAATACATCCAACTGATGTCCAAGATTTACATCATTCTTGTCAATCTTAGCGGCAATATCTTTCAACTCATCCTGGGCCAGAGTGAATGAAGAGAAAAACAATATAAGTGCAAATAATCCAAGAAATTGTCTCGTCATAATACCCTCGGAAATATGTGTAAATTATTTATTTCGTTCTATTATTGAAATTGCAGTCTTAACTACATTATCAACCGTAAAACCGAATTTTTCAAACAGTATGTTAGCAGGTGCCGAGGCACCAAAATGTTCAAGACTAATAATATCACCATAAGAACCAACATACTTCTGCCAACCCTGTGCAATGCCTGCTTCAACAGAAAGTCTATTCTTAACTTTTTTAGGAAGTACACTTTCTTTATAATCCTCGGATTGTTGCTCGAACAATTCCCAACTTGGGAAACTTACAACTCTTACTTTATTTCCCTTTGCCTCAATCTCTTCAACCGCATTTAGAATTAATTCAACTTCAGATCCGCTTGCCATTAAAATAATATCAGAGTCGCCACCACAATCGCGTAATACATAAGCGCCTTTTAAAGTATTTTCAGCACCGGCATATTTTGTTCTATCCATTACAGGTAAACTTTGTCTGGTTAGCGCTAAAACAACAGGTCTTTTATTTTCCTGAATGGCTGCCTTCCAGGAATATACAGTTTCATTAGCATCCGCGGGTCTTAAAACAATTAATTCGGGGATTGCTCTTAGAGCAGCTAATTGCTCCACAGGTTGATGCGTGGGACCATCCTCACCAAGTCCAATACTATCATGAGTGAAAACATACTTCGGACTAATATGCATAATGGAAGCAAGTCTGATCGGCGGGCGCATATATTCTGAAAATATCATAAATGTACCACCATAAGGAATTAGACCGCCATATAATGCCATGCCATTTAGGATACTTCCCATAGCATGTTCACGAATACCAAAGTGAAAATTTCTGCCTGCATAATTAGCCGGAGAAAACTTATCATGTTCTTTCAAATATGTATTATTGGAAGGAGCAATATCTGCTGAGCCGCCCAAAAGAGTTGGTAGGGAATTGCAAATTGCATTTAATACAAAACCAGAAGTAGCTCTTGTTGCCACCTTCTCGCCCCAGTTTTCATAGCTAGGCAGTTTATCAATCCATTCAGTTCCAAAATTCCCTGACATTATATCTTCGAATAATTTTGCCTCATTAGGGTACTTTGATTTGTAATCTTCAAATAATTTATTCCATTTTTCTTCCAGCATCTTACCTTTTGCAGGAATATCAGAGAAATGGGCATAGACATTTTCACTTACAAAAAACGGTTCAAAATTTTCACATCCCAGCTTTTCTTTAACCAATTTAATTTCATCGTAACCCAGCGGTGAACCATGCGCACTTGATGTATCCTGCTTGTTAGGACTTCCGTAACCAATGTGAGTTTTTGTAATAATGAATGACGGTCTTTCAGTTTCAGCCTTTGCATTTTCAATTGCTGTATTTAATTCATCAAGATCATTAACATCATTCACCGTTTGAACGTACCATTTATAGGCTTCAAATCGTTTACCTACATCTTCTGACATTGATAAAGAAACTTTCCCATCTATAGTAATATTATTGTCATCATAAAAAACAATCAGGTTGCTCAGTTTGTTATGACCGGCAAAAGAAGCAGCTTCATGCGAAACACCTTCCATCATATCGCCATCACCAGCTTCAACATAAATGTTATGGTCAATAATTTTTGCGTCGTCCCTGTTAAATTTTGCGGCTATAAATGAATATGCAGTAGCCATACCAACGGCATTAGCAAATCCCTGCCCTAGCGGACCAGTTGTAGTTTCAACTCCAGGGACTTCGCCATATTCAGGATGACCGGCAGTTTTGCTGCCCCATTGTCTGAAGTTCTTTAAATCATCCATAGAGACTTCATATCCACTCAAATGCAAAGTACTATAAAGAAGCATACTTCCATGACCACCAGACAAAACAAATCTATCCCGGTTAACCCATGACGGATTTGCAGGATTATGATTCATGACATTCTTGTACAAACTGTACGCTAACGGAGCACAGCCCATCGGCATTCCAGGATGCCCTGAATTTGCTTTTTGGACTCCATCAATTGATAAAAAACGAATTGTGTTGATACTTTCAGTTACTGTTGATTTGTCATTATTTACCATTTTAACATCCTTATAAATACAGTTTTATTCGATTTATTAATTTCATTCCTCGATTACCGGGTTAATGCCTACGAGAGGAGTATCCCCCAGGTCGTAATATCTAAATATTTCTTCAAATAGATTAAAGTGAATTCCCTGTTTTTCAAATTTTTGAAATATCTTATATGATATTTTTTCACCACTCTCATTTGTAGGGGAGTTAAATTTTTCAGCTGAAATTAATCCTGTCTCGGCTACAGATTCAAGGTAAGATATTTTTTCTTCATCACTGCCTTGCAACTCATACTCTTTTGCAGCTAGTTCCTCGATGATACCTTTTCTTATAATCAGATATATGTTTATTATCTTTTCCATACTATTGGGTTACCTCTTTATGATATCTGTCTCTAATAATATAATAGGAAATTGCGGTGGTGATAAAAACAGATGTTTTACCTAATATACTCTCAAGAAAGAAACCGGATCCCGGCATGAGAATAACGATAAAAACCGTTAGAAATAATGAACCGAGTATTGAGAAGAGAATAAACCTGCGTTTCTTTATCTCAATTGAATCTTCAATTGACTTGATTGATTGATTAAGTTTAAGTCCCGAAATTATCAAAAATAGAAAAGCAAACCAGCCGAATAACCATTGCGATGGGTATCTTAATTCCATGAGAAATAGTGAACATAATGAGTTTATATCACTATAATTGGCGATAAGCATTAAGAGTATAATGATTACCAATCCATAAAAGATCTGAATAAGTTTCTTTGGGGCATCTATTACTTGAAGAACAAACGAAACTAAAAGGATTGGAAATATCCAGATTCCAACAATCATCAGAAATTTCAAAAAAGTTATATCAAATTGATAAAAACAAACGAGGAATTCTGAAAATTGTGAGATAAACAATCCGCTAAGTAATATTATAACAGCGGAATATTTTTTTCTGGAATTGCTAAAAATAACAATGTTAATGACAAACAAGAGACTGAAGCTGGCAAAAAGAAGCGGGAATAGGCCTTTAATGATTTCCATATTAATTTATTCTTTTTTTTGAGTAATTGTGGTCTCTTAGACAAAACGCTGAGAACTCTAGAACAAAAGTTACCACCCAGCGCTTTATTTTCCAAAGAATAAATCATAGATATTTAAAAGAGGGAATGAGTCCGACTAGTTATAATTTAGAATGTGTTCCATCGCAGAAAGGTTTATTTGCACTGTGCTTACAACCACACCAGGCAACTTTCTTTTCCTCTGTGACTTCTTCCATCAATGGTGAAAACTCTGTGCACTTATGCGAGCCATCGCAGTAAGGTTGTTTTGAAGATTGACCACATGCACACCAATAGTATTTGCCAGGTGCAACAGTCATCACATATGGTGATTTTTGAGCTATTTTTGGATCAGCCATGTTTCCTCCGATTAATTGATTGTTCATATAATAAATGTTTAATTCTACTTATAAGTTCCACAGATAGTTAGGATTAAAAGAACAAGCCAAAAAAAATGCCGGCTATAAACCGGCATCAAAAAGTATGTAAAATTGTTACAAATTATTTTTTTGGACCAATCATGTTTTCCGGTCTTACAAATTCATCAAATTTTTCTGCGGTCAGGAATCCAAGCTCAATTGCAGTAGCCTTTAAAGTAGAATTGTTTTCAAAAGCTGTCTTGGCAACTTTCGCGGCATTATCATACCCTATGTGAGGATTCAGGGCTGTAACAAGCATCAAAGAGTTTTGCAGGAAGTTTTCAATATTTTCTTTATTTGCAGTAATTCCAACCACACAATTATCGGTGAATGATTCACAAGCATCACCCAACAAACGAATTGATTGAAGAAGATTGAAAATCATAACAGGTTTAAAAACGTTCAGTTCAAAATGACCTGTTGCACCGCCAATGTTTATTGCAACATCATTACCCATAACCTGAGCACAAACCATCGTCATAGCTTCTGGTTGGGTTGGGTTAACCTTCCCTGGCATAATTGAGCTGCCTGGCTCATTTGCCGGCAATGCTATTTCACCAATTCCACAACGTGGTCCGGAACCTAATAAACGAATATCGCTTGCAATTTTCATTAATGAACAAGCTAAAGTTTTCATCACACCGCTTGCCTCAACTATAGCGTCGTGTGCAGCCAGCGCTTCGAATTTGTTTGGGGCCGTAGTAAATTTAAGACCTGTTAGTTCACTAATTTTAGCAGCAGATTTTACAGCAAAATCTACATGAGTATTAAGACCAGTACCTACGGCAGTTCCGCCCAGGGCTAATTCTGATAACCTTGGAAGGCATCCGTTTATTCTATCAAGACCATAAGTAAGCTGCTGAACATAGGCGCTGAACTCCTGCCCCAATGTTAATGGTACAGCATCCATTAAGTGAGTACGTCCAATTTTAATAATGTCTTTGAACTCATCAGACTTAACCTGAAGAGCATCTCTAAGTTTAGTAAGCTTTGGTATTAATAATTTGTTAATCTGCTCAACTGCGGCTATATGCATGGCTGTCGGGAATGTATCATTAGATGATTGAGCCTTATTAACATCATCGTTTGGGTGAACTGGTTTTTTACTACCCATTACACCACCTGCCATTTCAATAGCTCGGTTTGATATAACCTCATTAGTATTCATATTAGTTTGAGTTCCGGAACCCGTCTGCCAAACAACCAATGGGAAATGATCATTTAGCTTCCCCGATATTACTTCATCTGCAGCTTTCACAATAAGCTCTGCTTTTTCACTTGGCAGCAGGCCTAATTCCATGTTAATCAACGCTGCGGCTTTCTTTAATACTCCCATGGCACTAATTAACTCCGGAGGCATCTTCTCAGTACCAATTTTAAAATTCATCAATGAACGTGCTGTTTGTGCTCCGTAATACATATCTGAAGGGACTTTAATTTCGCCCATACTGTCACTTTCTACGCGGTAATCCATTTTAATCTCCCGTTACTTTAATTTTTTGTCTGATTAGAAATCCATTATTTATTATTTAATGCATGTTATTATTCGATTTTCGTAATTCTTTTCCCACCAATAAATCTTTTAGAATAATACTTGTCTGCCAGCGAAGTGATAGTAACTCCTTTCCCCCCGCTGGAATGAGCAAACAGTTCCTCCCCTATATAAATGCCAACGTGTCCCGGATATGCTTTACGTGAAGTATTAAAAAAAACAAGATCCCCGAATTTAAGATTAGAAGTGTCGTTTATTGCATCCCCAATTTTATACTGTTCCCTTGCGGTTCTTGGGACTTCTGTAGCTATCGTTTTTCTAAAAACATTTTGAGTGAATGCCGAGCAGTCAATACCCTTTCTCGAATTTCCACCGTACTTATATGGAGTATCAATATAGCTTATTATCTCAAATAAAATTTTTTCCCGATCAGTTAGAGCGTCACCTAAATCCTTTAATCGACCATGCTTTTGAATCAAAGATGAGATATCAACGGGGTATTCCTCTTCGGGCAGGTCATCCAGGATTTCATCGGAAATTTCTCCAATGTCTTCGTACGTTGTAATTACTTTCTTTTCTGCCTTTGGAATCTCATCATCATCAGAGGAAAATCTGACTGCTTTTGTTCGTTTTTGGCCGTTATTGTCCTGAGCTGGTTTTTTGTACCGACTGGAATAAGATGAGGAAGAACAACCCGGGACGATCAGTAGAATGGTTATTCCCCAAAGGAAAATTATTGTGGGCTTCCATGATGACATGGACAATTAGCCTAAGTATGTGCGTAAGTTTTTACTTCTCGATGCATGACGCAATCTTCTTATTGCTTTTTCTTTTATCTGTCTTACACGCTCACGCGTAAGATTAAATTTTTCACCAATTTCTTCTAAAGTAAGTGAGTGCTCTTCGCTTAGTCCGAAGTATAAAAAAATCACTTCAGCTTCCCGCTCTGTCAATGTTGAAAGTGCTCTTTCAATTTCATTTCTGAGTGAATCTGACATTAGTGAAAAATCCGGTGCCGGATGAGACTCATTGGACAACACATCTAACAATCGGTTTTCCTCGCCTGATGAAAATGGAGCATCCATAGAAACATGTCTGCCTGCTATTCTAAGTGTATCAGATACTTCATCAATATCCATATCGAGTTCTCTAGCCAATTCATTTGCGCTTGGTTCTCTTTCGAACTCTTGCTCAAGATTACTATAAGCTTTTCCTATTTTATTCAGAGCACCAACTCTGTTCAAAGGTAATCGTACTATTCTGGATTGTTCAGCAAGTGCTTGCAAAATTGATTGTCTTATCCACCAAACAGCATAAGAGATAAATTTAAATCCTCTTGTCTCATCAAAACGTTTTGCCGCTTTAATTAGCCCAAGATTTCCTTCATTAATAAGATCTCCAAGCGATAGTCCCTGGTTTTGGTATTGCTTGGCAACGCTAACGACAAACCTTAGATTAGCTTTAACCAAAACTTCCAATGCAAGCTGGTCGTTATTTTTGATTCTAATCGCTAAGTCCACTTCCTGATCTGGAGTAAGAAGATCAACCTTGCCGATCTCCTGCAAATACTTATCCAGAGATTGACTCTCCCGATTGGTATACTGTTTGGTAATTTTCAATTTTCATCCTCCCTACTGGTTGATCACTGAATTTATTGAATCAACAATACCAACAATGGATGCATCAACAGGAGCCATATCAACTTCGAGTGGAATAACAGCTTCACTAGCCGTGATATAGTAAATAATCTCACCAGGACCTGCCCCAATAGTATCAAGCGCTATTATTGGCTCACCAAGCGGTTTCAAATTTGCATTCATTGGTTGGACAAACTGCATTTTATATCCATTAACAGATTCGTATTTACGTGTCGCCCAAATTGTACCAATTACCTTACCAAGTTCCATCAGTTTTCCGTAGTCCCAGATACATCATCTTTAACCGAAATATCAAGTTTATCAACAATTGCCATAATTACAGCATCAATTGGTTTGTTTTTAGTAAAAGTCGTTTGTCTTGCAGAACTCCCGGTTGCAACAATAACGACTTCACCAACACCAGCACCAACAGAGTCAACAGCAATAACAAAGTTATCTTTTAACTTATAATCCAAATCCAACTGTTTCACTATAAGAAACTTTGCGCCAACTAAATTTTCATCCTTACGTGTTGACCATACAGTCCCAACTACTTTTCCAAGAATCAAAATTACCTCATCAATCTTTTAGATTAATCAATTCTACTCACACCGAACAAATTTATTAAATTTTTTGTAACAATTTTCTTTTTATTTTGAAATACATCATAATTATTGACCGTAATTAATTGGGTATAAACAATCATTACCCATTTAAAAAACTTGTCCCTTGAAGATTATTATTAACCTTAAAAAAATGAGCAACGGTTTGTGCCACATCTGCAAAGGTTTTCCTCACTCCTAAATTTTTCCCTTTCACACCTTTTCTGTAAAAAAGAAGTGGTACATATTCCCTGCTATGATCAGTACTTGACGTTGTTGGATCATTACCATGATCGGCAGTAAGTACAAGAGCATCAGTCTCATCCATAGAAGCGATGATTTCAGGAAGCCGATTATCAAATTCAACTAAAGCATTATAAAAACCTTCCGGATCATTCCGGTGACCAAAATAAACATCAAAATCGACCAGGTTTGCAAAAATAAAGCTATTACTTGCTTTTGCCTGCGATTCTAAAATCTTGTCGACGCCTTTCATGTTTGATTTCGTGATTTCGGAAATCTTGATACCATTGTAATTGAACAAGTCATTTATTTTGCCAACAGCAATTGTATCAATACCGGCATCTTGTAAAACATTCAATATTGTTTTGGAAGGAGGGTTAACAGAAAAGTCTTTTCTGTTAGTTGTTCTTGTATAACAGCCGGAGTCTCCAACAAAAGGTCGGGCAATTATTCTACCCACCTGATCATCACCAATCATAACTTCATGCCTGGCTATTCTACACATTTCAAGTAATTTTTCCAGCGGAATTATTTCTTCATGGGCGGCAATTTGAAAGACAGGATCTGCTGAAGTATAGACTATTGGGAAACCAGTTTTAACATGTTCGTCACCCAATTCCTTGATAATCTCTGTACCAGAAGCTGCTTTATTGCCCAGAATTCCTTTTACTCCGGTTTTCTCCATAAATAGATTTAGAATACGTTGAGGAAAACCATTGGGATATAAAGGGAACTCATAATCTATTTTCAAACCACCCAGTTCCCAATGCCCAGTCGTTGAATCCTTACCAATAGAAATTTCTGCTAGTTTTCCGTATGATGCTTTGGGATTGTTATGAGGGGGAACGCCTACAATTTCATGAAGATTACCTAATCCAAAAGCCTGCAGGTTTGGTAAAGTTAAACCATTCAGTTTCCTGCTTATATTACCTAAAGTGTCACTTCCAACATCTTTATATTTATCAGCGTCATCTAATTCGCCAACACCAACGCCATCCAATACTATAACTGTAAAATTGTTCATAGACCTAATTAATTCTGTTTACTGAATTGCCACCTTTTTCAATAGCTTTATTTAATGCAAGAGATGCGTCTGAGAGTGCTTCATCAACATCTATTTTGTTATTTGTTGAGGCAATACCTACCGAAATTGTAAAGGCTGTCTGTTTAGAGACAACAGGAATCATTTTCCTGGCGATTTTCACTCTCAATTTTTCAGCCCAGAGATAAACATCCTTTGTTGTTGAATTAAAGAAATAAATGCCAAATACTCTGTTGCTAATTCTTCCGATCAAGTTAAGGGGCGTCATTTCTTCCATAATCATTGCCGAAACAGCTTTGAGAACAACAGGAAACGGATTCCCTTCGAATAAAGATTCCTGCTCAAGAAACTCATCAATTTTTATTAATGCCAAAGCACCAGAGGCTTTCATTTCACTTGCCTTAACAAGATCACCACTTAATCTTTCATTAAAAGCTGCACTGTTAAGTGTGCGGGTATCAATATCTACTGATAGAAGCTCTCGCAAAACAAGTTGAGAAGAATATGAATACAAAATGAAAGCAAAAAATCGGGTTGCATCAACTATAAATTTAACATCACTTTCCGTGTACATATTTTTTTTCAGGCTTTCAAAACAAAGTAAGCCATAATTCTTATTTTCATATAAAAGCGGAATTGTCAGGAAAGATCCATCAAAACTTACATCCTCATTTTTTGCAAATCTCTTAAATTCTTTTTCGGAAGTATCATGAATATTTATTGGAATGCCTTTTATTATAGATTCGCCGACGACGGTGCCTGTTAACTCAACTTCTAAAAACTCACCCACATATTTTAAAGAGGTCTTATTTACAATCCTTGCGGTTTTAAACTTCTGCTCTTTTGGATTAAATGCAACAAAAGAAAATACATCCCAGGGTAATAATGATTTAACAGTACTTTCGATTGTGTTATATAAGTCTTCTTCTGATTTGAACTTATGATCGTGTTTAAAAATTTGCAGAAGTGAATTTAGCTTGGTTTGTGCCTGTGCTTCCGAAAATTTTTCTTCGAAGAATGAGATAAGAATTGAAATTACACGTGAAAATCGTCCTAATGAATAAATTGTTTCTATACCAAAAGCATCACCATCCTTGGAATCCAGCCCCAATATACCCACAAGTGTCTTTTTATGATAGAGCGGGACACCAACAAAACTCCTGATTCCCTGAGTTTTATCATAATATCTAATAATATCTGCCTCTGCATTAGGAGTAATATTCGAGAGTAATTCAGGCTCCTCGGTAAGTATTATCTTGCTAAGTATATCATCTTCAATTTCAAATTTTTGCGACTTAATATTCTTTGAACTCGAGACGTATTTCTCCAATGTTAATTTTCGCTTACTGCTATTATACCAAAAATAGAATGCTGTGTGTGCTATAAATGCATCCTTTAGTACACGTAGTATTCTGTCAAGGGTATAAACAAACTGTCCATCATGTCCAATATTTTCCGGTAATTCATCCTGGACGATTCTTTCGAAATTTTCCTTAAAGTCTGCAGGCTTAAAAATTATTTTTTTGCCTGTACTACCCGGCGCGGCCAATGTTTCGGAAGTAGCAATCTCAATTTCCTTGTTTGAAGAAATTATTTTAAAATCTTCATCGGGATCAAAATCGATATTACTTGAAAGCTTTGGAGCCGATAATGGTTCTGCCGGAAGCTTCTCTTCGTCCCTATCGAAAAACAAATCAGTTCGAACAGAATCTCGCAGAAATATTATAAAAGCTGCATAAATGATTAGGACTGAGGCAGAGATGATTCTGATCATTACATCATTTGTAACAAATAGAACCACAATAAGAATTGGGATCAAAAGAAAAATAAGGACGCGTTTTTTATTCTTTCCACTAATACCCATCTACTATTCCGGACTAGTTATTGTTAGATAAAGTGTTTAATAGTCGAGCCAAAATGAAGTATAAGTATAGTGAAAGTTTAAGAAAATATCATTAGAAGAAGGTGCTTCTTAGTCTTGAAATAACTTCTTTTTTCCCAGTACCTTTAACAGCAGAAAAGGGAATTAAATTCTCACCATCAACAAGCTCTGGGAAAGATTTCAGAAGTTCTTTTTTACTTTTAGTAAATTCTGACTGCTTTAATTTGTCAACCTTACTTAAAATAATTGTAAATGGAATTCCATTTTCCTTTAAAAATTGATTAAGTAGAAGGTCTAAATTTGTTGGGGGGTGTCTGCTATCAACAAAGTGATAAGCGGAATGGATATTGTGACCTTTAGCCATGTAAGTGCTGATAAGTTTCTGCCATGCCTCTCGTTCAGTCTTAGATACTTTTGCATATCCAAACCCAGGCAAATCAACAAGATAAAACTTATCCTCAACGAGATAAAAATTCATCGATTTTGTTTTACCTGGTGCAGAAGATGTTTTTGCCAAATTTTTTCTATTAAAAATTGTATTAATAAAAGAAGACTTACCAACATTGGAACGACCGCATAGAACAACTTCAGGCAGTTCTCCCTCTGGCAGATCCTTCATATTATTAATGGATTTTATGTATATGGCATTTTTCATAATAAAAAAAGAGTAACCTAATGGTTACTCTTCCAAATTTATCAAACAATAAACTATTGTTTTAATTTTTCTTTTCTTCTTCAGCTTCGTCAGTTTCGTCAGTTTTAGTTTCTTCTGCTTTAACTTCAGATGCTTCTGTTGTTTCTTCCACAACCTGTTCAGTTGTCTCTTCTACAACTTGTGCATCTTCAATTTCATCAACTTCGGCAGCAGCTTTAGCTTCTTCTGCGGCAACTTTTGCTTCTTTTTTAGCCTTCTTTTCAGCAGATTTAGCTTTCATTTCAGTATTGATAATATCATTAAAGTCAACTAACTCTATTAATGACATTTCAGCAGCATCGCCATAACGCCTACCTAGTTTAACAACTCTAGTATAACCACCAGCTCTGTCGCCAACCTTTTCAATAATTTCGGTAAAGAGTTCTTTTAGAACTTCTTTATCCTTAATATGTCTGGCAACAAGTCTTCTGGATGCAACTGAATCATCTTTGGCTTTAGTGATAAGAGGTTCAACAAAAACTCTCAATTCCTTCGCCTTAGCAGTAGTTGTCTTAATTTTTTTATATCTAAGCAAAGCTGTTGCTAAATTTCTGAATGTAGCCACACGATGACTTGCTGTTCTGTTTAATTTTCTTCCTTTAACTCCATGTCGCATTCTGATACCTAAATCTTAGATTAATTATTCTCTGAATTATCATTGATGTATTTATCGACGTCCATACCAAATTCGAGTCCATAGTGTTCAACTATTTCAACGAGCTCGGCTAAAGATTTTCTACCAAAGTTTCTGAACTTGAGCATCTCATTCTCATCACGTCTAACCAAGTCACCCAGTATTTTAATATTGGCGGCTTTAAGACAATTATGTGAACGTACGCTTAATTCAAGATCATCAACACTTGTTATAAGAATTTTTCTAATTCTTTCAGTCTCAGCGTCTTTTTCACTTTCAACTTTTTCTTCTTCAGGTTCAACATCAAAGTTTATGAACAGATTAACATGATCTTTTAATATTTTACCTGCACTTGAAAGTGCATCTTCAGGTGTAATAGAACCATCTGTCGTAATTTCAAGTGTTAGTTTTTCAAAGTCATTGCTTTCGCCAATTCGAACATTCTCAACATCATAACGAGTGTTTCTAATTGGTGTAAAGATTGAGTCTATTGGAATAATTCCAATAGTCTGATCAACGATCTTTTGTTCATTTCCTGGCACATAGCCTTTACCAGTACCAAATCTAACTTCTAAAGTTAATTTAGAACCTTCGTTAACGGTAGCTAAGTGTAAGTCTGGATTCAAAATTTCAATATCAGGACAAGCATCTTGAAGATCCCGAGCAATAAAATCCTTAGGTCCAGCGATGCTAATATCGGCACCGATAGTTTTCTTATTTAGCAATTTCATTCTAACTTGTTTCAGATTAAGAATAAAATCCGTAACATCTTCAACTACACCCGGAACCGTAGCAAATTCGTGTAAAACGCCATCCATCTTGATAGCAATAATTGCCGAACCAGTTAGCGAAGAGAGCAATACTCTTCTGAACGAATTACCAAGAGTTACACCAAATCCTCTTTCCAAAGGCGAAATCACAAACTTTCCATATGTATCTGTTGCTGTTGATTCTTCTAAAACAACACCATCGGGCATCTTAATAAAAGGATAACTCATTTAGATCCTCTGAACTAATTATTGATTATTTAGAATAAAGCTCTACAATTAGCTGCTCTGAAGCAGTTATTGGAATTTCTTCCCTCTCTGGAACTTGCATAAAAATACCTGAAAGTGCAGCTTTATCTAAAGAAAGCCAATTATAAACGTTTTCTTTTGTTTTACGAAGAGAATCGTGTATAAAGTCTAACTTTTTGCTTTGCTCTCTAATTGCAATTACATCACCAGCTGTAACCAAATAAGATGGAATATTAACAACACCACCATTTACAGTAAGGTGACAATGTAGTACCAATTGTCTGGCAGCTTTTCTAGATGGAGCGAATCCTAATCTAAAAACCACATTATCAAGGCGACTTTCAAGAATTTTCAGTAAGTTTTCGCCTGTAACACCTTTTTGTCTATTCGCTTTTTCGAAATAGCCATGAAATTGAGATTCAAGCAATCCATAAATTCTTTTAACTTTTTGTTTTTCTCTCAGCTGTACGCCGTATTCTGAAAATTTCTGTCTTCTGTTCAAACCATGTTGACCAGGAGGATAACTTTTCTTATCAAGAGGGCATTTTTCTGAATGACACTTAGAGCCTTTCAAAAATAATTTTTGCTTCTCTCTTCTGCATAACTTACAACTTGGACCTGTATATCTAGCCATCTAATTAAATCTCCCTAATTAAACTCTTCTACGTTTCGGTGGTCTACAACCATTATGCGGAATTGGAGTAATATCCTTAATCGACATAATCTGGAGCCCAGCAGTGTTTAAAGCACGTATAGCAGCTTCTCTACCGGCGCCTGGTCCTTTAACATATACATCAACTCTTCTCAAACCAAGATCGTAAGCTTCTTTAGCCGCACCTTCAGCAGTAACCTGTGCAGCAAAAGGAGTGTTTTTTCTTGACCCTTTGAAGCCGTTTTTACCAGCTGATGACCATGAAATTGTATTACCGTAAATGTCAGTAACAGTTACAAGCACATTATTAAATGAAGCTTTTACGTGTGCTAGTCCAACTGCATCAACATGAACTTTCTTTTTAGTTTTCTTTGATACTTTAGCCAAACTTAAATCCTCCTAAATTAAACTCTATTTGCCAGGAGCTTTCTTTTTACCTGCAACAGTTCTTTTTTTGCCTTTTCTCGTACGAGAATTGGTTTTTGTACGTTGACCTCTTACAGGAAGACCGCGTCTATGTCTTAATCCTCTGTAACAGCCTATATCCATTAAACGTTTGATATTTTGCTGAACTTCGCTTCGCAGCGCACCTTCAACTTTATAATCGTTCAACATAATTGCGCGAATTTTAGCAATATCTTCTTCTGTTAAATCGACAATTTTCTTCTCAGCATCAACATCAGATTTTTTTAATATTTCTAACGCAGTGGTTTTACCAATTCCATAGATATAAGTCAATCCTATGTATGCTTTCTTTTGTTTTGGTAAGTCTATACCTGCAATACGAGCCAACCTAAACCTCCTAAATGTTTCTTTTAACCTTGGCGTTGTTTGTGTTTTGGATTTTTACAAAGTACTCTTACTACGCCTTTTCGTCTAATAATTTTACAGTGTTCGCAAATCTTTTTTACAGATGCTCTGACCTTCATTGTATCTCCAACTATTTATATCTGTAAGTTATTCTGCCTTTATTCAAGTCGTAGGGAGAAAGTTCAATTGAGACCTTATCCCCAACAAGAATTTTAATAAAGTGCATTCTCATTTTACCAGAAATATGTGCTAGAATTACATGTCCATTATCAAGTTTTACTTTAAAATGGGCATTTGGTAATGTTTCCGTAACAACTCCATCAACTTTAATTGCTTCTTGTTTAGCCATATTATATTACCGTTAATATTTCCGGTTTTCCATTTGTTATTGCAATAGTATGTTCATAATGTGCGGATGGTAACCGATCTGCCGCGTAAATGGTCCATCCATCAGGAGCAACTTCCACTCTATATTTACCCTGGTTAACCATAGGTTCCAAAGCTAAAGTCATTCCCTCTTTTAGAACAGGTCCTGTTCCTTTTCTACCAAAATTCGGTATTTGAGGATCCTCGTGCAAATACTTTCCAACACCATGTCCGCAAAGATCACGAACAATAGAAAATCCGTTTTCTTCGACATAATGCTGAATTGCAAAGGAAATATCACCTAATTTGTTTCCAGCAACTGCCTGCTCAATTCCAAGATATAAAGAACGTTCTGTTACGTCCATAAGTTTTTTTACTTTTGGATCAATTTCACCAACGGCTACAGTTAGCGCTGCATCACCAAAGTATTTATTTTTAATCACGCCTACGTCAACAGATATTATATCACCATCTTTTAATACTCTGTCGCCAGGAATACCGTGTACAACTTCATCATTAACGGAAGAACAAATAGAGCCGGGAAAATCGAAAGAACCTGCTTGAGAATAACCTTTGAAAGCAGGAATCGCATTATTACTTCTTATATATTCCTCGGCAATTCTATCCAACTCAATTGTTGTAACGCCAGCTTTAACGTTTCTTTTTACTAATTGCAGCGTTTCTGCAACTATCTGACAACTCTCTCTAATGAACTCAACTTCACTTTTTGTTTTAATCAGTATCAAACTACATTCCGCCTCGGCGGCCTCTCATCTTTCCTGACTTCATAAATCCATCGTAATGTCTCATCAAGAGGTGTGACTCAATTTGCTGTAAAGAATCCAGAGCAACACCAACTATAATAAGAAGACTGGTACCTCCAAAGAACGCAGCAAAACTTCCAGAGACACCAAACTTAGCAATAAAAGTTGGTAAAATCGCAACAATTGCTAAAAATATTGAACCAGGTAAGGTAATTCTTGTTAAAATATTATCAATAAATTCAGCTGTTTGTTTCCCAGGTCTAATTCCGGGAACAAATCCACCCTGCTTCTTCATATTTTCAGATACATCCTGAGGATTAAAAGCAATAGCAGTGTAGAAATAAGTGAAAAATACAATAATTACAGAATAAATAGCCGCATAAGTGTATGACTGATAATTAAAATATCCAGCCAATGATTGCATCAATTCACTATCCGGGAAGAATGATAATACTGTATTCGGGATAAACATAATTGATTGTGCAAATATAATTGGCATTACACCAGCAGTATTAACTTTAAGTGGAATATACTGAGTTACCCCACCATAAACTTTTCTGCCAACTACCCGTTTAGCATATTGAACAGGAATTCTTCTGGTACCCTGAGTAACAAGAACAATACCAGCAATAATAAATACCATTAAAGTTAATACAACAACTTCTAGTACTATATTACGTGTTCCTGCAGCAACCAGTCTGTATTCATCAAGTAAAGCGAATGGTAATCTATTAATAATGTTAATGAAAATTATTAAAGAGATACCATTACCAATACCCTTTTCAGTTATCTGCTCACCTAACCACATCATGAACATTGTACCAGCAATCAATAATGATACAGAAGAGAGTGTAAAGCCAAAGCCCTGCACTTCCAGTGGTATTATAGGAATTCCATTTAGGTTAATACTTGGAAGATGCAAAGTAACAATACCCCATGCCTGGAACAATGAAATAAGTACTGTTCCGTACCGGGTAAGTTGAGTCATCTTTTTTCTGCCTTCTTCACCTTCACGCTGCAACTTTTGGAAGTAAGGTACAACCGCAGTTCCTAACTGAATAATAATAGAAGCAGAGATGTAAGGCATAATTCCCAGAGCAAAAATAGCAGCGTTAGAAAACGCGCCACCTGCAAATAAATCATACAACCCAAAAAGGTTATCTGAAGTTTGATTTGCCATAGCTTGCGCTAGTACTGAAGAGTCGATACCTGGTAAGGTAATATGTGACCCAAGCCTAACAATAAAGAGCAAAGCAAGAGTATATAGAATTCTCTGTCTTAACTCATGAATTTTGAAAATATTCCGGAATGTGTCTTGTAATTTTCCCATTAATCTTTTATCTCTTTAATAGTTCCACCTGCAGATTCAATTTTTTCTTTCGCTGAAGTACTACACTTGTGAGCTTCAATAGTCAATTTAGCTTTAAGTTCTCCATTACCCAATATTTTGTAAGGAGCTGTGGCTTTAGAAAGAACGCCTGCTTTATAAAGAGCAGCAGGTGTAATAATTCCATCTTCAATTTTTTTATTGTTAACTAATTCCTGAAGTCTGCCAACATTAACAGCCAAATAATCAATTCTAAAAATATTAGTAAAACCACGTTTAGGAACACGTCTTTGCAAAGGCATCTGACCACCTTCGAACCAAGCTCTTGTTTTAGAACCTGAACGAGATTTTTGACCATTACTACCTCTTGTAGCAGTTCCACCATGCCCGGAACCTTCACCACGTGCAATTCTTTTACGTTTCTTTATCGAACCGCTAGCATATTTTAGATTACTTAAGATATCCATTTATTCACCTTGTTCTTCAATTTCTTCGACTTTGACTAGATGTGAAACTTTATTAATCATACCTCTAACCTGAGGAGAATCATTATGTAATTTCACGTAATTAGGTCTTCCTAAACCAAGAGCTTCAATTGTAGCTTTTTGATCTTTTGGTCTGTCTATAATACTTTTTTCTTGTGTAACTTTTAATTTCTTAGCCATTTCCATCCTCATTAGGAACTAAATAAATCACTAACAGTTAATCCACGCTTTTGAGCCATTTGTCTAGCATCAATGATCTCTAACAAGCCGCTTAATGTTGCTTTAACTTGGTTATGTGGGTTACTTGAACCCAGAGATTTCGTTAAAATATCCTGAATACCAGCGGATTCTAATACCGCACGAACTCCACCGCCAGCAATAACACCAGTACCAGGTGAAGCAGGTTTTAGTAACACTCTACCTGCACCATACTTACCGATAATTTTATGAGCAATTGTGCCATTAATTACAGCTACTCTGTACACATTCTTCTTAGCATCATCAATTCCTTTAGAAATAGCATCAGTTACTTCGTTCGCTTTTCCAAGTCCAACACCAACATGCCCATTACCATCGCCAACAACAACAATAGCGTTAAAGCTGAATCTTCTACCACCTTTAACAACTTTTGCAACGCGGTTGATATGAACAACCTTTTCTTTAAGATTCTCTAAACCTGATACTTTTTTGTGCTTCAATTTATTCTCCGTAATTTTTTTCTTATTTGGCAGCCGGAGCAGGAGTCGAACCTACACAGACGCCTCCAAAGGGCGTTGTCCTACCATTAGACGATCCGGCTGTACCAGTTAAAACTTGAGACCACCTTCTCTAGCAGCATCAGCTAAAGCTTTTACTCGACCATGATATCTGTAACCACTTCTGTCGAAAACAACAGTTGTAATGCCTTTTTCGACAGCTAATTTGCCCACCAGGTTACCAACTAATTTACTTTCTTCAACTTTACCCTTAGCATTCTTAACACCATCTGCAATATCTTTTAATAAAGAAGATGCAGATACTAAAGTCGACCCTTTAGTGTCATCAATAATTTGAGCGTATATAGCTTTGTTACTTCTGAAAACCGCTAACCTTGGTCTTTCGGGAGTACCAAAAATCTTTTTTCTAATTGAAACTTTCTTTTTTTCTCTTCTAATTTTGCTGTTAGTAGTCATTTCTAAAACCTTCTCCCACCTTACTTAATTATTTTCCAGCAGTTTTACCAGCCTTTTTGATAAGAATTTCATCCGAGTATTTAATGCCTTTGCCTTTGTAAGGTTCAGGTTTTTTAAAAGATCTAATTTTAGCAGCAACAAGTCCAACAAGTTCCTTGTCTGTACCCGAAATCTTAATTTGCGTAGGAGCAGGAACTTCTATTGTTAACTCATCAGGAGGCATAAAATAAATTGGGTGAGAATAACCCAGATTTAAGAATAAATTCTTATCTCTTAATTCTGCTTTATAACCAACACCAACAATTAATAACTCTTTAGTATATCCTGTGGTTACACCCGTTACCATGTTCTGAATTAATGCACGGGATAATCCATGAAGAGCTCTATTCTCTTTTTGATCATTAGGCCTTTTTACAGAAAGTTCTTCACCTTCAACTTCAAGAATCATTGAAGGATGTACTTCCATTTCCAATTGACCAAGTTTACCTTTTACGGTAATTTTTTGCCCGTCTTTTTTAAATTCAACGTCTTTAATATTTACTGGTTTCTTACCTATTCTTGACACGTCAAAACTCCAATTTCAATGAATTACCAAATATGGCAAATAACTTCGCCGCCAACTATTTCTTTTACTGCCTGTTTGTTCGATAATAATCCCTTTGAAGTAGATAAAATCGACATTCCCAAACCATTCAGTACGCGCGGAATGTTATCTTTGCCAACATAATGTCTTAAACCTGGCTTACTAATCCTTTTCAATCCGCTGATTGAAGAAACACCATCAATATATTGTAAATGAACTCTCAATACATTCTGCTTCTCATCTTCAACAACATTAAAATCTCTAATAAATTTGTTTTCTTTAAGTATTTCAGCCAATTTTACCTTCATATTTGAAGAAGGAATTTCAACATACTTCTTTTTGGCATGAATAGCGTTTCTAACTCTTGTCAAAAAGTCTGCAATCGGATCAGTTACTGGCATCTATTATTCTCCTATCTATTACCAACTAGATTTTTTAATTCCAGGAATTTCACCCTTAAGTGCCATTTCCCTAAAAACTAAACGGGAAACACCAAATTTTCTGTAATAACTTCTGGATCTACCTGTGAACATACATCTGTTTTTTAAACGAACCGGTGAAGCATCTTTAGGTAGAAGTTGAAATCCTTCATAATCACCAGCTTCTTTAAGCTCTTTTCTTTTCTCAGCAAATTTTTCAACTGTCGCGCGTCTTTTTGCTTCACGAGCAATTAATGATTTTCTAGCCATGAGTCCTCTTAATTAATCTCTTTTTTACGAAATGGGACACCGAATGCTAACAATAATTCGTATGCTTCTTTATCAGTTTTGGCACTAGTTACAAAAGTAACATCCATACCAAGAATTCTTTTTACATTGTCAACATCAATTTCAGGAAAAATTACGTGTTCTTTTATACCAAGAGTATAATTTCCGCGTCCATCAAAAGACTTATCAGAAATTCCTCTAAAGTCTCTTACTCGTGGTAATGCAACTGAAACTAATTTATCTAAGAATTCATACATCATTTCTCTTCTTAGAGTAATTTTTGCGCCAATTTTCATTCCTTCTCTAAGTTTAAAGTTAGAGATTGACTTTTTAGCTAAGCGAACAGATGCTTTTTGTCCAACGATTGCTTCCAACTCTTTAATAGCTTCATCCAATAATTTAGTATCCTGGACTGCATCGCCAACACCAATGTTAACTACAATCTTTTCTAATTTAGGAACCTGCATTACTGTGCTATATGAAAATGTTTTAGTTAAAGCCGGAATAATATCGGTTTTATATTTGTCAAATAGTCTTGCAGGAATTTTTTCCTGAACAGTGTTTTCACTGTTTTCAACTGCTTCGTCTTTGTTCTTTTTCTTTGCCATGTTAAAATTCTATCCTCAAAAAATTACGACAACATTTCGCCACTAGATTTACTAACTCTTACACCTTTTTTCTTGCCGGTTTTGTCATCAATAATAATCTTTTTACCAACTCTAGATCTTTCACTGTTTTTTGGATCCAGAATCATCACATTTGACATATTAATTGGCGCTTCCTTTTCAACTATTCCACCTTGTGGATTAGCTTGGCTTGGCTTTGAGTGCCTTTTACAAAGGTTAACACCCTCAACTATTACCCTGTTTGCTTTTGGAAATACCTTGAGTACTTTACCGGTTTTATCTTTATTGTTACCGGCAATTACTACAACTGTATCATCTTTTTTTATCTTCATTCTAAATATCCTCAGTTATTAAAGTACCTCTGGTGCGAGGGATATTATTTTCATATATTTTTTGTCTCTTAATTCTCTTGCTACTGGACCGAAGATCCTGGTACCAACAGGCTCGCCATTCGCATTTAATAATACAGCCGCATTTTCATCAAATCTAATGTAAGAACCATCATTTCTTCTAATTTCCTTTGCTGTTCTTACAACAACTGCACGAGAAACCTCACCTTTTTTAATATTGCCACCCGGAGTTGCAGATTTAACAGCAACTACAATTAAATCACCAACAGTAGCATATCTTCTACCACTGCCGCCAAGTACTTTAATACACCTGATTTTCTTGGCACCCGAATTATCGGCAACTACTAAGTTTGTTTCTGTTTGTATCATTTAAATCGTCTCCTCTTAGATGCCTGTTACTTGGCCTTTTCTATTACTTCAACTAGGCGCCAATTTTTACTTTTACTCATAGGTCTGGTTTCCATAATCTTAACTGTATCACCTACACCACATTCGTTATTCTCGTCGTGCGCCATTAGCTTAGTAGTTTTCTTAAAATATTTTCTATATAAAGGATGAGCAACTCTTCTCTCAATTGCAACAAGTATACTCTTGTCCATCTTAGTGCCAACAACTACACCCTGCTTGGTTTTTCTTAATGCACGTGTTTCCATAAATCTATTAAAACTCCTAATTTAGTTACCTCAGCTTATTGCTTCGCTACTGGTTCAGCTATAGTTTCAGAATTCCTTTCAACCAAAATAGTCTTCATTCTGGCGATGTCTTTTTTAACTAATTTTAATTTTGATGTATTAGTTAAATTTTTAAGTTCATGCTGAAATCTTAGATCGACGAGATTTTGAGATTCCTCTTCTATTCTTTTAACTAATTCTTCATTCGTCATTTCGCGTACTTCATATTTTTTCATTTTTCAAAATCCCTTTTAAGCTTCTTCGTAATCTGGTCTACAAACAATTTTCGTTTTAATAGGAAGCTTCTGCGAAGCTAATCTTAAAGCATCTGTTGCAATTTCTTTAGACACCCCGGAAACTTCAAACATAATGCGACCAGGCTTTACTACAGCTACCCAAAACTCAGGTGAGCCTTTACCTTTACCCATTCTTGTTTCCAATGGTTTTTTGGATACTGGTTTGTCGGGAAATATTCTTATCCAAACTCTACCATCTCTTTTCATTCTTCTAGAAATTGAAATTCTACAAGCTTCAATTTGCCTACTTGTAATCCAGCCATCACCTTGTGCTTTAAGACCGAAGTCACCAAAATCTACTCTATGTCCGCGTTGCGCTGCACCAGCTCTTCTACCGCGATGAGATTTTCTAAATTTTACTCTTTTTGGCATTAACATGAGAAAAACTCCTAAAACTCTTAATCAGATAATCTTTTACCTAAAATTTCACCTTTGCATATCCATACTTTAACACCTATCGACCCATAAATGGTCTGAGCTGTTGCTGTAGCATAATCAATATCAGCTCTAATGGTATGCAACGGAACTCTGCCTTCTTTATATGATTCGGTACGAGCCATTTCAGCACCACCAAGTCTACCTGAACACATAACTTTAATACCTTCAGCACCCATTCTAATAGCTGCAGTAATTGAAGACTTCATTGCTCTTCTAAAAGAAACTCTTCCAGATAGCTGATTTGCAACAGTCTCTGCCACTAAATAGGCATCTAATTCAGGTCTTTTTATTTCAGTAATCTGAATCTTAACTTCTTTGTCAGTTACTTGTTTTAATTCTTGTTCTAGCTGAGCTATTTCTTTACCACTCTTACCAATAACTACACCTGGTCTTGAAGTATGAATCGTAACAATAATATTCTTCGAGGTTCTATCAATAATGATACTTGAAATACCAGCTTTTTTTAATCTGTTCCGAACATAAGATCTGAGTGTTCTATCTTCGAATAACTTAGGAGCATAGCTCTTGCTCTCGAACCAGTTAGATTCCCAACCGCGAATTACTCCAACTCTAAACCCTATCGGATGTGTTTTCTGACCCAAAAAATCCTCCTAAATTACTTTTTTGCTGCAACAACTATTGTTAAATGATTAGATCTTTTTCTAATTTTATAAGCCCTACCCATTGGCGCAGGCTGTATTCTTTTAACTGTTGGACCTTGATTTACAAATACTTCCTTAACAACCAAATCAGATGTTTCATAGTGCTCTTCTTCATTCTTATTAAATAAGTTTGAAACTGCACTTCTAAGAACCTTCTCAGCATATCTAGAAGCATGTTTTGGATTGAAATGCAAAACTTCAATTGCTTCGTTAACTGATTTACCTCTAATAAGGTCAATAACTAATCTCATCTTACGCGGAGATGATCCAATATACCTATGTGTAGCTTTAGCTTCCATTTATACATTACCTCAAATTATCTAACTTTGGACGCCTTTTCGGCTTTAGTTCCTGGATGCCCTCTGAACAATCTAGTTGGGGCAAACTCACCTAATTTATGACCTACCATATTTTCCGAAATATATACGGGTATCATTTTGTTACCGTTGTGCACAGCAATTGTATGACCAACAAACTCCGGAGAAATTGTACTAGTTCTAGACCAGGTTTTTACAATTTTCTTCTGATTAGTGTCGTTTAACTGTCTGACCTTTTTCATCAATTTGATGCTGATAAAAGGACCTTTTTTAACTGATCTTGGCATAATTATACTCTAGTTTTTTCTTCTTTTAACTATGTATTTATTTGATTCATGTTTTTTCTTTCTCGTCTTAAGCCCCTTAGCAGCCTGACCCCATGGAGAAACCGGATGTCCACCACCAGAAGTTCTACCTTCACCACCACCCATTGGGTGATCGACAGGGTTCATAACAACACCACGAACATGCGGGCGACGACCTAACCATCTACTACGACCAGCTTTACCCAAACTAATGTTTTCAATGTCAGAGTTACCAACTGTTCCGTAGGTAGCCATACATTCAAGACTTATTAGTCTAACTTCACCAGAAGGTAATTTTAAGTTTGCGTATTTACCATCTTTAGCCATTAATTGGATTGAAGTTCCTGCTGCTCTACCAATTTGACCACCTTTACCTGGTTTTAATTCAACATTGTGAACAAAACTACCTAAAGGCATATCTTTCAGTTTAAGAGCATTTCCAATTCTAATTTCGGATCCTTCACCAGATTGTAATTTATCACCAACTTTCAATCCGTCCGGAGCAATAATGTATCTTTTTTCACCATCATTATAGTGTAATAAAGCAATTCTTGCATTTCTGTTAGGATCATACTCAATGGAGAAAACCTTAGCTGGTATTCCATTCTTGTTTCTCTTAAAATCAATAATTCTGTATCTTCTTTTGTGACCACCACCTCGATGACGAGATGTCACTCTACCCTGGTTGTTTCTACCGCCTGATTTCTTTAACGTAACCGTTAAAGATTTTTCAGGAGTGGATTTCGTAATTTCTTCAAAAGCAGAAATTGTTTGATACCTTGTTCCAGGTGTATTCGGTTTTAATATTCTTATTGCCATTTAATTAAGCTCCAATTCCCAATACTATACTTCGCCAAAAATATCTATCGTTTGGCCTTCTTTAACAGTAATAATAGCTTTCTTATATTTAGGTGTTCTGCCAGTAAATCGGCCTCTTCTAGTAAACTGAGTTCTTAATTTACCTTTGTGGCGAACAACATTTACCGAAACTACATCAACTTCAAATCTTTCTTTAATTGCTCTTGCAATTTCGATCTTGTTTGCATTTATATCAACAACAAAGCCATATTTACCAGTTGCTTCGGTAATCTGAGTCATTTTTTCGGTAACCAATGGTCTAACTAATACGTTATGCATATCTTATCCAACTCTATTAATTAAGAGTACTTTCTAATTGTTTAATTGCACTTTTTTCAAGTACTAAAATTTGGTTGTTCACTAATTCGTAAGTAGAGGCCTTATTTGCTTCAACTATATTCACTTTTGGAATATTTCTACCTGACAAATAAACTTTCTCTTTATTACCCTCAGTAAGAAGTAGCGTTCTTTTACCGCTAATCTTCAAAGCAGCAAGAGTGTTAGCAAATTCTTTTGTCTTAGCGTTTTCATAATTAAAATCTTCAACAATCATTATTTGTTCAGCTTTTGCTTTATATGTTAGCGCTGATTTACGAGCTAGACTAATAACTTTTCTGTTAAGTTTTTCTCTATAATTACGGGGTCTTGGTCCAAATATTGTTCCACCGCCAACCCATAATGGTGTACGTGATGTACCCGCTCTTGCACCACCGCGTCCTTTTTGACGAAATGGTTTTCTACCGCCACCTCTTACTTCAGCACGCTCTTTTGCCTTATGCGTACCTTGTCTTTTATTAGCAAGGTGTGCTTTAACGGCTAAATAGATAACATGATCGTTAGGTTCAATACCAAAAACACTATCAGATAATTCTACTTGTTCACCAGACTTCGAGCCATCAATTTTATATACATCTAATTTCATGTTTCAACCGATTACTTATTAATTTCAATAATTGAGTTAACTTTACCGGGTACGGCACCTTTAAGCATAATTAAATTCTTTTCAGAAATAATCTTTACAACTCTTAGGTTTTTTATGGAATGTATTGTACCGCCATGACGACCAGCCATTTTCATTCCTTTTAGAACTCTGGATGGATAAGAGCTCTGACCAATTGATCCCGGTGCTCTTTCGCGATTATGCTGACCATGAGTCTGACCACCAACACCACTAAAACCATGACGTTTTACTACACCTTGAAAACCTTTACCTATACTTTTACCAGTGACTTTTACCTTGTCTCCTTCTGCAAAAACAGAATCAACGGTTAATTTATCACCAACATTTAACACTTCTTCAAAATTTCTGAATTCTCTTAAAGTGTATACAGGTTCAAGATTATTCTTTTTACAATACTCTAACTGAGCTTTATTAACTTGCTTTTCTTTCTTTTTACCAAATCCAAGCTGTACAGCTTGATAACCATCGTTTTCTTTTGAGCGAATTGCAAATACTTCGCAAGGCCCAACTTCGACAACTGTTACGGGGATGTTCTCTCCGTCTTCGGTAAAAATACTAGTCATTCCTAGCTTTTTTCCTAGCAATCCAGGCATAACTTAATCCTTATAACTTAATCTCTATATCAACACCCGCCGGTATTTCTAACTTACTAAGTGAGTCGACGGTTTTGTTATTTGAATTATGAATATCAATAATTCTTTTGTGCACTCTAATTTCAAACTGTTCTCGTGATTTTTTGTCAACGTGAGGTGAGCGCAAAACTGTAAACACTGATCTTTTTATCGGTAATGGAATAGGACCAGAGACTACAGCTCCTGTACTTTTCACAGTTTTGATAATCTTTTCTGTTGACTTATCGATTAAAATATGATCGTACGATTTTAACTTAATTCGAATCTTCTGATCAGGCAATTTCAATCACTCCTTAATCTAATTTCAGGGAGGGAAGCATCAAGCTTCCCCCAGTAGTTAATTTTATTCTATAATTTTAGTTACTAAACCAGCACCAACTGTTCTACCACCTTCACGAATAGCAAATCTTAAACCTTCTTCCATTGCTATTTCAGTGATGAGATCAATTTTCAATTTAACGTTATCACCAGGCATTACCATTTCTGTTCCTTCAGGTAATGTAGCAATACCAGTTACATCAGTTGTTCTGAAATAGAACTGAGGTCTGTAACCATTAAAGAATGGTGTATGACGTCCACCTTCATCTTTTGAAAGAATATAAACTTCGCCTTCAAATGATTTATGAGGTGTAATAGAACCAACTTTAGCTAATACCATGCCTCTATCAATTTCTTTTTTATCAATACCACGCATTAAGATACCAGCATTGTCACCAGCCATAGCTGAGTCTAATTCTTTACGGAACATTTCAACACCAGTAACAACAGTTTTCTTATGAATACCTAAACCAATAAGTTCAACTTCAGTACCAATTTTAACTTGTCCTCTTTCAACTCTACCGGTTGCAACAGTACCGCGTCCAGTAATTGAGAAAACATCTTCAACAGGCATAAGAAATGGTTTATCAGCGTCTCTTTCAGGAACAGGAATGTAAGTGTCAACCGCTTCCATTAATTCCCAAATACAGTTGTATCTTTCATCATCGGCAGGAGCATCAGAGCTACCAGCTTCTAAAGCGTGAAGAGCAGATCCTTTAATTATTGGAATGTCATCACCAGGGAATTCATACGCAGTCAATAATTCTCTTAATTCCATTTCAACTAATTCGATTAATTCATCATCATCAACCAAATCAACTTTATTCATGAAAACAACCATTTTAGGCACACCAACCTGGCGAGCTAAAAGGATATGTTCACGGGTTTGTGGCATTGGACCATCAGTGGCAGCAACAACAAGAATTGCACCGTCCATTTGAGCAGCACCGGTAATCATGTTCTTAACGTAATCAGCGTGACCAGGACAGTCAACGTGAGCATAGTGTCTATTTGCTGTACTATATTCAACGTGAGCAGTTGCAATAGTGATACCGCGTTCTCTTTCTTCAGGTGCGTTATCAATTGAATCGAATGATCTTATTGCAGATAAACCTTTCTTTGCAAGCGCAATAGTAATAGCAGCTGTTAAAGTAGTTTTTCCATGATCAACATGGCCTATTGTGCCGATGTTAACATGAGGTTTACTCCGATCAAATTTCTCTTTTGCCATCGTATTCTCCTTGTTGTGTTCTCTTTTTTATTTTTACTTAAAATTTATTTATAATCTATATTAAGTGTTATTTACTTAGACTCAGTAATTTCTTGAAGTACTGATTTTGGTACTTCTCCGTAATTTAAAAACTGCATTGTGAAAATGGCGCGGCCTTGAGTTGCACTTCTAAGCGTGGTTGCATAACCAAACATTGAAGCGAGAGGAACAGTGGCTTTAATAACCTGGGCATCTTTACGTGCAGCGAATCCCTGTATTTTACCCCGGCGTGAATTTAAGTCACCCATAACGTCTCCAAGGTATTCTTCGGGAGTAATAACTTCAACATCCATAATTGGTTCAAGCAAAATAGGTGATGCTTTTTTAGCACCATCTTTAAATGCCATTGATCCAGCTACTTTGAAGGATATTTCATCAGAATCAACATCATGGAAGGATCCATCGAACAATTTCGCTTTAATATCTACAACTGGGTAACCTGCAATAACACCATTTCTCATGGCCTCTTTTATACCATTTGAAACAGGCGTAATATATTCCTTAGGGATTACACCACCAACTATAGCATTTTCAAATTCGAAACCTTTCCCAGGTTCATTTGGAGAGAGTTCTATAACAACATGACCGTATTTACCTCTACCGCCAGACTGTTTAACGAACTTACTTTCTTGAATAACTGATTTAGTAATAGTTTCTCTGTAAGCTACCTGTGGTTTACCAACATTTGCTTCAACTTTAAATTCTCTCTTCATTCTATCAACAAGAATTTCGAGATGAAGTTCACCCATTCCACCTATTAGGGTTTGACCGGTCTCTTCATTCACTTTAACTTTGAAGGTTGGATCCTCATCTGATAACTTTACAAGGGCGTCTGATAGCTTATCTTGATCGACCTTAGTTTTTGGTTCAATCGCGATTTGTATCACAGGTTCGGGGAAAATCATTTTTTCAAGGACTATCGGGTTTTTTTCGTCACATAATGTGTCACCCGTTCTTGTTGCTTTAAGTCCAATGATTGCCGCTATGTCTCCTTGTCTAATCAAATCCACATCTTCTCTGTGGTTTGCATGCATAAGGAGTATTCTTCCTACTCTTTCTTTCTTGCCCGATATTGAATTATATACATATGATCCCGATGTCATACTACCGCTGTAAACTCTAACGTATGTTAGTTTACCAACGTGGGGATCAGTCATTATCTTAAAAGCAAGAGCTGCAAATCTTACGCTGTCATCACTATTGAGCACTATTTTTTCTGTAGAATTTACAAAGTGTGCCTCAACTCTCGCGATGTCTAACGGTGAGGGTAGAAAATCTACCACTGCGTCTAGTAACTTCTGAACTCCTTTGTTCTTAAAAGACGAACCGCATAAAACTGGAACAATAACCAGTTCTTGTGTTGCTTTGCGTATTGCATTTGTTATTTCCTCCGGTGTAATCACTGCACCTTCTAAATATTTTTCAAGAAGGGAGTCATCAATGTCGGATACTGCTTCTAACATAATAGTTCTATATTTGTTAGCAAAGGGCAGTAAATCCGTTGGGATATCTATATCCTCAAATGTTGCACCGTGAGTTTCATCGTGATACATCCTGGCTTTCATTTCGATTAAATCGATTACACCAGCAAAAATATCACCTTCCCCTATTGGCAGCGTAACTGGCACTGCATTAGCACCTAATCGCTCTTTCATCATCTCTACAGCATTGTAGAAATCTGCACCAACGCGATCCATTTTATTAACGAATGCTACGCGGGGGACTTTATATTTGTCTGCTTGACGCCAGACTGTTTCTGACTGTGGTTCAACTCCGCCTACCGCACAAAAAAGTGCAATAGCGCCATCCAATACTCTCAAAGAACGTTCAACTTCCACCGTAAAATCAACGTGACCCGGTGTATCGATAATATTTATCTGATGATCATTCCAAAAGGCAGTTGTAGCAGCACTGGTAATTGTAATACCTCGCTCCTTCTCCTGCTCCATCCAGTCCATGGTAGCTGCGCCATCATGAACTTCACCAATTCTATGAACTTTTCCTGTATAATACAGAATTCTCTCTGTAGTAGTAGTTTTGCCGGCATCAATATGAGCCATAATTCCAATGTTTCTAACTTTACTAATATCAACTCTTTTCTTAGCCATGCGTCATCCTTTCGTAAACTACTTAAAAACTTATATCAAAATTTGAGAGAACAATTACCACTTATAATGAGCAAAAGCTTTATTTGCTTCAGCCATTCTATGTACGTCTTCTTTTTTCTTCACAGAAGCACCTTCGCCATTAGCAGCAGCCATAAGCTCAGCAGCCAATCTTGAAGCCATTGTTTTATCTTTTCTGTCTCGAGCGTAATTTTTCAACCATCTAAGAGCCAAAGCGATTCTTCTTTCACCTCTTACTTCCATTGGAACCTGGTAAGTGGCACCACCAACTCTACGACTTCTAACTTCAACTAACGGTTGAGCATTACTAACAGCTTTTTTAAATACTTCTAAAGCTGACTTACTAGTTTTCTTTTCAATAATGTCAAAACTGTCATACATCAATTTTCTTGCTGTAGATCTCTTTCCGTCCAACATAACATAGTTGATAAACTTCGCAACTAATAAGTCGTTGAATCTCGGATCTGGTTTAATGAATCTTTTTTCTGCTCTTCTTTTTCTCATGTCTCACTACTTCGCTTTTGGTTTTTTAGTGCCGTATTTTGATCTTCCCTGTTTTCTATCCGCAACACCACTTGTATCTAAAGTGCCTCTTAGGATATGATATCTAACACCAGGTATATCTTTAATTCTTCCACCTCTAATTAACACGATAGAGTGTTCCTGCAAATTATGACCTTCGCCAGGAATATATGCTGTAACTTCGATTCCATTTGTCAATCTAACCCTTGCAACTTTTCTCAAAGCTGAATTTGGTTTTTTTGGAGTAGTTGTATAAACTCTAGTGCAAACGCCTCTCTTCTGAGGACAAGTATCCAATGCCGGAGCTTTACTCTTCGAAACTATCTTTTTTCTACCTTTTCTAACCAACTGATTTATTGTCGGCACGTGTATTCCTCCAAAATTTTACGTTCTAACTAAAAATTCAGACTCTCAATTTAGAGTTTTTCATCTTAATTGTCAAGTATACTTCGTCTGTTTTTATTACAATAACCTTAAGATTCTTCTTTTATTTCCTCTACTGTTTCAGTTTGTTCTTCAACTTTTACAATCTCTTCTGCAGAAAGAATAATTTTCTTGTATTTCTTCAGACCAGTACCAGCGGGTATTAGATGACCCATAACAACGTTTTCTTTTAAACCATTCAGTGTATCAAACTTAGCTGCAATTGCTGCATTGGTTAATACTTTTGTTGTTTCCTGGAATGACGCTGCTGAAATCCAACTCTCTGTTGATAAAGCCGCCTGTGTAATGCCAAGAAGAACATTATCAAAGGTTGCAGGTTCTGCATCTCTCAAGATCATTTCCTGTTTTTCCTTACGCTGAAGATCAGAGTTAATTTCTCTTCCTTTAGCCTTCACTATAAGATTTGCTTCCGCAAGTTTAGACTGTCCGGGATCTTCGACATAACTTAAAGTTTTAACTCTTTCATTTTCAGTTCCAAACGCAATACGATGTACAAGATCTTCTTCAATAAACTTTGTGTCTCCTGAAGAGATTACTCTCAGCTTCTGCAACATTTGGCGAACAATAATTTCAATGTGTTTGTCATTAATCTTAACACCCTGCAAACGATAAACATCCTGAATTTCATTTACAAGATATTCCTGTACAGCATTTGTACCTTTAATTTTAAGAATATCATGAGGATTAACAGGTCCGTCAGTTATTCTTTCACCGGCAGGTATCTCATCGTCTTCATGAACAAGTAAATGCTTACCATAGGCAACATTGTAAACTTTTTGAATAGATTTATCATATGATTCAACAATTATTTCTCTTGAGCCTTTTTTACGGGCGCCAAATTTAACAACACCTTCAATTTCTGAAACAACAGCAGGATCATGAGGGCTACGTGCTTCAAATAATTCTGTTACTCTTGGAAGACCACCAGTAATATCACGAGATTTTGAAACAGATTTTGAAATCTTGGCTAAAATTGTTCCTGGTGGAACCTTTTCATTTTCTTCAACGGATAGATAGGCACCAGTTGGCAAGTTATACAGTTTTTCAGTACCATCGTCTCCACGTACAACAATACTTGGTGTAAGTGTTTTATCTTTTGAATCAATAACTACTTTTTGAACGTGACCAGTCTGATCATCAGCTACTTGCTGGATAGTCATTGTGTCTATACAGTCAACTAAACTAATATGTCCACCTTTATCTGATAGAATAACAGCATTATAAGGATCATGATTATAAAGAGGCTGACCTTTTTGAATCTCCTGGCCGTCTTTAACTACAAGTTCCGCACCGTATGGAATATCAAACTTCTTAACCTGTCGTCCATCACCATCAAAGATGCCAATTGAACCTCGACGCCCGATAATAACCTGGACTTTGCCAAAGAAGTCAGTCTTTTCAACAGAGCTAATTCTGTCGAATTGTACTTTGCCGGCAATAGTTGAATCAACTTGAGATTGAGAAGCAATACGCGAAGAAGTACCACCCAAGTGGAAAGTTCTAAGCGTAAGCTGTGTACCAGGTTCACCAATTGATTGAGCGGCAATGATACCAACGGCTTCACCAATTTCTACCAGCTGTCCGGTAGTTAGGTTTCTTCCGTAACATTTAGCGCAGATACCTCTTTTCGATTCACAGGTAAGCACGGTTCTAATATATACAGAGTCTATATTTGCATCATCAATTCTTTCGGCAGTTTCTTCATTTATTAGTTCGCCAGCCTCAAGCATTAATTCGTCAGTACGTGGATCATAAATATCTTCGTTTGCAACACGACCAGTAATTCTTTCAGCAAGCGGTTCACGTTCAAGCTCAACATCTTTTAGCGCTGAGATATAAACACCTCTAATAGTACCGCAATCAATTTCAGAAATAATTACATCTTGTGCCACATCGCATAATCTTCTTGTTAAGTATCCAGCATCCGCAGTTTTTAGAGCTGTATCAGCTAAACCTTTACGAGCACCGTGAGTAGAAATAAAATACTCAAGTACAGACAGTCCTTCCTTAAAGTTAGCAACAATTGGGTTTTCAATAATTTCGCCTGATGACCCCTTTAGTGTTTTTTGTGGTTTCATCATCAAACCACGCATACCAGCAAGCTGCCTAACCTGTTCCTGAGAACCTCTCGCACCAGAATCAACCATCATGTGTAAGGAGTTAAAACCATCTTTATCAGTCTTAATCCTGTCCATCAATGTTTTTGCTACGTTGTTTGTAGTGTGAGTCCAAACGTCAATAATTTTATTATAACGTTCAGCATCAGTAATAAGTCCCTGCTCATGTTCACTTAAAATAGAAGAGACTTTAGCGTTTGATTCCTTAATTAGTCCAGCTTTCTCGTCTGGTACAATCATATCACTAAAGCTGATTGATATACCACCTGCCGTAGCGTATCTATACCCTAAAGCTTTAAGGTCATCAAGGAATCTTGCTGTTCTTTCGTTGCTAAGCTTCATAAACATTTTGTAAATAAAGCCGCTAAATATTTTTTTGATTAACAGTTCGTTAAAGAACCCCATTTCTTCCGGAACAATCCTGTTAAAGATGACTCTGCCGGTAGTAGTTTCAATAAATTCGCCATTAATTTTTACTTTTATTTTAGTATGAAGTTCAGTAACCTTATTATCGTAGGCTATCAAAGCTTCTTCGGAGCTACTAAAAATCATTCCTTCCCCTTTAGAACCTGGCTTAACCTTGGTTAAATAATAACAGCCAAGCACAATATCCTGAGTAGGAACAACAATTGGAGCACCATTTTGCGGCGAAAGAATGTTATGGCTACTAAGCATCAGAAGACCAGCCTCAAGTTGCGCTTCGAAGGAGAGAGGAACGTGTACCGCCATTTGATCACCATCAAAATCCGCGTTAAACGCAGTACAAACCATTGGATGAAGCTGAATTGCTTTACCATCTATAAGAATAGGTTGGAACGCCTGAATACCAAGTCTGTGCAAGGTAGGCGCACGGTTTAACATAACCGGATGTCCTTCAATCAATTTTTCGAGGATATCCCAAATTACCGGATCTTTTCTATCAACAGCTTTTCTGGCGCTTTTAACAGTTTTATAGTATCCCCTGTCAATAAGTTTTCTGATTACAAATGGCTTGAATAGCTCAACTGCCATATCTTTAGGCAAACCACATTGATGTAATTTCAATTCGGGACCAACTACAATAACAGAACGTCCGGAATAATCAACACGCTTTCCTAATAAGTTTTGACGGAAACGACCTTGTTTACCTTTAAGCATGTCACTCAAAGATTTTAGTGGTCTGTTACCATCACTTCTTACGGCACTGCCTCTTCTCGAATTATCGAACAATGCATCAACTGCTTCTTGCAACATTCTTTTTTCGTTACGAAGAATAACCTCTGGCGCCTTTATGTCCATCAACCTTTTTAGTCTGTTATTTCTAATAATTACTCTTCTGTAAAGATCGTTAAGATCACTAGTTGCAAATCTACCACCTTCCAGCGGCACCAATGGTCTTAACTCAGGTGGAATTACAGGAACAACACTAACTATCATCCATTCGGGTTTATTAGGAACTTTAAACTCATTTTCCCTAAATGCTTCAAGTACACGAAGTCTCTTCAATAAATCAGATCTTTTTTGTTGTGAAGTTTCAGTCTTCAATCTGGCTTTCAACTCAAGAAAAGTAGATTCAATTTGAGTTTCTTTTAATAATTCTTTTACAGCATCGCCACCAATACGAGCGACAAATTTATTAGGATCACCAGTCTCCAGGTTATCATTATCTGCAGGTAATGAAGTAATGATTTCAAAATATTGATCCTCGGAAATTAGATCTTTCTTATTAAGACCAGTTGGGCCAGGATTAATCACAACATATGATTCGTAATATATAACCTTCTCAAGTTCCTTGGTTGTCATCCCAATAATATTTCCAATTTTGGAAGGCAAAGCTTTGAAAAACCAAATATGTACAACCGGAACAGCCAGAGTGATATGCCCCATTCTTTCGCGACGCACACTCTTTAAGGTAACTTCAACACCACATCTATCACAGACAATGCCTTTATAACGAATGCCTTTATATTTACCACAAGCACATTCCCAATCTTTAACAGGCCCAAAAATTTTCTCACAAAAGAGACCATCTTTTTCTGGTCTGAAAGAACGGTAATTTATAGTTTCAGGTTTAGTAACCTCGCCATGCGATTTAGACAATATATCATCAGGACTAGCCAAACTTACGGTCAACTTTTCTATGTTTTTTATTTTTGGCTCTAGAGTTCTAGGTTTCATAAAATTTCTCCTCGTATTGTAATTTGACTAGTTAATGGTAATATTGAGCCCAAGACCCTGTAACTCTTTAATCAATACATTAAAGGCCTCAGGAATACCAGGTTCCTGCAAGTTCTCACCTTTAACAATTGCTTCATAGGTTTTGGCTCTACCTGACACATCATCACTCTTAACTGTCAATATTTCCTGAAGTATATGAGCCGCGCCATAACCTTCTAGCGCCCATACCTCCATTTCACCGAATCTCTGTCCACCGAATTGAGCTTTACCACCCAACGGTTGTTGTGTAATTAACGAGTATGGTCCAATAGAACGAGCATGAATCTTGTCGTCTACCATATGACCTAGTTTTAACATATATATATATCCGCAAGTTACTTTCTGGTGGAATTTTTCACCACTTCTTCCGTCATATAAAGTAGTCTTGCTACCTTCTTCAAGGTTTGCTTCTTTAATCCACTCTTCAACATCAGTAAATTTTGCACCATCAAAGATTGGTGTCTCAAATTTAAGTCCTAACTCTTTTCCAACCCAGCCTAAGGCTGTTTCATACAACTGACCAAGATTCATACGAGAAGGCACACCAAGTGGATTAAGAATAATATCAACAGGTGTTCCATCTTCATGGTAAGGCATATCTTCTGCAGGTACAATTTTTGCAACCACACCTTTGTTACCATGACGACCAGCCATTTTATCACCAACAGACAATTTTCGTTTTTTAGCAACATATACTTTTGCCAGTTGAGTAATACCAGGTGCAAGTTCGTCACCAGACTGCACTTTTAACTTTTCGCGTTTGAATTCTTCTTCAATTGAAGAAAGTATGGTAAAATAATTGAAGAATAATCGTTTTACTAAATCATTTGTATCCGCTTGGCTATACCAATCCATAGTATAATCAAGTTTTGTAACATCATCTATTAAGGCAAATGTGTTTTCCTTAATTACGGTATTACTCCTAAGCACTACTGTTCCGTCAAGGTCTCTTATTCCAGTGCTTGTTTTTGCTAAACCTATGCGTGTAAGTTTATCAACCATTTTAGCATAGTGTTTATCTTTTTTATTTCTGTAATTTTTATCAAGGTTTTCAATTTGCTTTTTCTCAACCTTTTTAGAATCCGCATCTTTACGTTTTCTGCTGAATAATCTTGTTTTAATAACAGTGCCTTTCAATCCTGGAGGTGCTTTTAATGATGCATCTTTAACATCACCAGCCTTATCACCAAATATTGCTTTAAGTAATTTTTCTTCAGGAGTAGGATCAGTTTCACCCTTAGGTGTAATTTTACCAATGAGAATATCACCTTCTTTTACTTCAGCACCTTCACGAACAATACCGGTTTCATCAAGGTTTTTAGTGGCTTCTTCACTTACATTTGGAATATCACGTGTAAGTTCTTCTTCACCACGTTTTGTTTCTCTAACTTGTAATTCAAATTCTTCAATATGTATAGAAGTGAAGACATCATCAGAAACCATTTTTTCACTTAGAATAATAGCATCCTCAAAGTTGTAACCTCTCCATGGCATAAATGCTACAGAAACATTTTTCCCCAGAGCCAACTCTCCATGATCAATAGCAGGACCATCTGCAAGAACTTGACCTTTTTTAACCTTCTGCCCGCTTTTAACGATTGGTTTTTGATTAAAGCAGGTTTCCTGGTTAGTACCAGAAAATTTAGTGAGAATAAATTCTTCTCTTCGTTCATCATCAAATCCCACTAGTATTTCAGGATCATCCGGATTAACATCATATTTAACAACAATTCTCTTGGCATCAGAATATTCAACAATGCCGTTATCTTTAGCAATTTTTACTGAACGAGAATCGATAGCAATTTTTGCTTCCATACCTGTACCAACGATAGGAGCTTGAGGCACTAATAGCGGAACCGCCTGACGCTGCATGTTTGAACCCATCAAAGCACGGTTTGCATCATCATGCTCAAGAAATGGTATAAGAGCAGCCGCCGCACTAACTATTTGGGCAGGAGCAACATCCATGTATTGAATGTTTTCTGGAGCCACAACTGGAAATTCACCTTTGTTACGGCACTTTACTCTATCTAATACGTAATTACCCTGATCATCGATTGGGGCATTTGCCTGAGCTATTGTAAATTCATCTTCCTGATCTGCACTTAGATAATCTACTGAGTTAGAAACTTTACCTTTTTTAACTTTTCTATAAGGAGTTTCGAGGAAGCCATAACTATTCACTCTTGAATAAATGGTAAGAGATGAAATAAGACCAATATTTGGACCTTCCGGAGTTTCAATTGGGCAAAGACGACCATAATGTGAATGGTGCACATCTCGAACTTCAAAACCAGCACGCTCACGAGTAAGACCACCAGGTCCTAAGGCAGATACTCTTCTTTTATGTGTTAACTCTGACAATGGATTTGTTTGATCCATGAACTGAGATAATTGGTTAGTACCAAAGAACGCATTAATTACACTACTTATAGTACGGGCGTTTACCAGATCCTGAGGCTGCATATTTTCATGATCCCGCATATTCATTCTTTCGCGAATTGTACGTGACATTCTTGCAAGACCAACATTGTACTGCTGCATTAATTGTTCGCCAATTGTTCTAATACGCCTGTTTCCCAAGTGATCAATATCATCAACGTTAACATTGCCGTTTTTCAATTTGATGATATTTTTCATAATTACAATAATGTCTTCTTTGGTCAGAACTCGAACATCCATTGGTATATCGAGGTTAAGTTTGTCATTCATTCTGAAACGACCAACTTCGCCAAGATCATAACGCTTGTCATTAAAAAAGAGTTTTTCTAATAATGCACTTGCAGTATCAACATCCGGAGCTTCACCGGATCTTAATTGTCTATAGATAGCAAAAAGGGCTTCTTCTCTTGTTTTTGCTGTATCTTTTCTAAGAGTATTAATAACTAAATCCTGATCAGGACTGGTATCACTACTGATAAGTTTAACAATAGATATTGAAGAGGACTGAATATTTTCAATTGCCTCTTCGGTAAGCTCATCATCTTTAGCCGTAAATATTTCACCTGTAGCCATGTCAATAATGTCATCTGCAGCTACTCTTCCTACGTGATCTACAGAAAGTTTTTTAATTTCAACTTCTTCAACCAGGCTGAATAATCTTAAAATCTCTTCATCAGTTTCAAACCCTAAAGCACGAAGCAGAGTTGTAGAAGGAAATTTTTTCCTTCTATCAATATATATATATAGAATGTGATTAATATCCGTAGCAAATTCTACCCAGGATCCTCTAAAGGGAATAATTCGGGCAGAGTAAATAGGAGTACCATTAGGATGCACAGTTTGCGCGAAGGCTACACCCGGAGATCTGTGTAACTGACTAACAATTACTCTTTCAGCGCCATTAATAACAAATGTACCACGGTCTGTCATAAATGGTAAATTACCTAAGTAAACTTCTTGCTCAACTGAATTTACGTATTCTTCTGTTTCATCGTCTCGTGTAGAAAGTCTCAATTTTGCTTTAAGAGGTGCTGCATATGTTAAACCTCTTTCAACACATTCTGCAATAGAAAAGCGAGCTTGTTCTATTTCATAATTCACAAAATCTAGTCTGTAGAATTCCTTATTGTCAAAAGTTGGGAAGTTAGCAAGAAATACACCCTGCAACCCCTTATCTTCCCTTGCAGCAGGAAGAGTTTTAAGCTGAAGAAATTCTTCAAAACTTTCTAGTTGTATATTAAGTAGATCGGGCACCTTAATCGCTGATGTAATTTCAGAGAAGGTTATTCTGTTAGTATTCTTGTTGATTTTATGAGCCTTCAACCCTGACCTCCGTTAAATTTTGTAGCGAATTCCGCTAAAAACAATTACAAAAAGTGATAAGGCGGACTACACCACCCTACCACTTTTGTGATTTTAAATTTATATCTTCCGAAGTAACCTACTACTTTAATTCTACTGTAGCACCGGCTTCTTCTAATTCTGCTTTTACTTTTGCTGCTTCATCTTTACTTACTTGCTCTTTAACAGCTTTAGGTGCAGATTCAACTAATTCTTTCGCTTCTTTAAGACCTAAGCCTGTATGAGCGCGAACAACTTTAATTACGTTGATTTTTTTGTCGCCAATACCAACTAACATAACATCAAATTCAGTTTGCTCTTCAGCAGCAGCAGCAGCAGCAGCAGGCATCATACCGCCCATCATAACAGGGGCAGCAGCAGTAACATCAAATTCAACTTCTAAAGCTTTTTTAAGTTCGGAAGCTTCCACTAATGTTAATTCTTTTATTTTGTCTACTATTTCTTGAACTTTTGACATTTTGTAACTCCTAATGTTTATTTAATCTTAATTATTCTCTTAAAATTATGCAGCTTTCTTTTTTGATATTTCATCAACGAGAGTAACAATATCTCTCATAACTGCATTGATAGCTCCAACTATGCCAGTAGCTGGCGCAGCAACAGCACGTACAATACCAGACATAATTTCGTCTTTGGTTGGCATTGATGCAATTGCCTCTAATTGGTCTGAGCCAAAGAAATCTGATTCTATGTAACAACCTTTTAAGGCAAATTTTTTCTTGTCTTTGAAAAAATCATTAACAATTTTTGCGGCTGAAACATAATTTTCACCTGTAAAGATGAAGCCAGTCATACCTTCCAATAAAGGGTTGAATTGGTCGTAACCGCCAACTTCATCCATAGCCCTTTTAAAAAGAGTATTCTTGTATACTTTATAGGTAACATCAGCTTCCTTAAACTTTCCTCGAATGCCATTGATATCCTCAACATTTACACCGTGATAATCTATAAGAAATACGGCTGTTGATTCTTTCAATTTTCCCGAGATCTGAGAAACAAACTCAGTTTTTTCTGACTTATTCATCTTACCTCTAGTTCAATTAAAAATTCAACTAATGAAAAAAGAAGCATTTATTTACATATGAGTGCGTAAACTTTTTTATACTGCCAGGGTTTCATCTCTGGAAATTTTAATTCCAGGGCCCATGGTAGATGATAAATAAAGGCTCTTAACGTATTGACCTTTTGCTGTAGAAGGTCTCATTTTTATGATAGTATTTAAAAATGTTTTTGCATTTTCAACTAACTGATCATCAGCAAAATTTAACTTACCTAAAGAAGTATGCACGATACCGGTTTTGTCAACACGGAATTCAATCTTACCAGCTTTCACTTCTTTAACCGCGGTTGCAACATCTTTAGTAACGGTACCACTTTTTGGATTAGGCATTAAACCTTTAGGTCCGAGTGTTCTACCCAGTTTTCCTAATTCGCCCATGGTATCAGGAGCAGCGATAATAACATCTATATCGGCCCAGCCACCTTTAATTTTCTCCAAATATTCTTCAAAACCGGCATAATCTGCACCAGCAGCAAGCGCCTCTTCGGCAGCAGCTCCTTTAGCAATTACTAAAACTCTAACTTCTTTACCGGTTCCGTGTGGTAACGATACTGTACCGCGAACCATCTGGTCTGCATGTCTCGGATCAACACCCAAGCGAATAGCACAATCTAATGATTCAGTAAACTTAACAGAAGAGGAGCTTTTTAATAATTGAACCGCTTCTACCAAAGAATACTCTTTAGATAAATCAACTTTTTCTCTTAAATCTTTTACTCTCTTAGACACTTTCATGGTTCTACCACACCTAATTTAATTTTAATTAATCTTCAATAGTTATTCCCATGCTTCTTGCGGTACCTGCTATCATATTAATAGCATGTTCAATGTCATGGGCATTGAGATCAGGCATTTTTGTTTCTGCAATTTCTGTTAACTGTGCTCTTTTTAAGCTAGCAACTTTGATCTTGTTAGATTCCGGAGAACCTTTTTCCAATTTTGCTAATTTTTTAAGTAATACAGCTGCAGGAGGAGTTTTGGTGATAAATGTAAACGATTTATCAGAATAAACAGTGATTACAACCGGAATAATTAATCCCGACTTCTCTGCTGTTTTAGCATTAAACTGTTTACAAAATTCCATAATATTAACACCTTTTTGACCCAATGCAGGACCAACTGGTGGTGATGGGTTTGCCTGTCCAGCAGGAATTTGCAACTTAATATAGCCACTAATTTTCTTAGCCATTTCTACGACCTACTTTTATTTTTCTAATTCAGCTTGTACGAAATCAATTTCAACCGGAGTTTTTCTGCCAAAGATTGAAACCATTACTTTAATTTTCATTTTTTCTTCGTTCACTTCCTGAATGTAACCTGAGAAGTTATTAAAAGGACCATCAATAATTTTAACAAAGTCACCAGTTCTGAAGATTGTCTCCGTTCTCTCAGTATCATCACTTTTAGAAAGTCTGCCAACAATTCTTTTAACCTCATCAGGTAAAAGCGGAACCGGTACATTGCCAGTGCCAAGAAACCCCATAACCGAAGGAGTGTTGGAAATAAAATCTTTTACTTTAGAATCGAGATCTGCATGAACCAAAATGTACCCTGGAAAGAAATTTTTGGTTTTGGTTTTTTTCTTTCCGTCTTTAACCTCAAATACTTTTTCCGTAGGAACAAGTATTTCAAGGATATGAGCTTTTAGATGATCGCTATCTTCAATCTCAGATTCAATTATAGTCTTCACTTTGTTCTCATGTCCAGAAAAGGTTCGAACAACGTACCATTTCCCTATTAGTTCATCCAATTAAAATATTCCCTTAAACAATTGTGTGATCGACATATCAACAGCATATGTAAAAGCTGCAATAAGAATACAGACAACAATCACAATAGTAGTAGATTCTTTTAATTCATCTTTAGTTGGCCAGGTAACTTTTTTCATTTCCTTAACCACATCTTCAAAAAAAGTAATAATTTTTTCTTTCATTCTAACATCGCCGTAAATTAAAGGTGCACGCCAGGAGGGACTCGAACCCCCAACCTGCGGTTTTGGAGACCGCTGCTCTAGCCAATTGAGCCACTGGCGTATAAAAGTTTATTTAGTTTCTTTAAAAATTACGTGCTTACGAACAACAGGATCATATTTTTTATGCTCAACTCTGTTCGGATGCTCTCTTTTGTTTTTTGTTGTTGTATAACGATATCCAGTACCCGCAGTACTTTCTAAAATAACTCTTTGTCTAATATTCTTTGCTTTAGCCATGCTTGCCTCAACAACTCAAAAAAAATGATAAAATTAGTAATTGCCAAAAAGTGGCGAATAAACAGCTTAATTTCGTAGCGTTTGAGCTGACGACCGGATTTGAACCGGTGACCTCTTCCTTACCAAGGAAGTGCTCTACCTACTGAGCTACGTCAGCCTGAAACAACCTTATTGGTTTTAAAAAACCAATAAGGAAAATTCTTGAGCGGGAGACCGGACTCGAACCGGCGACCAACAGCTTGGAAGGCTGTGACTCTAGCCAACTGAGTTACTCCCGCAAAAAACAATACATTTAGAACACAGGAAAAGACCCCCGGTTTATTGTGTAATCAACATAATCCGAAAAGTCTAAAGTAAGTATATTTTTGTATCAGCTTGGAAATCCGATGAAGTACACGAACAGAGAAAGGCTCTATACTCTCCTTCAACGATTTCAAAATGGTGGGCAGGGAGGGAATCGAACCCCCTAAGGCTTAGCCAACGGATTTACAGTCCGCCCCAACTCTCCTACTTTGGCGCCTGCCCATCTTGTACATAATGTCAATCCAAACGAGCATGAAATATAT